>OIYE01000006.1_pt1 | contig 185337 bp, 166 predicted proteins | sample 1588091 | NCBI WGS metagenome assembly OIYE01 (sample SAMN03283265) | human gut metagenome | biome: human-associated habitat; material: feces | host: Homo sapiens | place: USA | collected 2013 | reverse complement strand
AAACCGGAATCCCACCGGCTTGACTACACACCCTTAGCTGGGCGCACAACTGGAATTTGCCCTATTCTTCATGATTATCTATGGCGTAGACAATGCAAGCAATTCCGGCAATCATTGAAAACAGAATTGTGCCAGCCATTGGTTCATTCAAGAAAGCACCAATGAAGAAACCTACGATTCCGGCAATGACCATAATAATGACAGATGCTACGGTTCTAAACTTTTTCATAAACAATTTTCCTCCATAAATCCCGATTTGTTACTCACATGATATCATATTTTTTCTTCAATTACATCCACCTAATTTTAATACACTGCCTGTCGACTTGCTTCTGTAACCAGCATCCAGTTAATCTTCTCCTGCATTGTTTCCTTTGCATTTTCATTGAAATGATAACGGACAACATAGACTGTCTGCCCGATTTTCTTTGTAAATGTGTTACCCTCTGTTTTTGTATTCATCATTTTTCCTTTCTTTTGGAGCCCCAGCAGAGAGTCATTCCATTGGTCTCTGTCAGAACATTATTCTTTCAATCAGGCCCAAAATGGGCACTTCCAGTTTCGTAGGCTAGATTCATACTTTCTGTAAATATAAATTTTTATAATCTTTGGGGTATCCGAAATAAGTGGTTGAAACTGCTTATACGGATACCCTTTTCTTATGTTCGTTTGGTCGCAATAAGTAGTTGAAAATCAGCGCGCGGGAAATATATGATATCTCAATAACTGGTTGAAAAAGAGAATCATAAGAATAAAAAATCCACGGCCTAAAAAATAGTGTTCAGGTTGAAAACTACTATTTTTGTAAACCGTGGAAATTTGATCTTCAGGTTGAAAATTATTCTTCTTCTGGATTTGGGAATGGCTCATAGTCATCCTCAAGATCCTCATCTTCATCCTCCTTGGCACTTTCAAAATGAAAGACAGGCTGATCTTCTGGAATGACTGGTCCTACATCTATAAGACCGTTTTCAAGCATTGCACGAAGGTTTGTTTTTCTGTATAGAGTTCGTGCGCGTAGGACTTCAAAAGAATATCCACGTCCACGCAGGTTATTCTCGCGAATGAGTCTGTTGGTGCATTCCGTATAGCCGTTAGAAATCGCAATAGGGCAATCCCAGTAGGCGAAGATCTGGTCTTCAAAGCGATGGACCGTAGCAGCAAGCTCTCGGAACTTATCGTATATCGCATTCTTCGGAATAGATTGCTCCCAGGGAATCTTCTGCGCCTCTCCAACTGACAGTAAGTTTACTCTATCCCTTCCGCTTTTTCTGCATAAACGCCCGCACAGGTTACAGGCCTTCCCGGTACATTCTGCTAATCGCCGCCTGGGCTTCCTCGGACTGTTTTTTCTCAATCCATGCTTTGCGGTCACTCAGAATAGCCAGCATCTCATCGACAACATCCTCGGCGCGCGGGCTGGTGACGCGGTAGAGATAGCCGAGCATCCGCGTGGCGGTAAAGTCCGTGTTCATCTGGCGGTATGCAATTTCCCGGCAGAAGTCATCGGGGTAACCGTTGTGTTTTAACGCACAGTACAATTCGTCATTTCTCGTTTCTGGCATTGCCTGTCTCCCTTTTTCCTTTAAACATTTACGTTTCCGCTGTTCAGGCCTTCCGTCTTTTCCTCAAGTGGCAGCCAGTCCAGTGCCTTTTTGATCCACTCATCCCAGAAATCCCATTCATGGCCACCCTTGCTCTCATAGTAGACAATGTCCATGCCGCTCTCTTCCATCCGTTTATGGTAGAGACGGTTTACTTCCAGAAGTCCGTCCTCTGTTCCGCACGCCTGGAATACCGTCGGCACATTGACAGACGGATCTTTTTTCCGTGCTTCCTTTAACTGCTCGATAAGAACAGCCGGGTTTTTGTCACTCTTTGCTGCTTCGACCAGATTTCCGAAATAACCTTCTTCATGTGCAAAGCTGTCCGCTCTGCTCTCTTCCGGATTTTCCAGCACATGAAGTGCACCGGACAGGCAGATCACAGCCCCGAAGGTATCGTGATATTTCAAGCCATTTCTGAGTGCGCCAAAACCACCCATGGAAAGGCCTCCGATAAAGGTGTCTTCTCTTTTTCTGGACAGCGGAAACATTTTTCTTGTAATCTCAACCAGTTCTTCTCCGATAAACTGTCCGTGCATGGCACCGATGGACGGCTGATCCACATAAAACGCATTCTCGCCGGCCGGCATGACAACGGCAAGGTTTTTCTCCTCTGCCCATCTTTGGATTCTGGTTCCATGAACCCAGTCTGTCTCATTTCCAAAAATGCCATGCAGCAAATACAGCGTTTTAAACGGTTTTTCCTCGCGCTCCGGCTGCCCAAAGGTAAATTTGTCGACCGGCAGAATAACCTGCAGCGGTACGGTGCGCATTAAAGTTTTTGACATGAAGCTTACCTGAATAAATGCCATAATAAAAATCCCCCTGTGGATATATATTTTTCTTTATTTTACGCCTTATTTCTGCGTTTCGTCAACGTGGAGTTTTGCGTTCCTCCGGTTCCGGCTTGCACCCCGAAGCAATTCACGATATAATCATGTTTATAGCAATCCCAGAAAATAATGCAAAAAATTCAGCACTGCAGAACGTGAATTACTGCGTCACGGATTTTCGTCGTACCCCGGTACGCCTTCAAATCCGTTCCTTGTAATTCGCGCCCTGCAGCACTGCCTTTTTTGCGTTATTTTCTGGTCTTGCTATAGTTTGAATTTTTTCTGTGACAAGATAAGGAGATTTTCTATTATGATAAAGTTGATCGCAACCGATGTCGATGGAACGCTCGTCAAAGACGGCACACTTCTGATCGACCCGGAATATATGACTGTTGTTTCCAGGCTTGTCGACCAGGGCATCTATTTTGTTGTCTGTTCCGGCCGCCAGTTTTCCAGTGAACAGAAGCTTTTCGCTCCGATCAAGGACCGCCTGCTCTACATCTCCGATGGCGGAACTGTCGTGCGCACACCGGAAAAGATTTTGAAAACATATCCGATGGAAACGGCACTCTGGAAATCCATGTGCCGCATGGTACACGACAAACTTCCGTCCTGCGACTGCTTCGCCGCTACCCCGGACTACTGCCTCGCCGAAGATGCCGGAAGCCGCATGTTTCACTGGCTCCGCGACTCCTACGGCTTCGATGTCCGCGAAGTACCGGATCTATCGAAGGTAGAAAACGAGGACATTATCAAATTCACAATCTACCATCCAACCTCCTGTGAAGAGCTTTGCTCCCCAAATTTCATCCCGGCGTGGAATCATCAGGCAAAACTCGCTGTCGCCGGTAAGGAATGGTTGGACTGCAACGCCCGCGGCGTCAGCAAATGGACCGGTCTCTCATTTCTGATGAACTACTTTGGCCTTACCCCAGACGAAGTCTGCTGCTTCGGCGACAACCTGAACGACATCGAGATGCTTCAGAACGCTGGCGAAAGCTACGCCGTCTCCAACGCCCGAGCGGAAGTCATCGCCTCAGCAAAACACACCTGCCCGCCGTACTGGGAGAACGGGGTGCTGCAGGTTTTGAAAACGTTTTTGAAGGAAACGACAAACCCGTTTTGAATCAAAAAATCCAGGCATCCTATACGGATGCCTGGATTTTTAATTCTCTGTTTCTTTACAATACCCCATGCGGCGCAATGCCGATCGCAAATTCGACTGCAATCGCTACCAGGACTACCAGCAGCGAAATGATGAATCCGTGCAGCATCGGCTTTGCGCCGGAGCGGCAGAGGGATTTGAAATCGGTGTTCAGGCCGATGGCCGCAAGGGCGGCCACCATCAGAAATTTGCTGATGGTTTTTAATGCGGCTGCTGTGCCTGCCGGGATAAGACCTAAGGAGGTCAGTGCTGACATGGCGAGAAAACCTAAGATAAACCATGGAAAAATGGATTTGATGCTTACCTTTACGGCGGTTCCTTCTGCTGCCTGCGCCTTCCGTTTCAGATGTACGTTGATGGCGGCGAATGCCAGAACAGCCGGAATGATGGCGAGGGTCCGTGTCAGTTTTACCATGGTTGCGAAATCACCGGCAGCCTCGCTGAATGCGTAACCGGTGGCAACGACGCTTGAGGTATCGTTGACCGCAGTTCCGGCCCAGAGGCCAAACGCGGCATCTGAAAGGCCCATCCAGTGACCGAGGATCGGGAATACGACAATCATGACCGTATCAAATAAAAACGTTGCGGAGAGGCCATAGGCAATGTCCATATCGGTTGCCTCGATGACCGGCGCGATTGCCGCGATCGCGGAACCGCCGCAGATACCCGTGCCGGCGTTGATGAGGCTGCTCGTCTTCCAGTTCAGTCCAAGTGCTTTTCCGATCAGTGCGCCGAGGCCAAAGCACGTTGCCAGGGTAAATACCATAACCGTCAGGGAAAATCTTCCGACCGTCAGCACCGTGCGGATATTCAGGCTCGCACCGAGCAGAATAATCGCAAATTTCAGGATCTTCTTCGATGTAAATTTAATTCCCGGCGCTGTCACGCTGTTCGGCTTGTAAAAGGCATTCACAATCATACCGATAAACATGGCGATGACCGATGCCCCGATAAAGTGCAGTCCGGCGCTCTCCTCCAGGCTTTCCAGGAATTTCGCCGCAGCGGCAATCACCAGCGCAATCGCCGCTCCGGGAATCAGTTTCTTTGCGTTTTTCATAATAATAACTTCCTCCAGATGTATCGTTTTTTCTTTCTCTCTCCCCAAAACATTCCGTATTTTTCATCACGTCTGATGCTGCCACTTCCCGCTTCGATAGCGAAGGACAAAGAAAATGGCACGAACAACCCAGTCCATCGTCATGGCGACCCAGACACCGAAGACGCCGAATCCCATACGCACACCGAGCACATAGCTCATGCCGATTCTGCAGATCCACATGGAAAGAATCGAGAGAATCATGCAAAATGCCACATCATTGGACGCGCGGAGTACATTCGGCAGATTGAAGGCAATTGGCCAGATTATCATACAGCAGATGCCGTGGTAAACGATGATATCTTCCGTCATGGCTGTTGCCTCCGCAGACAGACTGTAAACGTGAAGCACCGCCGGAAGTGCCGCGATGACACCGAGACAGCAGACGATCATCAGGCCATAAATGATGATGTGCAGCTTTTTCGCATAGTATTTTACCTGCTCATAGTCTCCCGCTCCCGCGCACTGTGCGCTTACGGTCAGCACTGCATTTCCGATCGCCATACCGGGCAGTGTCTGGAAGACAGCAATCGTGTTGGACACCGCATTTGCCGCGATCGACGCTGTTCCGAACTGTGTGATCATACTTAAGACCATAATTTTGCCGAGCTGGAACATACTGTTCTCGAGGCCGTTCGGAATGCCGATGCCAAGGATTTTTTTCAGCATATGGAAATCCGGTTTTACTTTCACCGGATAAGAGCACCGCACCAGATACCGCTTATTATGTACGAGAACAAATGCTGCCACAGCTGCATACATACGTGAAAGCAGCGTTGGAATCGCAACGCCGTCCACGCCGAATTTCAGCGCATAGACCAGAAGCGCATTTCCCGAAATATTGATCAGGTTCATGACGATGGATATTTTCATCGGCGTTTTCGAATCACCCTGCGCGCGGAAAATGGCCGCACAACCGTTGTAAACCGCCAGAAACGGAATGGAATCCGCTACGATCATCAGATAAATATTGCAGTTTCTTTCTACCTCTGCCGTAATGTTTCCAAACACAACATGTAGAATAAACGGCTTTAAAAGATAGACCGCCGCCATGATCACAACTGACAGCGCCGTTGTCACCAGCAGAAGCTGGTCAGCTGCCTCACATGCTTTATGCGGCCGCTTCTTTCCGATATACTGGCCGCACACGACGGCTCCGCCGGTTGCAATCGCGGTGAACATGTTGATCAGCAGAATAAAGATCGTATCAATCAGCGACACACTCGACACCGCCGCCTCGCCGACACTGGATACCATAATTGAATCCGCCATGCCGACTGCGATGGCAAGAAGCTGTTCAATCAGAAGCGGCACAATCAGCTGTTTCAGATCCGCATTGGAGAACAGGTCACCATCCCGTTCCTTCAGATAATTCATCTTTTGTTTCCTCCATTTTCATACCTTCTCCGTTGATGAGTTTTTACGCATGTGTATTACACTTATGCTGTTTTTATCTTACCTGCATTTTTACGTAAAAGCAAGAAGAACCGGCATTATCTCTTTACCGGTTCTCCATTGATTGTCTGTACCAGGACTTTGTCAAATCTTGCGTATTTTTTTACTTCTTTCATCAGCGTATCGAGGTCTTTCACAATCTGCTCGCGCTTTCCTGTCGGTCCTATGAAATATTCTCTGCCGCCCATTTCCAGCGGATTTCCTGTCGTTCTTGTGCGCACACCGAAAGTAAGTCTTCTGCTTCCTCTCCGGTAATAAATTGTATAGGTACGCGGCACATAGTTGAACAGGGAACTTTCTATTTCAGAAACCGTATAAAATTCACCACTCTCTTTCGCCGCCGCATACCGCCTGTCCTTCAGGCAGTCCATTTCGGCTACAGAAATAAAGCAGATCAGATAGTCCAGAAACGAAAACACAACCAGAATCAGCGCTTCCACGATTCGCCCCGTCTTTGTTTTATCCAAAATGTGAACATAGATATCTCCGTAAAATACCGCAAAGAAAAGAATAATACTCAAAATAATCTTAATCCACGGCCAGAGACGGGATTTAATTTTCCGGTTTACTTTAAAAACATTGATCCAGTCAAGCAACTGTTTTTCCTCCAAAGCTGTAATTATACATGTATTATACTACTCTCTTTCCCCCGTAAAAACAACAGAAATCCGATCACTTCCACTCTTCTCATGCTTTATTTTCCTTATACTTGACACCGTATGAAGTGAGGAGATCACAAAATTCGTCGGCACTGATTGGCATAGTACGGACACAACTAAATTGTGACTTATCAAATATCACAAAGCTAGTAAATGGATGATATGTTGAAAAAAACAGACCACTATCTTTTTGTTTTGATACGTTAAAGAAAAAATGATTTTTATATCTTTGTATAACGGAAAAATCCTCCCATACAATTTTTTTCTTATATCCCAAAAAGGCAAGTTCCATTCCCCACTTATGGATGTAAATACGTGTTAAAGCATCTACACTTCCCCATGACACTATCCCACAAATAAACATTATTCCAAATATTACCCAAAGCTTTTGAGGCAAATTATATAATTCACATTGTTTTTTTGCATCTTCCCAAAATCTTGTCATAAGATACCCGATGCCTATTAATGTAGCAACTTGTGCAAACATAAAAAACTTACGATATCCTGCTCTCATATTTTCTCTTTAATTCCTTCGATCTTTATTTTCTTTCCGTGTACTGAACACCATATGAAGTGAGCAGTTCACAAAATTCGTCGGCGTTAAGCGGCATGGTATGAACAGAACGATTTCGCGAATTATCGAATATTACAAAACTGGTAAAGGGATGAAACATTGCCCAATACGGACCTGCATCTTTTTGTTTTGACATATTGAAGAAAAAATGATTATGATATCTTCGTATAACAGAAAATTCTTCCCATTCGATTTTTTTCTTATATTTCAAAAATGAGATCTGCATTCCCCATTCATAAATGTAAATACTGGTTAAAGTATTTATAATTCCAGCAGCCGTACCAAAAGTATAAATCATAAACCACAATATCATAAGTGCTTTATCTTGCATGTTATAAGAACTAATTTGACCTTTTCCCTCTTCCCAAAAATTCAGCATAAGGTATCCGCAGCCCATAAATACCAATATACTAAAATATTTATAAAATTTACGATATCCTGCCTTCATATTTGCCACCTACTAATTTAACTTTTTGAACATTTCCGCTTTTACAACATCAAAGTTGTCTGCGCAAAGGAATCTGCACAATTCCAGATCGTAATAGCGGCTGGCGGTGACATAGAGCTTGGTGTCGTCATCGTAGCAGTAAGCACGATAGCGGAATGGATTGAGCTTTCCGATATTTTCTCCGCTGGTATCGGTCAGACCGGTCTGTTTTCCCCATATTTAAAACGAGCATTACCTCTATTAGAAATATAATACTTGTTTTTAATGAATATGCATGGAACTCATCTTTTCCATTTACCCATATACTCACCACATAGTAATTAATAATAACACACAGAATCAAATCTACACCTGTACCAAATTTTCCCCATATTACTTTCATACAATTTTCTCCTCGTTATTTCTTTCGACTGTGCAATATTCGCACCACTTGTATCCATGGTATTTACCAGTTCTCCCCCTGCATCGTAAGAATAGTTTACTCCCTGCTTTCCATCGCTGTCAATCCGTCCGATGACATCGTTTTGCAAAGATGGGATTTTATACTCTTCCCCCGTAAAAACAATATGCTTTATGGCAGTTGATCCATCCCGCTCCCGACAGCAGTCTGCCCCAGCTTTTGTTTCTGATTTCTGTGATCGTATAGCTTCCCTGGTCTTTGATGACTCCCACCACCGGGTATTCTACTCCGGGACCTGTGCGGATGTTGAGCGCCGGGTCTGTTACACGGTAGATGCCGGGATTGTATTCACTTTTCTCACTGCCGTCTTCTGTTTCCCGAATCAGACGCTGGAACCGCTCCCAGTCTCCCCGCTTCTGAATCTGGGACGGGCAGTTTTTGCTGCAGATGTCGTAATGCCGGTAAACTGCATCTGATGGAATCCCCGTCTCGTTCATCAGGTTTTTCACCAGCTCCACCGTATGTAAAAATGCGGTTTCGTAATCATATCCTTTCTGCACGCACATCTCAACCGCGATGCTGTTCCGGTTTCCATATCTGCCGAATAGATTTTTACTTCCATAATTTCTCCCGACATGCCAGCATCCTCTGCTGTGCGGCGCAGCCTGATAAGCGATCTCCCCGTCATCTACGTAATAATGCGCCGACATAATCTGAAAATTTCCCTGGTACTGCGCTCTTGCATGCGCGCGGGCATCGGCTCCGGCGGCAAAATTGTCTGTATTGTGTACCACAATACACTGCGGATGATTTTCCGACCATGTATTCTGGTTGCTACAATAGCTTCTGTCAACCCTCATTTACTCTGCTCCTCCTTTCTCAGCACATCAATCCTTGACCGCAGAACCTCAGGGATTTTCACACCCATCAGCCCTGCATTTTCCAAGATCGAAACCGCTTCATTTAAAATAAATCCAATGCAGACGGCATCCCGCAGGTAATTCGTCTGTGTGAGCTGATCCAGTTTTTCCGCGACCAGCACAAAGAACAGCATCATCCCTTTTCTGCAAAGCCCTTTCCATCCCGCACGGCTCTCCAACGTTCCGTTTTCAGATTTCGGACTCTTTTTAAAAACAACAGGAAGCAGAACACCTCCTGTGATCCAGTCAATTGCCATGAAGCAGACCAGCGTTTCCAGCGCAGCATCCCAGCCTCCAAACTGTGCCGCAAGGAAGCTGCCTGCTACGGCAAGGATCGTGCGATAAATTGATTTCATTGGCATTTCCTTCTTTCTTTTTCTAAATTTGCATATAAAAAGGGAAGTGTCTGGTAATTCGTGGATCTTACGGCCACTTCCACTCTTTTTGTATGTTATTTACTTTCCGTATACTTGACACCGTATGAAGTGAGGAGTTCACAAAATTCGTCGGCGCTGAGCGGTATGATTCCCCAGCCCGGTCCGCGGAACTTGTCGAATATCATGATACTGGTAAATGGGTGATAGGTACACCAGAACAAACTGTCATCTTTCTGTTTCGATATGTTGAAGAAAAAATGATCATTGTATCTTTGTATCACAGTAAAATCTTCCCATTCTATCTTTTTTTCATAGCCCCAAAAAGATAACATTATTCCCCATTCATAAATATAAATTCGTTTTAGTAGAAATGTCACAGTTCCATAAGCTGCTATGCTTAAAAAGAACATTATTCCTAGAAACACTATGATACTTGTTTTTAATGAATAGGCGTGGAACGCATCTTTTTCATTTACCCACAGGCTCACCCACCAATAACTACTAATAGCACACACAATCAGGTCTACGCCGGTACCAAATTTTCCCCATACTACTTTCATACAATCTTCTCCTCGTTATTTCTTACGCTTTGCCTTTGTACAAAACTATTTTTCTTCGCGCAAAGGCATCTTAAAACTTTTCTATCTAAGCGCTGGAAGTCCTATATTTTGCATTTTTCTGGAAATTGCAGGCTTATTACTCTGCCAGTTCTTCTTTTTCCCCCCAACTTTTTTTGTACTAAAGTTGATGTTGCTGTTTTTCTTAAGTGTTGATCCATTTTTATTTGCCTGTTTCTTGGGTTTTCCAAACACTCCATCCAAAACACCGCTTTTGGGATAGCTCAGTAATGGAGACTGAAAAAAGTCTGTAAAAGCACCCAATGCATTCTCAATAGTTTCATTTTTTACATATGCGTTATACGTTTTAGGTTCTAACAAGGTCATTATAGCATCGTAAAATCCTGCCCCCATTGCTCTTGCCATATCTCCTGATTCCTGATACTCTAAATATCCTCCTTTCAAACCACTTACTACTACTGAAAAGATAATTCCTTGGCTATCTCCCAAAACACTACTGATTGCACTTTCTATGGCCACCTCTGCAATTCCTTCTAAGGTTACTTTCTCATTCGCCATTCCGCACTGTACCGCATATACAAATACATCTTTTAAGATATTCCATGCTACTTTTCTGGGATCGATTCCTGGGAATGCCAGCATTAAAATTCCAAAATCACCATCATCATCTACCGCATTCACCGGATTGTTGCAACAGTACACATAAAGGTTCTTTCCATTCATGCTAAACATTTTCGCTTTTACAGCATCAAAGTTGTCCGCACAAAGGAATCTGCACAATTCCGGATCATAATAACGGCTGGCGGTGACATAGAGTTTGGTATCGTCATCGTAGCAGTAAGCACGATAACGGAATGGGTTTAGTTTTCCGATATTTTCTCCGCTGATATCGGTCAGACCAGTCTGTTTTCCCCATGCATCGTAAGAATAGTTTACTACCTGTTTTCCATCGCTGTCAATCAGTCCTATGACATCATTCTGGCTGTTGTACAAGTAATAATACTCTTTTTCTCCCTTTTTCAGCATCAGCGGGGATTTATCCGCACCGTAAACAAACTGAACCAGTACATCTCCATACTTCGTTCCCATCAGTTTGTTTCCGCACCAGTAGTTCTTATGGCTGATTCCGTTCAGGTCTTTCCACTGGACTCTGTGTCCTTCGCTGTCGTAATGGTAAACTGCTTTCTTTCCGTTTAAGGTCAGACTCTGCAGCAGGCTTCCTCTGTACCAGGTCAGTGTTCTTCCCTGATAAGCTGTAATGTTGCCGACCGCATCATAGGAAATGCTGCTGCCATTATAGGAAATAAGCTGATCTTTCCATCCTGAAGCACGGTAGGTAAACAGATCTGTCTTTACCGCATTGCCCAGTGCTCCCGTTGTATAGGAATACTCTTTTCTGGACGTCATATTCATTCCGGCATCGTAGGTATACGTAATACTCTTATTTTCCCATGCAGAATCCACACGGGTCAGTTCACTCAAAGCATTATACGTATATTTTACTTTCTGAACACCATTCTCGGAAATCGTAACAATATTTCCCACAGCATCATAAACAAAGGACAGTTTCTTTCCGTTATTGTTGATTTCTTTGAGAAGCAAGGTTGTAATTCCCGCTTTTCTTCCCGGCACAAAGGTATAGTCGACCGGATATGTTTTGTCCTTCAGATGAATGGTTTTTCTGGTAACACGACATAACGTGTCAAAGGTATACGAAATTTTGACTGCATCATTTACCTTGATCTGATAAATCACATCCGGTGCCTGTGCTTTTCCAACCTCTCCAAATACGCACGATGTTGAAATTTTGCTGTCATCAATCTGATGTACCATGCCTGTGCGTCTGTTCTTGTTGTCATACTGAATGCGCGCCGTTTCTCCATCTGTTGTGCGGTATCCTGCCATTCTCTGGATCATGTCATAGTCAAAGAAAATCTTTCTGTCGTTTTCCAGATCCTCATGGTAAAATACATTTCCATAGTCATCATAGATATTTCGGAAGACTGTCGTTCCATTCCACTTCTGCTCCACGATCTGCTCGTACTTGTCATAGCTGTTTTTCAGCACTTCTCCTGTCGCATACTTTACTTCGCTGAGCGGTCCGTCCGACGGAAGATAATCGTATTCTTCCAGTGCATTTCCGCCTGCCAGAATTCTGGTCTGATTTCCGAGGAAATCATATTCATAGGTATACTCGAATCCATTGTGGGCAATCGTTTTTAACCGGTCACCTTCATCATACGTATAACCCAGTTTTACCGTATTTGTTCCATCAGAAGCCGTCGCACCGGTCAGAAGGTCATTCTTGGTATCATACGTATACGTTACCTTATTCCCTTTTGCATCGGTAACTCCCGTCAGCAGGCGTTCTTTGCTGTCGTATTCGTTTGTTGTTACAAATCCTCTGGCATCTGTCAGTGTTTTTACATTTCGGCCGGTTGCCGTGTAGGTATACTGCGCCGTCATACGTTCGCTGCATTTCTCCAAAATAAATTCCTGTGGACTCATGGCTTCTACTGTTGGATATGCTCCGTTAATTGCTGTATTCTCTTCATGTGAGAGACTTGGAATCATAAAATACCGGCTGTTCTGTTTGATGCAATAATTATTTTTATCCTCTTCACTCACTTCAAACCAGAATTTCTGTTTGCTGTCCGATGTATTTTTCACCTGCAGCGTGAGTGTTCCATCCGAAGCCATAGAAAGTGCTTTTCCCTCTGCATTGGCCGGTTCCAGGAAAAATCCACCTGTTTCATCTCCATGAATCAGAAACATCTGTGCTTCTTTTCCTAAATACCGATTCTGAACAACTGTTGATCCCGCTGTTGTTCCATTTACCTGCATATACTGTCCACTGTATCCAAGACGCATCATATAAATCCCGCCGGAAATCGGCTGGTCACTCTTTCGTTCATATGCAACAGGCTCAAAATACCACTGCTGATTCGGATGTGTTTCTGACTGATCCCAAATCTGTAACTGAATCGAATTATCAAGCTGTGCTCTCGGAAGATCAATCGCTTTTTTGTCCTTAGAAATTTTACTTGTGATCAAATACATTCCTTCTCCTACTGGTTTGATACGAAATTTCTGTGAATCTTTGTTTGCGTATGCAGCTAACTTCGCCTTTGCCCCATTTGCATCCGTTCCGATATCCAGTACATATGTCCCATTTCCGTCAAATGCTTTGAAAATAATATATCCTTCTCCAGCATCCTCAATATGCCATTTCTGCTCCGAACTTCCCGAAAACTCATACTGCTGAACTGCTGCTCCGTCTTTATTAGATGCATCTTTTACATCGATATACTTACCAGATTTTCTGTGGCGAATATAATAACTTCTGCCAGCCATTACCGACGTACTTACCCTGTCATGATGAATCACTACGTCCTGCGGATTTCCCTTGGTATCATAGGTATAACGGTATTGAACTCCCTCTGAATTTCTTGCCGCCGTCATATTTTTCTTTCCATCATATTCATACTCAAACGAAGAGCCGGTCACTTTAACCATTTTGGAAAGCAGGTCTGTTTTGTTGCAGGTAAATGCATTCTGCTCCGCTGCTGTCTTGGCACTTACAATATTTCCATTTGCATCATACACGTAACTTTCCGCATCATCACGGATCAGCTGCAAGCCGGTAAAGAATGCATCATTCTGCTGTTTCTGGTATTCGAGATAGATCTGAATGGATTCGTAGGTCTTATTTGTTGTGGAACCATCTTTCCTGGTCAGGATTACGCCATTGACAAACTGCCACTCTGTCACATACGGATTGCAGTTCACAATTGTCTCTGTCGTTGTTTTGTCGGTAAAATGAACCACTGCACGAACACGGAAGATTCGGCCCGGAATGGCGTCTGCTTTCACACTGCATCCGAACACAAATACATCGCCTTCTTTTCCGCTCACCTTTACGGTCTGCATCAGGTTCTTGTTTTTGGACAAGTTTCCTCGTAATCTTGCACATTTACCTTTAACTGAATCTGTTACAATCTGGTCTGCACTTTCTCCCTGACTTAATTTCCAGCCATTTTCTCCGGTTGCATTAAATGCCTCTTCAAAAAACGCATTCCGTAACATATTGAATTTATTTGCCGCTGCCGATTTTTCCAGCTGGAAGCAGGAAAAATAAGCCCATCCCTGCATATTATCCAAGAAAAACGCGGTAGTTACCTCCGTCTGAGATGCAATCGTAATAGTTACCGATACACGAGTCCATTCATCCGAATCTGTATCTTTCACCTCTGTTACCAGATCCATTTTCTCTGTATTTCCGGAAGAAAGTAAAATTCCGGCACCGCACTCGGAACGTTTTTTCTCTGGATCTGGTACACATTTTTCAACCTTAACATAGCAAGAAAAAGTATAAGTTCCTTTCTCTAAAACCTGCTTCTTTGAAAATCCATTTCTTCCGTTTACTGTATTCTTACTTATGATACAGCATTTTTTAACTGGAAATCCGTCTGGAATATCTAAGTCAGCGATCGCATTTTCACTTCCAGTTTTAATCTTATCCCACTGTACAAAATATGGTTCTGGCTCCATCCAATTCTTCACAACCTTCTGCAGCGTTCCTGTCTTGCTCAGCTTGTTATTCTTTCTTCCTTCCCGTAAAAACTGATAACTGTTTGCAGCACCATCTTCATCCGACACATCCGCCGGGCAGCCGAAATTGTCAAAGTGGTAGGTAAACTTTCGATTATCACCTGTCCGACTGATTTCCCCATCCAATCCCTGTGTTTCAAACACCGTAGTATTTCCATTTCGATAGGAAATTTTCATTCTCTGCCCATTCTGTGGTCCTGTATGTTCAAAAACTTCTGACACTCGTTTTACTCCGCAGTCATCCTGGTACTTATATGAAATCTGTCGCCCATCATTATTCTGTACGCTCACCAGAATATCTCCATCGTAGAAAAATTCCGTACTTTTATTATCCGGATAACTAATTCTGGTCAGATGTCCTGCACTGTCATAGGAAAAATAAATGCTTCTTCCATTCGCATTCAGATTGCCCAGGTTATTGTCTTTTCCATATCCGAAGTCCATTCTTGCACCGGTCGGGTCAATCAGATATGCCAGATAGTTTCCTGCTGTGGACGGGCCGTACTGCGCTTTCTGCAGATTTCCGTTGGAATCCTTGATACTCCTCATGTACTTGTCATGTCCAAACGCATATTCCCAGCCGTTTTTGTCCTTCATGATGTAATAAGAATCTCCGTCGGAAGAGCTTGTCTGCGTCAGCTCGTATCCAAGTCCATCTTCATCCTTTAATTTATTTCCATCCGCTGTATCTTTATAAAAGTAATGCCGGGTTCCATCTCCATCTGTGTAGACATACGGGAAGTTTGCGTTTCCTGTGGCTTCCATTTCCTGGATGAAGTTCATTCTCCAGCCTTTTCCCATACGGTTGTTTTTACTCCGTTCTGACAGATTATACACATGACGGATATGAATCGGCAGCAGTCCACCGCTGGTTGACGCATCTTCATGCACCCATACAAGGTTTCCATTGAAGTCATTAACATAGCCATGGCCTGCGCGTCCGGCATCCTGCTCATGGTAGCTGTAATAGTCCTCGAGTCCTGTTGTACTACGGTAATAAAAGATTCCTTGCGGGAAATACTCGGAAGTAATTCCATAAGAGTTATTGGATGGATAATCAGAAGAAATGAAAACGGCTTCCTGATATGGTGTCTCATTCTGTGCCGTGATAACAATTCCATGATTTACCCCTGTGTTATACCACTCACGCACCAGTTTTGTTACGTTGAATCCGCACGGTGTAACGGTAATTGTATTACCGGACTGTACCTGCTTTACACTGCAGTAATCCAGTACATTCGACTGATATGCCGGCTGATTGTTCCATGTGGTTGATCCCGGATTCCATCCTCCCGTTACTTTATGGGCGGTAATAAAAAACGGCTGGTTGCTGTCCGAAGAATACCGGTACTGCCATACATAGATTTTTGCATCGTAGATAACCGCTCCAGGTTCCATTGCAGGCAAGCTGGTAAATTTCAGGAAAGAACGGCATTTTCCATATTCCCGGTTATGGCCTACGGTAAAAGAACCATAAGAAGCTACCACCGCGCTGTCCGGACTTTTTTCTCGGACAAACGTATCGTCAATTGCCCTATTTGTTTTCGAGGTTTCTGCCGATGGATCAATCACAACTGGATATACTCGGTTTTCGTCCTGAAGCCATTTCTGATCCGGTACGACGCTTAAAATACTGCAATGCTGCTCCGCATCGGTTTCCAGTTCATAGTGTACCTGTTCCGAATAATTTCCGGCTGCATCGTACATACACGGCGGGGCAAAATAATAAAAAACTTCTTCTGTTTCTTCATCAATCAGGTCAATTCCTCCGTCTTCCCGAATGACAATCATCATCCCCGGGAACTGCAGGGAAAACGAATATTCAAGAGCTGCTGCTTTTATCGATTTTAAGATCAGGTTTTCTTTTACCTGTTCTCCGATGATTTTGTATTCGAGATCTACATTCTCTGCAATCTCTGCATAATGTCCGGCAGCCACAAGACCCGGAACACTCATTTTTTCCTGATTTTCCTGCTCCACGCTTTTTTCTTCTGTTTTCTGCACTGCGGCTCTGTTCTGCATTCCTTCTTCTGTCGGATAGAGATTTTCCGGCTGAAATACAGCTTCACGCTTCTGTGCCTGTACTGCCGCCTGGCTTCGGATGTTCTGTTTTTTCTGCTTTTCTGCCAGAAATCCCCAACTCAGTTTTCTTCCCATTTTTTCAATAGTAACCATTTCATTTGCATTACTGCTTTCCGCAAAATGGACTTTTACCCGGGATGCATGGTTCTGATAACCGTTTTCTGTTTTTTCCAGTCTGTTATCAATTTCCTTCCACTCTTCTCCTTCTTTATAATGAACCGGGTATCCGTAAATGACGGCTGCACCGCCATGATTTTCTGTTCGAAAGTTTTTGGTAAAACGGTCTCGTTTCTGTAAAATTTCCGCGATTACGCGATCTGTTTTCTGACTCATTTTAATTTCTCCTTTTTCTTCATCCTGTATTGTTTCTGGTTTCGTAAATACTTTATCTGCGCGCTTCTGATAAAGTTCTAAATTTAGAGAATCACCTATTGACTTTTCTCTATGGAAACTCTAATATAGAAATATAATCTTCTCTATCTTTAGGTTTTTCTCTAAATTTGATCTCATTATATAGAGTATTCTCTATTTTGTCAATACATTTTTTAGGCTTTTATCTATTTTTTTATTGGAGGTATGTTATGAACTGCGTAGAACGTGTAAAGCAAATCTGTAAAGAGCGGAAAATTCCAATATCGAAGCTGGAAAAAGACCTTGGGTTTTCCAACGGTTATGTCGGTCAGCTAAAAAAAGGATCCTTCCCCGCTGAGCGTCTTTCCAAAATTGCCGACTATCTGAGTCTTTCCCCTCAATATCTGATGTACGGAGAGGAACCTGCACCAGATCCGGTACTGACTTCCCGTGACGAACGGGATATTGAAAAAATCCTCGCCCGCACCAAAGAACAGCTTCTTTCTCAGGAGGGACTGATGTTTGACGGCGATCCCGCTTCCCCGGAAGCCATCGATTCCATTCTTTCGGCAATGCAGATCGGTATGGAACTCGCAAAAAAGAAGAACAAAGAAAAATACACACCGAAAAAATATAAAAAGGACTGATGTCTATGGACATAAAAAAAAGAGCGAATCAGATCGCTCACCGATTCCAGTCACGGAATCCTTTTGAAATTGTCCGTGGACTGAATGTGATTCTCGTGGATGCTCCTTTAAGCGGAGTCCGTGGTTTTTATCAGTATTTTCAGAGAAACCATATCATCTATCTCGATGAAACTCTTTCCGAGCAGGAGCGCACACTGGTTCTGGCACACGAACTTGGGCATTTGTTTCTCCATAAAAAGGCAAATGCCATCTTTATGGATACCAGAACTCATTTAAAAACGGCAGAATATGAAACCGAAGCTGATACCTTTGCCATTGAGCTGCTCCTGCCTGATGACACTTTCTCAGAATATCTTTCTGCGGGCTATACCTCAGAGCAGATATCACGGATTACGGGCTATGCGCAAAGATTGATTGATTTAAAAGCTTCTCATATCAAAATATTGTAATTTCGTTAACTCACAAAAAGACAGCTTCCTGCCTGATGGATTGACTCCATTCTTAAGGCAGGAGGCTGTCTTTTCCTACTATACCCGCTCTACTAAAAGCTGCTGCATCGGCGTAAGATTTTCGGTTTTAAGGTCGTTCAGTTCCCGAATTTTTTCCGTTGTCGTATAAAATTTCTTTGCGATATCCCACAGTGTATCCCCCGGCTTGACGAAGTAGCAGGTGATGCCCGGGAGGCTCTGCAGTTCTTCCGGATCTCGGTCTTTTTCTTCGACGTACTGCATTACCATCTCTTTTCTGCGGCGGAAGACGAGGGCGTTCAGGTTCAGTACGACTTTGGCTTCGATGTCGCTGCTGTCCGGCATGGTTGTGGAGAGCTGGTCAATGGAGGACTGGAGTTCGTAGCGGCAGTCCGGTCCGATTCCCGGGACTTCGATGGTGTGGCGGAAGGGTATGGCGGTTTCGGCGGCGTAGAACGGCATTTCATCGTCGCTCACGACATAGAGCGCCCTGAGTTCCACCACGCCGGTTACTTCGATGCCGTTTTCTACGATTCTTTCCTCGTCGATCTTGATTTTGCCGTCGCTGTGGCAGATCTGCAGAATTTTATTTTTCGGCACGCGCATCTGCAGTTTGTCGGTCAGGCGGCATTTGGAGGAATTGCGGATCAGAAGGCTCTCCAAAGTCTCCTCCTGCACTTTTGGAATGCATTCTCGGTGCGGATGGTAAACGTCCTGCAGAAGTGATACGGTTTCTTCCTGATACAGACAGATGTCAAGTTCGAGTACGGCCTCCGCCTGCAGGACCCGCTCCTCGCCGTCGGAATCGGGCTGGATTTCGAGTGTGGTCTGGCCGAGTGTGCTTTCGATCCGCGGGATCATCTCGGAGATGCAGCCCTGGCATTCCACTTCTGCCTGGAACGGGAGCGCCTGCTCCACCCACTGCAGCGGGTGATCCTCCTCGCCGTCGCTGTACAGACAGAAGACAAAGAGTTCTCCCTGCGCACTGACCCGCCCCTCCTCAGAGCGGAGATCGAGACCGCGCACTTCCAGATCCTGCCAGAGAATCTCGTGCAATTCCGGCTTGCCGGACGGAATCGTAAGCTCCTTTTTGACACGCAGCACATCTTTTTTCTGCACTGCAAGCTCAACCACGCGGTATTCCTGCCTTTTTACCGCGACGTCGCTCTCCCCGCGGATTTCCATCGGCACGGCAAGGTCGCACAGTTCCTCGATCCACGCGTGCAGCGTGACGATCGCGCGCACGCCCAGCTTCCGCGAGTTGATGAGATGCAGGTTCAGATCTTCCACTTCCCAGGTGATGCAGACCTTGTCGCCCCCTGTCAGACCATCGAGATGGATCGTCTCGTCGATCGGAAGCTCGCCGGAGAGCTGGCAGATCCGGCGCCGTTCGCCGTCGGAGACGTACAGCAGATGAAAGGTGAGGCCGCCGAATACACGCGCTTTTCCTTCCGAAATCTGCACATCCCCGATCGTCACCTCGCCTTTTTTCTGAATCATCCGCCCCACATCGGGCCTTGCGTCCGGCACATTGTAGTCCTCGTCAAACGTAATCTGTGACACCGCTTCGCTTTTTCTGCTGATCTGATGCAGAATCTTTTTTACAAAATCCATAAGGCTCCTCCCACTCTAATCCTCAAATACGACTGAGATTCCCGCCGCCGCTTTCGTTTTCAGCACGACGTAAGGGCAGGAGGCGGCGCCTTTCTGCTCCTCCTTTGCGGCAGGTCCGACGAGTTTTGTCCGCACGAAAACGGCGTTTTCCGATTTCGATACTTCTTCGATCTGTATGGAAAAGCCTCCGCTTTTCTGCTTTCCGTAGCCGCGCAGTATGTAGAGATCGTCCCCGCTCTCGTACGCCATCTGGAACGCGGATTCTTTTTTCTTACGCAAAATCTGATCGATTTCCGGCGGAAAATCGCCCGGCTTTACAATCGCATACGACAGTTCTTTCCGCTCGCCCTCGCTCACATCTGTGATCCGGCACGATGCTAGGAGCATCAGGATCACCGCCGCCAGAAGAACTCTTCCCCGTCTCTTTTTCTTCATCATTCCAAACGCCGCTTCCCGCTCTTTCTATCCATTGTATGACGGGCCACAGTCTTCTATGACGCAAAATCTTTTTCCGAAAAAGACGAAAGTTATTGCAACCCGCCCCATATATGACGTATACTGAAAAGTACGCAATAATTGAATATCACTATTTTTACCAAGAGGAGAAAAAGATTCATGATTCGTTTTATTCTGGTCATTCTGACCGCTTTTCTGTATCTGATTCTGTCGATCCCGGTGCTTCTTGTTCTGCTTCTGATCCGGAAGAAAAAGCCGGAGGTCTGTGACAAGGTAAGCCGCTCCCTGATCCGCTGGATTTTTCGCGTAATTCTGTTTTTTTCCGGCACGAAGATCACCGTAAAAGGTCAGGAAAATATTCCGAAGGACCGGGCTGTTCTATACATCGGCAATCACCGCAGCTATTTCGATATCCTTGTAACCTATACAACGGTTCCGGGTTCCTGCGGATTTGTCGCCAAAAAAGAACTTTCACGCATTCCGCTGTTAAAGAACTGGATGGAACTCATCCACTGCCTGTTTCTCGACCGTTCCGACATCAAGCAGGGTCTGCAGATGATTCTCTCCGGATGTGAGGAGATCAAGAGCGGCACTTCCATCTGTATCTTCCCGGAGGGTACCCGCGGCAAGACGGAGAGCGAGCTGGAGCTCGGCGAGTTCCACAACGGTTCATTCAAGATGGCAACGAAAACCGGCTGCCCGATCATTCCGCTTTCGATTTCCGGATCCAGAGAAATTCTGGAAGCACATTTCCCGAAGATCCGCGGTACCCACGTTACCGTAACGTACGGCAAGCCGATCATTCCGGGCGAGCTTACGAAGGAAGAGAAAAAAGAGATTGGAAATTATACGAAAAACATTCTATTAGAACAATTGAAAGAAAATGCTTGAAAATGCCAGACCCCTGCGATATAATAAATATATAAAAAGAAAGCACCCACTCCAAAGTGGATGCTCTCGAGAAAAGGGTTAAATGTTCTTACGAACACCGCCTATCCCGTTTGCCGACGGGGTAGGCATTTTTATTTTCGCTTATTTCTCTTATCGAGAAAGGTAAGCAACGCAATGATGAAGCCTCCGAAGGAAATCAGTAAAGCTAAGATTCCCAGAAAAACCATAATAATTTCGTATGCTGTCATTTACGCCACCTCCCTTCCTATGTATTCATTAGCTCGGGAGGCTACCACCCTGTCATGGGTACTTTCCAGTTTAAAATTTTATCATAATTTCTGTGCTGTTTCAAGCATCTCCACAATCTTTCCATATTCCATAAAATGCGATGCCTTTACCAGAATCTGATCGCCGTCCTGTAAGAGCTTCGGCAGTTCTGCCATCAGGCTCTCGCGGTCTGCAAAGTGGCGTACCTCAAGCTTCGAATCAGCCTCTTTTGCCGCTTTTGCAAGATGCTCGCAGAGCGGTCCCGCACAGTAGAGGGCGTCAATGCCGCAGGTTCCGGCGTGTGTGCCGACTTCGGCGTGAAGTGCTGCCTCATCGGTTCCAAGCTCGCCCATATCGCCGAGTACAGCCACTTTTCTTCCCTTCGCCTCTTTCAGAACATCGAGAGATGCCTTCATCGAAACCGGGTTTGCGTTGTAGCAGTCATCGACAACGGTGTATTTTCCTGTCTCGATGATGTGGAATCTTCCGCTCACCGACTGCAGTGTCTCGATTCCCTGTTTGATCTGCTCCAGCGTCAGCCCGTACATGCATCCGACTGCGGTTCCGGCCAGCGCATTGTAAACCATATGGCGTCCCGGAATCGGAATCAGTGCAGAAAAGCTCCCATGCGGGGTATGAATCCGGCAGGAAATGCCGCGGAAGCCCTGGCTCTCGATCTCATCGGCATAATATTCGTTTTTTTCATCCAATCCGAAATGAACCGGCTTGATGCCGTGAACCGTTCCAACAGTAGACAGCTTATCATCGTCCCCATTGATGATAATGTGCCCGTTCTCACGCAGATGATCAAAGATCTCGGTTTTTGCCTGTAAAATACCGTCTCGCGTCTTCAGATTTTCCAGATGGCACCAGCCGATATTCGTAATGACTGCGGTCTCCGGGCGTGCGATCTTCGCCAGACGGTGCATCTGGCCGAAATCGTCGATTCCCATCTCGAGAACCGCCATCTCATCTTCCTCACGCAGACGGAAAACAGTGAGCGACAAGCCCAGCTCATTGTTGAAGTTCGCATCCGTTTTCAGCACACGGTATTTCTGCGCCAGCACCGACGCGATCGTCTCTTTCGTACTGGTCTTTCCAACGCTTCCCGTAATGCCGACAACCGGAATATTGAGCTGCTGCATATAGTATTCTGCCATTGCTTTAATGGCCTCCATGGAATCCTTCACGAGGATATACGGGCATGGCGGTGTTTCAAGTTTCTGCTCGGAAATGACAGCAAGTGCGCCCTGGGAAGCCACGTTCGGGATAAATTTATGGCCGTCCACACGCTCACCCGGAATTGCAACGAAGAGACTTCCCTCTCCCGCTTTCCGGCTGTCCGTCACGATATCCGTGACTTCCGCTGTTTTCTTTTCTTCCGGTCCGAAGTAGATTCCGCCGCACACCTCTGTGATGTGCGCAAGTGTCATATTTTTCATGCGTTGTTACCTCTTTTTCTGAGAGAAAGCTGGATCAGCAGCTCGCAGAGTTCCGGATAGGAAATGCCGAGTACCTGTGCCTCCTGCGGCAGAAGGCTGGTCGGGGTCATGCCCGGAAGGGTGTTTGCCTCGAGGCAGTACATTCTTCCGTCCTTGCGCATCATAAAGTCGAGACGGCAGTAGTTTTCGATACCGAGAGCGGCAGCGCCGTCCTCTGCGTGCTTCTGCATTTCTTTCGTCTGCTCCTCCGTCAGTACGGCCGGGCAGGTATCAACAGTAGCTCCGGCTTTGTATTTGTTCGTGTAATCATAGAAGCCTTCGATCGGTGCAATCTCGATGATCGGGTAAGCCTTTCCGTCTACCACGCCAACGGAGAACTCTCTTCCCTCGATATACTCCTCAACGACAACCTCCGGTTCGTAGGAGAAAGCATCCTTCATAGCCTGCCAGTATTCTTCGTTCGTGTGTGCAATATAGACACCGACACTGGAACCGCCGCAGCACGGTTTTACGACAACCGGAAGCTCCAGGCCAAAGCCGGACAAAGGCTCGCTCTCCTGGCCTTTTTTCAGGGTCACGCCGTTCGGGGTCGGCACATGGTGTGCACGGAAGAACTGTTTTGTGATGGATTTGTCCATTGCGAGGGCGCTGCTTAAATAGCCCGTTCCGGTATACGGAATGCCGAGCAGATCGAACGTAGCCTGTACCTTTCCGTCCTCTCCGTTTGCGCCATGCAGGGCAAGGAAAACAACATCCGCTGCCTCGCAGAGTTCCAGTACGTTCGGTCCGAAAAATCTGCGGCGGGATTCGATCATTTCGTTTAATCCTGCATCAAAGCTGTGCATATATTCTGCTGCTTTGTCTATATCGTACGCCTCCTCTGCAAATACATCTTCCAGGTTCCCCTTCACATCGATACCGCAGAAAACGTCTACCAGAACTGCCTGATGGTTTTTCTCGCGGAGTGCCTTGCAGACCATAGTTCCCGATGTAATGGATACCGAACGTTCCGTGCTGGTTCCTCCAGCTAATACTACTATTTTCATCTATCAAAATCTCCTTTATTTGATGTGCTTCTGCTGTGATGCTTAAGCGTTTTTCCTACAGGCTGTTTTTCTGTGTAGGCTGCGGCCCGGTTACATCATCCAGGCTATAGTATACGATAACCGGGTCACCAATTTCAATAGCATTGAACACTTTTTCTGCTTCTGTGTATGGGGTATTCACACATCCGTGGGATCCGTTCGTCAGATAGATGTCCCCGCCGTACTCGGTACGCCAGCTCGCATCGTGGATTCCGACGTCGCCGTTAAACGGAAGCCAGAACATGACATGGCTCGGATAGAGCTTGAAATCACAGTCACTTTTTTTCGCATCCACCGCCCAGACACTGCCTGCCGGAGTGTCATAGCCCGTCGCATGATTGCCCGTTGTGACCGGTGTTTCCGTCACCAGAACGCCATCCTTGTAGCACCACATTTTCTGCTGGGAAATGCACACCTCGACGTATGTATTTCCGATATCATTCGCCGAACGGTCATTTGCCGTATAAAGGTAAACCGGATCGAGATTTCCCTGTGTTTCGTCCTCGATCGCCTGCAGAAGTGCCTGCGTCGTCTCCTCCTTGTCGATGCACCAGCCGTAATCGCCGCCCGCATTCAGGTTAATGGTCGCGCCAAGACTCGTTTTGAAGGTATGCGCCAGCCCGAAGGTGTCCGTCTCATACGCCATATGGCGCACAAAAGCTGCCGCTTCGTCCTGCGAAATCGTGTAGGTTCCATCCTCCCCCTGTACGAGCCAGCTCTGTAAGGTCGCCCGGTCTATGGCATAGCTGTTTTCACCGATTGCATACGTGATCCGCGCCGCTGTCAGGTGGTTCAGTTCCGCCATTTTCCCATTCAGTGCTTCATCATCCTGCGTAATGTCCGGTTTCCGGTAAACATCTTTTTCTTCCAGATCCACGCTCGCCGCTCCGGCATCCAGCGCCTCGATGACAGCCTGCTCCGCCTTCTCATAGTCCACCTGCTCGCCCTCTGTTTCCGGCACAATAACGTACGAGGTTCCGTCATCCGTCAGATACGCATCCGTCGGCGCTTCCTGCTGTTCTTCCTGAAACCCTTCCATCGTCTGCAGTTTTTCCTGCACCATTTCTTTGTCATAGACAGAGTCCGCCGCCACCTGGTTTTCTTTCTCTTTCCAATAGAATGCAGGCCATGCAAGAGTATTCTGGGACTCCAGCAGTTTTTCCACCGCGTGGTCGTCCACATACGTGAGGCCGATCTCCGTGCCGCTTAATGTCTCTGTTTTTCCACCGCGCTCGGTAATGCTGAGTGTATAATCCACAATGTGCTTCTGAATTTCCTCTTTGACCTGCTCTGCGGTCAGCCCTGCGCAGTTCAGTCCGTTGATCGCGGTTTTCGGGAAAAAGTGGGATGCATAGTAATGCCCCACGCCCGCGTAACCGCCTGCGGCCGCAAGGAGTATGATTCCTGCGGCAATTCCTATTACTTTCTTTTTCATGTTTTTCCTTTCTGTCCCATAGAAAATTTCTTTTTAACTTTCTAATAGAAAAAAGCCGGAACTCCCACACCAGAGTTCACAAAAACTGTGTCCCCCGGGAGAATCCGGCTTTTGTATTTTTACTTATCTGTTATTTGCTTTCCAGAATCTTATCCACGCTGACCAGTTTGACACTCAGCACGAATACCTGACCTGCGATTTCCAGCTCTTCCGGTGTCGGGAAGGACGGTGCAATACGGATGTTGGAATCCTGCGGATCGTTGTGATATGGATACGTTGCGCCCGCGCCTGTCATGGTAAGACCGGCCTCTTTTGCCTTTGCAACGATCTTCTTTGCGCATCCCTCCATCGCATCGAAGGAGATGAAGTATCCACCGTTCGGTTTTGTCCAGGAAGCGATGCCAAGGCCGCTCAGCTCCTGATCCATTACCTGCAGAATTGCCTCGAATTTCGGTCTTAAGATCTCAGCATGCTTTTTCATCTGATTCATCACGCCGTCCAGGTTCTGGAAGAATTTTACATGGCGCAGCTGATTCAGTTTATCATGACCGATGATCTGGAAGTTCATGTACTCCTGTGCCTCTTTGAGGTTTGCCTCAGAAGAAATGAGAGCTGCAATTCCGGCTCCCGGATAGCTTACTTTCGAAGTGGATACGAACTCATAGACCATATCCGGATTTCCGGCTTTCTCGCACTCCTCGATGATGTTCAGCAGGTGATCCTGTCTGTCATCATACAGGTGATGGATAATGTATGCATTATCCCAGAAAATACGGAAGTCTTTGGCTGCCGGTTTCAGGTTTGCAAATCTTCTGACGGTCTCATCGGAGTAGGTGTAGCCCTGCGGGTTGGAGTATTTCGGTACACACCAGATTCCCTTGATGGCGTCATCTTCTGCAACGAGTTTTTCTACCATGTCCATGTCCGGTCCTTCCGGCGTCATCGGAACATTGATCATCTCAACGCCGAAGTACTCGGTTACACCGAAGTGACGGTCATAGCCCGGTACCGGACAGAGGAATTTTACTTTGTCCAGCTTGTTCCACGGAGTGCAGCCTGCAACGCCCTTCAGGAACGAACGTGCTACGGTATCAAACATAATGGTAAGGCTGGCGTTTCCGTAAACGATGACGTTTTTCGCCGGAACCTCACAAATATCTCCGATCAGTTTTCTTGCTTCCGGAATACCGGTCAGTACACCGTAGTTCCGGCAGTCGGTTCCATCTTCTGCGAAGGTGTCTTCATTTTTCGAGAGAACGGTAAGCATTCCTTCCGTGAGATCTAACTGGGCTGCTGCAGGTTTTCCTCTGGAAATATTCAGATTGAGGCCTTTTGCTTTTACCTCTGCAAATTCCTGCTCCAGTCTGGCTTTCTCGGCAACTAATTCTTCTTTGTTCCATTCGATATACGGTTTCATGAAACGTCCTCCCTTGTACTTTCCTTACCCGTTTTTCAGGTTTCTTGCTCAACTAAAGACCATTTTACCAGATCATGAGTTTCTGTCAAGGAGAACTTGCATGTTTTATACACTTTTCAGCATTTTATCCCACTTTTTGCAGTTTTATACTTCATTTCCTGCAATTTCAGCCAAATGTTTTTCGTATGACGGACATACGTCCGCTGCCAAAAGATGTTTTAAACGTTGTCAGACTGCCATCTTCCCGATGCACCGCACGGCAGAACAAGGCCGGTCGACTTGACCGGAAGGCCGATTTCCTGTGCTTCTACGTGGCCTTTGTACTGTTTTAATTCCAGGGAAATCATGTACGTCAGGACAGCCGGTGCAAGTCCTGTCGTGTAAGAATTCACAAGGAAGAACAGCGGGTCATCGCTTAAGAGCTGCGTGCAGAGCCTGATGAACGGATGAATCGACTCCTCGATTTTCCAGATCTCGCCCTTTGGTCCTCTTCCGTAGGACGGCGGGTCCATGATGATCGCGTCGTAGTGGTTGCCTCTGCGGATCTCGCGCTCGACAAATTTGGTGCAGTCATCCACAAGCCAGCGGATCGGCTTGTCCGAAAGGCCGGACACGGCAGCGTTCTCTTTTGCCCAGTTGACCATGCCTTTGGATGCATCGACATGTGTGACGCTTGCGCCTGCTGCGGCCGCTGCGAGCGTTGCGCCTCCCGTGTAGGCGAACAGGTTCAGCACTTTAATCGGGCGGTTGGCACGGCGGATCAGATCGCCGAACCAGTCCCAGTTCGTTGCCTGCTCCGGGAAAAGGCCGGTGTGTTTGAAGCTGAACGGTTTCAGGCGGAAGGTCAGGTCTTTATAGTTGATCTCCCACTGCTCCGGCAGATGGAAAAACTCCCATTCTCCGCCGCCCTTGCTGCTTCTGTGATAATGACCGTTTTTCTTTTTCCAGCCCGGATTTTCTTTTTTCGTGTTCCAGATGACCTGCGGGTCTGGTCTTACCAGAAGGTAATCTCCCCACCGCTCCAGTTTTTCTCCGCCGGACGTATCCAGCACTTCATAATCTTTCCATCCATCTGCTATCCACATTTTATTGGTTTCCTTTCTCTTTTATCTCAAAATTTATCGTGTTCTGAATTGTACGTTCCTATGATACCATAAAAGTATTGTTTTTCCAAAACATTTCTTATATCATAGTTCTGGGCATCCGCGCATTTGATCCGGAAATCTGCCCGTGGAAAGGATTTTTCTCATGGAAACCGTACTCTTATATCAGATCAAAGGAACGAAAACAGCTGTGCTTTTAAAGCCGGTTCTCTTAAAGCTCGGTATCCGCGTGCGCATTGTGGAACCGGAACAGTATCTCCAGTCGATCGGATTTCTTGCCGGAAATAAAGCATTTGCAGAATCCCCCGAAGCCTATGACGGCGCCGGATTTGATGAACCAATGATGGTCATGGCCGGCTTTTCCGAGCGGAAACTCGATCTTTTTCTCACCGAAATGCGCCGGAAAAAAGTGCCGCCGATCGCCCTCAAAGCCATCGTCACAACGCAGAACCAGGCGTGGAATTCGCTGCAACTCTACAGAGAATTAAAAGAAGAACACGAAAAAATGAAATCGTACCGGAAATAACTGGTCTGGTCAAAAAATCCGGAATTGGAACTTTTTCTTCATGCCACCACTCCCTATAATAGGGTGCAATCAAGGAACGAAAGTTCCAGATACCAAAGGAGTGCGTTGTTATGAAAAATGAAAAAGTCTGGAAAATCGCAATGACAGGTGTCTTTGCAGCCCTTTCCTACGTTGTCTTCACCTTCCTGCAGTTCAAAATCTGGCTGCCAGGCGGAGATGCCACCTCAATCCATTTCGGAAACGCTGTCTGTGTGCTCGGTGCGCTAATTCTCGGCGGTGTTTACGGCGGAATCGGCGGTGCGATCGGCATGACCATCGGAGATCTTCTCGATCCGGTCTATGTGGTATACGCACCAAAGACCTTCATCTTAAAATTCTGCATCGGCCTCATCGCAGGACTGATCGCACACAAAATCGGTAAAATCAACGAGCAGACCGATCAGAAACAGATCTTCAAATGGGCACTGCTTGCAGCCATCGGCGGACTTCTGTTCAATGTGATCTTCGATCCGCTCATCGGTTACTTCTACAAACTGGTTCTTCTTGGAAAACCGGCAGCAGAGGTTACCTTAAGCTGGAACGTAGCGGCAACTTCCATCAACGCCGTACTTTCCACCATCGCTTCCGTTGTCATCTACATGGCACTGCGTCCGGCTCTTCAGAAATCCGGACTGTTTAGCCAGGTAAAGGCAGCAGCGAAATAAAAAAACAAATTTCATTTACGCGATATCCAAAAAAGTCACCATGTTCTATTTCGAACCGGTGACTTTTTTCATGCATTTCTTTTTATTTTTCAGCGGTGGCTGCTGCCTCTTTTTCTGCCTCATCTTTTGTTTTTTCTCCGGCGAACCACGCTTTTTCAATCATTTCCAGTTCCCGTATATCAATACAGTTGGGAATGCTTCCTTCTCTTACCGCCTTCTGGCACTCTTTGAGATCCATCCAGCGGACTGCTTCTACTTCCGACTCCTGTAGATGCAGTTTTTCCGCCTCGACCGGCTTCGTGTAAAGATACACGGCGCTGACCTCATGATCGTGGAACGGTTTTCCGTAAAAAACACCGTGTGATACTTTTTCCAGCAGGCCAAGATCCCTCAGCTCCTCTGCCTCTGCGTGGATGCCGAGCTCCTCGCCGATTTCCCGCAGAGCCCCTTCCAAATACGTATCGCCCGCCGAGAGATGGCCGGCGCTTGAAATATCGTAGCAGCCCGGATTCGAATCTTTCCAGGCACTCCTTTTCTGCAGCAGTACCTCACAGCCGCTCTTCTCATTCGCCCGTGCAATCCAGATATGTGCCGTTCCGTGACACCGTCCCTCACTGTGCGCCACGCCGCGCTCTACGATGGTTCCGGTCGGCGTGCCGTCGCCTGAGCGCTCCTCAAAAAGTTCCATCTGTTTTCCGTTCAGCACCGCTTCTGCGAGCGTGTCGCCCACATACCGCAGCTTCAGGGAGAAAAACGGCTCGTCTTCATTCAGAAGGCGGAAAAAGATTTTGTCTCCCTCCCACAGATTCAGGTGCAGGACGTCCTCTTTTTTCACCCAGGCGAGTTCGCCCTCATCACATGCAGTCGGTTCTCCCGTGAATCCGTCTGCCGTGTAGAGACACATATACTCCATGTACTCCACCGTTTTGCTGTTTTCTGCCTCTGTCACAAAGGTAACGAGACCGCGGAAACGCCAGCTCGTCAGCGTGTAGCCGGTTTCCTCTTTTACTTCACGCAGCAGGCATTCCTCCGGGCTTTCGCCAAGTTCCGCATGGCCGCCGACGCCGATCCACTTGTCCTTGTTGACATCGTTCTTTTTCACCGTGCGGTGCATCATCAGATAGCTGTCATCCTTTTCGATGTAGCACAGCGTTGTCATGCAGCCTCTGCCTCTTTCTTCTGTTTTTTCCTCCATCTTTGACTCCCTCCGTCGTGTGCCGGACTTCTTTCCGCTTCTTTTGTTTTTCAGGAAAAATGTATTTCTGCACACACCTTTTTCTCGTTTTCTATTCTACCATACTTTTTCAGAATTCCAGCAACAAATTTCTATCTTTTTGCAGATCTTTCACGAAAAATGTAGCGACCGTTCCGCACCTTCTTGACTCTCGCACAGTACTGTGTTAAAGTGTCTGTAATTGATGTTTTGTCACCCGTAAACAACGTTTCTTATCATTTCTTACATTTGAGGTTTTCATGATGGAAAAACAGACGATAGTTGTGAAAGTCGGCACCAGCTCCCTGACACTCTCAGACGGAACGATGGATGCTGAAAAAATACGGAACATTACGACCCAGCTTGCCGCGCTGCAGACGGCAGGCCACCATGTGATTCTCGTTTCCTCCGGTGCGATCGCCGCAGGCTTTTCCCGTCTCGGCTTTAAAAAACGGCCGACGAAAATTGCCGATAAACAGGCTGCCGCTGCTGTCGGCCAGGGCCTTCTGATGGAGGAATACACGAAAAATCTGATGGCGTACCAGATTCCGTGCGCGCAGATTCTTTTGAACCGCAGTGACTTTGAGGACCGCCGCCGCTATAAAAACATCTTCGGCTCCCTCTCCGTCCTGCTCGGGCGCGGTGCGATTCCGATCATCAATGAGAACGATACGATCGCGATTGAGGAGCTGAAGGTCGGCGACAACGACACGCTCTCCGCCCAGGTGGCTGCGATGCTGCATGCATCGCTTCTGATTCTGCTGACCGATATCGATGGGCTCTACACTGCCAATCCAAAGAGTGACCCGAATGCGCGCCATATCGACGTGGTAAATGAGATCACGCCGGAGCTCACTGCTGCGGCAGGCGGCGCGGGATCGGGCAACGGAACGGGAGGCATGACAACGAAGCTCTCCGCCGCTTCGCTTGCCACAAGAGCCGGTGTGCCGGTTCTGATCTGCTCCTCGGCGGAGGAAAACAACATTGTGCGTGCGGTGAAAGGAACCGCAAAAGGAACGTACTTTACCGCCAGCGGCCACAACATGAAAACGCGTCTGCAGTGGATGGCGTTCTATGCGCCGAGTGCGGGCAATCTCTACGTCGATGAGGGTGCCGCAGAAGCACTTGCTGTTCAGGCAAAGAGCCTGCTTCCCAAAGGCATCGTGGCAGTCGAAGGCGATTTTAAGAAAGGCGATGTCGTCAGCGTCTTCCGGCGCGGCAGCCATGAATATCTCGGAAAGGGCATTGTCAACTATGACCGGCCGGATCTGCAGAAAATCATGAACGAAAGCACCAGCCACACGGAAGCAATCAACCGCGATAACTGGATCGGCGCGGAATAAATGGTGCCGAATAAAGCATTCTTTTGTTTACGAAAATTCCCCTCCGTGTTATAATATTTGTATTCAGCCGGCTGCAGGTTTTTCTTTCAGCGAGGAAAGGAAGCTGCATCCGGTTTTCCATGTGCTTTTGGTTTTACTTCGAGAGCACAGCAAACACAAAGGAGGGTTTTTACCAATGAAATACGATTTTACATCTCTGATGAACCGCAGCGGCCACGATGCGATCGCTGTCGATCAGATCCCGATTCCGGGTGCGGAAGTCAAAGAGGGCTTCTCCCGCATCCCGATGTGGGTGGCCGACATGAACTTCCCGTCTCTTCCGACCATTCAGGAAGCAATTCACGCGAGAGTCAACGAACCGCATTTTGGCTACTTTAATCTGCCGGATGCATATTTTGACAGCATCATCCGCTGGCAGAAAGAGCGCAACGGTGTGGAAGATCTGCCGCGTGAGGCGATCGGCTATGAGAACGGCGTGCTCGGCTGTGTTGCTTCGGCTGCTGCCGCTTTTACATCCCCGGGCGAATCCATTCTTCTGCATTCCCCGACATACATCGGTTTTACCGGTGTTCTTGAGAACTGCGGACGCAATATCGTTCTCTCCGATCTTGTTCAGGATGAGAACGGCGTATGGCGTATGGACTACGCCGATATGGACCGCAAGTTAAAAGAACACAACATTCATTTCGCGATTTTCTGCTCTCCGCACAACCCGACAGGCCGTGTCTGGGAGCGCGAGGAAATTGAAAAGGCGATGGAAATTTACAAAGCAAATGAATGCGTTGTCATCTCCGATGAGATCTGGTCTGACCTGACACTGCCGGGCTTCAAACATATCCCGACGCAGTCCGTTTCGAAGGATGCACGCGAGCGCACCATCGCACTTTATGCACCGTCCAAGACCTTTAACCTGGCTGGCCTTGTAGGCTCCTACCACATCATCTACAACCGCATGCTGCGCGACCGTGTGGAGAAGGCTTCGTCCCTTTCTCACTACAATTCTCCGAACGTACTCTCTGTTCATGCGCTGATCGGCGCTTACCGGCCGGAGGGATACCAGTGGGTGGATGAACTGCGCGAAGTGCTGAAATCGAATGCGGATTATGCGTACAACTACATTCTCGAGCATTTCAAGGGCGTGAAGCTTTCCAAACCAGAAGGAACGTACATGCTGTACCTCGACTGCGAGGAGTGGTGCAAGGAGCATGATACCGATATGGATACACTGCTGAAAGCCGGTGTTGCTGTCGGCGTGATCTGGCAGGACGGACGGCCGTTCCACAGACCGTATGCGATCCGCCTGAATCTGGCACTGCCGCATGTGCTTGTAAAAGAGGCATTTGACCGTATGGATAAGTATGTATTCAATGCGAAATAATTGTATTTTCTAATTTTATAAGCCAAACATAATGAAAGACCGAAACGGACATTTTCCTCTGCCGTTCCGGTCTTTCGCTGTTTTGTGCATCCTGTTTTTTCAGTTGTGCTCCAGCTCCCGCTGTGCCAGCATCTCTTCCACGTTGATGCCGTACTTTTTTAAATTGACGCGGCCGTTTTCCAGCACAATGCCGTCTGCCTCCAGCATATCCGCCTGTTTCCCGGCGCCGCCGAAGACAAATTCCGCGGCCAGTTCGCCTTTGGAGTTTACCACACGGTAGCATGGAATGTGCTCCGGATCTGTGTTTTTATGTAAGGCGTTTCCCACGGCACGCGCCATCTTCGGCTCGCCTGCAAGCGCTGCTATCTGGCCGTATGTCGCCACTTTTCCGCGCGGAATCTGCTTTACCGCCTCATAGATTCTTTTGGTCGGGCTGTCCGTGATGATGTCGTAGCTCTCGGCGATCATGGTACGCACAGCGTCATCGGGTACGGTTCCGTCGAGGAGAATCGTGTTCCAATGTTCTTTGTTCTGATGATATCCCGGGATAACTGACGCGAATGCATCGCGCCAGTAGTCCCGCCATTCCGGGTTTGCTTTTACATTCAGCTGAATGATTCCGTCCTTTTCATAGACCCACAGAAATGCCTTTTTGCTTCCTTTCACGCGGATGAGCTGCCAGTTGTCATCGTGGAACGGCGCTTCCTGATATGTGTCCGGGAAGGAAAGGCCGTAGGATAGCGCTTCTTCTCTTGTCTTCATTGCAGACTTCCTTTCTTCCTGTCGCGGGTGTTTTGATGTTTTTTCCGCAAAACACCCGCTTTTTCTGTATTCGTCCTGCCGCTGCGATTCTGCTTTTTTCTGCGGCATTTTTCTTTATTATATCAGTCCGCCTGCTTCTGCGCAATTTTTCACCTGCTATTTTTTCATCTTCGGCTGGAAAATCCAGCTTGCAAGATACGCGAAAATCAACGCCGCTGATGTTCCGACAGCCCCCGCCTTTAATCCGCCCTGGAACAATCCTAAAAATCCGCTTTCTTTTACGGCATCTTTTACTCCCTGAAACAAAAGATGCCCGAACCCGAGCAGCGGCACCGACGCGCCTGCCCCGGCGTATTCTGCAAATGGATCGTAGAGTCCCAGAAAGCTCAACACCGCGCCCGTGCACACAAGCGTTACCATAATTCTTCCCGGCAGCATTTTCGTGCGGTCGAGCAGAATCTGGCACAGGGCACAAATGAGGCCGCCGACCCAGAAGGCATTGAAATATTCCATAAACATTCCCATTTTACACATCCTCCTCCCGCTCGATTACAACCGCCTGTGCAATACCAGGCACGCTGCTGCCCTCCTGAAAGCTGACCTTCGACATCAGCGCACCAGTCGGTACAAACAGAATCCTCTTCCACTCTCCGTTTTCCAGCTTCGGCAGCAGATACTCCGCCAGCACCGATGCCGCACAGCCGCAGCCGCTTCCGCCCGCGCCGGTGTCCTGTTTTGCCGGATCGAAAATCAGCATGCCGCAGTCACTGTGCTGTTCCGAGATATCGTATCCTTTTTTCTTCAGCAGCTCCAGCAGAATTTCCCGCCCCACAACGCCGAGATCTCCCGTCACAATGCGGTCGTAATCGGCCGGTTCCCGGTTGAAATCGACGAGGTTCTGTGCAATCGTATCGCACGCAGCGGGGGCCATGCAGGCGCCCATGTTCTGGTTGTCTTTCAGCCCGTAATCAATGATTTTTCCCGTCGTAGCGCCCGTGATTTTCACTCTGCTCCTCGTTTTTCCAAGCACACACGCGCCGCTTCCCGTCACCGTCCAGCTTGCGGACGGCGGGCGCTGGTTTCCGTAGGCGAGCGGAAAACGGAACTCCTTCTCCGCCGTTCCAAAGTGGCTCGATGTCACCGTCAGCACCCGGTCACCGTATCCTCCCGCGACTGCCATCGCGCCAAGCGAAAGCGCCTCTCCCATCGTCGAGCAGGCACCGAACAGGCCGTAGAGCGGGCAGTTCAGATCCACCAGGCCGAACGATGATGCGATTGACTGTGCCAGAAGGTCGCCCGCAAAAATCATGCGGATCTGCTCCGGCCTCACATTGGCTTTCTGCATTGCCAGCTTCGCGGTGGCAAGCTGCAGTTCACTCTCGCCCTCCTCCCAGCTCTCCTGCCCGCACATCGGGTCCGAAAGCGTGTGCGAAAAGTATTCGCCCAGCGGTCCATCCTTTTCCTTTTCTCCTACAATCGCCGCGCTGCCCTCGATATAGACGGCTTTGGCAAACGAGATGCTCTGCTTTCCTGTCATCTGTCTCATCGGCAAATTCCTCCGTTTTCTTATTTTGCGTCTTACCATTTCTGACCTTCAGTATTTCCGTTTTTTCCATTCTTACGCATGATTTTCCTGTTTTAGGGAACTCTGTATGCTGTAGCACAAAAATCCTGTTTCAGAAACTTTTAGAGGAATCTTTTTCATGAGTGAAATGCTGTATCTTCAGACGGAGCGGAATATCAAAATCACCAGTCCCGTCGTGACGCTCGGCGATGTGGCGCAGCTTTCCTGTTCAGACGGCGCTGTCCTCGCCCGCAATCAGGTCCGCCGCGTGGCGCATCTTCCCGATGACGGATACGGGCGCTACGTCTGCTCCGCCTCCACCCTCGTCCGCCTCGTCACAGAGGCCGAGGAGCACGTCGATGTCACCCACATCGGAGAGCCGAATTTTATTTTAACGTACGAGGATCCACATCAGAAAAACACCTGGATCAGCTGGTGCAAAACGATTCTGGTCGGCATCCTTACGTTTATCGGAACTGCGTTTTCCATTATGACCTTCCACACCGACATCGGCGTCCGCGAGCTGTTTTTGGATGTTTACACCCGTTTTCTCCCGCAGATGACGCCCGGATTTTCGGTGCTGGAAATTTCATATTCCATCGGCATCGGCCTTGGCGTCGTGCTCTATTTCAACCATTTCGGACGGCGGAAATTCACGCAGGACCCGACGCCGCTCGAGGTGGAAATGCGGGTCTACGAGGATGATATCGATACGACCATTATCGAACAGAACGACCGCTCCGGTAAAGGAAAGGAGGCTTTTCATGCGAATCCTGCCAGAGATCCTGCTGGCCATGGCCGGTCTTAGCCTTGGCTTTTTCATCGCGAGCGGCCTTGTCGCGCTTGTGATCGGCCTTGGCATCGTAACACGGTACGCCGGCATCACAAAGACAGCAGGGAGCCTGCGTTTTTACGAATGCTGCTGTATGGCCGGGGCGCTGTTCGGCGATCTTTTCTCGCTTGGCACCTTCTCGTTTTCCCTGCCCTCCTGGACGGCCGGTGTGTTCTGGCTTTTTGCGGGCATTTATCTGGGAAGCTGGATCATCGCGCTCGGCGAAGTCGTCAACCTGTTTTCGATCCTCTGCCGCCGGATCGGACTGACGCGCGGACTGCCGTTTGTAATTCTCTGCATGGCGGCAGGGAAAATCGCAGGCTCTCTCTATTATTTTGCAAGTGGATTTCAATAAGAACTGGAGGTAAGATGTGATGCAGAGTTTAAAAAGTGAACGGGCAAAAAAAGAATACGAACAGTTTGTCAAAGAGGTGACGCCAAAGCAGAATCTCTTCTGCAATATGGCAAAAGCCTTTATCGTCGGCGGTCTGATCTGTGTCGTGGGGCAGATTCTGCTCCATATCGGCAAAACGCAGTTCTCGCTCAGCAAAGATGACGCCGGCTCCTGGTGCTCGCTGATTCTGATCCTTAGCAGTGTGATTTTAACCGGCCTCAACATCTATCAGAAAATCGTCACCTTTGCCGGCTGCGGTGCGCTCGTCCCGATCACCGGCTTTGCCAACTCGGTTGCAGCTCCTGCGATTGAATATAAAAAAGAAGGACAGGTCTTCGGCATCGGTGCGAAAATTTTCACCATCGCCGGACCTGTCATTCTGTACGGTGTCTTTGCAAGCTGGCTGCTCGGCTTTCTCTATTGGCTGTGGACCGCTGCCGGGAACTGGTTTTAAATCAGTTCCGCAGCGCTTCCGCCTCTTCTTTTGTGCAGCCCTCGCGGCTGTAACGGGCTTTTTCATAGCCGTCGTGCAGCCGTCTCATGCCGTCGCCGGAAAGCTCGTTTCTCTCTTCCAGCTCCGCCGGGGTTTCGGCTCCGGTCGGCTGGTATTTTCCGGCTTTTTTGATCATTTTTTTATACTGCCGGCGGATACGCATATTCGGGGAGAGATAGCCCTCTTTCTTTTCCCGCCGCCACGGCAGCTTTTCCCGTTCGTCGTTTCCCTGATGCAGGAAGAGAACTTCGTCCTTTTCATCCTCTGAGAAGGCTTTTCCCGCATTTTTTACACTCTGGTAAATCGCCCGCAGAACCGCGATTCCGACGGCAACCATCACAAGATACATGACCGCCGTAAAAAGATTCTGGATCCACTGCGGCATCGGTTTGTACTCTTTGTCCCCCAGCATATCGGACAGATCGGCCTGCTCCATGCCCTGCGGCGTCTCGGCCTCCGGTGTTTCGATCGTAAGATCGCTTTCCAGCTCTTTCGGCTCATAACCTGCGATCGCCTCCGCAATCGGATCCTTTCCGTAGAGCGCCGATGGGAGCACGAACAGTACCAGAAGGAGTATTGCAATTTTCAGGATCAGTTTTCCCGTCCGCTGCATCATCTCCACCGGGAGATTGGCGATTTTCTGATGGTCACGGATGAACCCGTGCATGCCGTCGAGGTACTGGCAGAAGAAGCACAAGAATACATCTGCAAAGAAAAACCAGTAGATCAGATGCCAGTAGAACGGCATTTTCATCAGCACACCGATCACATACTGTATCATAAACCAGAGAAAATGAAGGGGCTTTGGCTCATCGAGGAGCGTCGGGATCTCCCACGCTTCCATATCCGCCAGCGGCATTGAGCCGGCCGGCAGTTCCTGCGCTGCTTTCTTTAACTGGCCTTTGCGGATTCTGACATAGCCGCGGATCAGGAAAATCACAGCGGCCATAAGACCTGTCATCACGCCGGAAAGGCTCTCCAGAAATGCAGGAGAAATACCGTTCTCAAACTTGTTTTTTCCATCGTTTGCCGCCGCAGCCGCTTCAATTACCGCTGCCGCCTGCACACTGAACAGGGAACAGAAAAATTTCGCTGCCAGATACGTCACCGCGCAGACCGCAATTCCGCCAAGCAGAAACTGCCAGAGTGCTTTCGTTTTCCGGATCAGAATCCAGCTTGCGGCGGCCGGAATCAGCAGCAATAAGGATATGGCGCAGAAATACAGCGCCTCCCGTCCCGTCAGCGCCAGAAAACCGGCGGCAAAGCCATAGATGCCGGCGAATAAAAGCCAGACATGAAGCCAGGTCAGCGGAATCTGTACCGGTGTCTTTTTTATTTCCATGGTTTCACCTCCCAGCCGATTGCGGTGTACGCACGGTTCTGCTCCGACGGAACTTCTTCGCCCGGCAGATACGGAATCACCCACAGCACCTGGTTCTGCGCACCGGAGAGCAGATGAAGCGCCTCACGGACCTCATCGGTTCTGTTTTTGGATACGACAACGTAGGTGTGGCCGGTGAGTTCTTTTTCCGCCTCTTTGTGCAGAAACTCCGCGCTGCCTGTGAGATTGCCCCCAAGCTGCACGCACGCCAGTTTCCGGTTCAGCTCCGCTGTTTTTCCGGCGCCCGCTGCCAGATGGGTACGCAGCTCCTCGCCGGTCTCCTCATCTTTCGCATTGCTCTTCACCCACAGATTCATCTTGTTTTTCACCATCCGCGCCGCAAGCGAAGACGTGATGCGGATGCTCTCCTCGACCTGCGCTTCCTCGCGCAGAATGTTGGCGTCCTCGATATCGAGAAGCACCGTAACTTCCACGCTCGTCGTCGCGTCAAACTGGTTGACCATCAGATCTCCCATCCGTGCCGACGATTTCCAGTTGATGCGGTTCATCGGGTCTTCTTTCCGGTAATCGCGGATACCGGAAAATTCAAACGGGTCCTCGTACAGGCGATTCCGTGACAGAACCATGCCCGACACGGCACGGCAGATCATCTGAATCCGTGCAGTATCGACCTGGCGCGGGTAAACGTACATCTGTGTCTGCTGCGGGTAATCGCTGTAAAGACCCTCCCGGAAAAAGAGATCGTACGCTACGGCATGCGCACCGGTGATCTCGTAGAATCCTCGTTTTTTCGCCTGAAACGGCAGTGTTCTCGTGACCTGCTGATGAAACAGGAACGAAAAGACATCGCGTTTGTAGCTCTGGTCGGTGATGCTCGCGTTTGCTTTTGCCTCGCGGTCGAATTCCAGATTGCGGCTCATCGAAATGCCAAGCTCGAGTGCCGGAATCGGCAGCAGTTTGTCGTTTACGATGACCTCTTTTAACGTACTCTCCTCGCCCTCATAGATCGCGGAATCCTGGAAGCTGACCTGGATTTTCAGATTTTTCTGCCAGTTTTTCTGGTACAGCTTTTTCTGCAGAAACCAGGCGAGCGCCATTCCAAATAGTAATAAAAGAAGCATAGTCCGTTACCTTCCTGACCAGTTTTCGGTCGGCAGATCGATGCGGTTTAAAATTTCCTCGATCACCGATTCTGCGGCTCTTCCGTCGTCTGCGCCGATCTGCATGGTGAGACGGTGTGCGAGTACCGGAACAGCCACGGTCTTGAAGTCCTCAGGCACAACGTAGTTTCGTCCCTGCACCAGCGCGTGGCCCTGTACGGCACGTAAAAATGCGAGTGTTCCACGCGGGCTCACACCGCTTGCAATTTTGCTGTTGCCTCTCGTCTCCTGTACGACGCGGACGAGATACTGTACCAGTTCCGGATGCAGGTAGACTTCTTTACACGCCTCCTGCAGGGCACGGATTTCTTCTTTTTGGCAGACAGACGACAGCTCGGCGAGCGGCTCCTCGGTCAGGAAACGGGCGATCATCTGTGTCTCTTCCGCCGGGCTTAATGCTTCCATCGAAAGTTTCATTAAAAAACGGTCCATCTGCGCCTCCGGCAGCGGGAAGGTTCCGAGTGTCTCGAGCGGGTTCTGCGTGGCGATGACGAGGAACGGCTCCTCGAGCGGCCGTGTCACACCGTCCACGGTGATCTGGCGCTCAGCCATGCACTCGAGAAGGCTGCTCTGCGTCTTCGGCGTTGCACGGTTGATCTCATCGGCAAGCAGAATGTTGCAGAAGGCAGGGCCTTTCGAGAAGACGAACTCTCCGCTTTTGGCATCAAAATAATTGAGACCGGTGACATCGGACGGCAGTAAGTCCGGTGTGAACTGGATGCGGCCGAACTCTGCCTCGACGGATTTCGCAAGGGATTTCGCCATGACCGTTTTTCCGGTTCCCGGGACATCCTCGAGCAGGATATGACCTTTGGCAACAAGGCAGGTCAGGACAAGCTCGATCGTGCGCTCGTTTCCGATCATGACCTTTGCGATATTTTCTTTTAATTGCTGCAATACATTATTTTCCATGTTTTGCTTCCTCCAATAGTAAGATTTAATAAAAAAATCCACCCCTCGCTGCTCTGTTTTGTGAGAACAGCACGATAAATTTATTTTACAGCACATATTTTCGGAAGACAAGCAGAAAAAGGACGATGCTGTACATACTTTTCACAGCATCGCCCTTTACGGTTTCTTCTATAAATTAGCTTGTCTCTTACAGTGCTTTCCGGTACAGCGCCTCGATGTCCTGCTGACGGGACGCTCTCGGGTTGACGGCGATGTTTCCGCTCTTCATCGCATCTACCGCCATCGGCACGATTTTGCTCTCGATCTCCTCTGCCGTCACTTCTTTTCCCTTTGCCGCCTGGCGGATCGCATCGGTCAGGCTGGCCGGGATTCCGATGGCTGCGGTCAGCTCGCGGATCGCGCCGACCAGCATCATCGGCTCAAATTCATCGGCGTATGCCGGGATTTCGCTGATGTAGTTGTAGATCTTCAAATATCTTCCATGGTCTGCCAGTGCATTGTACTCTGCGATGACCGGAAGCAGAACGGCATTTGCCACGCCGTGCGGCACATCGAAGAAGGCGCTCACAGGATGACTCATTGCATGGACATTTCCAAGTCTTGCGTAGGAAAATGCAATACCCGCGAACAGCGAACCGGTCAGCATCGCCTCTGCGGCTTCGAGATCGGTTCTGCGCGCCACGAAACGGCGGATATTTTTACCGATCAATTCCATCGCTTTTTCTGCCATGGCATCGGAGAACGGAGATGCGGCTGTGGAAATATAAGCCTCCTCCGCATGGATAAAGGCATCAATACCGCAGGCTGCCGCAACGGATGCCGGAGCGGAAGTTAAAAGTTCCGGATCGAGAATCGCGTACTCTGGAAGAAGTTCATAGCTGAATACGGTCAGCTTGTAATCTCTGCTGTGGTCGGTGATCACGGAAAATGCGGTCACCTCGGAGCCGGTTCCCGCAGTCGTCGGAATGGCAATCAGCGGGACAATTTTTCCCGGCACTTTGTGTGCGCCTTCGTATTCCGTGATGCTTCCGCCGTATTTTGCCGTCACACCGACGGCCTTTGCAACGTCCATCGGAGAGCCGCCGCCGAGTGCTACGAGAAAGTCTGCACCGGAAGCAAGATAGCTCTCGGTTGCTTTTTCTACTGTCGTCACAGACGGATTCGCCTCAATATCTGTGAAAATATCGGCTGCGATGCCTGCCGCTTTCAGGCTGTCCGCTGCTTTGTCCACAACGCCCATTTTTTTCAGAGTAGGACCGGAAAGAATCATCGCATGGGTTCCGCCCATCTTCTTGGCACACTCCGGCAGTTTGGCAAGCGTTCCTGCTCCGACAATAATATTCTGTGGAATCGAAAATTCGAATGGATTCATCTTATTTTTCCCCTTTCTTTCAGAAAGCGTGCCGAAAATTTTTCTTTCCGACACGCTTTGTTTTATCCTATCTCAGCTTCAGCCAGCCATTTTGGCAAGAACACGGTCGATCGCTGCATCGATGACAACGTCGAGTTCCGCATCGTCTGCCTCCGGCATCAGGGACGCTGCGTCCTCGTCGGAGATCAGCTCGATCAGGCTGCCGAACTTCTCTTTATATTTGAACTTGCAGACTGCAAAGAATACAACACCGAGGAGGCTCCAGCCGCCTACCATCAGCCACTCCTGCCATACCAGTGTTCCGCCGGAACCAGGAATGCAGTAAACAAGTACCATGCATCCGGACATCAGAACCGCCATGGTTCCAACAAATTTGTATGCCGGAACACGGTACGGACGCGGCATATCCGGCTCTTTCTTCCGCAGGATCAGGAAGGAAAGAGATACCATACAGTAGGCAAGACAACATCCAAAGTTACCTGCATCACAAATCCACACCATCATGCCTCGTCCTGCAAACGGAGCCAGCATAGTCAGCACGCCGATCAGGAACAGGGCGTTGATCGGAGTTTTGTGCTGCGGATGAAGCTTTGCGAACATCGGCGGAATCATGTAGGATTCAGCCATAGAGTACAGGGCACGGGAACCGCCGATCATAAAGGAGTTCCAGGATGTGATGATACCGCACATACCGCCGACGATGATGACTTTTGCCATAACCGCTGTACCGAATGCTTTCGCCATCGCATCTGCTGTGACAAGTCCGGTTCCTGCTTCCGAGCTCAGGATTTCGGACGGGTTCAGCACATAGCCGACAGCCAGGATAACACAGGAATAGAAAACAACAGCGAGTACAACGGAAAGAATCATCATTTTACCGATCTTCTTTAACGGAACGTTGATTTCCTCTGCTGCCTGCGGGATAACGTCAAATCCGATGAAGAAGAACGGGGTAACAACAGCAACTTTGATGATGTTCTGGAACATCGTTCCGGTGCTCTCGCCGACGAACATCTGTCCCTGCAGATTGCTGGAATCTCCGTTGATCACGGATGCCACAATCAGAAGGATACCAGCGCCGCCGATGATACAGGTAAGGACCGTCTGCAGAACGGCTGCTGTTTTTGCGCCCAGCACATTGATCAGTGTGATGAGGAACGCTACAATAACGGCTACGGCTACCCAGGAAGCATAGATATCAAATCCTGCCACGCTGTACATATAGCCTTTCAGGAATCCCGGACACAGATATGTGATGATGGTTGGGAAGGCGCACGCCTCGAAACACGTAACACTGACGTATCCTAAAATAATCGCCCAGGTACAGATGAACGAACCGTTCGGGCCCATCGCCTTGTAGCTGAAGACGTGCTCGCCGCCGCACTGCGGCATCGCTGCAGTCAGTTCTGCGTAAGTCAGTCCGATGAAGAAGATCATGACACCGCCGATCGCAAACGCAATTGAAGCTCCTACAACGCCGCCCTTCTGAATCCAGCTTCCTGAGGATACGACCCAGCCCCAGCCGATCATGGCTCCGAAAGCGATGACGAGAATATCCCATGCACCTAATACTTTGTCAAATTCTGATTTTTTCTGTTCCATGGCTTATTCCTCCCCGCTTCCGTATTTCTTCTGAATCAGTTTCTCGAGATACTCCGCTGTGCCCTCCACACCAAGGAATGCACTGTTGATCAGAATGTCTCGGTTGTGCCGGTCTCCGCGGTTGCTGCCGGTCAGCGCCAGATGACGCTTGTGATACCGTTTGTCCTTCTCGAGCAGTAAAATTTTTGCATCGCTCTCGGAAAGGCTGTGGCTCTTCATGATATTCTGAATGCGGATCTCATCCGGTGCATAGATAAAAGCCCGGAGGAGCTTGATATCTTTGCTGTCCTTTAAGATGTAATCCGCGGATCGTCCGATGATGACGCAGGCCTCTTTTTCTGCCAGTTTCCGGATGATCTGCTTCTGTACATGAATCGCACGCTCGGTCAGGTCCGCATATTTGGAGAAGGATCCACGGACATCGCCCTCGGCTCCTTTTCCGGCAATCGTACCGCCCTCTTCTACACGGTTCATGATGTCTTTCGGAATTCCGACTTCTTCAATAATCTGATCCACCAGCTCGCGGTCGTAGAACTTAATTCCGAGATCCTCCGCAATTTTCCTGCCGATGGCATTTCCTTTGGCTCCGTACTCGCAGCCGATTGTGATAACCAGATGTCCCATACCGTTTTCCTCTCACATTTAATTTCTCTGTTTTACCTGTTGTTTCCGATTCACAGAATGAAAAGAAAAACAGGACAGGGGCGAAACATGGTTCTTTGCTTTTTGACGTCCTTGTCCTGTTCTTTTCACGCTATGAGATTTTCTTTGTTTCTATAAGAATTCTTTATTTTTCCAGAGCTTTTACGGTTTCTTCGATGATAGCAACTGCCTTGTCGCAGTCCTCCTCGGTTACGATAAGCGGAGGGATCAGACGAATGATGTGCGCTCCGATGGCTGTGATCAGCAGATGGCAGTCAAGGCAGCCATGTTTGACTTCTACGCCGCTGATGGTATCATCAAACTCTACGCCGACCAGCAGTCCCTGATGTCTGACTTCTTTGACATGCGGCAGTTTTGCTAATTTTTCTGCGAAGTAATCACCGACTTTCTTTGCATTTCCGGCAAGGTCGCGGTCGATCAGTTCGTTGACTTCTGCCAGTGCTGCTGCACAGCTGACTGGATGGCCGCCGAAGGTAGTTCCGTGAGATCCCGGGGTAAAGGCTTTTGCTACTTCAGCTGTTGCGCAGATTGCGCCAATCGGCATTCCGCCGCCAAGACCTTTTGCCATGGATACGATATCCGGTTTGATGCCGTAGTTCATGTAAGACATTACCGCACCGGTTCTGCACCAGCCGGTCTGTACTTCATCGATCAGGAGCAGCATGTCGTTCTCATCACAGAACTTCCGGAGTCCCTGCATGAACTCTTTCGTTGCCGGATGAACACCGCCTTCGCCCTGTACCGGCTCAACCATGATGGCGATGGTGTTTTCGGTACATGCATCTTTGAAGGCCTGCAGATCATTGTACGGTGCGTAGGAGAATCCGTAGGTCATCGGTCCGAATCCAACCTGGCATCCGTTGCCCGGCTGACCGGTTGCAGACATGGCACCGAAGGTTCTTCCATGGAAGCCCATCTTTGCGGTTACGATGTGGTAACGGTTCGGGCCGTATTTCTCGATGCCGTACTTTCTTGCCATTTTGATCATGGCCTCGTTCGCCTCGGTACCGGAGTTCTGATAGAAAATCTTGTCCATGCCGATGGTCTCGCAGACTTTCTCAGCAAGCAGTGCCTGCGGGATGGTGTATGGATAGTTGAAGGTATGCATGATATCGTCGAGCTGCTTTTTTGCTGCAGCAACAACTTTCGGGTTTCTGTTTCCGGCGTTGTTTACGGCGATGCCTGCGTAAAAGTCAAGATACGGCGTTCCGTTTTCGTCGTACATGTACATCCCCGCTGCGGTTTCTGCAAGGAAATCGAAACGCTCGTAGGTCTCGATCATGTACTTGTTTACTTTGTCTTTGATGTCCTGAACCGTTAATCCTGTGTCTTTTAATCTCATAGTGTTATCCTCCCATAGCGTTGAAAAGATTTTTTAAATAAAAAACAAAAAAGCAAAGACTACTCGTTGGTAAGCGTCTTTGCTTTGTTTTTCGTTTATTATTTTGTACAACCATACAATAGCACCACTCCCTATATTTGTCAATTACTTTTTTAAAAAAGTTTTTTATTTATGTTTTTTCTTTAACACCCGCTTTTTCTATTCTTTTTTGATGTTTTTTCGTCTTCCGCCGTATTTTTTTCATATCCGTTGTTTTTTATTCTGATGTTCCAGCGGATTTCTGTCCATTATATTGAACAGTTCATTCAAAAAAAGAAAGCCTGTTATTCTGCGGCTTTTAGTGATAGTCGAGAAAGAAACACATGCAGCTCGTCTTCTCCGTCCCTCTGTTGCGGTAGATGTGGGTCTGGTCTGTCTCGAAACGGAATGCCTGCTTCAGGTGGATCTCATGCTCTTTTCCATTGCACTCCACGGTCATCACGCCGTCTGTCACCACCAGGTACTCTCTTGTTTTCTCTCCATGGCCGCCGCTCACATACGTTCCGCCCGGTTCGATGTCGATGCGGTAGATTTCCACAAGCCGCGTGTCCTCATACGGAAAGCACGTCCACACAGTGTACTGCCCCTCCATCTCTTTCGTCGGAACCAGATCCTCCGGTGTCACAAGATGACTATCCACCAGCGGCGTTGCAATCAGCTCCTGAAATTCAATCCGCAGGCCGCTCGTAATCTTCCCGAGCACGCCAAGCGACGGGTTCGCCGTTCCCTTTTCGATCTGCGAGAGCATACTCTTGCTGACCCCGGTCTGCTCTGAGGCCTGGTCGAGACTCATCCCTTTCGACTGCCGGATCCGTTTCAGATTGACCGCCACATTTTCTGTCAGATAATCCATGTTCTTCCACCTGCCTTTCTTCGTATTTCGCTCATTGTAGCACACCTTCCTCCGATATTCCAGTGAATATTTTCAAACTTTCTGCCGCCTTTCCCCGCTTCGCCTTTCTTTTCTTCCTTTATCCGCCCGGGTTTCAGGCGCTTTTCTCTGCCTTTCCCAGGAAAAGCGCCCTTCCGCCGGATTTGTATTTTGGTCAGACATTTTCCATCCGCATCTGCCGCAGAATCTTCTTTTCCATCCGCGACACCTGCACCTGCGAAATCCCCAGTTTTCCGGCGATCTGCGCCTGCGTCATGTCCTGAAAATAGCGCATGTAGATGAGCTGCCGCTCCTTCGCGGGCAGTCGTCCCAACAGCTCTTCCAAGAAAATCCGGTTCAGCAGCTTTTCCTGCCCGTTCTCTTTTTCCGGAATGCGGTCCATCAGAGAAATATCGTGGTTTTCCCCCTGATAGATGGTCTTCTGCAGCGATTCCACCTCCGCGCCGGACTCCATCGCCTCCACGATTTCCTCCACGGTAACATCAAGCTCCCCCGCTATCTCCGCCAGCGTCGGATCACGCCCGTTCTCCCGCTCCAGCCGCTCCCGCACCGCATACGCTTTCCACGCCAGTTCCCGGATCGGGCGGCTCACCTTCACCATCCCCTCCGACCGCAGAAACCGCCGGATCTCCCCTGCAATCATCGGAACCGCATACGTCGAAAAACAGACTTCAAACGAAGGATCAAATTTATCAATCGCCTTCAACAGCCCAATGCTCCCGATCTGGCACAGATCCTCCATCTCCACCCCGCGGTTTGCAAACCGCCTCACCATGCTCCAGACCAGTCCCATATTTTCCTCTGCCAGTGTATCCCTTGCCGCTTTATCCCCTTCGTGTGCCTTTTCGATCAGGGCAAGCGTATGTTCCATGCATTCTGACTCCTATGACTTCCGATCCGGCCCTTACATTTCCGGATGCACACCGATTTTCCGTTTCATCACCACTTCCGTCCCCCATCCCGGATGCGACCTTACTTCCAGCTCATCCATAAACGCCTCCATAAACGAAAACCCCATCCCCGACCGCTCCAGCTCCGGGCAGGTCGTAAACATCGGCTCCATCGCCTTCTCCACATTTTCAATCCCGACGCCGGTATCTTTTACCGTCACCTGAAACACCTTCTCCTCCAGATCCAGCACACACTTCATCTGAATTTTCCCTTTTTCCTGCCGGTATCCGTGAATCATCGCATTCGTAACCGCCTCCGAAATCGCCGTCTTGACATCCGCCACTTCCTCCACCGTCGGATTCAGCTGCGCCAGAAACGCCGCCGCAGACACCCGCGCAAAACTCTCATTGCAGGGACGGCTCTCAAATTCCAGCGTCATCGTATTCCACCGCATCTTCTCTTCTGTTTTCATCCTTTCTCGCATCATCCCATTCCCCTTTCTGCCCACTCCCCGTCCAAAACCTACTTCCACGTCTTCTCCTCTTCCACCTCAATCACCCGCGTCACCCCCGACATCACCAGAATCCTCCGCATCCGCTCTCCCACATGCACCGCTCTCACCTTCCCGCCAATCAGCTCCATCTCCCGAAACCTCCCCATCACCAGTCCAATCCCCGAACTGTCCATAAACACCGTCTTCCGAAAATCAAACACCACCTCCCTCACATTCCTCTCCACCAAAATCTCCCCCGCCTCCTCCCGAAGCCGGTCAGCCACAAAATGATCCACCTCTTCCGGAAGCCGAATCGTCATCACCGCATCCTTCACCCAAACACGATTATCCATTTCCCATCCTCCCTCTTTCCTGTCATAAAATAAAAAACACAAAAGATTTTTCGCCGTAAAGCGAATTTCATCTTTTGTGTTTTATCTTCTCACTTTTATACTTTTTTGCCCTTCGTCCCACGCACCCTCCGCGTAGTCAGTGGTATCAGCCCGACGAAACAGCGCCGCATCTCCTGCGGCATTCTGCCCCGTGGGCGTCCGTCCTCACTATTCCTCCGTCTTCACAGTCCCCCCCAGCGCCTCAATCTGCTGCTCGGCCTTAGTAGCCTTCTGGGTTCCCGGGAACTTATCGATGATCTCCTGGAACACCGAAATCGCATTATCGGTATCCCCACTCAGCCGATACGCATGCGCCAGATAGTTAAGCACCGTATAGTCACTGTCGTTGATATTCTTAGCCTTCGAAAGCTTATCAATCGCCTCAGTGTAATTCGCATCGTCAAATGCATTCACACCCGACTGCGAAAGCTCCTGGAACATAGACGACTGCATGCTCTTGTAAATAGTGTCATACACAGCCTTTGCGTCCACAGAAAGCACCTCCGGGTTGACCTCGGTCAGTGCGTTTGTTGCGTTGCTCGTGTTGCCCTGCTGCTGCGCTTCCACAGCCTTTAAAAGGTTCTCGTAGGAAGCCGCCGTATCCTGTGCCGTCTGGATCTGCTGCTGCGCAGAAGCCGTCGTTTCGTTCAGAGAATCCACCTGGCTCTGGAGCTGGTTCAGCTGGGCCTCCTGGCTCGCCATCTTGCCGCTGTATTCCACAACCTTCTCGTCCGCCTGCCGGTTAATTCGCTGCGTATTCGCAGGCCCGATCAGGAACCACACAACCAGTGCGCCAAGCACCAGCCCAATACCGATATTCAGCATCGTTGCCGCTGTAGACGTCTCGCGGAACGTCGGCGGAATAATCACCGTATCCCCGCTTACCACACGCTCACGCTCGTCCTCGCGCTGCTCCTCCGTGCGCTCCCTGCGGCCGAACCGCCGCGGCTCCAGCGACGTCTGCGTACCCGTCTGGAAATCAACCTCCTTCAGGAAACGAAGCGTCGTCGAGTTCGTCTTGTCAATTTTCGCCGCCTTTTTCAGAATCTTCCGCGCTTTCTCATACTCACCCTTGTGAATATAAATCAGCGCCAGCAGATGATATCCCTTGATCAGCTTCGGATTCTGGTTCAGGATCTTGCGCAGCTGGATTGCAGCCACATCCTCATTGTTCTCGCGGCAGCATTTCAGCGCACTGTTGTATTTCTTGATCGTCTGATTGATCATATCCAGCTTCGCCTGCTCCGCCTGCAGCGTCGCAATATACTCCGTCGCCACATTATTCTCCGGCATAATATTCTTGCTGATGATCCACTCACTTAACGCCGCAACCGCTTCACCCGTCTCAAAATAGACAAGGCCTAACAAGTTCCGCGCATGGATATTGTATTTGTTAAACTTCAGGCTCCGCCGCAGCATATCGATCGCTCCGGAAAGATCCCGGATCTCTGCCTTGTCGAGGCCCAGATTGTAGTACATATTCGAAAGAGAAAAACATTTTCTCTGTACTCTCAGGTTAAAACCACAGTTGGGACAGATCTCCATTCCGACGTCCACAACCGATTTACAATTCATACAGTTCATTCCGGCACCTTACTCTTCCTTTTCCGCTTCTGTCTCGTTTTCCTGTTCCGGCTTGTCGTTTTTCATCATTTCTTTCAAAATGTCGATCACATCCGTCAGATCACGGCTGTAAATCGCATCCTCCACCTCGTCCACATCGAGACACGGTTTAAACTTCTTCAGTTCTTCTTCGTAATTTAACATAAACAAAAAATTCCTTCCTGTATTCGCTAACCATTCCGCTTTGCAAGATATGCTTTCAGTTCGCCCGCCAGATACAGAGAACCCACGCAGAACAGCATGCCGCTGCCCTTTTTGCCCAGTGCCTTCTCATACGCTGCCCCGATCTCCGGTTCCGCGCAGACATCCGTGCATCCTGCTTTTCTGAAGTCCTCTGCAAGCACTTCCGCCGGTACGACGCGGCTTCCGTCGATCTGCGTTGCAACAACATGGGACGGATGGATGCCCTCGCAGATTTCACCGATCATCTCATGATAGTGCTTGTCTGCAACTGCCGTAAACAGAATCGTGATCTCGTTTTCTTTCGCAAAATAGCCTGCCGTGCTGACAAACTGTGCAATGCCGTCCTCGTTGTGCGCGCCGTCGATGATGACGCCCGGCGCAGCCATTTCCATACGGCACGGCCATTTGATCTTCGAAAGGCCTTCCGCAAGCACGTTCTTAGGAATGTCGTGCACGTCCTGCAGAATATGCATCGTGTAGAACGCAAGGCTTGCATTCATCATCTGGTATTTTGCCACGTACGGAATCGCAAGCTCTGCTTTTTCGCCGCCCGGGTATGCAAAGGTAAAGGTGATGCCCTCGCGGCTCTGTGTTTTCATCTCATAGAACGACGGCTCCATCGGCCATGCCGGGCTTCCCATCTCTTTCGCCTTTGCGGCAATGACAGAAGCCGGACCTGGCTGGCTGGCGTCGTAGATCACCGGGACACCGGCTTTGATGATGCCGGCTTTCTCTCCCGCAATCGCCTCGAGGGTGTCGCCAAGATACTCGGTATGGTCGCGGCTGATGGACGTGATGATGCATGCCAGCGGCTTTTCGACCACATTTGTCGCATCCAGCCGTCCGCCAAGGCCGGTCTCCATGACCAGGTATTCCACGCCGGCTTCTTTGAAAATCAGCATTCCCATCAGGAACAGCGTCTCAAAATAGCTCGGATGGCCTTCGCCCTCCGCCTCGTATTCTTTGGCTGCTTTTTCCACTTTGAGAAATGCGTTAAGAAACTGCTCATCCGACACATCTTCCCCGTTGATCTGAAACCGCTCGTTGATGCGTACAAGGTGCGGGGAGGTAAAAAGTCCTGTCTTTTTGCCGCCTGCAAGCAGCATCGCATTCAAGTACGCGCAGACGCTTCCCTTTCCGTTCGTGCCCGCCACATGGATAATTTTGATCCCTTCCTGCGGATTCCCAAGGCGCGAAAGAAGCTCCCTCGTATGTTCCGGCGGATGCTTCACCGTAAATTTCGGTATTGTTTCGATATAATCAACTGCTTCTGTATAATTCACTTTATTTCACCATTCTTCAGTATTTTAGGGCTGCTTTCAAACCCTAGTATCATTATAATCGAGTGACCGGATATGTCCATAGCAATTTTCAAAATTTTGTCCCGACTTTTCGACTTTCCCCGTAAAAAGATACAGTGGGACGTCAAAATCCGCCCCACTGTATGATCTTTCGGACACTCTTTTTAATTCTGCAGACCGCCGTCTTCGGCCGGTTTATCGCTGTTTTCTGTTTTTGACGGCTCAATCTTGTCGCCTTCGCCCTCCGGCGCACCGGACGGCGCTGCCGTCAGTTCATCCTGCGGCGCAGTGCTCGTATTGGCATTTTCCTGCGTCACATCTGTTTTCGTGCTGTCCGGGTTCGGCATCGGCGTCGGTGTAGATACCGTTTTTGGCTCTTCATACATCATCGGCTCTGTCCTTGTCAGCACCTTCTTCGTCGAGCTGTTGCTCTGCTGCGCGATTGTAATCTGATCACCGTCTTCCAGGGTCAGACTATGCACCATCAGAATCGACGGGCTGACATAAACGGTATCCTGTATCTCCTCGTTGACTTCCACACGGCTCGATGCCGTAAAGTTTTCTCCGTAAAAATACCAGGTATCTTCTCCGGATTTTTCGATTCGTTCCAGTGTTACCGGCAGAGCACCCATCTGCAGCTTCACACGCTCATACGGTGTCTCTCCGTCTTCTCCGTAAACGTACCGTTTTCCATACAGCATATCATACTGCAGCACCTCGAGATCCACCTGATAATTCTTCGTATTCCGTCTCGTCTGATGATACCGGAAAATGGTTCCGTCATGAATTCCCACACGGTTCATAACCTCTGCTGCAATCTGGTAGGAAGCAATGTTTTCCTGTTTCCTTTTCAGTCCCATGTTATCCCAGATCACGTATTCGGTCTGATACAGATAGCGGTTCTCCAGATCTTCTACTTTCAGTCCCATCGTTGGCAGATGGTCCCCGTACATCACAAGTACCACCGGCTCCGGATAATCCGCAAGCTTTGTCGTCAGCTCTTTGACAAATATGTCCATCTCATGAATCTGATTTACATAATATTCCCAGGAGTAATTATTTTTTTCCCGGTCTTCCGCGCCTGTCACTGTAATCTCCGGATCGTCAAGCACCGGCTCTGTCGGATAATCACCGTGGCCCTGTACCGAAATCGTATAGATATAATCCGGTTCGTCTGTCGCATCGAGCGTTTTTATGATCTCTTTTGTCAGAATATGGTCTTTTACCCATCCTGTCGCCGTCACATCCGAGATATCCGGCATATATTCCTCCGAGGTAAAGGTATCAAAACCAAGACGCGAGAACACACTTCTTCTGGAATAGAAGTTTGCTTCATTGTTGTGGATCGCATGGGTCGCATAGCCAAGATTCTTTAAAACATACGGCGCACTCTCACACGTCTCCTCTGAAAGCACCGATTTGTACGGATACTCACCCGCTCCGAAATACCGGAGGCTCATGCCGGAAATAGTTTCAAACTCTGTGTTTGCTGTTCCGGCTCCCACCACCGGCACACGGAGATAACCGGAAGAATAATCCTTCATCAGCTGCCGGTAATACGGGATCGGGTCCTCGGAAATGTTGAGGAAATTAACCAGCTCCGGATCGAAAAAGGACTCCAGCTGCAAAAAGATAATATTCGGTTTTACCGTATCATCCTCTTTTTGTTCGCCTTCACTCGTCTCAATCTGTTTCACGAGCTGTTCGGAATAGCCGTTCGGCTCTGAAATTCCCGTATCAAACAGGGTGACTGCCAGACAGTACGGATAGCCGTAATCCTGGTAGGCAAATGCGATGTTGACGAAATAGCTGGAAAGCACACGCTTTGCAAGCGCCAGATTCGTTGCTCCCGTAAAGAGTACAATTACCAGAGCAATCAACGGCACATTCAGATACCAGCGGATTTTCCCCTGAAATTTCGGTCCTTTGATCCAGACCCATACAAAAAATGCCAATAATGCCACAAGGGCTGCTACGACGAGGATCATGGTACCTTTCGACAGATACTTCGTCACGACCTTTGCGCCGTCACTTAAATTCCGCAAGTCCGGTCCGGTAAACGGCGTGACGCGGTTTGCCAGAATCACACCGTTAATGATGCCGAGCAGCAGCCAGAAACAGCTCATCACCAGCCGTACCAGCACACGTCTGCGGAACAGATAAACTACCATAAAAGTAGTGAAGATCAAAAATGCATTGTACAAAAAGACCCATGGGCTTTCCACCATGTAGCTCCATGCAGATGCCAGCGAATGGCGGGAAAATGCTTCAATCACCAGATACAGAATACAGCATCCCAGGGCCTGCAGCGGCAAAGAGAGCCAGTTGCAGACTTTCACTACGGTTTCCTTGTTTCCATGCAGTTTTTTTCCTTTTTTCATTTATTTTTTCAGCTGCTCCAATCTTGTCTGAACCTGCTCCATCATCTGCTGATAGTTCGCCAGTTTTTCTTTCTCTGCCTGAACTTTTGCTTCCGGAGCTTTGTTGATAAAGTTCGGGTTGCCAAGCATGCCGTTGGAACGTGCGATCTCTTTTGTCAGACGCTCTTCCTCTTTCGTAAGGCGGGCGATCTCTTTTTCCAGGTCAACCAGCTCGGCAAACGGAATGTAGATCGTTGCCTGCGGGATCACTGCGGATACCGCATCGTCTGCGATGCCGGCTTTGTCTGCCTGTACGTGAACTTCGCTTGCTCCTGCCAGAGTTCCGAAGAATACAGCACCATTTTTGAAGGTTTCCTGTACAGCAGCATCTTCGGTTACAACGAATACGCTTGCTTTCTTTGACGGCGGTACATTCATGCTGGTGCGTACACCACGGATGCTTCTTACGGCCTCTTTCATCATCTCAACGGCTGCCTCATCCTCTGCGTATGCAAAGTCTTCGGTCTCTTTCGGCCATGCAGCGATCATGATGGAATCCTCTTCTGGATTCAGCGTGCAGTAGATTTCCTCTGTGATGAACGGCATGAACGGATGCAGCAGTTTCAGTGCATTGCCGAGAACGGTTTTTAAGGTCCACAGTGCAGCGCCCTTCGTCTCGTCGGTCTCGCTGTACAGACGCGGTTTTACCATCTCGATGTACCAGTCGCAGAATTCCTCCCAGATAAAGTCGTAAACCTTCTGTACGGCGATACCGAGCTCGTAGCGGTCCATGTTGTCCGTTACTTCCGTTGCCAGCGTGTTTACCTTAGAAAGAATCCATTTATCTGCCAGTGTCAGTTTGTCTTTTGGCATTTCAGACGGAACTTCTGCTTTTTCCAGGTTCATCATGATGAACCTGGAAGCGTTCCATACTTTGTTTGCGAAGTTACGGCTGGCTTCTACACGCTCCCAGTAGAAACGCATATCGTTTCCAGGTGCATTACCGGTCATCAAAGTCAGACGGAGAGCATCTGCACCGTATTTGTCAATGACTTCGAGCGGATCGATACCGTTTCCGAGGGATTTACTCATCTTGCGTCCCTGGGAATCACGAACGAGTCCGTGGATCAGTACGTGGTGGAACGGAACCTGTTTAGTCTGCTCCAGTGCGGAGAATACCATACGGATAACCCAGAAGAAGATGATGTCGTATCCGGTTACGAGTACGTCAGTCGGATAGAAGTAATCAAATTCCGGTGTTTTCTCCGGCCATCCTAACGTGGAGAACGGCCACAGAGCGGAGCTGAACCAGGTATCCAGGGTATCCGGGTCCTGGATGAGATGGGTGCTGCCGCATTTCGGGCATTTTTCCGGCATTCCACCTCTTACAACCGTGATCTCGCCACAGTCATCACAGGTATAGGCCGGGATACGATGACCCCACCAGAGCTGACGGGAAATACACCAGTCGTGGATATTGTTCAGCCAGTTCTGATAAATCTTGCTGAAACGATCCGGGATGAAGTTTACTTTCCCGTTCTTCTCTGCTTCGCTGGCAGCGGCAGCCATATCCGCCATTTTTACAAACCACTGCGGTTTAATCATCGGCTCTACGGTTGTCTTACATCTGTCGTGGGTTCCTACGTTGTGAACGTGATCCACTACTTTTACAAGAAGGCCAAGCTTCTCGAGATCCTCTACCATGGCTTTTCTTGCCTCGTAGCGGTCCATGCCGGCGTATTTGCCGCACTTGTTGTTCATGGTTCCGTCATCGTTTAAGATGTTGATCTCTTCGAGGTTGTGGCGTTTTCCTACCTCAAAATCGTTCGGGTCGTGTGCCGGTGTGATTTTTACGCATCCGGTTCCGAACTCTTTGTCTACGTAAGCATCTGCGATAACCGGGATTTCACGGTCGGTCAGCGGCAGTTTCAGCATTTTTCCTACAATATCGGTGTATCTTTCATCCTCCGGATTGACAGCTACGGCAGTATCGCCGAGCAGAGTCTCCGGACGGGTCGTTGCGATTTCTACGAAGCGGCCTTCTTCTCCAACTACCGGGTAGTTGATGTGCCAGAAGTGGCCTGCCTGCTCCTGATATTCAACCTCTGCATCGGAGATGGAAGTCTGGCATACCGGGCACCAGTTGATGATGCGGCTTCCTTTGTAGATCCATCCTTTTTCATACAGACGGCAGAATACTTCTTCTACGGCTTTGGAGCATCCCTCGTCCATGGTGAAGCGTTCTCTCTCCCAGTCTGCGGAGGAGCCGATCTTTCTTAACTGGCTGTTGATGCGTCCGCCGTATTCTTTCTTCCACTCCCAGCAGTGCTCCAGGAATTTTTCGCGTCCGATTTCATCTTTGTCGATGCCCTGCTCTTTGAGCATATTGGTAACCTTTACCTCGGTTGCAATCGCCGCATGGTCGGTTCCCGGCTGCCAGAGGACTTCATATCCCTCCATCCGTTTGAAACGGCAGAGAATATCCTGCATGGTGTTGTCGAGTGCATGGCCCATGTGAAGCTGTCCGGTTACGTTCGGAGGCGGCATCATAATGGTAAACGGTTTTTTGTTCGGGTTTACAGTGGCGTGGAAATATCCTTTATCCAGCCATTTCTGATACAGTCTGTCCTCGAGTCCTTTCGGATCGTAGGTCTTTGCGAGTTCTTTGCTCATGAGATCCTCCTTTTATGTTTGGTGTATTGTGGTATTTATTCCCGCAGAGGCTTGTCTTAAATCAAAAACGCCCTTCACATACACATAACATGCATGCAAAGGGCGAAAATTCCGCGGTACCACCTTAATTTGTATCTCGTTTCGGAGTCTGTAACGTGACTCATGCGTGAGAACCTAATCATCACATCTTCTGTGCTTTTCAGCTCTCCGGTTCAGAAGCTACCTTCCATGACCACCTTCCCGGACAGCCTTTCAGCCGGTGAACCGTCCTCTCTTTTGGGGCCTGCCATGTACTCCTCTTCCTCATAACCTTTTCTTTTTCTGTTGGAATAGAAACTGCATTTATCATAATCGCGTTTTTTTATTTTGTCAAGCCGCCGCGGGCAAAAACCTTTCTTCTTATGGAAGTTTTAAGATTTCACGCGCTTATTTTCGGTGAATCCGCGATGCACAGTACTGCATTTCTGCGCGGCCGTACGACGCGTAGCGGACCTGTTCTTTCGAAAACGGCTTCGCATTGCTTGGCCGTCCCAGGTTTTCGCCGTGGATCACCTGATCCACAAGGTCGATGAGATCTGCGAGAACGCCGAGGCTGAGCGGATTGTAAACCGGATGCGCCGTCGATTCAAACACCTGCGTGTGATGACCGCCGAAGAATTTCATGCGGCCGCCCCTCTTCACAAGCCACACCATCAGTCCGACCAGCCCGTCGTAATACTCTTCCAGGCTCGTTCCGCCCGGCACCTGCATCCAGACACCGCAGCCGCTTCCGATCGCATCTCCGGTGAACAGGTAATTCTGTTTCGTCTCAAGCACAACGACGCTGCCCGGCGTATGGCCCGGTGTCTGACAGACGGCCAGCTCTGTGCCGCCGAGCGGAATCACGGAATCGGTACGGATGTCATGAATCTCCTCCCACGGTTTTAATTTTCCCGCTGTCAGCATCACAAGCGTCTCTGGATCCATCTTCTTTTCATCGTGGCACATGTACACCTCATCAAACTCATCCATGTGATACATGTGATCCGGATGCGCATGCGTGATGACCAGCAGAAGCGGCTTGTCCGTCAGCTCACGGATCACCGGCAGAATCTTTGTGCCTGCCGTAATGCCGGTATCAATGACAGCCGCTTTTTCTTCACCTTCTACTACATAGAACGATGAATTTCCTGCGTCCAAAATACAGTAAATTTTTTCCCCGATTTCTGTTACCTGAAAACCCTCCATGATGTAAAACCTCCTTAAAATAATAATGTACCCTCGGAGTCTTTCTGTGCTTGCTTTTTTCCTTTCGGCAATTCAGTGCCCCGCATTCTCTTCCCCGATGATAATCGAAAGCAGCGTATGATCCAGCATGATCGTGCGGTTCCACGGATTGAAAATCACACCACTGATCTCCTTTGTTTCGGATGCCATGTGGATCAGCTGTTCCAGACTCACGAGAAACGTAGATTTCACGCTGTTGCTCCCCTTTAATTCCTCATCAAAGCTCGTAAACGCGGCCCACCAGACTTTTCCGTCTGCGCTCTTTACCGTTCCGATCCGGATCTGATCGTCGCCGGATGGCGGTTCCACGGAAAGAATCGCCTGTCCGCCCTCTTTCATTCTGCGTCGGATCACCGTCAGCACGTGTGCCAGCAGTTCCGGCGTCGGCTCCTTTTGCAATTCCAGAATTGCTTCCTCTATCTTTTCATTCCCCTGCAGACCTTCGTCTTTTGGAGTATCTGTTTCTTTTGCCATTGCTCTTATCCTTTCTTTTTCGCTTTTCCCACACAGAATCTGTGTACCATCATCCCCTGCAGCTTCGGCACTTCCGATGACATTTACTCTGCGCCTACCCAGATGCCATCTTCCCCGCAGAATCTGCGCTCTTTTGATAAATCCAAAACGTTTTCCATCCGCTTTAAGATCTGATCGTACTTCCCTTCCCGCATCAATGCAATCGTCACCTGATCCGTTCCGATCTGCAGATGGCGGAAGCCGCGTTTTCCTTCCTCCGTCCACGGCAGAGTCAGCTCCAGTTCAAAGCCGCCGCTGCTTCCGTACAGCTCACCCGGCTGTTCGTCCGCAAACAGCTCGAAAAGCGGCTGATAATATGCTTTGAAATAATTCTCCTCTGGAAACCAAAGTGTCCCGTCCCCGGTCCGCTCCGGCTCTTTTACAACGGCATTCAGATAGCCTCTCTCGTAATACGTCATGCACGCCGCGCTCTTCGCCAGCGGATTTTCATTGATCTTCTCGATCTCCGACGCCGCCCGGCATCCGTTTCCAAAGGCCGCCTGGCTGTTCTCGCTCCTGCCGACCGGCTCCCAGACGCTCCATGCGTTCTGCTTTCCGTATCCGATCAGATCCTGGCGGTATGCACCGTTGTATTTTACAAATTTTTTCTCCCCCGGCTGCTCGATCAGGTTCAGCGGTACCATACAGTCAATTCCGTACAGCTTCTGCGCAATCAGCCGCGTGTAGATGATGCCGAGATAATGACAGATTGCACTGCGCTCCGCCGTGTCGAGATACATAATCTGCTCCGCTTTTGCCAGCTGATCGCCGCGTGTTTCGAGCACACTCTCCACCATCGCAATCCGTGACTGCAGCTCCGCCTTCCGTTTTCCGCGGTAGCGCGCCGACAGACGGCCATACGGCATCGTGCTTGCAAGAACCGCGTGCAGCAGCTCCAGATTCGTGTATTTGATCATAATATCTTTCTTATTTAAACCGAGCTCTGCGTCGGTATCGACTTCCGTCACATTGATGATATATGTTTTTTCTTCGGTCAGTATCATTTGTTTTGCCTCTCTTTTTCAGTACTCTCTTCCATGCTCCTTCAGCCAGCTCTGCCACACTTTGTAATCGGGCATCTGCTGTGCCACCACCGCGTAAAACCGCGCGGAATGGTTCATCTCTTTCCGGTGCGCCAGCTCGTGGATAACGACGTAATCCATCACGCGCTCCGGCATCAGCACCAGTTTCCAGTTGTAGTTCAGGTTTCCGGCGCTGCTGCAGCTGCCCCAGCGGGTTTTCTGCTCACGAATTGTGATTCTGCCATACGTTACGCCCATCTCTTTTGCAAAATGTGCCGTCTTTTCCGCCAGCATCTGCGCCGCACGTTTAACCGCCGCTTTTCGTTCTGCTTCCGTCAGACGGTTCGCTGCTTTCTGCTCTGCGGCCGCCAACGCTTTTTCCCGGTGTGTGTGAATCCAATCCTGTTTTTCTTTTAAGAATGCTTCGATTTTGTATTTTGCCATCCGTTTCGGTGCGCGCACCACCACGCTTCCATCCGCTTTGACCTGAACGGCGAGCGTTTTGCGGACGGAATACACGATCTCATAGGGAATCTGTTTTAAAATCCGTTCTGCGCTGTCTTTCTGTTCCATTTATTTTTCCTCAAAAGCTGTCTGTTTTACCATTTCTTTGCCTGTTTTTCATTATACCTTTTTCCCGGCGGAAACGCAATCGGATTGCTCACAGAAAAAACGCGAGCAGAATCACCGTTTTTCTTCCGGCAATTCTGCTCGCATTTTTCTTTCTCTTATTTCAGCTCAATTTTTTTCTGCTTTCTTCGGATGCACAGCCTCACAAATAAAATCGCCGCCTGCACACAGAGAATCATAACCAAAATTCCAATCATAGACAGCGCTGTTGCCCCCAGTCTGATCAGTTTTCCCATTCTTTTTTCCTCACTTTTCTTTCTATCGTGCCAGAACCGGATCGGCTGCCGCATCCCACAGCAGGCTGTCCGTCTCACTTTGTTCCAGGTATCCATATTTTACCATTGCCGCCAGCACCTGCTTTTCCCGCTGCAGCGCCAGATCCGCGTGGCGCGACGGCGCGTAGGCGGACGGTGCATTCGGGATTCCGGCGAGGAGAACGGCTTCGCTGTCGGTCAGCTCCTGCGGTTCTTTCCCGAAGTAGCCAAGCGATGCTTCTTTCAGTCCGTAATAGCCATCCCCGAAATAGATGGTATTGATGTACAATTCCAGAATTTCTTCTTTCGAGAGCTGCCGTTCCACATAGAGTGCCGTCCACGCCTCTGCCGCTTTCCTGGCAAATGTCTTATTCTGATCGTAATACATGTTTTTTACCAGCTGCTGTGTGATGGTACTGCCTCCCTGCTCCGGTTTCATCACGCGGATATCATGTACAACGGCCCGCGCCATGCTGATCCAGTCTATCCCGTGATGTGTGTAATACCGATGATCCTCAACAGCAAGCACCGCTTTTTTGTACAGATCCGGCACCTGTTCAAGAGAAGCCCACTGTGCTCCGCTTCTGGCTTCCTCTACTGCCTGCGCGAGCGGCTTTTCCTTCACTGCCTTCTGATAGGAAACATATCCCTGGATTGCCCAGAACATTCCGGCCGTCAGCAGGATCAGGCAGAAAAATGCCAGAAAACCTCCAACCATTTTTCCCGCTGTTCCCCGGTGTTTTCGTGTTCTTTTTCTCATGGTTTCAAACCCCTTTGTTGTTCTTTTCTGCTTTCTATCCTACCATATCTCCCTTAACGCCTTCTTGCCTCTTTCTTAGGAATTCATTAAAATTTTGAAACTGTATGAAATACATTTTGCACGTTTTTTCAAATAACCGCTGCTGCTGCGGAATACTTTAACCGAATCAGGCAAGTAGCGAAGCGGATTGCGAATATCCGCCTGACAAAACAGAAAAAGACAGACACCTGGCAGATTTTCAGGATGCCTGTCTCTTGTTTTTATCTTTTGGTTTTTCAGAAACGCTCTGTGATTATGCTGCGGTTCCGTAGTTCATTACATGAGCTGCTGACAGTGCTTTTCGAACGGCTACACCGAGAATTTCAGCTACTACAACGGAAATCACATCTTTTACGATGTACGGAACGGAAACTGCCAGGAAGGAAGCCGGGATCGTGTTTCCTGTTACAATGGAAAACTGTACCACACCGAATACGTGACATACCGCAAGACCTGCGATTCCAAGAACGAATGGTTTGCCCGGGAAGCCTTTTTTAATTCCGGCACCGCAGAGCATTGCCATCGGAATAAATCCGAAAATAAAGCCGCCTGCCGGTCCGAGAAGAGCGCCAAAACCACCGCTCATGCCGGCATAAACCGGAACGCCGATCGCGCCGAGGATCAGATAAAGAGCGGACGATGCACCTCCCAATTTCCAGCCAAGCACGTAGCCGCAAAATGCCATTGCAAAGGTCTGCAGCGTCACCGGAACGCCGGTCGGAAGCGGAATCGTCACAATGGACAGTACCGCAAGCACTGCCGTCATCATGCCGGTCAGTACAATCTGTTTTGTTGTAAGTTTTGATTTTTTCATGAATGTAAGTCCTCCTCGCAGGTTCTTGTATGCAATTCTTTCTGTCTTTGAATTGTTAACCTTGTTACAATATAGGTTAATATTTCATTTTTGTCAATCCCTTTTTTAAAAACACAGAGTGTTCCTGAAAATAACGGTCACCCTCTTGTTTTCTGTTTTCTTTCTATGGTATACTGTATAGTCTCGGAGTTTTTCCGTGAATGTTCACCCGATACAAACGATGAATTTTTATTCCATTTGAAAGGAGATACCCTCTATGAAACCTTCCGAAAATCCTCTCGGCTCGGAACCGGTCAGCTCTCTTTTGCGGCGTTTTGCGATTCCGAGCGTCATCGCGATGCTCGTCAGCGCCCTCTATAACATGGTAGACCAGCTCTTTATCGGTCACAGCATCGGCGTGCTCGGAAACGCAGCGACCAACGTAGCGTTCCCACTCAGCATGGTCTGCACATCCATCGGTCTGCTCTGCGGCATCGGCGGTGCTGCAAACTTCAATCTCTGCATGGGCAGGCGAGAGCCGGAGCACGCGAAATCTTATGTTGGAAGTGCCATCTCCATGCTGGCAATCCTCGGTGTGATTCTCTGCGTTGCCGTTCAGCTTTTTCTGCGCCCGATGATGCTTCTCTTTGGTGCAACACCGGACGTCATTGATTACGCCTGTACTTACACCAGAATCACCTCCATCGGCTTCCCGTTTCTGATCGTCACAATCGGCGGCTCCAACCTGATCCGCGCGGATGGCAGCCCGAAATTTTCCATGCTGTGCAACCTGGTCGGCGCGATCGTCAACACGATTCTCGACCCGCTGTTCATCTTCGTTTTCCACATGGGCATGGCAGGTGCAGCGCTCGCCACGATCACCGGACAGATTTTATCGTTCGCGCTCGTTGTCTTCTATCTGCGCGGTTTTAAGACGCTGCCGCTCTCTCTTTCCGATCTGAAACCGAACATGGCCTGCTGGGCACGGATTGCTGCGCTTGGTGCAACTCCTGCGTTCAACCAGGTGGCAATGATGGTCGTTCAGATCGTTATGAACAACACACTGACCCACTACGGTTCAAATTCCGTCTATGGAAGCGACATTCCGCTTGCATGCGCCGGCATTATTTCAAAGGTGAATATGCTGTTCTTCTCCTTTGTCATCGGCATTTCCCAGGGACTTCAGCCGATTGTCAGCTTCAACTTCGGTGCGCAGAAATATGACCGCGTGAAGGACGCCTATAAAAAAGCAGTTTTTGCGGCGACTGCCATTTCCATCGTCGCCTTCCTCTGCTTCCAGTTCTTTCCGCGCCAGATTATCGGCATTTTTGGTTCCGGTTCAGAAGAGTACCTGCATTTTGCAGAGCGGTACTTCCGCATTTTCCTGTTTTTCACATTCCTGAACGGTATCCAGCCGGTCAGCTCGAATTTCTTTACCTCAATCGGAGCACCGAAGAAGGGTATTTTTCTTTCGCTGACGAGACAGATTATTTTCCTGCTTCCGCTGCTGCTGATTTTTCCGTATCTCTTCGGCATTGACGGCGTGATGTACACTGCACCGATTGCAGACCTTGCAGCCGCATCAGTCAGCATCGTTATGGTCGTGCGGGAATTTAAGATTATGGCAGAGCTACAGAAGGCTGCCGCCTGAAAACAGTTTTTTTCCTGTAGTTTCCGCTCGTTTTTACTGCGCTGCGGTCGCCAGAGTCTTGCTACAGATCATTGCCGTGTAAACAGGAAAGAATCCTGTCCGGAAAGTAAAAAATCGTATGCTGTTGCTTTTTCCACAACAGCATACGATTTTTTTATGTGTTATCCACACTTTTCTTTATTTATTCACATGCATCCACATCAGTCCATGCGAAGAATCATGGTCAGGATTCGTTTTGCACAAAGAGCGATTTCGTCGCGGGTGATGTATCCCTTCTCAAATGCCTCCTGTACGCGCTCCTCGTATCCGTTTGCCATTTTGATATCATTTCCGGCTTTTGTCTCGCGGTAATGCTCGCCGTGTGTCCACCAGTCGGTCGTTACCATTCCCTTAAAGTCCCACTCACCGCGCAGAATACCGGTCAAAAGATCCTTGTTCTCAGATGCCTGAACGCCGTTGATCAGATTGTAGGACGACATGATTGTGTATGGATCTGCCTCTTTTACGATGATCTCGAAGGCTTTCAGGTAAATCTCACGCAGCGCACGCTCGGAAACGCGGGAATCGCTGTCTTTTCGGTTTGTTTCTTTGTTGTTGCAGCAGAAGTGTTTCACACTTGCCCCGATGTGCTCGGACTGCATACCGCGTACCATTGCCGCACCGGATTTTCCGGCCACAAGCGGATCCTCGGAATAATACTCGAAGTTTCTTCCGCAGAGCGGGCTTCTGTGAATGTTGACAGCCGGGGTCAGCCAGATGCCGATGTTGTTTTCTTTGACTTCCTCTCCGCCGGCTTTACCGATCTCTTCGATCAGCTCCGGATCCCAGGTGCAGGCAAGCAATGTTGCACACGGCCATGCGGTCGTGTTGACGCCGCACTGCGGCTGAATGCGAAGGCCTGCCGGTCCGTCTGCGGTCATGATATTCGGGATGCCGTACTCAGGCAGATTTCCCATGCCAAACGTGTTGGCAACTCCTGTGTTCGGCTGACCGCCGAGCAGATGAATGAGTGCTTCTGTCGGAAGCTTATCTACAAACTCGTCGAGCGTTTCTTTTCCTTCGACCACATTCATCAGGTTCGGATTCGTCTTTGCTGCTTCCATAAGCTCGCCAAAGCTCTTTCTCTCCTGTGCTTTGACTGCCGGGAGGAAGCCTTCCAGAGTCAGCTTATCCTGACGCTCCAGTCCTTCTTCCTCGACAGGGCCGTTATCGGTCGGAAGCGCTTCGTAGGTTCCATCCGCAAGGAGACGTTTTTCCAGCTTATGCGGAGCGGCAAGGCTGGTGTACTGTGCAGTCACTTTTGCCTCTGCCAGATCGTAGGTGAAGTCCAGTTTCTTCGCATCTCTTACATTGTTTCCAACGTAGAAGACGTAGCTTCCTGCCTCAAGAACATAGGCAGATTTTGCAACCTTTCCAAGGTCATCAAAAGATGCCATATCTTCCACTGTAAAGGAAAGAACGACTCTCTGTGTCTCGCCTGGCTGCAGCAGTCTTGTTTTTCGGTAAGCGCCGAGCTCTTTGGCCGGTTTGCCAAGCTTGCCCTGCGGTGCGCCATAGTAGAGCTGTACAACTTCTTTTCCGGCACGTTTTCCAGTGTTGGTAACAGATGCTTTTACAACAATCTTTCCATCCTTCTCTTCTGCACCCAGAACTTCTGTCTCAAAGCTGGTGTAGGAAAGGCCGAAGCCGAACGGATAATTGACCTTCTCCGCTGCGCCAGGAATCGTCTCGAAATAACGGTAGCCAACGTAGATATCCTCGTTGTAATCCACGTAATAAACGGATTTATGGAAGTTCTCGGTGGATGGATAATCCTCGAGGGTTGCTGCGTAGGTATCAACCAGTTTACCGGATGGGTTGACGTCGCCTGTTACAACGTCCGCTGCCGCGAGGCCGCCTTCCATGCCGCCCTGCCATGCCATCAGCACCGCCGGAATCTCTTTGCAGTCTTTGAACCAGCTGGTATCAACCATACCGCCGACGTTCATGACAACGATGACATTTTTAAAGTTTGCTTTTACTTTTTCTACCATGGCTGCTTCGCCGTTTGTCAGGCAGAAGTCGCCGTTTTCGAAGATGCTGGCGCTCAGCTCGATCTGTTTTTTCTCATCCTCAAACAGCTCATAGCCTTCATCGTTGATCTGGCATTTGCGGTCCCAGCCCTCGCCGGAGAAACGGCAGATGGTGATGATTGCGGTATCGGTATATGCTTTTGCTTTCTGTACCAGCTCGTCCGGTACTTCCGGCTCTCTTGTCATGCCCGGTACAGCGCCTGCAGCATACTGTTCTTTTACATTTTTCTCATAGAATTCCGGAAGTTCATGGAACAGAGAAACCTCCCCCTCGGCCTCTTTGATCTTCATGCCTTCGTAGAAGTTGCGGATATACGCAACGGTAACGTCACCGCTTCCGCCGCCGCCTTTTACGTAATCAATCGTTCCTTTTCCAAATAAAGCTACTTTTGTGCCTTTTGCGAGCGGCAATGTCTCGTTCTCGTTTTTCACCAGAACCATACCCTCGCCTGCTGCTTTTCTGGAAAGTGCGATATGTTCCGCGCTTCCTGTTACCCTTTTTCCGTCTTTTCCCAGCGGCAGAACCGGCTGGTAAAGACTTCTCTGCCATTTACCCATTTTAAGCTTACCTCCTGTATTTTCTGGTTCGCAGATCGCTTTCCGAACGCGCCCCATTCTGTCTCTATGATACGAAGTTTTGGATGGGATGTCAATTGATTTTTCAGCATTTTATCCTGTTTTTTGTTTCTTTTTCTTTCAGTTTTATTCTATTTTACCAATTTTTTCAGGCACCAGTCGTTTTCCTTTCTCTCAAAATCTTGATCCGCAGGTGAATGCTCCGTCTGCGTCTCCCCGATATTTCTGCTGCCTGTCGCCTTCCTGTTATATCAGACACTTTTCTCCTTTTGTGGATTGCCCGAAATATAACAGCGTTCTATACTAGAGCGTGTCTGAAAAATCTCGTGATCCTGTTTCTTTCGGAGATACAACAAAAGAATGGAGTTTTCTTATGAAGGTACTGATTTTATCCTGCAATACTGGCGGTGGCCACAATGCTGCGGCCTCTGCATTAAAAGAAAGTCTGAATTTTTATCACCACGAAGCCGAGGTTCTGGATCTGATGAGCCTCGGGCGAAAGCATACCTCCGCACTGGTCGGCGGAGCTTATGTGAAGCTTGTCTCCGTTTTTCCGGCCGGCTTCGGCGCACTCTATCAGCTTGGTGAGCTGGTACGGAAATTTCCCTGGAAATCCCCCGTTTACTATGCAAATGCGCGGCTTGGAAATGCGCTTGCAGATTATATTGATCAAAACCATTTTAATGCCGTTGTCACCACACATCTTTATCCGGCGGAAACACTGACCTGGATGAAACAGAAAGGACGGCTGACGATTCCCTGCGTTGCCGTTGCCACCGATTACGCGTGCATTCCGTTCTGGGAAGAGACGAACTGCGATTACTATGTGGTTCCGCACAAGGATCTGATCCCGGAGTTTGCATCCTGCGGCATCCCGGAAGAAAAACTGCTTCCTCTCGGTATTCCGGTGCGGCCCGCATTTGCGCGCCCTGCATCCAAAGAGGATGTGCGCCGCCATCTCGGTCTTCCCGAGAATGCTCCGCTGTTTCTCGTCATGAGCGGCAGTATGGGATTCGGCAAAGTGCATCTGCTCGCACATGAACTCGTTTCCCGGCTGGAAAACGGCGAACAGGCTGTGATCATCTGCGGAAATAATAAAAAACGGATGCGTTCGCTCCGGCTGCAGTTCCATAAGAACCCAAATGTACATATCATCGGTTTTACACGCCACGTTGCGGAATATATGGCCGCTGCCGATGTGCTGTTTACAAAGCCCGGGGGCTTAAGCAGTACCGAGGCCGCTGTGCGGCGCGTTCCGCTTGTCCACACTGATCCGATTCCGGGTTGCGAAACAAAAAACCGTGCTTTTTTTGTCTCACGCGGAATGTCCGTGACCGGCGCACATCAGAAAGAGCTGGCAGAGGCCGGTATTTCGCTTGCCCGCGATGATGCACGTCAGATTGCGATGCGCGATGCCCAGCATCAAAACAGCCATCCGCAGGCGGGAACGTCAATTACACACCTTTTGGAAAAATTAATTTCGGAGTAACTGCTTATGATGCTTACTGCTTATCTGTTTTATAGTTTCTTCGGGTACCTCTCGGGCAGCGTACTGTATTCGTACCTGATTCCAAAATACTTCTGCCACGTGGATGTCCGAACTGTGAATGAAGATCAGAATCCCGGTGCCTTCAACGCCTTTTCAGTGGCCGGACCGCGGATTGGACTGCTCTGCGTCCTGTGCGATATCGGGAAGGGATTTCTGCCGGTGTTTCTGGCGGCGCACAGTTCCGCTGTTTCGATGGGTTCCTGGATTTTCGCCCTGATTCTGCTCGCCCCGGTGGCCGGACACGCATGGCCGTTTCTGCAGCCTGCGAAAGGCGGAAAGGCGATCTCTGTCTCGTTCGGCGTGCTGCTCGGCCTCCTGCCGGATCTGCGGCCGGCGCTTCTTCTGGCGGCGTTTTATCTGACGTTTTCGTTGATTCTCATTATCCAGCCACACAGTCTGCGCTCGATCGTTTCGTTCTCCGGGTTTGCCGTTGCCGCACAAATTTCCCGCTTTCTTCCGTCCGTGCGGCTCGGCAGTCTGCTGATATCACTCGTGGTGTGCTTCCGCCATCTTTTCAGCCTGCGGGAGCATGAGACCGAAAATGCTGCATTTACAATTCAGTCTTTGTCTGCTAAAATAAGGAAAAAGCAGAAAAAAGAATAATATTTACAGTTCATTTAAAACAGCGGCAAACAATTTACTTCAGGAGGATTGACACATGATTTCAGAAAAAATGGTAACTCTCGGCACAAAAAAATCGGTAATCCGCGAGATTTTCGAATACAGTAAAAAACGCGCTGCCGAGATCGGATCAGAAAATGTCTTTGATTTCAGTATCGGAAATCCAAACGTCCCGGCTCCGGTCTCCGTTCATGAGACCATCAAGGAGCTGCTTGATTCCAAAGACGATTACTATCTCTTCGGCTACACCTCCGCGCAGGGCGATGCCGATACCCGCGCCGCCGTTGCAGCCGACCTGAACAAACGCTTTGGTACCGCGTTCCATGCCGACAACTTCTATATGACCTGCGGTGCAGCCGCTTCGCTCCGCATCGTCCTTGGCGCTTTAACCGTTCCGGGCGACGAGTATATCGTATTTACCCCGTACTTTCCGGAATACCGTGTTTTCATCGAATCTGCAGGCGCAGCCATGATCGAAACGCCGGCTGATTCTTCCACGTTCCAGATCGACTTTGACCGCCTCTCGGCCGCTGTCACAGCGCACACCAAAGGCGTTTTCGTCAATTCCCCGAACAATCCGTCCGGCGTTGTCTACACCGAAGAAAACATTCAGAAGCTCGCTGCTTTTCTGGAAACAAAATCTGCCGAATACGGTCATCCGATTTATCTGATCGTTGATGAACCGTACCGCGAGCTTGTCTACGGAGACGTGGAAGTTCCGTATCTGACAAAATATTACAAAAACACGCTGGTCTGCTACTCCTACAGCAAATCCCTCTCCCTGCCGGGCGAGCGTATCGGCTACGTTCTCGTTCCGGATGAGGTCGATGATGCAAGAACCATCTACGCAGCCGTCTGCGGTGCCGGACGCGCCCTCGGCTTCGTCTGCGCACCAAGCCTGATCCAACACGTCATCGCCAAATGCGCAGGACAGGTTTCTGATCTTTCGGTCTACAAGAAAAACCGCGATCTGCTGTATGATTCATTAACCGCCTACGGCTTCACCTGCGTTCACCCGGACGGCGCTTTCTATCTCTTCATGAAAACTCCGGAACCGGACGCGTATGCGTTCTGTGAGAAAGCGAAAAAGTACGAACTTCTTCTTGTACCCGGCGATGACTTCGGTGCACCGGGATTCGTGCGGATTGCTTATTGCGTTACCACCGCACAGATTGCGCGGGCACTGCCGGCGTTTAAGGAACTGGCAGGAGAGTATTTTGCATAATTTTTCAACTGTCAACTTTTCTTAAATAGATGTTGGGGTCAAAAGGCTTTTTGACCCCTTTGACCCCGGTATCTTACATATAGTAAAAAACGGACACTGCTTCATCTTTGAAACGCAGCGTCCGTTTTTCTTTTATTCTCCTACATCCTGTTTTCCAATCACAACTTTACATCTTTTCTTCCACATCCCTGTTCTGACACACGCATACCGCTCGCTTTCGATGATCTGTTCCATCGCTGCCGCTCCTTTCTTTTGAGCTATCTCAATCGCATAAGGCGGGCAGGACTTGAACCTGCATTCTGTGCCTTATCCTCTACGAAAAATTTGCTGTACGTTCCACAAACATGAAACATTTTTCTGCACAGGTTTTGCCCGGTCAAGCGGATATTCGCAATCCGCTTCGCTACTTGCTCATAACCGAATAACTGCTCCGCAGTTTATCAGAAGGAGCTTGCACTCCTCCTGATACAAGCAAGTCCCCACCCACTGCTTATTGCTTTTCGCAATGGAAACAGGGGACTTACTTGATTCGGTTAAACTACCGCCTTATTTTCAGCCACATTTTTTGTGGATACTGATGTGTATCAAATATTGTTCCACCCTGACTTGCTTTATATCATCGGTGGAGATGCTATTTTCCTGCCTCTGCCTTCTCTCTAAAGCTCAGGATTTCCTTCAGCGACCTTAGTTCATAATTCATCCATGGCTTCATACATCCCACATTGTATGCCTGCGGTCTGCACTCATAAATGTGTCTGCTGCATTCCTGCTTTCTGCACGTCTCTGTTCTTTTTGTGAATGTCCGTGCTTTGTTCTGTATATACTATATTACATATTTTCGATTTTTGCATTTAACTTCTGGTTTAATTTTTCATGTGATATGTTTTCTGGTTTTTCCCAGCTCCACACAGTACTGTCCAGACCTGATTTCCCTTTGGACAGTGCCTTTAGCTCTTCCACGCAGAATTCCGTCGCGCGTACGATGTACTCGTTGGCCATTTGTCTGGTAAGGATGGACAATTTCTCTTCTTTTCTCTGGACGAATTCCCCGCGGACTTCTTTTATAAGACCTTTCACATCGAATTCAGCAAGCTGTGCCAATGGCTCTTCTGTAAGATCCAGCTCCTGGATCATTTCCTGGAAAAGGCCATATTTTTTCGAAACATATTCATTTAATATCTCGTAGTCACGATGCAGTTTTTCTACATTTCCAGGAACGCTCGAATTCCAGCCATGCTCCCCATACATAAATCTCCGATATAGCATATCCTGGATCAGATGAAGATAATAGCCGAGATATAAATCATCCTTCTCCATGTATTTCCCGTATCTGTCGCGGAAACATTCGAGATCGTATGTGTATCTGGTATTTTCGCAGATTTTCTTCTTTAAATGGCTATTTCCCGCCACCGCCCCATCCGGCAGAATCACCCCAAGGAACAGGCGGTTGATATCTCGAAACGAGACTTTCTTTCTCATCTCCTGTACAATTGCCAAGTGAATCATGCTTGATGCCATAGTGTCCTCTTTTCCTTTATTCTTCTACATTCTATTTTCCAATATCAGCTTTACATCTTTTGAAAGCTTTCTATCCATACTGCTAACTTTAACATTTTCATGCCGCATTTCCAGTTCTGACGCATGCGTACCGCTCGCTCTCAATCACTTTTTCCATCGATTTGACCGGTGTGCTGTCAATATTGTTCAGGAGATTCTGGAATGTCGTAACCGACTGGCCGCTGTATAGCTGGACACCTTTTCTCCGACTGTCGGCATGGAAAATATCGTTTCGGCTGTCTACATTCCAGAAAATAATATTCGGCAATTGGTAGCCGCAATACTCGTACTTTTCTTTCATATGATCATAAAACATCCAATTGCGGTCTCCGCATCTGTCGATCTCCATGTCAGATACAACGATCAGCGCTTTCGGCATTTCTTCCGGCGGTACATCGTGATCCATCGCTGTTTCCAGAACCCGCTCAAATGCAGCCTGAAGATTAGTATTCATCCCCCATTCCGTACGCTCGACGTATTTGATTTTCTGCAACAGGGTTTCCCCTCTCAGAGAAACAAATTCCGGCTTCTGGCTGAACGTCATGAAAAGATTGTGGTAAGCGCCCCGGTTCCGCTCTGCAAAGTAAATAGCAAGACCAATGGATGTCGCCAAGGGTCTTCCACTCATGGAACCGGAAACATCTGCAATGACAATTGCATTCGTTTCCTGCGCCACATAATCCGGCAGCTGCCTCCACTGCGCCTCCAATACCTGATTCCATTGACGTCCATACAGAACTTTTTCCACGAGATCGTACGGGTACAGCGTCTCCGCATGAATCTTTTCTTTTCCATCCAGTGCCTTCGCCAGATACTGGTTAAAACGCTTTTCATCATGTTTTCGAAATGCGTTCCTGTAAATCATCATGGCTCTTCCGGAGACCTCCGGGTAAACGATCTCCTCCCACTTTCCTTCTGACATTTTCACTTCCAGCACACCGATATATTTTCGCAGGGAACGGACGATTCTTTTGAAGTTGTAAACCGGATAGCCGAGTTTCTGCGCCGTCAGAATGCCGAGTTTTCTCGTCTCCGTATTTTTAGAGTCTGCCGTTTTGATCCATTTAGCAAGCAGGGAAACGCTTTTTCCCTCCTGGAAGTTTTTCAGATCTGCTTCCAGCTGCTGCTTCATGGCACTCCACATCTCGTCCTCAACGCCAGTTCCGATCAGGCAGTACCAGTCGTCAAAACGGCCGAAAACACCAATCAGGTCAAGGTTGGCAATGACTGCCTGCGGATGGTACTCGGCAAGATACTGTAGTAGAATCCGAAAGACACGTCTCTCGCCGAGACCTTCCCGGATATCACGCGCATAAAACAGGATTTTCAACGCGAACAGCGGGTCTGCCTGATATGCTTCCGCAAACAGAAGCTCAATTCTTTCCGGATCCGCTCTGCGCAGGGATCCAATTGTCGCAAACAGATCCAGCCGCGCATCGCCGGTTGTGTTCCGTGCTGCTGCTCCATTTTCTGTATAAGTTTTTGTCGCCTGCTCCCGTATCCATTCTGCAAAATCCATCGCTGCCGCTCCTTTCCTTCCACTGTTTTCTCCATACATCCTTTTCTGGATCTGTGGACTCCATTCTTTCTCGTTTGCTCTTCTGTTTTTTTCTGAGTGAGGGCCGGATTTGAACCGGCATCTTCGCCATTACCACTGGAAAAAAGTTTGCCGTTACGGTCACGCACATGACCGTTTTTTCGCGCTCTTTCTTTTAAGCTACCTCACTCGCGTAAGGCGGGCAGGACTTGAACCTGCATTCTGTGCCTCCCTATTCTCCTCAAAAAGTTGCTGTGTGTTCCACAAACATGAACCCTTTTTTTCTGCACAGGTTTTGCCCGTTAAACTACCGCCTTATTCTGTTATTTTAGTGTTTCTGTCTTCTGTCCCCAGCTCAGGATTTCCTTTCGGGATCTTGATTCATAATTCATCCATGGTTTCATGCATCTTTTCCAGATCATTTTCTGTAATAGCATTTTCCCCAGTGATTTTTTTCTTCCCGATTCGGATTTCAGGGTCTCTCACCGTAAAATTTCCAGTCGCAGATATCCCATGTCTCAGAAATTTTTCGAAATGCTTTTGATTTTCCCCACAGTGTTTTCGCCCGTCGAACCCTCTTATTTGCCGCGCGCTTTGCCCAACGGAAATTTTTGCATCGGCCTTTGCTGACGGGCGTTTTTTTACAGCTTCGGCTCATCAGCCTACTCCCCATCCAGAATTTTCTGATAGAGAAGTCTGCCTTCCTCCCCGGCAAGCCGTCCGCAGATTTCTGCCCGTTCGGCGATAACAGGGATCTGGATATGTGCTTTGGCATCTGCCAGCTGTAGCAGCATCAGGTTTTGAAACATCGCAAAGCTGGCCATTTTCGTATGGCGTCTGACGTGCTTTAATTTCACACTGACGTGGTCATCATGATACTTCACATAATACAGGAGCTCCTGTACATCGAAACACGGAATCACATACCCCTGCCGGTCCAGCTCCGGGACCACGACGTCGCGCACGATTTCCATGCTTTTTTCGGGATGACCGTAGTAATGCATGTCCGGATCACCCTCGCGTTTTCCCCTGAACTGCGCTTCCGGCTTTCCGATATCGTGCAGCAGCGCCGCCAGATAGACCATGTCATTTTCCATCCTCCGCGGAAGATTGCAGACCACATGGAGGGAATGCATCCATAAGTCATACTGATGTGCACTGTTCTTCTGATCATAGCCAAACATGGTTCGTACGGCCGGAATCAGCGCTGCGATTTCTTCTCGTCTCACATCCATCTCTTCCGCAGTTTCTGCTGTTTTCAACACATTCAACAGCTCGCTTAACTTCATGTGTTCACTCCCCCTTTCTGGTCTTTTTGTGAATATCTGTGTTTTGTTATATATAGACGTTGGGGTCAAAAGGTTTTTTGACCCCTTTGATACCAGATTGCTACGTGCTTTGCACTCCCGCAATCTTCATGTATATACTGTATCACATGCTTTCGTTTTCTGCACTTAACCGCTGGTTTAATTTTTTTTGCTGATTTTTTATGCTGTTCACCCGGCACAAAATCCGATCTGCCGGCTCTGCGGTTTCTTTTTCAGGCCGATCATCTCGAAATCGTCCGCCGTCAGAAGACAGGCCTCCTCTTTTTCCAGCGTACCATTCTGATGTTCCCGAATGAGGCGGTCTGCCTGGCGCATGATAGCGTGGTCCAGCAGGTTTCTGACAAACCGTCCATTGCCGTAATTTTCTTCCCGGCATGCATCGGCGCAGATGGAAAAGCATTTTTCCCTTGTTCTTTCGTCCATCCGGTATTCCGATTTTTCCAGCATCAGATCCAGAATCTGCGTCAGTTCTACCGGTGAGTAATCCGGGAAATTCAGGTGAAAGGCAATGCGGCTTGCAAGACCTTCATTCTGCTCCAGAAACTCCTGCATCTTCTCCGGATATCCTGCAAAAATGACAATGACCTCATCCCGGTAATTCTCCATCTCCTGCACAATGGTATTGATCGCCTCGGCGCCATACGTGCGGTTGTCTTCTACAAGAGAATACGCCTCATCGATAAACAGAATGCCGCCACGCGCCGCCTGAAATTTACTCTCAACAATCTGTGCCGTCCAGCCGACATATTTTCCGACCAGATCCTGTCTGCCGCACTCTACAATGTGGCCATATTTCAGCACTTCCTCTTCCTTCAAGACCTGGGATAGCAGACGCGCCACGGTTGTCTTTGCTGTCCCTGGATTTCCGGAAAACAGCATATGCATGGATGACTGAACCCCCGGAAGACCCATCTGTTTCCGCATTTTCTGCATTTTGGCCGCCGCCAGAATCTCATCTGTCACTTTCTTTACATCCGACAGGCCTACCATTTTCTGCAGCTCCACATACGGCTTGTCTGTCTTCTTTTTCAGTTGAATTTTGACGAGGTCTTTTTGTTTGTAGGCCTTGTAAATATGCGTTTTTAATCCGCTTCCGTACCATCTGTTGTAGGCAGAAAAGATATCCGATACAGAATACAATTTCTTTTCTTTCGGAAGATACCGCGTCAGCTCTTCTATCGTGTAGTCGTGATACTCTGTCTTATCCGCCAGACGTTTCAAATAGCCCGTCGCCCGTTCCAGATCTCCCTGGCCTTCCTGAATCTGAATCAGATCCGCGTTGGAAAGAATTTCCGCTATCGTCTCATCCGATACGCTGCGGCTTCCGGAAATGTCCACAAAGATAAACAATGTAGAATTTCCATACTCATTCAGTTTCTTCCCAAGTGTTTTCGCCAGATCATAATTGCCGGTGGCATACATTCCTGTACTCTTTTCACCTTCCAGATTCAGAATCACTGTTCCGCCTCTAGCACTGGAGAAAATATTGTCAAAATTATCTTCCCGCTCTGCCTTGTATGTCATCTTCTGCACATCGTAAACTCTGCCGCTCAGCAATCGTTGATTCTCCAGCAGTGCCGGAATCAGAAGATCTATCATATCATCCGCAGCCGCTTTGTCACCGGCTGTGATCAGATAATGAACCGGATGCCCAACAAAACGTTTTTCATTTTCCGGGGCGTAAATCCGCTCCATTTCGTCATAGAAGCTTTCCGATGCCATAATTTCCTGCATCTGCTCCGCCTGCTTTTGTCTGGTCATATTTTGAGCGGTATAAATCCGTTCACTTACCTGATACGCAACAGGTTCAAAAAAACTGTGATGTTCTGGTTCTATCGCAAGTTTTAATTTTTCCTTCAGCGACCCGCTGTAACACTCCGTCCAGTTATTCCGTTCTGCCCGAACCAGTTCTTTGCAAAACGCATCATTTGTGATCTCCTCATACGCAAGCAACTCAATTTCCGGCAGTATCTTCTGAATACAATCCACACATACCCGGGGAACCACTTCCATCTCAAGTGCAGCCACAATCGTCATCTGACCATTCAGAATATCACTGATCATAATGAAAAACTTCTTTTCTGTACGGTAGGCAGTGTAAAACTTGCTGTTCCATTCCGCAGCATCACTCCGTCTGGAATAGAGACGCTCATATCCTTCCTTCGTTGAATCCTCCTGTTCCAGATTCAGTTTTGAACAGTCTGCTGTGTATTTGTAAAGAATCATTCGCTGCTACCTCCCTTGGAGCTTTTACTGGTAATCCTTCTGTTGTCTCTTTCTACCTGCTATCTTACCACCTGCCGTATCCCATATGTGGACAGGTTCTTGTCTATACGAAAACCAGACAATTTTCTGGTTTTTCTATTTCTCCATAACAGGTACTTACTTCTTTTTTCTTCTGCATTTCTGTACAGTATTTCGACACTGGAATAACGGCTACAATCACAACATGTTCTTTTTTCTCGCAGTTTCCCAGCAAGCCAATCATATACCGCAGCTCTTCTTTTCTGTCGGCAAAATTTTTTCTGCTTGTCATCATCGGCACTTCATCAATCACAAAAACAGAAATTGCTCCATTCTCTGCTTTCTGCGCTATGATTTCTGCCATTCTCTCCACCATCATCGCTGGTGTATCATCAATTTCTATCTTGGAAAGCTCCTCCTGCCCGTACATGCTCTGCAGAATCTTCCACATCTCCTTCTTTTCATGCTGCAGTGAAAAAAGGAGAACTCCATCCTCGCTGGTTTTTCGCTCTTTCCAGCCATATGCAACCGCTTTTTTCGTTTTTCCGCTCGCCGCAGATCCCGCCAGGAAAATCATCCTTCTGCCCCTCCCTCATCTTTCAGAAAAATTTCAAGCATACGTCCAATTACCATATTGTCTCGTTCTACCAGATCTCTGGCTGTTCCAAACATGAATCGAAATCTCAAATCGAAAATCATTCTGGCCTGCTGTTCATCCAGTCCATACTGCTTTTCCAGTGCCAACGCTGCAATCCCCTCATTTGGGTAGTCCGCTTTCATGATCTGGCAAAGTTCATCTTCATGGCATTGTGCCCAGCTTTGTGCTTCCAGCGTGTGTTTTCTTTCCAGAAGCATGTTCTTTCTTCTTACCAGATACTCTGCAAAATACTCCAGCTCTTCCTGGCTGTATCCGATCCACTGACCCGAAATATCCCAAAGTGGTTCTATTTGTTTCATTTCCCGAAGAAGATGCTCTTTTTCCTCCAGAAAAGCTTTCCATCTCCCCTGTTTTTCCCGTTCAAGCGGCTCTTTTTCTTTCTCAGGAGCTTTTTCCCACTTCTGCAGTATTTCATTATAGTCCTCCGCTTTTTCCACCATGGTAAGAAATACCTGTTTTGCTTCAGAATTTTTTCTCATAACAGAATACAGAATAGCCAAAAGTGCATCCAGTACATATATTTTATTTTGCCCGCACTTTTTCTCCAAATATTCCTGTTTCGAAACAAACAGCCTAATCACGCCATCTCTGTTGTTTGTGCGAGACGGAACGATGATATAGGCCTTATCCTTTTCTTCAGGAAAATCTTCTGCCCTTCCTTCAAACACGACTTCCGTGGCATCTTCAACGCAGATTTCCGTCAGTGGATCAAAACATTCCAGAAATTCTAAAATACCCATATTGCACCTCTCCTTTATTTCCCGATCTGATCTGCGGTTCTTTTCGTTTTCCCGGGTTTCCGCTTTTTGGCCTTTCGGATATAATTTTCACTGAACTGCTTTTCCCGTTCAATCCAGTCCTGCGTTCTCTTCTCAATCACAAATGGAAGTTCTCTCCAGATCATCCTGAGCTGTTCTTCTGTGATCTCCGGCACTTTCTTTAAAATTGCCTCCCGCAGATATACACCGCCTCCGCTGCAGGAATCCGGGAAACAGTTTTCTTCGCTGATAGCATCCAGAATTTCTTTATAATATTTTCGATACATCTGATATGCTTCGTAATGTGCAATACGGTTCACATGATCTTCGATTCTGGATTCCTCCTCCTGTTTCAGAATTGTTTTCTTGTTGATTCCGCCGCTGTTCACATTCGCATAATACATCGCATATGCTTTAGCTTCTTCCAGACTTTGGAATGTGCGGAGAAATCTGCCGAAGTTATGAATATCACCATCTGAAAACGTAATCCAGTCATAATATGCCAATTCCGGCGGAAAATGATTTTCTTTTCCGTAAAGCTCTGCACATTCCTGTCTGCTGACAGAATGATAATCCCACGGACCGATGATATCATCGTAATCCGCGTAGAAAAGAATATAGGCTTCCACCTTTGCATCACTGTATATCAGCATCGGGCTGTGCTCCTCGTACTGATACAGAATCGAGTATTTTACACCCTTGATTTTTCCGTCATTCCTTCTCATCAACAGTGCGTAAACGCCCATCTCAGAATTATCCGGAATATTGTTCACATGCATCGGCTTCCAGTTAAATTCGTTCTCCGTCAGTTTCTCCTTCTCGCGTTTTTTCCGGCGTTCCGCCATTTCCCGATCCATTCTTTCCCTGTACAGAACGCTTCCGATGTAATCATATCGTTCCAGATGCTCCACGCCAATTGCCCGGCCGGCCAGATCGATGGCATAAAAATGCCAGAAATTTTCCTTTTCCCGTTTCGCCTCCGCAGCCGCTTTGCTGTACTCATCCAGAATGTCTTCCCGGATCAGTGCATTTTCTTTCTCCAGATATTTCCAGCCGTGATCTTCTGCTTTATATTTATGACGATAACCAATTCTTTCATCGGTCGTCTCAAAGATCGGGAAAAGCTCGGTACTTTTGTAAAATGGTGTCTCTTCAAATCCGAAAATATACTCTTTTCCCTCTTTGCTGAGCAGACATACACATCCCGGGCCGCCCATTCCAGAAGGGGGATCCTCCTGTGCAAACACAACGGTTTTCCAGAAGTCTTCTGTTAAATCTGGTAAATCAAACGTGTGATCTCTATCCATATCTCTGGCTCTCTTCCTTTCCTTTTTCCGTTGCATAAAAAGTTCTCTTTTATTCTGTTCTCAGATCTTCTCTCGGCTGATTGGAAAGCACAATCACCATCTGCTTTCTGTGAACCGTTTCATACTGAACATCCATCCACATTTTCTCAACATGTGGACACTCTTCCATTCCGATGCCGTACACATACATATCATCGTATTTCTCCGGTATCTCACTCCGATATTCATAGTATTCAGATGACCAGTCATTTCGATTTACGATAGAAAAATGTCTGCCGATCTGCAGATACGGTTTTAGATCCCGGAACAAAAGCTTCTGTTCCACACTCCGTTTGATATCCCGCGGTTCTTCCGAAATCATAAGTTCCATCGCCGGATTCATTGTATCATCTTTACTGCACCAACATTCTCCTTCCGGTTCCGGCAAAGCCGTATAGACATCTCTGGAAAATTCCACATCCACCATTCCGACTCCATAGATGTAAAAGCCGGCATATTTCTGTTCCGGAATGTCTGACATCATCAGATAATCGTGGTAATAACCATCCTCAAAACAGATGGATAAGCGGACATTGCGTGCAACATATTTTCTCAGTTCTTCAAATTTAATTGCCATCAGAAAACTCCTCCTTTGTCAGTACCAGTTTTACTACTTCGTGTGCGAAAAAATTATCTTCTTTTTCGAAAATGTTACCCAGCACAACCATGACCGGGCCGTCCTCTACTTCTCTGAACCCCAGCTTCCGCAGCAGGCTGATCGTTGGTTCATTTTCTGTCTGGGTTGTCACATACAGCTTATCGATGAAAAGATTCTTTCCGTTTGCAGAAACCCCATCACCAAAGAGCTGATTAATCAGCTCTCGGCTGGCTTCTTCACAGTAGCCGTTTCTTCGGTATTCTCTGGCGATATAAAATTCAATTTCGTATTCGTCTTCCATTTCTCTATGTACGCCTACGTAACCAATAAACTTGTCTTTCTGCTGTTTGGGAAAAATGGAATAGGTGCAAAGCTCATGATCGGTTCTCTCAAAGTAGTTGGCAAACCCCATCACATGTTTTTCGGATGGGCTGACTCCGCAGAATATGTAGAAGTCGCCATCATCCCGCAGCATTTGTAAAAATGCCTCGGAGTCTCTGTCCGTCCGGCTTGGGAGAAGGAATAATCTTTCAGTTTCGATTGCAGATCCTGTGTTCATTTGTGATCTCGTCTCCATTCTTTTGTACGTTGACTGTGAGTTTTCATGTTTCAGGAGTGAGGGCTGGAATCGAACCAGCGACAATAGATCTTTTGCTGTACCGACCACACCCATGATCGGCTTGGTTTCTCTGCTCTACCATGGCTGAGCTACCTCACTCATATTTCTCTTTTAACTTTTGTATTCCTTATGTGATTCCACTCCGTCAGGAACCAGCCTGCTCCGCCGGTTCTTCTGCGATCTCACTCCAGCCGGCTTTCAACAGGAATTCTTTTGTTACGTCTGCTTCCTGAATTGCGAAAAGTTCGTTCAACGTCATATCGAGTTGTTCCTCCTGATCTGTTCGGTATTCTGATGCATCCGCCGGTGTTCTGATGTACTCCTATTATTCCACTTCTCTCCGGCATTTGCATTGAACTTGTGGTTTACTTTCCGGGTATGCCTTATCTTATCATGGAACCGTTCCTGCATGTGGACACTCTTTTGGCCACTTCTTCTGTTGCCTTTCTTTTACATCGGGAAGTTTCTGTCCATTACCAGATTCTTGTTTTCTCAATTGCCGCAAGAAATGCCAGCATAGAAATTCTATTATTGGTCAGTGTACCGGATTCCGACAGAAAATCATAAATCACTGTGCATTCCTTTCTTTTCAGGACAGCTTCCGCCAAGGTATACAAAGCTTTCACAAATTCCTGCTCGGCACGATAATATTCTTCTAAGGCTTCTTTATCCTCACGTCCGTTAACCGGATCAAAACATGCCCTCACATACGCTGCTCTGGCTGCTTTCCGCTGCATCTCAAGATATTCTGCCTGCACCTGATCTGCGATTCCATCCAGTTCCTTTTGCAGCGTGTTGTAAATTTCATTCAGCTCCGTGCGTTCGTACTTCTCTTTCGTGTCGTAAGGCGGTACCTTTGTTTTCCATTGGGATGCCAGTTTGAAGCTTTTGTTTTTCAAATCGACAACATACGCATAGCGTGGACGCATGGTTCCACTCCACAATCCGGTTCGCAAAAACGGATGATTGGAATAGAAAAATTCGTAGGAACAGGATGAAAAATCAGCCCCAGGTTTATCATATTTTTCCTGGTTGTATTTATGTTTAAACATAATAAGGGCTTTATCTTCTACCGTGGCGTCATACAGAAATCCGCCATATGGATCGTCTAATCTTTCCTCTCGCAGCCACCGGACATCAAACGGAGCGCGCGTCAGAAATTTCATTCCTACATCGCCCCACCACATCGTGTCGTTTGTATTGTGGAAGAAATGACCATAGATGCGGATGTCGCGGTAAAAATTGTCGGTTTGCGGTGTGATGATTGAAGAAACTTGTTTTGCCAGATCATTTACATTCATAAAAACCTCTTTTTTATTTTTTAAGCTATGCACTAATCCCACCATAATGTAATCCTCCCTGTTCTGCTGATTGTCTCGATCTGCTGATTTTCTTTTCCGTTTACAATTTCTGCACAAAGCTCCACCGTTTCTTCTGTAATCTCGACCGCCTCCTTTTTCGAAATCCGACGATCACTTTGAAAGGTCAGCGTATCATGCGAAAGCTCCACCAGCTTTAATCCATATTTTTCTTCCCATCTTTTTGCCACCCGTCCCATGGTTTCGCTGTCCGGGCAAGAATTGAAATCGCCCCAATACCTGCCCAGACAGCTGAATATCTCATATGCATGTGTCACATCAAAATTCACCCGGATGCCTTCCGGTTCTTTTTCTTTCTCCCGGAAAATCCATTCATCTCCGCTGCATGCCCTTTGCAGATGCTTTTCCTTCCAGACACACAACTCCATAGAATCCATCTCACAGATAATTGTCGTCATATCTTTCGCCTCCACCATATTTTTATTTGCATGTCCTTTTCTTATGCTTTTCGGCTCTGCATGCTCTTATTTCCTTCTTTTCCACCTTCCCACCGCTGTTCGCATTCTGGCGCACAGCCTCTTTCAGGATTGCCGCTTTAAAGGCTTTCGGTGTGCTTCCCATCCATTTGCTCATCTCTAATACGCAGTTATATTTTTTGTAATCCACTTTTTTAGCCATTTTTCTTTCTCCATTCTTTGTACTCATTTATTTCGCTGCATTTCCAAAACAGCTCTCAAATCACGCATCCGGAAACAGATCGTATTTTTCATTTTCGACGAAACCATTTTCTCTGAGTTCTTTGATAAACCGAATGGCTGTTTCAGCTCCCCATTTTCCCTGCAGAAGCATCATAAGCGGAATGTGAATATCCCGGAACTGTCCAAGCGGCCATTCGAACATATGCCGTTCTAATACATTCATCCCACTAAGCTGCAGCATTTCTTCTTCAAAACGCTCTTCATACGCAAAATCAAAATACTCCGTATCTACCCAGAAACGGCCGCCGTTGCCAAGCTCTCTGTTTACTTCATTGGCAAACAAAATGCAGTTCTCCATATTCCACTCATTGATCATGATGGGATGAATGAACCACAGCAGGCGGATCTGATCATTTTTCAGCACCTCCATCGTGCCTTGGATTTCCAGCGGCGGAACCAGATTATTTTCATTCTCTAACAAGTAAAACATGTGCCATGCTTCCGGGTACATCTGACGCACTTTTGATGTGTTGTCCTTTTTTATTACACGAATGCCAAATAGCTCCCTCTCGCGTTTTACAATTCTTCCTACGACTTCCATGCTCTCTTTTTTCATATGCTCTTCCTCCTGTACTGATACTGCATGTGGGTTCAGATACTGCACAGACTGAAGTTCTGTGCAGTATCTTATCATGACTCACTGTCCTTCTGGTGTCAGACTTTTGTCCGAACTTCCGCACTCTGAAATTTATGGCTCTTACATTGCCAGATATTGCTCTGCCATGCAGCACAGACTTTCCTCGTCAATGACCTCCAGGAAGGCATCTTCATCCCCGTATAACGCCTTGCCAATATGTTTGATCGCCTGAATTCCAACCATAAGCTCCTCTTCCTCCGGGTATTGACAATAGTTTAACAATCTCCGTATTGTCTTGAGGCTCACTGATTCATCCTCTTCAATATATTCTGATAATTCTATATCCCGCAGGATGCTGGAGGCTACAAAATTATATCTTCTTGCCGTTGTCATGAATCTTTCTGTATTGAACCAGAAACTGATACCATCCTTGTTATCCCGCAGGACATTCGAGAATTTCTTCAGCAGATGGGCTTTCTGAATGGTTGTAACTTTGATCCGCTCCCGTTTTGCCTTGCCCGGGGTATGATAAGCATCTTTCTTAGTAAATTGAATTTGTTTTCCCATTTTGTCCCTCCAACTTTTTTCTTCTGATCTTGTCTTTGTTGTGGGAGAGATATCCCGACCGAAATCGACAATATCTCTCCGCCCTGTTTCACGGCCTTATCGTTCGAGATAAGGCTTTAACTCACTCTCTGCAAACGTTTCGATCTTCGCATCCAGTTCTGACAGCTTCTCCATAAATCGAACCATCAGCTTTTGAAATGCCTGCTCAGACTTTATTTCCACAATTCCTTTCTCATTGCGCTTTGCTTCCTCTTCGGAAAAGATCTCCGTCGTATCTTCAAATACATATGGTTCAACGACCTGATCCATGAAGTTCATCATTGCCTTGTATACTGCTGTCGGCAATGCAATTTTCTTCACCTCGATCATATTGCGAATGTCGTAATATACGTTTTCATCCTCAATATCCATGTCGCTGACAAATTTTCTGAGTCTTTCATAGCACTCCATAATCTGCTGTTTCTGAAAATCAGTTGTTGTATTCATGATCTTTCTCTCCTCTTCATTCAGTTTAATTGGTTCAGCTGTTCTTTCCCGCAGTCCACCCTCCGGTAATTCCAGATATGCTTCCAGCTGTTCCAGCAAGCCTGGAATTCTCGGATCTGGCCCATTTGATGTTGCTCTTTCCCAGTCCTTTACCGTATTATGTGATATCCCAAGTGCGTCGCCAATCATCTCATGAAGCCTTGCCTTACTGGGTACTGCTTTCCCCTTGAATTCGCCCGTTTTCTTGATCAGATTGAGTACGGTTCTATATTTTGCATTATCAAATTTCATCATTTCGCTTCCTCCTTTTTCTTTAATCCGCGATTTTATCATACAATATTTGTTCCTTCTAAAAAGGGTAGGAACAGTGTGAGCAAAAAGGTAAGCAGTTTTCCTAACATTTTCATTCTCCTCCTTTCCTTTTGCCCCATAAAAAGTGTAACCGCTGCATCAGCAAACATCTTGCTACACAACGGTCACACTTTTCCGGGGGGGTTATTTTTATAGTCTACAGCTTCATCAGATTTACTTTTTCTGATCTTTCTCTGTACTAAGATATCCCTTTACGATCGCATGGTCCGGAAATCCAGGTTCCACGGATACTCTTCGGCGGTGTTCTTTATCATGGGTTTGAAAATCTTTCCCCCACGGATACGCAATCCGATCGCGCCTTACAAATTCTCTGTCATAATCTCCAAGCTCAACTACAATATCGCGTGTAATCAAATGATCTTCTGCAAATTCATATGCATATCCTCTGTCTGCGTGTTCCTCAAAGATGCTTTGACCGCATGGCGTGTGTCTCTCGAATCCACCCTGTGAAAGAATATGGTCAACCACTTGCAGATTCCAGCTTGCCTCCGTCGTCTCCCGCCGCAGGTTATTGCAGTCTGCAATCATAAGCACTGGATGTTTCTTTTCCTTTGCCTTATTCACAACAAATTCCAATTCTTCGGCACGCTGGCTGTAATCCACCATTCGAATCCGAAATCCGGCAACGGTAAGAAGCTGTCCGTCCTGGTCTTCCAGATCCACCAGTAAGAAATTCGGATGATTGTTTTCCATCGTCGTAACCACCGAATCATCCACTGCATGAAAAGTGTATACATCCTTCTTCCAGAGAATTCCAACTTCATTTGTTCCATCATTCTGCGTGACTGCGTGCTGATATCCGGCTCGCTCCATCTCAGCCCAGAAATAACCAATCGTGCTGTGCTGAAACAGTTCTGTTAACACAATAATGTCTGCATTCTGGTCGATCAGTTCATCGATCACAAACTGTGGAATCCCCTTTCCCATACCACTGCGCTGATTGATGTTCCATCCGATTACTTTGCTCTTCATTTGCTTTTCCTCCATTTGGTTAAAATAATTTTACATAATCCAGAAATACCATAGTCTCCACTGCCGGAGTTCTGGCTGCAAACTGTGCATGTTCTATCCCCTCGGTAAGCAGAAGCCGCTCCCAGAGTTTCGGATAACTTTGAAAATCAAATCTGCAGTCATCCAGAATCACATATTCTTTGATCTCTGGATGTTCTTCCAGATATGCTGCAATTCCGGCACCTCTTTTGTACATCCTGTCCTGCGTGTGTCCCGATATAATCAGGCCATATCGGGCGAGCTTGGAAACCAGATATCTGTAATCTTCATCTGTGGACTCTAGTTCCTTCCAGTCGGATGACAGAACGATATCCGCTCCGCCAAACTTACTGATTGTCTTTGCCAGAACCTCCACGCGCGCATCGTCAATTCCCTGATATCCTTTTGGGGTTTGCTGGACGGTGGTCCTGGTATTCAGGACGCCATCGACATCCAGAAATACTACAAAGTTTTTATGTTTTTTGCCCATTTGTATTCTCCTTTCCCTGCCCTTGCAAAAAAGCAGCCGAATAGATCAAATCTATCCGACTGCTTTTCCGGGGGTGTTGTTTTTATTGTTTTAATTATCTGGTGTTTTTATTACCATTCACTGCAGTCCTTATCGTATACTTCTTCTCGCTCTTCTTCTGTGTACGATGACAACCACTCACTCTCCACATCATTTCGATCAACAATTTCCTGATCAAAGCTGCCTCGATGACCGCAGTTCAGGCATTCATATTTGTCGCAATCAGATTGGCTCACGACCAGACCGCCTTTGAAGCCACAATGTGGGCACTCGTATTCATTCGCATATTGCTGTGCCCTTAAATACACATTCAGCTTTAACTGCAGTTCTTCATATTCGGGATTTTCAAATAACTTAGAATTTAACATGTTGGATGTCCTCCATTTTTTTATTTTTCCCGAAAAGTAGTCAGCATCAAATCCTCTGACAAAATTCCGGGGGTGTTATTTTTATTGTCTTGTATTGTTCTTGTCTTCTTTTTCACACTGGACAGACAGTACACTGGCTGTATTCTGTTTTCTTTGCTTCTATTCTATTTTTCTACTGTCCACAATCATTTTCATGCACCTCTCTTTCCTGTAAGATTTTCAAAATAATACTCCATTGCACACTGCGTTAAATAGAAATGGTTGAATTCAGACATTCTTAACACGCACGATCAGAATGCATGCAGGCTCAAATTCGCCAAGTTCTTATTTTTCTGAAAAATATTCGACAAATTTTGATTGTCGTCTTGTAATATTACTTTTCCGGGGGTATTATTTTTATAGATATTCCTGTAATAAAAAGACTTTGCAACTTTCAAAACTAAAACTGAGCAATGGCATATTCCTCTTATCACTAAGAAGGCCTTGCTCACAATACTAATTATGTCAGAAATCTGATTAGCCATCTTAACTTGGCAGAATGGAGATTAACATGAAGATTGAGTTTACGGTAGAAGATTATTTTAATGAATTACGAGTCATGGAAAACTACTATGGACAGGAAGAAGAATTGTATCCATGGATGTATATGTTACTACAGATGATTGAATTCAGGAAAAAAAGCATAGAAGAAGACTATAACCGTCTTTGTATTATAGATGTACATAAACACATTGGATCAAATAGTGATAGTAAATTAAAGAAAATTATCAAAAAGAGAGTTCCCGATTTTGTTATTATTGATCCAAAATCAGATTCTCTCTGTGGTTGTGTTGAAATCAAAAAAACAACCCCAAATAAAAGTTTAAAATTACAAGTGGGATCTTTTTACATAGATACCATAAAGTATAACTTTGAGATCACTAGTACCTCAAAAGATAAAACACATGAAATCCCCTACGATCTTTCTTCAGAAGAAGATAAAAATAGCATAGTAGCCCAACTACCGAATCAAATATTTAAATGCGAAATTCCCAATCTTGACTCACAGCATATTTCAACACCCAATTGGAGTCCGTCTAGAAACGCGAATTCTAAAAAAATTTTCAAAAAATTTTGTCATGTTGACATTACTACTAGCATGGATACTCAGACCATACTTGATAAATGCGACTCCGATCCTAAAAAGATATATTTCACCAGCAAAGACCAAAAAGAAATAACATCAAACCTAAGTATAACCAGAACAGAAACTGTCGGTTCCTGGGATTCTACTAATGGTCCTGAGCTTGTACAACATCTTAGAACCTCAAAAAAAGTTTTATACACTGATGGCTTAGTATTTTATTATATTACTTTTGTAGAAAGCAAAATACGCGTTGAAAAAATAGCTGATTTAACCACATACTATTCCAATGCTTGTAAGACCACTTGCTTCGCATCTATGACTCAAGATGAACGTCTATCTGCATACGCAGAATGGGATAAGTTAATTGCAGGTCTTACAGCTATTGATTGGCATCACGCCCCCATTACGAAAATAGATTAGTTTTCACACTTTTTAAGAATATGGAGATAACATATGTCCAATACCAAACAAATAATCATAACCCTCAACGCCAAATCCCTTTTTGATTATTTTCCCAAAAAGCCCGCTGAAAACGATCAATGTTTCAAACTGGATTTCTCCGACCCCGTTCACAGCTACGTGGTCACACAGGAAATCACGCGAGAAGATTGTCCTCTTTTTCATCAGATTTATGAAGTTCTGAAGAAAAGACAGGGCTCTTCCTTTCAGGTCACGGAGAAAACTTTATATGATAAATTCCTTATCGTTGATTTTCAGGATATCTTTCTTTCCTTTGACAAATCTTCCGATCCCAAATGGAAACTAAAAGATCAGGAATTTCTTCAGAAAGATGCGCAGGATCTGATCGAGCATGGGTTTGATCTTTATTTTCCAGATTCTGACAACGCTGTCCATATGTCTGCATTTGATAAGAGTGGAAACATGACCCGGCACAGTAGGATTTCGTTCATTGATGAAACTCTCTACGACGAATTAAATCTCCGCCTCAATTTAGGAATTGATTTTTTCGGAAATAAAATCAAAATAACAGAAAGTAAATATTATGCCTACCGGGGATTGTATCTGTCTTCTTCCAAAAGAATTGATTCTGAAAAATTACGTCTTACTCCTGAGACATTTGTAGTTGTGCAGGACGAACGGATAGCCTCCGGCAAACGTGAAAACAAACCTGCGACTGGATATAATTATCAGCGGAATGTCCCCTTATTAACAGCAGAAAAAACAACGAATTCAGATGAAACAATAGATTACCAATTTTTAAAACCGAAAACGGAAGAGTTTTTCTATGTAGATACTCCTTTCGATGGTTCTGGCTTTATCACTCCAACCTATTCATGTTATGTCAATACTTCTCTTGGAACATCCGACGCAACCTCTTTTCAAATAAGGCTCCCCTTTATAAAAGGAATGCTTCATGAGGTTGATGTTCACGCATTTTTAAGGGAACATAACAGCGATAACGATTCACACACAAACTTGTATACTGATGCCTTTGGATTTAAACGTGACCTGTATAAAGCCCATGTTTTTGTTACCAAAAGTATGTTTAAGGCATATAGCTGGTTAAAGCAGTATTGTGAAGCTGCAAAAAAAGAGGGTAAAACCATTGATCCGATGGAATTTTATTGCAATGCATTAAAAAAATACGACCATGCATTATATATTTCGGGTACTAATTTACCTTACGGACAGTCAAAATATACGCATTTAAGCTATCAGATGATTAATACCCTTGATTTTTCTGAAACACAATTTGAGCATATTTTAAACAGCCATTGCTCCTTTATTAAAAATCCCATTAATTATTTAAAAAGTTGTGATGGTCTGCTGGATACTGAAAACATGGTCAGTGACGATGAGGCAAACGACACGGATGAATTAGAAAATATTTTTGCTGACACTGAATCGCCGGTATGGAAAAAGGCTCTCTTTAGGAATCCTGCTCTTGCAAATGATATCTATATAAAATCGCAATTGCAGAACATTCAAAAAGGGCTTTTAACAAAACTGGTGAGCGGAAAACTGCTTGTAGAAGGCCAAACACGGTATTTGTGCCGGGATCTGCTGCCATTGCTTGTAAGCCTGCTGGAAAAAGAGACCGATATGGGCGGCTTTTTCACATACTATTTATTTGATCGGTTCTATCTTCCTATGACCTCAAATCAACAGTTAGACAAAAAATGGGATTATCTTTCCTATTATGCCTTTTTCAGAAGCCCACATCTTTCAAGAAATGAACAGTTTATTATGCGGCGTTTTACAAATACCGATGAAGTGCATTACACAAAAATAGGACATGTAAATTATAATTCCTTTAAAAAGCATCTTAAAGTTTATCAAAAATATTTCGGTAAATTAACTGGTATTGTTATGGTTCCACGAGGTTCCGTTGCTCCTTTATGTTTAGGCGGCGCTGATTTTGACGGCGATTTGGTTAACGTTATATTTGATCAGGATGTTGTAAACGCAGTTGCATCTGGATGCTACGATACAGAAACGTATCCATACCGTATTCTTCCCATTATCACAATTCCTGCTTTGGATTCTCCTGCTGTTGAATTAAAGGCACATGTTCCATTCGAACATATCAAAAATACCTTTTCCAACCGGATCGGACTGATTTCCAATGCATCCATTTCCATTGGGCAGACCGAGTATGGCAAACCGTTAAATTCATCATCAAATTCCACGAACCAGGTACTTGTGACAAAGCCAAATGCTTCATCAGCTCCTGTTCCTCCTTCGTGTGAACATTGTACCTTATTGACCGGTTTGGAAATTGATGCAGCCAAAAATGGAAAGCACCCTAATTTAGATCCCATTCTAAAGGAGCAAACGCATCAGAATTCCTATCTGACGTTTTTGAAAAAATGGAAACAGTTGCGCTCAGAAGAAAATTATTATTTCAGCAATTTGACTGTCAAAAACAGTAAATCTTCCAACGAAGAGAAGTTCACGATTTCCGCAAAGGATTGTCGGACAAACGCAACTTTTTCTGTTCCAGATTATGGAACCTGTATTAACAAATTGCCTGGCCGTTTTAGAGATGAATTGGAAAAATACAAAGCGAAAGAAAAAGTCCGCGATAATACCTTAAAGTTGTTCCTTGCGCCGAAAAAAACATCTGCTAAAAATAGTGCAGCGATCAAAATTTTTGAAACGCAATGCCGTGAGATTTTATCCACGCATTTCTTTTACATCCATTCTCTTCTTCCTATTATAAGAGAAGAAAAAAAAGAGGTTTTCTATGCACCGGAAAATCTTCTGAGAAATTTGTTTCAAATTTATGATGAAGAAACTGCGATTCAGCTTCAAAGAATTACGGTTCCAGCCTTAAAAAGTAAAATACAAGAGCATATTACGGAAAGCAATTCCATTCAGGACATGCGCACACGTCTTCTTCAGGAGCAATGGCTTCTTCAGCCTTCTGATCATCGTGGAAAGGCATTGGAGTACATCATTGGAAATGGATTCAAAGAAGCTTCCCTTGATGAAACGGAGCGAGAACTGCTGTTTCATTTTTATCAGCAGGGATACAAAACGTTATGGTTAATCCTTTCCTGTATAAAGGTGCCAACACAGGATGCCCCTTTTGATGTTCTAAAAGAAAAAGCGATAAAACAAATGGAAAAGTCAGAAGAGAAAAGAAAGTCAAAAAAGGCTCCTAAGGAAGAACTTCTGCCCATCTCTTCCTATGTGGCTTCAAATTCGGACTTCATCAGACACCTGGACAACGCTGCCCGTAATTTTTACGTAAATAATGATGCAAATGCACAACGCAAGCTCTACCGTATTTGTCTCCGCGAACTGGAAGAACTGATTGACCATTCATCTGTCGATATGGGACAGCTTATTACCACATTGCATAAGCTCACAAGAACAAGCTCTGAAAACCGGAATTTCTTCTGGGATGCATTTGTGTGGGAAGATATCGATTCTCATTTGAAAGGAAATGATACTACATGTTGAATGAAAGAGCGGAATTCGAAGCATATATAACAAATCCCGAATCAAGCTCGCCAAGAATTCAGCCTAAATTACTTACTGGAAATTTCAGTACGGACTGCGGTTTATATGGAATTGAACAGATTCTGGTTGTACTTGCAAGAGGATATATTTTTGACACTTACCGTGAAGATGAAATTTATTCAGATGGGTTTGTTCGCCCTGAACTTTTGAGTGATGCAAAACTCTTTTTACAACGCTGGCTTGGCTTCCATTTTGATCATGCGGATTCTCCGGAAAGTAATCCCACTTCCCGCCGACAAACTTCAAATGGGACAGACTATTTTCGTGAGGCAAACGGATGGTTTAAAAAATATTGGATGGCACATTGTGAGAAAACCGAGAAGGAAAAAGAAAATCTTTGGAAGGAACTGGAGACCAAATGGACCGAAACTTTGTCCGTCAACGATTATCGGGAAAATCAAATAACATTGAATTCCGTAATTGCCCAGGCACTCAATCGTGGGTCATTAAAAGAACAGTATTTGGTCTTTCGGAAAGATCCTTCCGGCGCTCCTGTGAAAAATAAAAAAGAACGTTTTTCTTATTTATACAGCCTGAAGGCTGGCAATGATGGTAAAATACACACGCTGTACGAAAAAACACGTGAACGCTTACTCAAAAATATAGCCGCGTATCTCTTAAGTCAAAAATACCATCCCAAAGGTCAAACATTTGTACTGCTCTATAGAGGTCAGCTCCTCAACTGGTATGGTATTGATGATGCGAAAGGGGCGCGAAGCATCTGGTATTTCCCACGCTGCGTATGGGGGCTGGAAACGAAGGAACAAATTATGGAAGCTTACAGCCGAGAAAGTCAATGGAACTTTATCAAATTTTCTGTCAACCAGGCATTTCTCTCCTATTTTGACTTTCACCTGATTGATCCATCACAGGCTTGTGATGTTGATACGTCTAAATACTGGATTCTCCAAGATATGGGGCATGGGAGCAAGAGTTTGAGATGCTTGAATGAATAATTGGGGAGGTGGCGTTAAACCGCCACCTCAGTCAACAACTACCAATGTTCCCTCTTAACCGATGTTTTCAAACGTTTTTGATTTTAAAACGTTTTTATGCATCAATAGTGCATTTGAACATCAATACTCTTCAATAATCTTTCCTTTAAAAATCACTTTTTTATCACCCAACTTTTGTATTTTTATATTTCCATTTATAATTTCTTTAGAAATCCGATCTTCAATCATATTATTTCTAGGTGATTTATTCCAAAAATAAGCTCTTGTCATATACGCAAATAAAGTCTCGACAACTTGTGCCTTTTGTTCCTCTGAAAATCCATCAAGAATATCTTTCGGAATATTTCCTCGTTGTTGCTCTAAAAATAAATCATTATCAAAAATAAGAATTTTAAATTTTTTATATTGTTCTGCTATGAATCTATATTTTTGACAATCTACCTCTTGCGCATAATCAAACTCTGGTGTATTTTCATGAAAAACAGAAGGAAACTTCCTATATGCAGACCCTGGTTGCATACGTACAAGTTCAGATATTATCTCATTCAAAATTTTATTACCACTGCCAACTTGAATAGTAATCCAAGATTCATCCCTGTTATCATCTGGAATATTAGCCAATAACGCAAATGCATATTTCTTTTCACAATGTTTTTTTAACCACAAACTTGTCGGATCATCCTTTCTATGAGAATCAATATTTTTTATTTCTCTTTCCTCAATGTTTATTTCACAAATACTTTTTCCAAAGTTTTTCAAATCTGAATCCTTAAATACGCAAATTTTATCATCAGTCATTAAATATTACCTCCATCTCTCTGCAAATAAGAAATTTAGACAAATTATATGTATTCCTTATTTCCATCTTCCATCACAACAATCTTCCCATCCACATCATAAACATAAAAATCATGCACAAATTTCGCCAATCCACATTCTTTCAATTCATCCGCAATTTGCTGCGCTTTCTCCTGTGTAATCTCTTCCTGATACAGATACCCAACATACTCTTCATACTCAAATCCTCTTTTTTCAAAGAACTCCAAAATCTCTTTCTGCACTTCCTGCGGATTTTTTCCTGCCTGTCTGATTTTTGCTAGATCTGTATTTATTTTTATTCTGGATCTCTTTTGAATCATTTGTTTTCCTCTTTTCCTGGCTGTTTTACCTACTCTGCCGTAAAGGTTTCGTCCTTGAAAAGTTCTGCCCAGGCAACAACTTCATCTGTATCAACAATCATCCCGCCTGAGCCAAGATTTGCGTAAAAATACTTCTCAGCTTCGTTGTATCCGCCAATGGTCCATTCATATTCATCTTTTGCACTTTTCCATACCAGAAAACACCATGTGCCATCCTTTGGTAATCCTTTTTCCGAAACAAGATGCCATTTTTGTACGCTCAAATTAAAATTCATTTTCTTCCCCTCCTCCGCGTATTGAAGCTTTCTTGAATAACAACCACGAAAAATATCTCCTTAGTCAAAGTGGATATTCTCAATCCGCTTCGCTACTTGCTTGATTCGGTTAAATGAGACTGTCGCGATCTGTATAAACACTAAGACAGTTTCTTTGTATCATCACAATGTTCTTACTCAAAGTATGTCGCACTTTCCGTTATTCTGCAAGCGAAAACAAGAAATTTCTCTACAACTTTATCACAATACTGTTCTCATATTTTCCACCATAAAGCATTTCTCTTCTGCCCGCCTAATTTGTTCTGATGCATTTTATTCTGCATAATATTCTTCCCCTGTATCCAGGCAAATCGCCGCCAGTCTTCCACTGTTTTTGCCTGCTCCGCAATCAATCGCAATGTGATTATTTTTCTTAAAGATATATCCGGGTCTGCTGTTTCCAAGAATATTCTGCGTAGGGATGTGTCCGCTCACCACAGTAATGTTTTTAAAATACGCGATGTCAAAATCGGTTCTTTTCCACACAAGTTTCTCCACAGAATACTCCTCAAGCTGCCTTGATTCCGAAAAATGTTCCAGCCCTGCGTGAATCAGCCAATATTCCCCATTATTTATGATTTTCTTCCCATACGGACGAAATGATTCTATATATTCCACTACCTGTCGGCGCTCTTCCTGCGGAAGTTTCAAAAACTCCTGAATTGTGCTGATTCCACCGTTCAACGTCCATTCTGCAAAAGACTGACGTGCCTGTGATGACAGTTTATGAAGAAAACCATTCGAAAGTTCCGGTACCAGAAGTTTCAGACACGGAAGAGCCATGAGCTCATGGTTGCCCATAATGGGAATGATATTAGGATTTGTCATCATATATTGCAAGATCTTTATGGAAGCCGATCCCCGGTCGACTACGTCACCCAGTACATAGAGTGTATCATCTTTTCCAAGGGGTATCTGCTTCATCAGGTTTCTGAACAGCTCATATTGTCCGTGAATATCACTCATCGCATAAATCATTTACTTTTTTCCATCTCTCTTACAAGATCACAAAGTTCTTCTTCCCAGTCGCTGATTTCCGAATACCAGATACATCCATACACACCTGGAAGTTTCATATTCCTTGAGGAACATACGATAATGTTGGTTTGATTTCCCTGCGCCTGCAGAATCTGAACTAATTTTTCTCCCGCTTCTGTGTCGCTGATGGCTCCTGACCTCATTGGAAAATGCATATCTGTGATGATCAGATTGAACGGCTCTCCTGCGTTTTCTGCATCTTTCAACATTTTCAGACCATCTTCCACATTAGACACCTGCTCAACCGATGCCACACCACAGCGGTTACCTAAGATTTTTCGAATTGCATTTGCCTTATAAACACTGTCCTCGAAGTTCAGAACTTTCATATTCTACAGCCGTCCCTCTCATTTTTGTTGTTTGTACTTTTCATACGCTCGTATCTTCTGTTCGCTTTTGTGTTCTTTCAGAACACCATTTAGATTCTATTTTCTACTTCCAAGCACCATATTGAATGCATCATAATTCTGCGTGTTGTTTCTGCCGCAGAACACCGCATATTCTATCGTTTCAAAATAGGATGCATATTTTTCCTGTACACTCTGAAATGCACGTGCTACAATTCTCGGCGGGTTACAGAAAGCGCCACAACCAAACGCGCCTAAAATCAGAACTTCCGCTCCGTTCGATGCTGCCGCCTGAAAAACACGTTCCAGTCTTTGCATCTGAAGTTCGTACAGTGCTTTCTCACTAATCTTAACCGGCGCATTTCCTGCAGATGGATTCATGGCATTGCTTGGTTTTTTTCGGAGATTCGGGGCTACGCAGGTAATGATGTCTACCTGATACCAGTCTTTTCCTTCCATTCGTTCCGGCGCAGAGGTGTCGGTCTTAAATACGACGACTCCCGGTGTATACAGCAGATCATCATTATAAAGTGGATCGCCTGCTTTTCGGTGCGGTTGATAGAACTGATGCCACATCGTTTCTGTGTCCAGGCATGGATAAAGTGTGCTACATCGGCAAAGGCATTCTTCCTGTGCTGTGCTTCCCCGTGTTACACCGCCGCCGGGATTAGTTGCAGATGCAAAATTCAGGACGCAGACTTGCTTTCCGGCTTTTGCGTATGCAGAGGCGGCTTCGAAACTTCTTTTGGATGAAACAATCGTTTTGCAAGGTGATTTTCCAGGTTCTGGAAGCGTAATTGCCTGCGATGGAACATACAGCTTTTGGTTCTGAATCGAAAATTGAACTGCCTGCTGGAGCTTCTGGTTTGCTTTTATCAAATCCATGGAGTCCTGAAAGATCGCGATATTATTACTTCTTCTGTCCATTGCAATTCTCCTCTCGTATCCCAGTCACACAATGCTGTTCTGCTGAAAATTATACACATTATCCTCCAGCTTCGTCCAGGCTTTTACATAGCCCGCATCGATAAAAGCCCCTCGCCTGTCGGAATGCACCTGGCTGATTGCCGCCTTCCGTGGCATATAATCCTGTATCCCAGCAGCCTGCTGATAAGCTGTTATCTTTCAGGATCAGTAAACATACCTCGAAGTCATTTGGATAATCGCCATCCTTTATGTAGTGGAACCCGGTGAATGTAACGCGAATATTCTCTGCCATGTTTGCTGTCTTTTCTTCCATCTTTTTTCTCCTCATGGTAGGCTTTTTCTTTTGAATATTACCATTTTATCTCATATCGAGCGGAAAATGTTGACAGAAACTTATCCGTATATAAAATTCAGGGCAATATCTCTGCCCTGAATTTTATAACAAATTGTAACGATTCAGAGCCCCATCTCGATTCCGCTTACGCTGCGTCTCTTCTTCCATCACACAACACTGTTTCAAATGAAATGAAATCCCATACTGCACCATTTTTTTATAGCCCTCCTGCCACAGTGTCTGCGTATAATCTTTATCTCGAATCTGCTTCAATGCCTTCCGACAATCTCTCTCCAAATCTTTTTTCTCATCTGTATACTTCACTTCTATCACAATTCCTGTTTCCGAATCGCCCGTTTCAATCACAATATCGCTGAATCCTTCTCCCGATTCTCGATTGGAAGATACACGCCATTCATTTTTATAGCTCAAGATTCCAAGCAGAATTCCATGATAGAAATTTTCTTTCAGCGATTTCCGCACAAAGGTATCGCGTACGCTGACCGTCTTCTGCAAATACAAATTCAAAAGGCTTTCCACCTCTGCTGCTTTTCCGTCAAAGAGTGCCTGGCAGAACTGTTCTGCCATTTTCCCGTCTTTTTTCACTTCCTGCTGAAACAGTGTAAGAATCCGTTCTGTTATGATATTTCGTATTTCCCGGTTTGGAATTGCAAGGCAATAGCGGCCATCGCTTTCTCTTCCGCGCTGTGTCAGGTATCCAGTCATGAAAAGTGTACTCCACAGATGATCCATGGTCGAATACAGGTCATTGTAGGTAACCATTTCATCGATTTGTTTGATCACTGTTTTTCCATTTACCAGCCATTCCAGTTCTGTTTTTGTGAGCATATCCGGTTCATTGATGCTGTCGATAAAATGATGAATCACACTGTTCCCGCTTGTATTCATCCAGTAATTTTCCGGCTCGGCCTCTGGATTATGGATATGATCATTGCAGTAATTCACAACATCCCATGGACAGTACACATCTGCTTTTCCGAATCGGTATCCGTCATACCATTCTTTTACCTCGTCATATCGGTCATCCATTTCATAGTCATGCAGCATGGTCTTTACTTCTTCATCTGTAAAGCCGAAGGTTTCATCAAATTCTGTATTTGTAATCGAATATACTTTGAAATTATTCAGTCCGGTAAAGATGCTTTCTTTTGCAATTCGCAGGCAGCCCGTCAAAACAGCAAAGGCAAGACTGCTGTTTGTCTTTAGAACATTTCCGAACATATTTCGAAGCAGCAATACTATTTCATCATAATATCCATTTTCATGGGCTTTTGCCATCGGAACATCGTATTCGTCAATTAGGACAACCACTTGCTGTTCATAGTGAACTTCCAACAGTTCTGTCAGTTCCTGAAGACTGCTGGTAATGGTGTCTTCTTCCATATTTCTTGTCAGAAGTTCTGAAAAAAGTGCTTTATCAACCCGGCTCAATTTGTCGCTTTCCAGAAGAAATTGAAATCTTCTTGCCTCACGATTGATTGTTTTTATGAGCTGCGCACGGGCTTTTTCATAGGAATCGGCATCAATTCCTTTTAAGCTGATGGAAATAACGGGATATTTTCCCATATATTGTTCACAAATCTCTGTATTCTTAGAAATCTTCAAGCCGTCAAAAAGTGCTGGATCCGTTCCAATTTCAAAGAAATGCTGAATCATACTCATATTCAGGGATTTTCCAAAACGGCGTGGGCGCGTAAAAAGCGTGACCTCACTTCCGTTATTTAAAATCTGTTCTACAAGGGAAGTTTTATCTACATAATAGTAATTTCCATTGCGAATCTTTTTAAAGTTGTCAATCCCGGTCGGGAGTTTTGGTTTTCTCATCTTGAAACCTTCCTTTCCAACTTTTGCGGCTTTTGACACCAGCAGCTGTGCTTATGTTCTGATCTCTATTTTAGCGGGTTTTATTTGCTTTGGCAATGGTTCCTATCGGTTTCTAATCTATCCAATTTTTTATGATCTTATATTGGCTCCTGCCGCTAAAAAGAGCTGAATAGGAAAGCAAAATAAAAGCATTAAACTTTCCCTATTTAATTAAAAATTTATATTACTTAATTATAAATATTAATCCCAAAGCCAATCATTTACATTTCCTTCATAATTTCCATTTGAATCCCAAGAATCACCAGTTGAAGGATTATAAGAACCTTCAGTTCTATTTCCGTTACTATCTTCTTGCCAAAAATTAATATTATCAGAACTTCCATAATAACTTCCACCAGATGAACTCGATCCACCACTGTAATCATTTCCAGAACTAGAAGATCCAGAATCATAGCTAGAACCACCAGAATAATCAGAGCTTGAGCTTCCGCCACTGTAACTATAATCATTACTATCATCATAGTAACTAGAACCACTTGAAGATGATCCAGAACTTTGTTCAGCAGCTTCTTCGGCAGCTTTTCTTTCTGCTTCTTCCTGAGCAGCTTTGGCAGCAGCCTCTTCTTCTGCTTTCTTCTTTGCTTCCTCTTCAGCTTTCTTACGAGCTTCTTCCTCGGCTTTTTCAATAGCAGTTACTCTGTCATTGTATTTTATTACATAATCATCAATCGTACTGTTATATTTGTCAAATCTGTCCTGCTCAACGGTATTATAATTTTCGAAGTCATTTTTCAAGGTATCTTTGAATGTCGTAAATTCGCTGGTAGCGTTTTTGAGTGCTTCCTTATCGTCCACTTTTTCAACATCATCACCAATTTTATCCGCAATTATTTTGATCGTGTCGTCATATTCGGATACAAAGGAATTCTTCATCTGCGCAATGATTTTTTCATAGTGTACAGAGCATTCCTTATAAGCGCCTTCTGTCTTTTTATATTTTTCCGCACTCTCCATCTCTTGTTTCAATGCTTCCAGTTTTTTATCTCTGTCTTCTCCTTTTTCAAATCTCTGATATTCCTCATCAATCTCACTGTTTTTTGTTTCAATCGCCTGTAAACGAAGCTCCTCCTGATGGCGGTCATACGCTTTCTTTGCAAAAACTCCGATGACACAAATGCAGACAATCGCAATACCAATTACAGCAAGCATGATGGCTTTCTTTTTGTTTTTGTTCTTTGTTTCCATCTCGAAACACTCCTCCCTTTTTCTTTCTGTTTCCCGAAAAATCCATGTTTTCTATGTTCTTTTCCATATTTTTATTGATTCTTCGTTACTCATTTTTCATCACATTCATTATATCGCAGCTCGTTTCTCTTTACTATTTCTTTTTATGTAATTTCCAAAAAATCCTCACTCTTTGATCTCACAAGATTTTAAAATAGTACTTTCCTTCCATCTTATCTTACGTGATGTTGAAATACCCCGGAACACAGTTCATCTCTTCTTGCCCTCCGGGGTACCTCTTAATCTAATTCAGCCACTTTAAAGCTCTTCAAAATACGAATCACCTGTTCTTCTTCTTTTTCTGTAAATGTACCGTCTGGTGCTTCTGCGATAAATGCAACTGGTGTCGGATAGTCAAAAGAAAATTCGTCTACGTCCCCAGCCTGACCTGCAAATTCAATCTCGCCAAGACGGGATGTCGGTATCACTGCGAACAACGTGCTGTCTACAGGAACATAATCATCATCAATGCCAGCCATCATCTCGCCTGTGATATGTACTCGTGCTACCATAAATTCGCCAAGATCTGAACAGTCACGATCGGTTCCCCATGGATATCCAGGCACAAAATTAGAAGTGTCTGCCTGTGAAACCTGTGCCTTCAGCATATCACGCGAATAGCCGCCAAGCGCGCCTTGGCAGTACCAAAACGAAACGGTAACACCTCTATCGTTTGTCAGAACAACGTTTTCTCTGACCGCATCCATGGGACCGCCAACTTCCTCCGTCTGAATTTCCCAGCCTTTTGGGATTTCAAACTGGAATGCCGTGCTGTCACACTGATTTACTTCTCCATACCGTGTAACATAGATATCTCCCTGCTCCCCAGTTTCCGTCCATTCCATATCCTTCTGCCAGTCTGCACTTGACTCCCAGTGTTTTGACCAGATTGGATCAAAGGTCCGGTCAAAAAGATCTGTTTCCTGCATTTTTTTATCAATGACCGGGATATCAACCACTGCTTTTCCTTTGATTCTCGGGCTGATGGAAAGCTCCAGTGAGCCCGCATATCCACCCAGGTCGTCCTTCATGGATACCTTTGCCTGGCCTTCTGCTTTTCCAACTGCTCCGCCGGAAAGATTCAGGCCAGCGCTGTCATATAATTTTGCGCTCAGCCGGATGTCGATGTATGCTTCCAGACTTCCGTTCACCTCAACCGTACTCCACTCAAATCCGTCTGAATTCAGATTTCCTTCTTTGACTTCTTCTACTTTGCCGGTTCTGCTGTCATACTGGAATCCCAGGGTGCTGTCGGCTGTTGCACCGTAAGAGCTGTGAATGCCACCTTCCAGACTTCCCGCTGCCCCGACAATGGCTTCCAGATGATTAGTAATGACAATCGGTACAATACCGGCATTGAACTCGATATTCGGCAGTTTTCGTTCATAAACGGTTTTTTCCTTTTCAAATTCTTTCTCGCTGTTTGCACCGCATTCCAGGGCAATACCGGCTTTGCTCCTTACTGCAATTCCACACTGGACTTCACCGTCTTCGATATCAATCTGAAGTTCCAGCCAGCATCCCCATCCTGCCTCTCCGGAAAACTGAACGGGTTCTTCTTCAACATTGATGGAAACGCTGTAATCGTAATCACTGTCTTCTTCCTCTGTCTCTTCTTCCGATCCATCTTCAGACAGCCTTTTAATGGTATAAGCACTGCTGTTTCTTGTTTCACTTGCACCATCCTCTGTCAGCCGGAACTGCTTGATGATATGTGCCTTTTCGAATACATCCAGCAGGGTCGCCTGTTCTGTTTCCACCCAGTAACCCTGATTCGTTTTTTCTGTCTGCACTACTTTTCGAATAAATCCAGATGGCGCTGCACTGATTTCTCCTGCAACAAGAACAGCTCCGGTCTGGTAACCAGGATCTTTCTCAAAGATGAGACTGTTATCAAAAACTTCCGTTGGCTGATCCTCTGATTTCATCTCATTGGTAATAACCTTTACATTGTCTTTTACAATAATGTCAGGATCATCCGTACTGTTTTCTGCTGTACTCTCATTCGATGTACTGTTTTCCGATACACTCGTATTCTGTTCTTCTGGATTCTGTTTCGGTTTTGTGTCTTTTTGTGTATTTCGAAGGACAAAAATCCCGAACAGAATCACAGCCAAAATAACAACGCCTGCCACTAATGCGCGGATCCATTTTTTCATCTGTACCTGCTCCTTATTCTGCTTTCGTTACTTCAAACGGATAATCAAACTGGGCAATTCCCTTTAAGGCTCCGTCCTCAATGTAATAAGTAGCCCTGATATCTCTCTTAAAGCCATCCAATATTTTAGATTTCGGTGCTTCAACCCAGTCACCTACCTTCAAGTTTAATTCCAATGTTTCCTTATCAAATGTACCTTTTGCCTCATAGGACCCTGGTTCATTGCCAGCTTCCATGTACTCATCCGGATTATAGCTGTAAACGGCGCTCCATGTGCCATCACTCTCTTCGGTGAGCTCCATTTCAACTGTTCCTTCATCCCCGGCACCAGAATATCTTCCTGTCCATTTTCCGGCAAGATCAATAGACTCTAGCTCTGCTTTTGCTTCCATATATGGATCCAGCCATTCTCCCTCGTAGTAGGAATAGACCGCATTTACCTGAATTTTATATGTAATGATTCCCGTGTTTACTTTTCCACTGCACGTATAGTACTGTTGTGTTCCTTTTTCTTTTGCTTCCTGTTTATCAACAGCAAACTCTGTCACATCATCTTTGGAAACTGCCACATCCTGGCCTCCCAGAAAGCCATAGGAAACGGTGGTATCCTCTGGATCAACATATGTCATCTCATTTCTTCCAAATGGTATGACTGCTCCCTCTATATAATCTAAGATAGTATTTTCATCCACATGAATGACTTTTTCCGGAATTTCTTCTACCTTAAAATCTCCCTGATCCGCTGCCGAAACCTTTTTCCATGCTCTGTCTGAAAATTCATAGTTTACAATAATCGTTCCAGACGCTTTTTCTACTGCATCGGTAATCACCACACCAAGTGTGATACGGTCAGTTCCTTTTTCCAGATCTGTTTTCTGATCCTGAACTTTGAATTCCGCGTTGCTGCCCAGATACCAGTCTTCACCGTCAATCGTCACATACTCGCCGACAATAGAATCTGGGATGTTTTCTTCCATCATTCCCTTCAGCGGCTTGACAATCCATTCTTCAGAATCATTGACAGAAATATTTTCAATCTCCCATCCTTTATTGTATTTGCGATAGGATAATGTTACTTTCTTTTCATAGGAAACATCATCTTTTTCCGTCGTAATATTAGTTAATACCTTGTCCGTTTTCTGCTTTTTGTCGGTATCGCGATTTTTGATTTCAATCTTTGTGATGGTCTCATTTTCTTCCAGAATTTTTCTTTTTCCAAACGTACGGATATCTTCCTCAACATCACTATCTTTTGGTCCACTGCCGGAGCAAGCGGTCAGCATTAAAAATAATGCCATTATCATTGTCCAAAATATGATAAATTTTCTTTTCATCTTCTTTCCCCCATCTATTGTTGTTTTGATACAACAGCCTCTTCAAAAGCATCTATCTCTGTTTCTGAAGAGGCTGTTATTTTCCTATTTTGGTGCTGAAAAATCAGTTATACCTATTCTTTTTTACTTCCATGGAATCTCATCAAACTTGATTTCCCTTCCCGATTCTTTTTCATAGAATTTATGTTTTCCGCTTCTTGCTTCTTCCAGGCTGCACACTTTTCTTTCTACGACGGAATTGTCAAGTTCGATATAATCCCCCATAAATCCATGAACTTTATACAATTTGATTCCTCCAAATTTTTGATAATCTACAATGTAATGATCATTTGACGACATATTTCTTTTTCTCCTGTCATTGTTTTGTTTGTGGTATAAGTGATATTGTTCTTTAATCGAATGTTTCCACCCCTTTCCGACAAACTCTTGGGATAATGAAAATATGATAGCCCCCACAAATTTTATCTTTTCATTTCACCTTGTCTACTTTTCGCATTTTTTCTTTTAGTGTAATACATTCTCTCTTAATTTGCAATATATTTTGTCATGCATTTTGCAATGCATATTTCAAGCAAGTTATGCAATACAATAAAACAGACTGGGCTTCCAGTACTCTTTAAAATCAGAATACAGCCAGAAAAAAGCGCACTGAAATAAGCTGTCCCCAAAACAGCTTTTTCTTCATTTTTCGATTTCGCAGATTCGAAAAATTTATTTTTTGTCGAACCTTTTTTGAAACACCTTTGTTATGTTTTATGCTGCCCGTAGTTTCCACATAAGATCCGGAAGCATGCTCCGTTCTTATATTCTCCGGCAGCAGAATGGAGTTTGATATGGCATTTCAGTTAAAAGGCAACCGCAAGGAAACGGAAAACAAAACCATCCGTTTCCCCATTCACCTGATCGATCAGATCGAACAGGCAATTTCCGATTCTGACCAGGACATTACCTTTTCCAGTTTTGTGATTCAGGCGTGTGAGTATGCGCTGGATCACATGGACGCCCCGTCAGAAGAACACAATTAACTTTTATTTTTTCAAAGCAGATTTTTATGGTTCGACGTACATTTTCTGGCTGTTCTCTGCTTCTATTTTATCTTACCATGCTTCTTATTTTTTTCAGGACAAGATCCTGTCCTAACTCACCTCCACAACCTCATCATACAGACACACAAACACCTCTTCCACTTCCGCATCTTCATGAAAGTGTCCAAAATACCATTTCTGAAATTCTGTCTCATCCGCCACGCGCTGCAGGTACTGGCGAAGTTCCACCTCATCGTCAGACAGCTCTCCATACCCCATTGCCGCGGCTACATCTCTTGGGGCTGTGTGGGTCAGTATGTAGTCCACCTGGAAATCTTCTTTTTCCAGATTTGCCCATCCTTCTTCGTACTCTTCCCGTGACGGAATTTCTTCCGGGAACCACGAAATTCCCTCCGCGCGGGACATTTTGTCGATGCTGTAAGCACCTCCGAAGGTAAAGAATTTCAGCCCGTCAATCGTAAAGATCTGGGCACGCATCAGATGGATCATATTGTCCTCAATGATATGCACCTTTCCGCCGTTCCACTGCTCCACGGCGTAGGAATTCAGCTGTTCGAAGTTCTCATGATTTCCGTCGATAAACAGTGTCGTCACCGGCAGACTTCGGAAAACGGCTCTCGTATTCGCTTCGTATGCTGCGGAAAAGCCACAGATGCCGACATCTCCGCAGATGATCAGATAGTCATCCCGGGTGTACTCGTCTTCGTGCTCGTTAAAATAGCGTACAACTTTTTCAATATCAAAGGTGCCATGGGTATCGCCTGTAATGACAATGCTCATTCTCAGCGTCTCCTCTCGTGTTCTCTGTTTCTGTTCTCTAAAGTATCGCAAAACATCATCCGCAAATTCTGTCCGCTTTCTCTGCCGCTGCTATCGCTTCTTGCAGAGACACAGACTACGCCGCACTATTCCCGAAAATAAAACACTTCTCCCCGTGCCCGGAACGGCAGCCGGTTTCCTCTCGGAAGCAGAAATGCATGCTCTCGTCTTACCTTCAGGTCATTCTCAATCTCCCCGTCCGTAATAATCAGAATCGGCCCGTCCTTTGGAAAATCGTTCGCCTGTTCCAGACAATCCACGCCCGGCTGCAGTATGGTTCCTCCTCGTCCCGTGACTTTTACCCGTCCGGCAATATCTTCCGGTGCCAGATATCCCGCATCCGTCGCTTTGGCATCACAGAAAATGATTCTCACGAACGGAACATCTTTCGCCGCGGCATAGCTGGCGATGGAGCCAAGTGCCATACCGATCTGTTTTGCACTCATGGAACCGGACGTGTCCACGACCACACCGAAGGTCCGGCTCTCCAGATCCTGCTCGTAATACGCATATCCTGGTCTTGGAATGTCCGGCGTGGCACCCTGCCGTCTGCTCGGTCGCGCATAGGTACGGTGTTTTTCCAGCGGTGGAAACTGTACGTCAAACCACTTCGCCAGCGCGGCATCCCAGGGAATGACCGGCATCGCAAGCGCCCTGATTTCCTGCACCAGCCCGGCCGGCAGGAAACCACGATTGTGCTCCTGATGGTAATCCAATCCCTCCCGCAGTGCATTTTTCAGCAGTTCATCCAGGCTGACCCCGTTTTCTCTTCCAGTAAAATGCGGTCTGTTTCCGTTAAACATATCACCTCTGCCAAAGCCCCGGAAGGTGTTTAGCTTTTTGTACTTTCGGATCTCTTTCACGATCAGATCATAGATACTTTCTGCCGATTTGTTGTGAAGTGTTTCATCATACAACAGCCCATCCGGCGGCATTCTGCCGATCTCCATTTCGTGCAGCCAGTCGTTGATGACGTAGTCGCAGGCGATGTTCCACAGAAAGAAGTCACGCCCATTGCACCGTTTCTGGTGCTGCAGTCCGGCATGGAGATATTCATGCGCGAGAACAAAAATCCACTCTTCCTCCGAAAATCCGCACGACGGATTGGCATAAATGATTCCCTGCTCTGCGTCAACCGCTGCAATATGGATTTCATACCGATGGCACAGTTCAATGTCCTCCACAATTTTAAATGCAGCCGCAAGACCTCCGAGCAGCGGATAATGGGACAGGAACCATTCTGCTGCTCTGGAAATGACGGTATTCTTTTTCGTTTTAAGATCGTATCCTCCCGCATCGCAGAGTGCAGATTTGATGGAATGAGTGACTGCATAGGAAAAATTTTCAGCATATGCATTTCTTTCTCCCTTTTTATAAACGATCGGCCGTTCTACCCCGATCATATCCTTTAATTTTTCAGAGTTTGTCCCGCAGATCTGCGCACCATTATCCTGGTGCTTCAACAGATATTCATAAATTTTCTGCTCGCTGTTCAGTTTGATCGGATATGCTTCCGCCGGATCTGCGCAGATCGGCTCGCCGAGGCGGATGTCATAAAGGAATCTGGTAATGTAGATATCACAGGCTTTGTTCCAGAGTGCCGGGACAAATTCGCAGTCGGAAGGGATGCTCGCTTTGTCAAAGTGGCCGAACGCCAGGTGCAGAAGGTTGTGTGCCATCACATAGCACCATTGTTCCGGCGACAGGTTCGCCCGCATGTTGACGTAGATATCTCCATCTTTCGTAATACAGGCCAGACTTCCTTTTGCATTCAGATGTGAGGGCTTTGCAGTGATGTACCCATCCAGTTGATGGAACAGTGTATTTTTTTCCAGCAAACCAAAGCCGGCCTCCACTCTGCGGTACCCGGCCGGCTTTTCTTCTTCGCGGTAATACCTGCTTCGAACGTATGGCATCCTTTTCTCCTTCCTTTTTCATCCGACGAGCCGCGGCAGATCACGGATGATTTCCATCATAAACCAGTCCGGCAGTGCCTCCGCTCCATCAGCTGCGACGGTCATCTGGGCGATTTCAAAATTGATCACTGCGAGTTCTTTGATCATGCCCTTGGCGCGGTACGCAAAGGAAAGCATGCCGCCGGAAATTCCCTGTTTGCTTTTCGGCAGTTCTGCAAGCAGTCTGGCACGGAAGGACTGTGCGAGAAAATACAGCACATCCCGGTTTTCCGGCTTGTCCGGCCATTTTGCTTTCTGCGCGATAATGTCATCCAGGAGATGTGTGTTGCGCAGTGTTTTTGTGTAAGCAAGAAACATCCCCGCGTGCTGTTCCAAGAGGCAGGCGTACGCCATCATTTTTAATGTTTCCTGCGAAATATCCTGCTCCCCGGCCCGGTATTCCTTCAACGCATCGCTCAGCATGTGCCAGGAACGCGGGGTGGAAAACGGTTCTTCGGTTTTCGGCGGTTCGGAAAAGAGGTGATCCGGCCGCTGGGTGATATAGTCAATGACCCACGGATGGAGTTCTTCTGCCTGCGCCCACTTGATCCACTGTCCCACATCCGCTTTCAGCTGCACATGGAACATACGGTTTAAAAGGGCGGACGACATCGTTTTTACGATCGCGCTGTCCTCGGCACGGTTTCCTGCTCCGATCACAATGCTTCCCTCCGGAAGATGGTATTCTCCGATCCGCCGCTCATGGATCAGGGAATAGAAGGCTTTCTGCACTTCCTGCGTACAGGCGTTGAGTTCGTCCAGAAACAGGACATACGGCTCTTTTCTGGCGATCATTTTCGGCGGAAGGAATTCCGATGTCTCGCCCCGGATCTGCGGAATGCCGATGATATCCTCCGGCGCGAGCTGGCTTCCGAGGAGCGACACGCACGGCAGGCCGACTTCGTCTGCGAATTTTTCCACTAACGCGGATTTTCCGATGCCGGGCGCACCCCAGATAAAAACCGGCCGCACCGACGCAACCTGAAGCAATACTTCTAATAATTCATCCTGTGTCACACTGATTGGTAAATGCATCTGATGTACTCCCTTCTGTTTCGATCCTGTGTCTTTTCAAAGCGGATATTCGCAATCCACTTTACCACTTGCTTGATTTGACTAAATCACTTTTTCTGCCCTGCCGTGATCTTACTGTGCTGCATTACAACGTGTCTCACCATATTTCTCTGTATTTTCCAGTTTCACTGTCATATTCCAGCACCGGAATTTTTCCACTCCGCCAGGTGGTTCCGTCGAGATAATAATGACTCTGACCGTCATGCCAGATACCGTCATATATTCTGTTTCCACTGATTTTTGCCGTGGAGATGTGACCTGCAATCACATCCTTATAGAATGCTCCGCGACTTACCGTTCTTTTCCCCACCATCAGCTCCTCGCTGGTCACGCACAGCCAGTCTTTACCGCCCCATTCGGCAATTCCGGCGTGCACCAGAATCTGGCGTTCTGTTTCATAAAAGTAAGGAAAATGGCGCATCCAGGTGATCAGATCCCCCGCATCTTCGAACATCAGCCGTACTGCTTCTGCATTTCTGGAATCCTCTGAGAGGTGTGCTTCTTTTTCCAGAAACTCTTGAAAATGTTCTTCTTTCAGAAAGCTATGCAGCGTTTCATAGTCTCCATCTGCATCCGATGTCAGCCATTCCCGGCTGCGATATTGTTCCACACTGCCGATATGCCGGTTGACATCCGCATATTCTTCCAGCCAGTCCAGCAGTGCTTTTTCATGGTTTCCCATCAGGGCAATGACTTTTTCCGAACTATATTTTTCCTGCAATGCCCTGACTTTTTCCAGCACCGCCCGGCCATCTGGCCCATAATCTATGTAATCGCCCAACAGAATCAGCTGGTTTTCCCCCGAAAGGTCTGTTTTTTTCAGAGCTGCCTCGAATGCCTCCAGAAATCCGTGAATATCTGACATCATATATCGCTTCATTGCTTTTCCTCTGTTTGTTTATACATAGAAAGTTTCTTTCGTTTCCAGGCAAAGACATCCCAGTCTTCCATTCTCGAAGCCGCAGCCGCAGTCACACAGATAAACGTTTCCTTTTTTATTCTTCCAGATGGATCCATTTCCCATGTTCTGATGGCCGCAGACGGAAATATATCCATGCACTCCCTCATGAAGAAAAACCTTGTACCACAAATCTCCCATCAGATAATAGTTGTCCAGTTTCCATTTCCCCGGTTCTGCCGTACAGGCATGGGCAAGCAGATACGGCTGACCGTCCACCTCGATTTCCACCTGTACCGGCCAGGAAAGGATGCGCTCTGCGAGCTGCTTTAAATCAACTTCCGTCAGGCGTTCCTGTAAAAGATGGAAGGAATTGTACGGATACGGCTGCAGGAGGGTGCGGTCTCTCTCATCCATCCCGTAATAGCGGAAAATGTAATTGGCAAGCCAATGATCGTGGTTGCCGCGGATCACAGTACATTTTTTCCCCAGCTTCAATACCTGAAAATACACGCCCACCGGGTCTGGATGCTCCATGCAGCGGTCAAACAAATCACCAAGCAGGTACAGGTGATCGTCCTCTTTGAGATCAATTTTTTCCAGCAATTTCATGAACCGCCAGCTGTCGTTATGTATATCGGTAATAATATAGTGCATCCAAAATCTCCTTTTCTTTCGCAGCTTTCATGTCTGCTCCTGCAATCTTCAAAGCTTTTGTTATCCGCTCATTTTTCCCAAAACGGCTTTCCTGCTTGTGTTTTGGCATGTCCTGTTTCAAAAATCTTCCCGCTTGTTCTGCTGGTTCCGGATTTCGGTCTTCTGATACTGGCATCATGGAACGTCTAAAATCTTTCACCCATTGTTGTCCGAACTGTAAAACTCTTCCCCCGTTTCCAGACAGATTGCCGCCAGCCGCCCTCCCGGGAAGCATGCGCCGCAGTCGATGGCGATGTGGTGATATTTTTTATAAATATACCCGGGATTATCATTTTCCGGAATCGTCTGCGTCGGCGTATGCCCCGTTACCAGATTTGTATTCGCAAAGTATTCCTTCTGATAATCTGGTCTGGCCCATACAAGATCGTGCAGGGAATATTCCTCGATCCTCTTTTCCGGTGTGAATCCACCCAGCCCTCCATGCACCAGCAGATACTGTTTTTCTCCCACTGTAAGCTCCTCATACAGACTGAAATCCTCCAGAAAATTCAGTACTTCCTCCCGCATCTCGGGATCCAGCGCCCGAAATTCCCGGATCGTAGCATCACCGCCGTTATACTTCCAGAGAACAAGATTGTCCAGCAGTTCCGCATCCACTTCCTCGATGGCAAGATCTGTGATTTCCTGACAGAGAAACCGCAGACATTCCAGCGCCATCACCTCATGGTTCCCCACGATACAGAACGCATTCGGCATTTCCATCAGTTTCAATATCACCTTAATCGGATGCTCACCCCGGTCTAAAACATCACCCAGAACATAAAGCGTATCTGTATCTTTCAACTCAATTTCTTCCAGCAGCTCCATAAATCTCTCATACTCACCGTGAATATCAGAAATAACGTAAGTAGCCATAAACAGAATCCTCCCTTTTTCATCCATACAAATCTGCATACGTTCTCCATTACCAGCTTATCTTACCATACTTCCTGTTTTTTACCGGACAAACTCTTGTCCCTCCTTTTTTTGCATAATGTACACTCTAGAGCGTGTCTGAAAAAGGCTTTTCGCAAGCTGCGAGTCCCAGTTTGTGGAAATGATTTTTCAGACACACTCGAATACATCTTCTATTGAGATTTCATTCATGCGAAATCCCCTTTTCTTGATACTATACCACATCTATTCTTTTCTTCATTGAACTACAAGTTTAATCCTCTTTTTCTTGCTGTTTTCCCGCATTCTATCAGCATTACGCGCTGTTTATACAGCGCCTTTTATTTCTGTACAATTTATTCTCTACAAACAAAAAGGAACGTTCTATCCAAATCGTTCCTTTTTGTTTGTAGATTATTTTATTTTTCAAATTTCTCAATCACGCACGTATGCGTCTTCGTTTTCTTATCATAATTAACCCCCACCAACAGTAAATTCCCCTTATATTCTTTCAACGCCTCCACATATTCCCGGTCTTTCACCTGTTCCAGCGCTCCCCTGGCACTCTTATCCCATTTCAGTTCTACAATAACCGCCGGCTTGTCCGCATACATTTTCCTCGGTATAAAACAAAGATCTGCAAATCCCTTCCCCGTCGGAAATTCCCGAATCACCGTGTAATATTCTCTCGCAAAATAAAAAGCCAGACTGACGGTACAGCTCAAGGAATTTTCATCATTATATTCTAACGCCGAAATCTCCTGATGTACTCTTTCCACCCCCAGCGCAACTGCAGTTTCATCCATATTCCAGAGCGCTTCCAGCAGTTTTCGCGAATCCTCCACTGACCGTATCACTTCTTTCCAGTCCATTGTACTGATGGCATTGATATATTCCTGCGAAACTTCCTTATTCGGAATAGACACCGTCTTATCCATCCAGTGATAGCTCAGATATCCAAGATGCACCAGCAGCGTCAGCACATCATCCTTTCCCTGAAATGTCGTCATATCGTTGGAAAATGTGCCTATATTAATCCGAATCCGCTCTCCCGCCAGCATTCTCACAATATCATCCTTCAGCCCTTCAAAATTCATACGAATATAAGCTTTCAACGCTTCATACGTTTCCGTCTGATTCCAGTAATTATCAAAAATCCCGCTCAGCATAGCATCCACGACCGATTTCGGGCTGTACATCGCATACGTTTTCAGTTCGTTTCCGCACATCGCCGCCAACTCATATCCATCATACCAGGCCTGCGTTTCTTCAAAGCTTCTTCCGTATTTCTCGCAAAGCGCCTGCACTTCCTCCTCTGTGAATCCGAAAAACTCCGCCATTTCTCGCGGATTCGTCATGGAATATTCCGAAAACATATTGAGTGCTGAGTGAGAACCATATTTTTTAATCGGCAGAATTCCCGTCATATAGGCAAGCGCCACATATTCCTTATCTTTCAGCCACGCCCGGAGAAAATCCAGATACTTTTTCTGTGCTTCCTTATCACTTTGATATTCCCGGAACAGGCAATCCCACTCATCAATCAAAATCACAAATGAATGTCCCGTCGTACCATAGATATCCTTCATCACCTGAACCAGATTCTTCTCATCCCGCAGCCGAACCTCACCAAACGTTTCCTTCAAATCAAAAATCAGATAGCTGCGCAGCATCTGCAGCATCTCTTCCACGCTCTCCGTCTCACTCAAAAATTCCTGCATATTAAGCTTGATCACATCATACTGATTCCGATGTGCAGAATAAGAAGCACAATCCGCAATTTTCAGCTCCCGAAACAGCGGATCCGAATCCATCCCTCGCTGATAATACGCTGCCAGCATATCCGCCGCCATCGACTTACCAAACCTTCTCGGACGGCTCACGCAGACAAACCTCTGCATCGTCCCGACACATCGATTTGTCACTTCAAGCAATCTGCTCTTATCCACAAAAATCTGAGAATTCAACGCAATCTTAAACAACCCATCCCCCGGATTCAAATACGTCCCCATGAGCCCTTCCTCCTGTCTTCTTAACTTTAACCCTTTTCTTCTTTCTATTATACCCACGCCCCTGAGTCAGCGCAAGCGCTATTCCTCTCTCAGTGCAGGGAACCGCCCCGTGTTCCGATGCCGAGTGTACAGTAATGCCCGCGTCCCCCCTTCGTCATCCCACCGTCAGGCGCAAAAAACCTCCCGCCGCACAGAGCACAAGTCCCCTATTTACTTAATACCCCGTCGACAGCCTTTTTCCATCCGGCATACTTCTTCTCCCGGATTTCATCGTCCATCTTCGGTTCATACACACTTCGTTTCATATTTCCCGCGAGTTTTTCCAGATCGTAGACCCCGGCTGAAATACCGGCCATATAAGCCGCTCCGATGCCGGAAAGCTCCTCCGCGTCCGGAATATTTACGCGTTTATTCGTAATATCACTCTGGAACTGCATCAGATATCCGTTTCGTGTCGGGCCGCCGTCTACACGGAGTTCCTCGATCCGCATGCCGGTATCCTGCTCCATCGCACGGACAAGGTCGGTGATCTGGTAGGCAATGCAATCGAGTGCCGCTTTTACCACCTCAGCTTTTCCTGTGGTGCGGGTAATTCCGCTGATCGATGCCGTTGCTTTCTCATCCCAGTACGGCGCGCCAAGCCCGGTAAATGCCGGAACCAGATACGTGCGGTCTGCCGGATTTGCCTCCCCTGCCAGTCCTTCCGTCTCTTTTGCCGAAGAAATCAGCTTCAGGTCATCCTTCAGCCAGGTAATCACAGCTCCGGTGTAGTTCAGATTGCCTTCCAGCACATAGTCCACCTTGCCGCCTCTTCCCCACGCAAGAGATGTCACAACGCCGTGACTGCTTTTAATCGGCTTGTCTCCAATGTTCATCATCAGCGAAGAACCCGTTCCGTACGTCGCCTTGATCATGCCCGGTTTTAAACAGCCCTGTCCGAACAGAGCCGCATGAGAGTCGCCTAATACACCACAGATCGGAACCGGCTCGGAAAACAATCCTTCCATCGTCGTGGCTCCATACACCGCATCGGAATTGCACACCCTGGCCAGCGCACAGACCGGAATCCCGAACATCTCACAGATCTTCTTATCCCATGCCAGTGTTTTCAAATTAAACAACTGCGTTCTCGACGCATTTGAAAAATCTGTTTTAAATGCATGATCCCCCGTCAGCTTGTAAACCAGCCAGCTGTCAATCGTACCCAGGCAGAGTTTCCCGTCTGCAGCACGTTTCTGTCTTTCTTCTCCGCCGTTTCGAAGCAGCCACGCCATCTTTGCAGCAGGAAAATAAGCCGAAAGCTGCAGACCCGTCGCCTCGCGGATCTCCTCTGCGTGCCCCTGCTCCGCAATCTCCTGCGCAATGCCGCTTGCGCGGCCGCACTGCCATACAATTGCCTCTTCCAGCGGTTCCCCGGTCGCCTTGTCCCAGATCGCCGTCGTCTCACGCTGATTGCTGATGCCGATTCCGGCGATTTCTTCCGGTGCAACACCGGACTCTGCCACCAGCGTTTTTACCGTCTGTACTGTATTCCGGTAAATCTCATTCAGATCATGGGACACCCATCCCTTTTCATTGACAATCTGCCGGTGCGGCAGGTCGGTACGGCGGAGTAAATGTCCCTCCCCATCAAAGAGCAGCGCTTTCGTTCCCTGCGTGCTCTGATCAATTCCGATAATATACCTTTTCTCCATATTTCCAACTCCATTACTATTATAGATAAAGAAACGTCCCTGCACCCCGGGCCTTCCACAGTCCGGGCACGCAGGAACGTCATAAACATCATTATTTCAGTAATTCTTTCGCTTTCGCTACAATGCCTTCCGCATTCAGTCCATAGTGATCAAACACTTCTTTGGACGTTCCTGTAATGACCGGCGCATCCGGCAGAGACATATGAACGACTTTGCGCGGGCATTCCGCACCGACCACCTGGCTCACCATCGAACCAAGGCCGCCAAATGGAGCGTGCTCTTCGATCGAAATGACAACTTTTGCCTTCTTTGCAGCCTCTACCAGGCCCTCTTTGTCCAGCGGTTTCACACAGTACATATCGAGCAGTCCTGCGCTGATTCCCTCTTCTTTCAGCATAGCAGCTGCATCAAGCGCCGGGCGGACCATCTCACCGCAGGCTACCAGTAAAACATCGGTGCCCTCCGAGAGAACCGTCGCCTTATCCATCTCAAACGGGGTATTTTCTTCGCTGTAAATATCCGCAACGGCATTTCTTCCCACTCGGATATAAGCCGGTTTTTCATCGGTAAGGAGCGCCTCAACCAGTTTTGCTGTCTGGAAGCGGTCGCTCGGCAGATAAACGCGCATGTTCGGAATAGCTGCCATTGCTGCGATGTCCTGTGCAGAATGATGGCTCATGCCGAGTGCACCGTAGCTTACACCGCCGCTGATGCCGATCAGCTTTACGTTGGTGTTGGAGTATGCACAGTCAATCTTCGCCTGCTCATAGCTTCTTGTAGAAAGGAAGCACGCCGGAGATGCCGCAAATGCTTTCTTGCCGCATTTTGCAAGACCGGCAGAAACGCTGACCAGATCCTGCTCTGCGATACCCATCTCTACAAACTGCTCCGGATACGCATTTGCAAACGGTGTCAGGGAAGCACTTCCTCTGGAATCGCTGCAGAGCACCACGATATCTTTATCCGTCTCGGCATGTTTCATTAAAACCTCGCAAATGGCCTGTCTGTTTGGAATCTTATTCATGACAGTGCCTCCTTTCTCTCATCCAGATCCTTCATGATCTGTTCTACTTCCTCCGGTGTTGGCACTTTATGATGCCACTCCGCCTTATTTTCCATCACGGAAGAACCACAGCCCTTCGTTGTATTTGCAATAATAACCGTCGGTTTTCCCTTACAGTGTTTCGCCAGCTCAAATGCATGAACGAGCGCGTCCATATCGTTGCCCGGTACGGAAAGAACATTCCATCCGAACGCTGCCCATCTTTCCTCCTGGCTGTCCTGTTTCATGACATCCTCGGTATTTCCGGAGATCTGCAGACGGTTACGGTCTACGATCGCGCAGAGGTTGTCCAGCTTGTAGTTTCCTGCAGACATCGCGCCCTCCCAGACAGAGCCTTCTGCCAGCTCGCCGTCACCCATAACGGTGTAAACACGGTAATCTTTTTTATCCATTTTTCCTGCCAGTGCCATTCCCACGCAGACCGGAAGTCCGTGGCCGAGAGAACCGGAGTTCATCTCGATGCCCGGCAGTTTATTGTTCGGATGGCCGATGTACGGGCTGCCGAATTTGGAGAATTTTTCGATGACTTCTTCCATCGGGAAAAATCCCTTTGCTGCAAGTACCGCATAATATGCCTCAACGGAATGACCTTTACTCATCACAAAACGGTCGCGGTCCGGGTCGTCCATGTTCTCAGGGCTGATGTTCATCTCTTTAAAATACAGCGCTACAAGCACATCGATGACACTCATGTCGCCGCCGATGTGGCCGCCCTTGCCGGAAACTACCATTTCCACTACTTTCTTCCGCAGATCATACGCCAGACAACTTAATTCCTTGTATTCACTCATGATTTTCATTCTCCTCTTAAATATGCTTTGACATCTTCCTCGATCGGATCATATAAATCCGGGGCAATGCCGATGTATTTGCATGCTTCATACAGAACCGGCACAACGTTCTCGTGGATACCGACACAGTGGTGGATGTACGGTCCCTCAACGATTTTTGCCTCGAGGCGTTTCAGGTTCTGTACCTCAACCCATACGTAGGTTCCCTTCGTGTAAGGGCCCTTTACACCTTTTGCATTTCCAAGCAGCAGGGAGTACTCTCCGTTGTCTCCGTCGAAACGCGCCAGTGTCATTTCACCTAATTTTGCCTGTGCCTCTACAGCGCCCGGATGGCTGAATGCCAGAGGATAACCGATCGTCGGTTTTTCCTGTGCAACAGAGATCGGCCACGGTCCGCAGTGCTGCAGCAGCTCGCCGTTCTCGTTGTCCGGGTGACGTACCGTCCAGTCAGCAAAGAAGCTTCTCTTGTCGTTTCTGCCGGCAGCCTCTACCATCAGAGCGGTGATGGCACCGTGGATATCGGTCTCACAGACAACCGGAATTCCCTCTTCGTTCAGCAGGGAGTTTGCCGCACACGGCATAATGCCGATCTCGCCCTGCAGTGCGTTCCAGCACTGGATCGCAATGGCATTGCAGGAATATTTGACAGCCAGGTTCTTCATCGCAACCTTCAGAGCTGCTACATTTTCCAGCTCTTCCGGTTTTATTTTTACACACATATTGGTATTGCAGTAAGCAACGACTTTCTCTACCTCGGTGCCCTCTGCTTTTACTTTCTTCATCTCTTCGGTCAGCTCCGGAAGCGGAATCGGGGAAAGCTGAATATTGAATTTTTCCAGCAGCTCGCCCTCGTTGCACATCGTGGACCAGAAGTCGAACGGACGCGGTCCGATCTGAAGGATTCTGGTGTGACGGAAGGTATCTACCACATTACATACGGCGAGGAAATCCTTGATGCCGCGCTCAAATTCCGGATCGGTCAGGCGGCAGTTTGTCATGTAGGTGAACGGAACGCCAAAACGGCGCAGCACTTTTCCGGTTGCGAACAGGCCACACTGGCTGTCGCGGAGACGCACACCGTTCTCATCCGGTCTCTCATCGCGCGGTCCCCAGAGGAGTACCGGAAGCCCCATTTCCTTTGCCAGTCTTGCACAGACATATTCCGTGCCGAAGTTTCCGTGCGGGAAGAAAATTCCCTTTACGTTCTCACGGCGGAATTTCTCCTGGATTTTCTCACGATCCGCCTCATCGTAAAACAGCCCCTCCTCGTTGATATCTGTGATATCAACAAATTCAACGCCGAGCTCTTTTAAACGCTCTCTCGTCAGGTTGGCGTATTTTACAGCATCCGGAGCGCTGAAAATACTTCTTCTTGTAGGTGCAAATCCGATCTTAACTGATTTCATATTCTTTTCCTCCACTTAATTGTTTTTAAATTTCGTTAAACTTTATTCTAAATTTGCCTGCTTTCTATGGCTCTTATATTACTAAATTCTTTTGAATTTGTCAACATCTATTCAACTTTATTAAATCTTTTTTAGTAATTTACACAAAAAAGAATGGCTGTTTTTATGCATTTCTTCATATTTCATTTTTTTACAGCTCAGAAGTTGACTTCTTTTTTAATTCATATTAAAATCAATGCATAAGTTTAATATTTTTCAGATAAACACTGAAATAAATTTCAACATCCCGCATGTAAAAACACACGAAAGCAACGTGCGGGCTGATTTTATCGAACAGGAGCTGAAATTTTATGAATATTTCTGCGAAAGAACTGGCAAAGCTGATCAACGTATCGCCTGCCACGGTTTCTATGGTTTTCAATAACAAACCCGGCATCAGCGATGCCACAAGAGAGCTGGTTTTAAAAACCGCAGCCGAGTATGGCTATGCGCCGAAAAAAAATGAATCCTCCGGCGCTTCCTCCCGCATTATTCAGCTGGTCAATTACAAAAAGCACGGAAAGGTTGCTGCCGACACACCGTTTTTCTCCCAGCTGACCGAAGGAATTTCCACCGAATGCACCCGCCAGGGCTGTGCGCTTCATATCTCCTATTTTTATGAGACCATGGATATTGACAGCCAGCTCGATGCACTCCGCGCTGTGGACTGTGAGGGCATTCTGCTTCTTGCAACCGAAATGGCTCCGTCCGATTTCCGCAAGTTCCGCGATTTTTCTGTTCCGATCGTTGTCGTGGACTGCTATTACGATGAGCTCGATTACGACTGCGTTCTGATCAACAACATTCAGGGGGCGTTCAACGCCACAAATTATCTGATCCAGTGCGGACACAAAAACGTGGGCTACTTTCATTCGAACCTCGACATCAGCAACTTCTCCGAACGCGCCGACGGCTACTACAAAGCGCTCCGTGCAAACGGTATCAGCACCTCGCATCCATATGTCCACCCGGTTTCCCCTACCTCGGACGAGGGCTACCGCGACATGCTGCGCCTTCTCGAGTCGAAAGCTCCGATCGCGGATGCTTACTTTGCCGATAATGACATCATCGCTGCAGCCGCTATGCGTGCGCTGCGTGAAAACGGCTACCGCATCCCGGAGGATGTCTCTATCATCGGCTTTGATGACGTTCCGATGTGCGATATGATGGTTCCGCCACTTTCCACTATGAAGGTCAGAAAACGCGAGCTTGGAGCCACCGCTGTCCAGCGCCTGCTTGACCGCGTGGCCGATCCGAAACGCGAATGTCTGAAAATGTGCATGGCAACCAAGCTGGTGAAACGCCAGAGTGTTTCCAGACGTTAAAGCTTTTTGGATGAGGCTGTCGTCTAGCGCGTGTCTGAAAAATCATTTCCGCAAACCGGAACTCGCAGCTTGCGAAAGGCCTTTCTCAGACACGCTCTGTACGGCAGTCTCACCTTTTTTATTTTGAAAGGAGTTTTTTTCATGCAATCAGCAAATGATCTGAAACAGCTTTTACTCAGTATCAATCACAAAAGCTATCCCGCCTATAAATCCACCCGCGGTGCCTATCAGTTTCCGCGCTACACACTCTCCATCGACCATGTCCAGGGCGATCCGTTCGCCGCTCCGTCGCGGGTCAGCGTTCATATCAGCGGCAAAACCGCTGCGTTTCCGTCTTTTCTCTACGACACATACGAAAAGCGCGTCGCCCTCCAGGATTACCTGCTGCGCCAGTTTGCGCGCGCCATCGCACCGTATTCGTTCCGCGCAAAGGGCTCCGGCAAAAGTGGTCTGCTTGGGATAAGCCGCTGCGGGCAGGAAATTCTTGAGCGCACTGCCTGCGTTCTGAATCCTTCCGACGGCAGTCTTGTCGTCAACATGGAAATCGGCTTCCCGGCCAACGGCCGCACCATCGCCTCGCAGGAGCTGATCCGCATTCTTTTCGACTTTCTGCCCGGCTGCGTGGAAAAATCGCTGTTCTACCGTGCTCTGGATCCGAAAGCATGCGCCAACGTCGCCTATCTCTGTGAGGACCAGCAGGCGATCCGTTCCGCATTAAAAGAAAAAGGGCTTACTGCCTTCATCGCCGACGGCTCCATTCTCCCGCGCGAAACCGGTGTTTCCGATCTGCCGATGAAGCACGCCGTTCCGTTTACCTCACCGGAATCCCTGCGCGTTACCCTCGATCTTCCAAACCGCGGACCTGTTTCCGGCATGGGAATTCCACTCGGCGTCACACTGATCGTAGGCGGAGGCTTCCATGGAAAATCCACCCTGCTGCAGGCGCTTGAGCGCGGCGTATACAACCACATCGCCGGGGACGGCCGTGAATATGTCATCACCGATGCAAGCGCCGGAAAGCTCCGCTCCGAGGACTCCAGAAGCATCCGCAACGTCGATATCTCCCTCTTCATCCACGATCTTCCCGGAAAGAGTGATACGACTTCATTCTCGACCGCCGATGCCAGCGGAAGCACCTCACAGGCCGCCAACGTGATCGAGGGCATCGAATCCGGCACGAGCCTCTTTCTGATCGACGAGGACACGTCCGCCACCAACTTTATGGTGCGCGATGAGCTGATGCAGCGCGTCGTTGCCGACAGCGAGGAACCGATCACACCGTTTATCAGCCGCGTGCGGGATCTGTATGAGAAGCTCGGCATCTCGTCGATTCTCGTTGCCGGAAGCTCCGGTTCTTACTTCCACGTGGCAGACACTGTCATTCAGATGAAAGAATACGTTCCTTATGACATTACGGATCGCGCAAAAACCACAGCCGCGGAATTTCCGCCGTTTACTGCCTCCGTACGCCCTTTTTCCGTTCCAGCCTTCCATCGCTGCCCGCAGCCGGGCAAAGGCCTGACGGGAAGTGACCGCACGAAAGTCAAAGTGATGGGACGTGAATCCATCCTCATCAACAAATCTCTGACGGATCTGCGCGCCGTGGAACAGCTCACGGACAATGAACAGCTGAACGGGCTGGCTGCGCTCCTTTTAGAAGCCGCGGAGCACAAGATGGACGGTAAGAAAACACTGGTGCAGGTAGTGGATCTGCTGGAAAAACAGATGGATGAAAAAGGCCTTGCTTCTCTTCTCGCTCCTGGAAGACCCAGCGACCTAGCACGGCCGAGACAGCAGGAAATCTTTGCATGCCTGAACCGGTGCAGAGAACTGCGGTTCTGAGAAAATTTGTAACAATTCAGAGCCATAAAAAATCTTCAGGCAAACCTTGTTCTTTTCAGAATCTATCGGTTTGGCTGAAGATCTTTTTTATCTTTTATTTTTCAATTATTTATTCCCCGCAGATCCGCAGAATCGCCTCCGCGAAGATCACAACGCATTCTTTCAGGCATTCGATTTCCACGAACTCGTCTGCTCCGTGCATACGGTTGTCGACTTCAAGGTCTGCGCATCCAAACGCAACACCGTTTTTCAGATGATGCACATACGTTCCGCCGCCGATCGCAAATGGTTTGCCTGGTTTTCCAGTGACATCCGTGTAGCACTGCAGCAGGGTCTGGACAAACGGGCTGTCGGCCGGGACGTGGTGTGGCGGGAACATTCCGCTGCCTTCCATGGAGAAGCCGCCTTTTTTCATGTTCTGCCCGGCGGTATCGTACAGGTTTTCTTTTGTCGCGCAGATCGGAGCGCGGCAGTCGTAGGAACCGGTCAAGGTTTTGCCGTCGTAGTTCATGAGGTCGAGGCTTAAGGTGAGCTCGCCGGACTCTTCATCTGACATGGCGACACCGAGGCCTGCGCCTTTGCCGTCGCCGTGCGGATAAACTTTTGCAAGGAAACTGATGTCGTTTTTCAGTTCACTCTCTTCCATTCCAACGGATGCGAGAAGCTGCAGCAGTGCGGTCAGTGCGTTGTTACCCATTTCCGGGGTGGATGCGTGGGCGAAGGCACCGCAGGCGGTGATTTTTATATTGCCGTTTTCGGTGTCTTCCAGAACGAAGGAAACGCCGGTCTTCTGCTCAGTCTCGTCAGCGCAGGTTTTCAGGTCTTCTTTTGCCATGCCGGCAAGCTCTGCATATGCTTTGCCTGGTACAACGTTCAGTTTTGTGCCGGCCTGTAAGGATACGAGGCGCACGCCTGTCGTTCCGGCATCGGATGTTTTTTCGAAGTGGCCGCGCATGCCGCCTTTTTCAATGTTGATGACCGGGAATTCGGCATCCGGTGAGAAGGTGCATGGTGCTTCCACTTCTTTCTTATAATAATATTCGAGGTCAGAGCTTCCGCACTCCTCGTCGGAACCGAGGACAAGACGGACGTTTTTCTTTAATGGGTAACCGAGTTCTTTGACAGCGCGCATTGCGTAGATAGCTGCGATCGCCGGTCCTTTGTCGTCTGCGGTTCCGCGGCCGAACATTTTTCCTTCTTTGATGAGCGGGGTGAATGGATCGGTCTCCTGCCAGCCTTCGCCTGCCGGTACGACATCGAGATGGGCGAGAATATCAAGGCCCTTTTCTTCCTGATTAAAGTCAGATGCAATCGCGTAGTTGTCGTAGTTGGTTACGGCAAAGCCGTATTTTTCCAGAATTTCGATTCCCTGCGCCAGTGCTTCTGCCGCCGGTGCGCCGAATGGTTTGCCTGGCTCTGCCGCCTGTTTTTCGCTTGGAATCCGGATCAGGCTTTTCAGATCCTCGATCATTTCGGATTCGTGGTTTTCAATATATGTTCTTAATTCTTCTTTCCGCATCGTAACTTCTCCTTTTCTCTTCTCTGGCACCGTCGCAGTGCCGTTCTTTTCCTATCATAACGCAGAAAGAGCAGAAAATCCACATTTTCTGCTCTTTTGCCAAATAATCATTTGTTTTTGTCCAAATTGACTGTAATTTCATAATAATCACACGGATGCGCCGTAAGCCCCGTCACGCCCTCGCCGGATATCATCGACATCTTGAGGTGTGATGCGAAGAAAAACATGTGGTCATCCAGCAGCGTCTGCGTCATCTCGATGGCCAGTTCGGTTCGTTTTTCGGTATCAAACTCGCCGCTTAACTGCTGCTCCAGCATCTCGAGTGTCTCACTGTAATAACCGCCGCGGTTCTTGGAGGAATCCTGCAGGCAGTGCGTTGTAAAGAAATACTCGGGATCGCCCGTCGGTGCGCTGACAAATGCGCTGACATAAACATCCCAGTTTCCTTTTTTCAGCAGTTCCAGATGATTTGCCGTGCACTGGATCTGTACTTCGATTCCGATTTTCTTCAGCGATGCCTGTGCACTCTCCGCGAGAAGCGGCAGTTCCTGGCGGCTCGGATACGTGAGCCAGCAGATGGTCAGGCGTTTTCCGTCTTTTTCCACGTAGCCGTCGCCGTCCTCATCGGTCCAGCCTGCTCCAGCCAGCAATTCTCTGGAATACTCAAGATCATAGGACTCCTCCTGCACTTTGCTGTCGCCGAATGCAAAGTAAGAGGGGAACGGGCCTTCCGCCACGCTTCCGTTTCCTTCCATCAGCGTATTCACAAAGCCCTGCCGGTCGATCGCTCCGATGACTGCCTCGCGCACGCGGTCGTCCTGCAGCACCCCGGATGATCCGTTGAACTGTCCGAAGAAGGTACGCGACGTATCCGCCGAAGAAATCGTGTATGGTTCATCGCGGAACAGGATCAGATTGGAATACGGCAGGCCGTACGCCGCGTCGAGCTCGCCTGACTGTAACGCCATCGTCATCGTATCGCCGTCGCGGATCGTTTTTACTTCGATCCGGTCGAGCTTTGGCGTTCCGTTCCAGTAATTGTCATTTTTCACGAGCGTCAGTCCCTGATCCGTCTCCACCTGTACTGCGCGGTACGGGCCGGTTCCGGCGACATTGCCGTCATCCGTCACACCTGCCTGCATATCAATGATGCATCCATATGGGTCAGACAGATAATTCAGAAGCGCCGGGACAGGCTGTTCGGTGTGAATCGTTACGATCAGGCCGTCTGCCTCGATGCTCTCAATTTTCAGATCCCCGCGTGCACGGTCATGTACTGCGATCAGATCCTCGAGACATTCTTTGACCGCCTCCGCGTCGAGAGTGCGCCCACTCGTAAAGGAGATGCCTTCATGCAGTGTAATCCGCCATGTTGTATCGTCCACAAGCTCATAGCTTTCTGCCAGCCATGGCTCGATCTCCATAGAATCGGAATAATGAAACAGCGTCTCACCGATCCCATAGCGGATACACGCCCAGCCGGAATAGCCGTTGTGCGGGTTGACATCGGACTCGTCGTTTTCGGCGTTGAATGTCGTGTCGCCGTATACGAAAACTTTTTCATCTGTACCATCTGCCGCTGTGCTCTGACAACCGGAAAACAGTACCACCGCCAGAATGCCGCACAAAACATATGCAATTTTTTTCCTTCTGCCGTTCTTTCTCTGCATTCTGTACTTCTCCTGTTTTCGCAAATGGCACCACCATTTCTGCTGTCTGATTTTCTGTTTCAACAGTTTTCTCACAGACTATACTCCATCAACAGTTTCGTGTATTCCTCTTTCGGGTACTCCAATACCTCCCGCGTCTCCCCCTGCTCCACGATTTTTCCCTGCCGCATGACAATCACACGGCTGCAGAGTTCCCGCACCAGCACAAGGTCGTGGCCGATCCACAGCATCGCAAGTCCTTCTTCCCGCTGCAGTTTTTTCAGCAGTTGAACGATCTGCGCCTGTACCGCCGCATCGAGCGCACTCGTTGCCTCGTCGCAGATCAGAAGAGACGGCTGCACAGCAAGAGCCCGCGCAATTGCGGCTCTCTGGCACTCTCCGCCGCTCGTCTCGCGGGGATAGCGCATCGCCGTTTCCGAACTAAGTTCCACTTTTTTCAGCAGCTCCGGCAGATGAAGACACGTCTCTTTCCGGCTCATTCCCTGATTCCGAAAAGCTTCCAGAATCCCGGTTTCGAGCGTCTGCATTGGATCGAAGGAATCCTGCGGGGTCTGGAAGACCATCTGTATTTTCCGGTAAACTTCGCGCTGCCGCCTGCCTTTTCTTCCGAGGATTTCCTCGCCTTCCAACAGAACGCTGCCTGCATCCGCCTGGACCAATCCGGTGATCAGACGGGCCGTCGTGCTTTTTCCGCATCCGCTCTCCCCGATCAGGCCAAGACATTCCCCCGCATCCAGTGTGAAGCTGATGCCGTCCACGGCGGCAAATTCCGTTTCCCGGCCGGTTCCAGCAAAGTTTTTGCTTAAGTTGTTTACTTCCAGCATGTTATGATTATGCATCGTTCTTCCCTCTTCCCGGCACAGCCGCAAGGAGATTTTTTGTATATTCGTCCTTGGGGTGATCGAAAACCGTCCTTGTCTCCCCCTGCTCCACGATGTTTCCATCCTTCAAAACAGCAACCCGGTCTGCCATCTGCTCGAGAACCGCAAGATTGTGCGTCACCAGCACCATCCCCGTCTGCTCTTTCTGCTGCAACGCCTGAAGCTCCCGCAGCACCTGCGCCTGCGAAACCACATCGAGTGCACTCGTCGGCTCGTCCGCCAGAAGAAGCGATGGATGCAGCAGCATTGCGAGCGCAATCCCGACGCGCTGGTTCATGCCGCCGGAGAGCGACGATGGATAGCTGTTCCAGATCGTCTCGCCATCCGAAAGCCCCATATCCGCAAATCGCTGGAGCGTCATATCTTTGATTTCTCTGCGGCTTTTTCTGCCAGACATTCCCCCAGAAATCGGGGTGATGAATCCGCAGCGTTTCTCATGTGCGCGCACGCTTTCACAGATCTGTGCTCCGATTTTCCGGGTCGGACAGAGTGATGCCCCTGTATTCTGGAAAATCATACCAATTTCTGAACCGCACAGACTCCGCAGCTTCTTTTCGGACATGCCCGTCAGCTCCTCTCCGCGAAATGTGATCTGCCCGCCGGTGATGGAGCCATTCTTTCCCATCAGCCGCAGGATCGCTCGCAGCAAGGTACTTTTTCCACTGCCCGACTCCCCGGCGATGCCGACGGTTTCTCCTTTTTCGACGGAAAAACAGATGTTATTTAAAATTTGCTCCCCCTCATAACAGACAGAAAGGCCGCTGATTTCCAGCAGTTTTTCGCTCATGTTTTTGCTCCCTTTGTTTCCATTTTCGTTTGCCCCTTATCCCTGATCCACCGTTTTCCGTACCGCCTCACCAAGCAGATTGCAGACAAGAACGGTCAGAAAAATCGCCAGTCCCGGCGCCAGAATGACCCAGGGCGCGGTCTGCAGCATACTTCTTCCGTTGCTCATCATCGCTCCCCACTCCGCCGACGGCGCTTCCGCACCAAGGCCGAGGAAGGACAGACCCGCGATTTCCAGCATCATCGTTCCGATATCAAGCACCGCTGTGACAATCGTCTGCCCCGCAAGATTCGGCAGAATATGGCGTCCGATCATCTTCCATGTTCCGTTTCCTGTAAGGCGCGCCGCCGCGATGAACGGCATGTGTTTCAATGCCAGCACACGGTTCCGTGCAAGCCGTGCATATTTTGGCCAGGAAACAAGGATCAGCGACACAACGGCTCCCGTCATGCCGCTCTGCAGAACGCCGGAAAATGCGATTGCAAATACCATACCCGGAAAGGCCAGAAAAATATCGGAGATCTGCATCAGAACCGTATCCGTTTTACCTTCCAGCCAGCCGCTGAAAATTCCGGCGAGTGTTCCGATCAGAGCGCTTGCCGCAACGACAAGAAGTGCTGAAAAAATGCTGACCCGCGCGCCGGAGAGAATCCTTGAAAACAGATCTCTTCCATAGCGGTCCGTCCCCATCCAGTGCGCCGCGGACGGCGGAAGAAGGGACAGTTCCAGATTCTGCTCATACGGATCGTACGGTGCCAGATGGGCCGCACACGCGGCAAACAGCAGCAGTGCACCGGCGAGGATGCCATAAAAAAGGATCTTTCTTTTCTGTTCTTTTTTCATCGCATTCCCTCCAGCTTCGCCCGCGGGTCCAGTGCACCCATCAGCAGATCAGCAATGAGATGCAGCAGCAGATAGATCGCCGCCATCCACACCAGATACGCCTGGATCACGGGAATATCGTGCATGGAAACGGCATCCACGGCCATTTTTCCGACACCATTCCACATGAAAATCGTCTCAACGATGGCGGTTCCTCCAAGCAGCGAACCGGCGGATAAGAACAGCAGCGTGACCATCCGAAGCAGCACGGATTTTAATACATTTCCAAACAGAATCCGGTTTTCACTTAACCCACGTGCCCGTGCACCCGCCACGTACTCCTGCTCCAGCTCTGAAAGCACGGCAGAACGCACCTGACGGGTGTATTTTGCCGTCATCGAAACCGCAAGCGTCGCCGCCGGAAGCACACAGCTTTTCCATCCCTTTCCCATACTGAGAACCGGAAAAAGATTCCATTTCAGCGAAAAGAAATACAAGAGAAGAAGTGCAGTGAAAAACCCCGGAAACGAATTACCTGCAAAGCAGAACAGGCTGATACTGCGGTCCGCCCACGTATTCTGATATTTTGCACTTAAGATACCGAGCGGAAACGAAAGACAGACCGTCATGGCAAGCGCCAGCGCCGCAAGTGCAATCGTTGCGGGCAGTTTTTCGCAGAAGCTTACAAGCACCGGTTTGCCGGAAATGTACGACTCCCCGAAGTCGCCGCGCAGGGCGTTTTTCAGCCATTGCAGATACTGGACAGCTTTCGGCTCATTCAGTCCCAGCTCCTCCCGCATCGCTTCTTTTTCCGCCTCCGACATCACGCCGCCGCTGCTGCTCTCTTTTAAATCCACTGCATCGACCGAGGAAAGTCCCGTCAGCAGAAAAGCGAGAATCGTCACGCCGAGGAATACCGGAATCAGGCGAAGCAGTCGTTTTAACAGATATTTTTTCACAAATACTCCTTTACTGCTTCACGGCACAAATCGAAAACATCGGTGCCGGGTTATAGAACTCGTCTTTTTCCAGATAAATGCGTTTTCCAAGGCTCGTATCAATGCGGATTTCTCCCGCTGTGTTTTCGCACAGCACCGCCACATCGTACGCCGGCCGGTTTTTGCGGCTGATCGGGAGCTGTGATTTGATCCGTTCGCACTCTTCGAGCATCTCGTTTCCAACCTTGAAATGGGCATGCGCCTCCGGAAGTCCCTTCGTATCGGCAACATCTTCTTTTCCGTAATTGGCATCGAAGTTCAGCAGCACACCGCCCGTTTTCAGCACACGCATCCACTCGCCGTAAGCATGCTCCGCATTCGGCAGCGTCCACGTCAGGTTTCGGGAAATGACAACATCGAACGTTTCATCCGCAAACATCGGATTTTCCGCGTCCATGACCTGGAAGCAGCAGTCGGCATTCTCTTCTTCGGCAAGCTGGATTGCATTCTCAATCATCTCCGGTGTCAGGTCGATGCCGAATACCTCGTGGCCCTCTTTTGCCAGCAGGATCGAGAAAAATCCGGCTCCGCAGCCCACATCAAGGATCTTTAACCGTCTTCCCGCCGGGATCTGTTTTTCAATCTCTTTCATCCAGCGCTTCGCAATCGGGTTTGCAAGTTCGGAGCGTCTCTGCTCTAAAAAGCTCTCGCTCCGTTTCTCCCAGTAATGGACAATCTGCTCTTTGCGGTCGTCGTACTCCGGCTCGCGCACAATTCTTCCGTAAGCAACGACAGGGCCACCTTCTGTTACCATATCGCCCGGTTTTGCCGCCGGATACCAGAGACCGTCTTCGGAAGCCGCCTGATATTTTTCGCCGCGGCGGACGGTCACATCACCAAGCTGGAAGGACTGCTCTGCGCTTTTTTCCGCGCGCACCAGAAACATCGGTGTCGATGCATAGTTCAGTCTCTCTTCCTCGCTCCAGACGCGCTTCCAGATTTCGGAATCGGTCTGGATGGAACAGACGCCGAGGGATTCGAGCACCTTCGTATCCCACGCCGGCCGTTCCATCGCAGAGAGCGGCACCTGGCGCGCAATATTTTCCATGCGGTCAATGTCCGTGCACAGATAATGGTCGTCGAGCTGCTGCTCTTCCACTTTCTTCCGGTCTGCCTCGTACGCTTCTTTTTTCTCCTCGTCATAGAGATAACCGTACCAGTTCGCATCAAAATTGAGCAACACGCCGCCCGGTTTCAGGACACGCATCCACTCTTGGTATGCCTGCTCCGGCTTTTCCAGATTCCAGGTCAGATTTCTGGAAATGACAACATCAAAGGTCTCATCCGCAAACTCCAGATTCTGTGCATCCATCCGCTGTAGCGTCACGCGCTCCAGACCGTATTTCGTATATTTTCCCAGATTCTCTTTCGCCTTTTCCAGCATCTCCTCCGTGTAGTCAACAGCCGTCACCGTATAACCTGCCTCCGACAAAATCATCGGGAAGAATCCCGGGCCGGTTCCGATATCGAGAATCTTCATCTCTTCTTTCTTTTTCTCTGGAAATTGCTCCTCTAATACATGCAGCCACGCTTCTCTCTGGCTTCCCGCCAGTTCTTTTTCATTGACCTCAGAATACCCCTCCGCACGGGTTCCCCAGTAGGAGGCAATTTCCTGTAATAATTCCTGTTCCATATCTTCCGCTTCTTTCTTTTTTCTTCCATTTTCCGGTTTTCATCCGCAGACCGGCGCGGCCGTTTTCCAACCGCTCAAATATTCCTTTACTCTACCAAAAATCGGCCGTTTTCACAAGCCCCCACGGGGGATATCCTTAACGCCGGCGCAGGTTCCTGTCCCTTTTCCTTTGGCATTTTGTCCAATCCCGGGTTTCTTTCTTCCCTCTCCATCGGCAAATTTGATATTTTTTCTCGACATCCCTATACTTTTGTGCTATAACAGCACAGTGCTTTAACGCGTCAAAGTCAAAAAGTACAAGAGGAAAAAGAAATGAAGATAATTGTATGTATGAAACAGATGCCGGCCGGCACGAAAGTGGATATCGATCCGGAAACCGGCGCCATGAAGCGGATGTCCGGCGATACACGGACGAATCCATATGATCTTCTTGCACTCGAAACTGCAATTTCTCTCCGTGAAAAACTTGGCGGAACCGTGACCGTGCTGACCATGGGGCCTCCGCAGGCGGAAACCATGATGCGCGATGCCTACGCATGCGGTGCCGATGATGCCGTCATTCACTCGGTTCTCCTTTATATTGCCAGAATACCATCAGCTTTCTTGTCGCCGTATCCTCGCTGTATGTATATTTTACGGACCCGAGTCCGTAATAGCTGCAAAGATAGCCGGAAGCCTTATCGAGAAGCTCCGGTCGGGCTTCCATGACCTGCGCCATCAGATCATCGGTGGCAAATTTAAATTCGGAATACTCTTTTGTCTCTTCAATATCCGTCTCCATTTCCCACAGAATCTGCGTCGCATCAAATGCATCCATGTACCGGCCGATCTGGCGGTAATACTCGAGGTCATCTGCATTGCACGCCGGGAGCGGCAGATTCGTATCCGCCTGATGCGTGTCCGAAAATTCCGCATCAGAAACGCAGAGAAAATCGTAGTAGATCAGGTCGTCCGGCAGATTGTACTCGCCGCTCTCGCCCTCTGCGAATACCGGGTCGCCCCAGGTTACATCGACGTTGTAATAATTGTCTCCGCACTTTACGATATTCCAGCCGTGCGCCTCGCCGGTGTCTGTCGTTCCCGTCACATAAATGACCGGGATGTCCAGGCGGTTCATCAGATACTGGAACGTTCTGGCATAGCCTGCGCAGACCGTCTGTCCGTTCACAAGTCCGCTGTAGAGTGTCTGATTCTCCGGCGCATCTTTCACATAATCAATCTGCCGGATACATTTTTCGAAGACAGCCTTGATCTTCCCATAGTCATCCATCGAACGGTCGATATCACTTAAGAAATCATTTCCCGCCCCTTTGATCTGGGTCTGGCGGCCTGTGATCTCCTCCGCAGAAATCGTGTATTCCGGAACTACCTCACAGTAGTTTTTCGGCTCACCGTATCCCGTGACATGTGATGCTCCGTTGATCCAGCAGTACTCCGGGTAATCCATATAGACCCATCCGTAAACCTCCGCCGTCACATCGGGATCGCCGCCTTTTGTGATGATGGTTTCCTGGTGTTCCACGATTCCCTGCACCAGTTCGCGGTAAATCATCTGTCTGTTTTCATCGAGCTGGCTGTAATAATACCGCTTCGCCAGCTCCTCCTCATCTGTATTTTCCGCCTGAAACTGTGTTGCGCCATTCTCTGACAGACCATTGTTTTCGTCTGCCGTCTGTGAAGCAGTGCTGCTGTCCGCTCCGCTTCCGTTCTGCGCGGGATCGCTCTCATCAAATTCTCCGAATACCAGATAAGCCGCCAGCAGGGCAAGCATAAGCGGAAGCAGCGCCCGCAGCGGTCTCTTCCGTCTTCGTCTGTGTCTTCTCTTTGCCATTCTTCTTTTCTCCCAGATACGTTAAAACGCCGTCACACAGTGCATCCGCCACCTTTTTCTGGTACTCCTTTGTGTTCAGGAGCGCTTCCTCCTCCGGATTTGAGAGGAATCCGCACTCGCAGATCACCAGCACTGCGTCTGTCTTCTTCAGCATGTAATACGTTTTGTTTCCCTTGGCTTTCCTGTGATTCGCCGGATCGAGCCCCGCAACCAGTGCAGCCTGCATGCAGAGCGCCAGTTTTTCGCCTTCTTTTGAATCCGTATAATAAAACACCTGCGCCCCTTTGACCGCCGCATCCGGGTAGCTGTTCTGGTGAATGCTGATCACACAGTCCGGCTTTTTTTCATGAATCAGCTGCACGCGCCGCTGCAGATCCTGCACTTTCGCATTCACGGCTCCCGGATCGGAGAGATCATCCTCCCCTTCCCGCGTCATCACCACAAAGATTCCCTGCTTTTCCAGCTTCTTTTTCAGCAGACGGGCAATCGCAAGGTTGATGTCCTTTTCTTTGACACCGTTTGCCCCGATTTTGCCGGGATCGTCGCCGCCGTGGCCGCTGTCCAGCACCACTACTTTTGTGGCTGCCTTCTGTGCTGCCACCAGCCGTGCGCCCTCGCGGGACAGAACATACGCCGCCGAAAGCAGAATCACCGCCATCAGCCATTCCAGTTTTTTCCCTTTTTCCAAATGAAAAGCCCCCTGCTGCAAATTTCCTTTCTTGGTCATTTTATGCAGCAGCGGGGCAGGTTACAACTCTTATTGCTTCCGGTTACTCTTCCTCATCTTCTTCATCATGCGCGCGATTCGGGATTTCATCCTCTTCTTCGTCGTTGTCATCATCGAGATAATCCGGCTCATTTTCGAGATTGATGACTGCGGAATTTTCGACGATTTCGTCTTCTTCCTCTGCTTCTTCTGCGGTATCTTCACGGTCTGGCTCTGCGGCTGTTTCTTTTGCCTCTCCGGGAAAGATACTTTTTACCGGATCTTTCATGAAGGTTTCCACTTCCGACGCCGAACGTTTCATCTCCTCACGCATTTTTTCGATGCCGGCAAAAGTCTCCTCAAAAATTCTGCGGTTCTTCTCGAGTACACTTGTCATGGTTTCCATCTCGGCGTAAATCTTCTGGTATCTGGTGTTGGCTTTCTGCAGTTCCGCGTCCATATGGCTCTGGATTTCTTCTGCTTCGGCCTGCAGTTTTTCTTCATAAACAGCAGCCAGTTCCTCGCCCTTCTGACGTGCGCTCTCTACCATGTATTCGCACTGTTCCTTCGTCTCGCGGCGCTGCTTTGCACAAGATTCCTTTGTCTCCTCCCTCTGTTTCCGGCAGGACTCGTTTGTCTCCTCTCTCTTTTTGCAGCACGCCTCATCCGTTTCCTCCGTTTTCCCGCGGCAGGACTCGTCCGTTTCTTCGGTTTTCCGGCGGCAGGCTTCCTCGGTCTCTTCTTTTAGCTTTCTGCAGCTCTCCTCCGTTTCCTCCGTCAGCTTTCTGCACGCTGCATCGGTCTCTTCGGTTTTCTCGCGGCAGGCATCTTCTGTTTCCTGTGTCAGTTTTTTCGCTTTCACCTGTGCCTCAAACACAAGGCCGCTGATGCTGTCATAATTGTCGATATAGCTCTGGTATTTCTCATGAATATTTTTTTCGAGCTCCTCGATTTTATCCTCACGCTCGCGGATCTTGCGGTTCAGCTTCTCGATTTCCTGCTCTTTTTCCTCGATCTTCGCTTCCAGTTTCTTCTGAGCGGCATACGCCTGATCTTTCAGGTTCTGCACTTTCGTCATGACATCGTCCTTATCGAAACCGCCCATCAGCGTTGTTTTAAATAATTCTTCGTGATTGTTTTCTGACATATATACTCCTCCTTCGTGCCCGGGCTTTTATCATTCCCCTTATCCTTCCCGGACTCCTCGTCAACTGTTTGTTTCAATATATTCTGAAATCAGACTCCAGACGTCTGCGCACTCGAATCCGAGCTTCCATTCTGCCACTCCGGCGAGATCGGCGCTTTGGATCACTTTCAGTTTTTCCTCCATGGACTGCTCATCCTCCATCCAGATCGTGTATCTGGCATCGGAAGTTTCTACCGTTGCCACATTCTGGCCAAGGGATGCATCCCAGGTTTCTGTCATCTGATTCTCTTTGGCATAGTTTTTGGCGCCATCCATGCCCAGCACCTCGCTGGTAATGGCGCTCTGTCCGAACTTTTCCGTCCAGACACGGGTATAAAACGGGATTCCGCAGATCACCTGATCGGCAGGCATCACCCGCGTCATCTCCTCCACGGCCTGCTGTACGAACGGGAGGGATGAAACAGAGCCTGCCTCCTCGCTTCCCGCGAAATGCTCGTCATAGGCCATGACAATCATATAGTCCACAAATCTTGCCTGCTCGCCGCGCTGATAATACATCGTGTAAGCCTGCGGTACCGGCGTATCGACCGACACCACAAGATTCTGTGCATGCGCCGCGCTCGTCAGTTCCCGCAGAAACTGCAGGTAATGCGGGATTCCGGCCTCTTTCAGATTCTCGAAATCCACGTTGATGCCGTCCATGCCGCACGATGCTGCCTCGGCGAGCAGCTGCTCAATGATTCTGCTGCGCACGGATGCGTAGGCAAGATCGGTTGTTTCGTCAAATGCTTCATTAAAGTTATCAATCAATCCCCAGACTTCCCGTCCCGCTTCATGCGCCAGTTTCACGTAATCGGCGCTCGCAAGGCTGGAAATCGTACCGGTTTCGTCTGTCACGGAAAACCAGGTCGGTGAAATCACGTTCACGCCGGTCATTTCTGCTGTCATCTCTGCCATCGCGTCGTTCGACTCGGTCGATGTGCTCTGATGCCAGACCAGATTGATTTTGTGATCCCGTGTAATTCTTTCATAGGAATCTTTCTTTGCCGTCCGCGCTTCGATGGCCTCCGGCTCGGAGATATCCTCTGTCTGGATGTAGCCGGTATAGCCGTCCGCCGTCATGACTTTGCACCAGTTGTCCAGATTTTCCAGATACAGCAGGGTGTCACCCTTCTGTACATCCGCAAGAATCAGACTCTTGATGCCGCCTTTTTGGCGCACCTGCGCGGTGTCTGACTGTACCGTCGCCTGCTCCACGCCGTCCCATTCATTCCGGATTACAACACGGTTGGGATCGCTGTAATATGCATAGTCGAGATCTGTGTATTCTTTTACGACATCCAGCGAAATGTAAACCGTTCCGTCGCTCTCCTGCTGTACGGCAGGCTGTCCGCCCGGTGTTTTGGCAACGGCCGCATCGCCCGGAAGCAGTGTCTGCACGCCGCCGCTCGTTGTAAGCAGGATTCCTTTTGTTTCTTCATCCCAGTAGAAGCAGCTGTTCAGCTGGGATTCTACATATGTGTACGCCGCATACGGCTCTCCTCCGATAAGGACGGCCTGCTCTTCCAGAAGTTCTCCGTTCTGGATCAGCGCAACGCTGTTTTCGTCTGTCAGGTTAAAATATTCGTTCCCGGCCATGTATTCGGTTCCGGGTTTATATCGGTTTATCAAAAATGAAACAATGCCTGCTGCACCGACTAGCACGATCAGAATCAATACGACCAGTACCGGCGCTGCTTTTTTCTTCTGTTGCTCCTTCATGTGTTCTTTTCCCCTTTTCTTCGCTCTGAAGATCTCCCCACTTGCGCCCATTATAACAAAAAAAATACCCAATAGCAACCGTTATGCGCAAGGGAACCGCATGCGAGTCAGAAAGTATCATCCGCTTTTTGCTGTTGGGTATTTTTCAGAAAATCTGTTTGTTTCAACTCACAGTCGGTATTTTCACGGAGTCTGACATGTCGAAAATAGTTCGACTGTGACTTGCCTCATGTCAGTGGAGGATACCGATTTTTCTCCGCCCACCACTGCCGTTATGTTTCTTTTAACAATTCATCCCACCGCTTTAGAAGCGGGGGACTTCTTGTCTACTGATGTTAAAAAGTTTTGTCGATTGTTTGTTTCATGGCTTATTTGCAGTTGTGACGTACAAAAAAGAAAGCCCCATCGATCCGTATGAAATACTTTTGTTTTTAGTTTCAATAATCATGTTTCGCGGGGACGCCTTCTTATCCGATCCGTTTTTTCTGTGCCTGCTTCCGGCCGGAGTATGCACCCTCCGGACAGAAGCAAAGGTTTCCCCAACTCCCATTATACTTCAAACCGGGGGAATTACAAATAAAGTTTATCCCTTCATTTCTGAAAAAATTATGCGAAATGTAAAAAAAATCTTAAGTTCTTTACTTCTTTCCGTGATGTGTTATACTATATCGTAAGCAGCCCTATTTATATAAGTAAAGAGTAATTAAGGACGTGAGAGTTATGAAAATAGAAAAAATCAATGATAACAAGATCCGCTGCACACTGACCAGCGCCGATCTTGCCGAAAGAAATTTAAAGCTCAGCGAACTGGCTTACGGCACGGAAAAGGCCCGCAGCCTGTTTCAGGATATGATGCTTGAAGCCAACCAGCAGTTCGGCTTCAATGTGGATAATGCCCCGCTCATGGTCGAGGCCGTTCCGGTGGCTCCGGACAGCATTGTCCTCATTATCACCAGAGTCGAGGATCCACAGGAGCTCGACACCCGCTTCGCCAAATTTGCTCCATCCGGCGACGATACGGACGGACCGGAACCGGTACAGTATTCCGGCGCGGACGACATCATCGACCTGTTCCACAAGCTCTGCGATGTGAAGAACAAGGCACAGGAAATCGCAAAGAAAGCGGCACAGAAGGAAAACGAAAAAGAGCCTGCAGCATCCGAGGAAAAGAATGTGGATCTGGTACGCACCTTCCACTTCTCAACCCTCGACGATGTCATCAGCTCCGCAAAAGCGCTGAACCAGTATTTTACCGGCAGCAATTCCCTCTATAAGAACACGGCAGATGCCAACTATCAGCTCGTTCTGCACCAGTCCGGCTGCAAACCGGAGGAATTCAACAAGGTCTGCAACATTCTTTCCGAGTACGGCAGACAGGAATCCTTCTCCCTGGCCGCTGAAGCATTTCTGCTGGAACATGGAAATGCAATGGTAAAAGAGAATGCTCTGCAGGAGCTGGCTTCTCTGTAAGTTTTGAAACGTATGCATAAAAAAAGGAAGTCTGTGAAAGACTTCCTTTTTTGTACGTTCCGTACAAATTACTCTTCTGTGATAGCCTCGGTTGGACATACGCTTGCGCATGTTCCGCACTCAACGCATACATCCGGGTTGATTTCGTAATGGGAATCTCCCTCAGCGATAGCCTCTACTGGACATTCTCCAGCGCAGGTTCCGCAGCTTACACATTCGTCTGTGATTACATATGCCATGATCTTATCCTCCTTGTAGATTTTTTGGCCCTTTCGGTACTATCCACATTGTAAACGATTGCCCCCTGAAATACAAGTACAAAATTATAAACATTCTATAATCTTATGAATTTGTTCTTGCATTCCCCCCGGGGGTACGCTATAATCAAAATAGCCGTCAAAATCGGAACGACGGGTATATACACATTTAAAGGAGGAACTTTAAGATGGCAAAGATCTCGAAAGACATGACAATCGGCGAGTTAATCGCAATGGATACAAATATCATCGGAATCCTGATGGGAGCCGGCATGCACTGCATCGGCTGCCCTTCTGCACAGGGTGAGTCCCTGGAAGAAGCAGCTATGGTTCACGGCCTGGACGCTCAGGTTCTGGAAGACCAGATCAACGATTATCTGGCTGCAAAATAAGTCGGATTTCCGCTTGGATCCAAAAAGAACGCCTCTCGCAGGCGTTCTTTTTTTCTGTCCAATTTACCCTTTGGTTCGATGGCTCCGTTTTGCTTTCGTCCGTTTTCCTTTCTGCTCCAGCGTCGCCGCTGCTTCTCTCCGGCTCTGCTGGTGGCGGCGGATCGCCTCGTCCACGCGGCGGCTCCGTTCCTCCTGACGCCTCTTCTGTATCATCTGGTCAAGCAGACGGCCGAGCACGCGGTAAAATTCCGTCTGACGCTCCTCCTCTTCCTGCCGCATCACGGTGTCCGCCAGCTGTTCTGCTTCCCGCTCGGGCAGAAGATCGACAACCACCTCCGGCACTTCGTCCGCTTTTCCCGGTATTGCCGGATCCGGCTTCTCCTTTGCCGTCTCTGCCGCTTCCGCCGGAAACGCTTTGATCTCCGCCGTTGCCTGCACCAGCTTCGGCATCAGCTCGCGGATCGCTTTCAGGTGAAGCCCCTTTTTCTTCAGTTCCCGGATTCCCAGAAAAATCTGAATGTCCTGCGCAGTATAGCAGCGGTGTCCCAGCGAATTGCGGTGGATTTCCATGCCGAGCTCGTCCTCCCAGTACCGGAGCACATGCGCTTTCTCCCCGGTCAGCTTCTCCGCCTCCGTGACCAGATACGTTCTATTTTCCATACGGCAGCCACTCCCTTCTTCCCTTTATTATAGGATCTGTTATCCCCTGCCGCAAGAAAATCTCATCGTAATATTCCGACAATTTCATACAATTATACACAAAGAACGTGCCGCAGGACTATCCCACGACACGTTCTGACACCATACTATTCAGAGCCCCATCTCGATTCCGCTACGCTACATCTCGATGTGGCTTCTCGCCATATGAAATTGAGGGGAAAAGTGCTCATTCATGCAAGCATGAGTCGCACTTTTCCCCTCAATTTCGCATGGCTCTGAATAGTTACAAATATTTTCTTTTATCTCTCTGCATTCGCAAATTTCGTATAATCCGGCAGCCAGACCAGATTGACGGTTCCGATCGGGCCGTTTCGCTGTTTGGCGATGATGATTTCCGCGATTCCCTTATTCTCGGAATCCTTATTATAGTAATCATCTCGATAGATAAACATAACAACGTCGGCATCCTGCTCGATCGCTCCCGACTCACGCAGGTCGGAAAGCATCGGACGGTGGTCGGTACGCTGCTCAACAGCCCGGGAAAGCTGGGACAGTGCAACAACCGGCACATTCAGCTCTCTCGCGAGTGCTTTTAAGGAACGGCTGATATCCGAAATCTCCTGCTGACGCGATTCCGAGGAGCTCTTTCCGCTTCCCGACATCAGCTGCAGGTAGTCAATGATGATGATATCAAGACCGTGCTCCAGCTTGTATTTGCGGCATTTCGACCGCATCTCTCCGATCGAGATACCAGGTGTATCGTCGATCATCAGTCGGGATTCACCGATCATGCCGGCGCTCTCGATCAGCTTGCTCCATTCGTCGTCTTTCAGGTTTCCGGTTCTCAGATGCTGGGAATCTACTTTCGACTCCATCGAGAGCAGACGGTTCATCAGCTGCTCCCGCGACATCTCGAGACTGAAAATCGCAACGGCTTTGTCTTTCTTAAACGCCATATACTGCGCAATGTTGAGGACAAACGCCGTTTTACCCATAGACGGACGTGCCGCAATCAGGATAAAGTCAGAGTTCTGCAGACCCGATGTCTTGTAGTCCAGATCCGTGAATCCGGTCGGAATACCCGTGACATTTCCCTTCGTCTTCGATGCACGCTCGATGTTCTCCAGCGTATTGATGACAACCTGGCGGATCGGCATGAAGTCTCCGGAATTCCGCTGGCCCAATAACTGGAACATCTTCTTTTCCGTCTCCTCCATGATGACTTCCACCGGCTCTTTGTTCAGATAGCAGTCATTCTCTATCTCTTCTGTCAGCTTAATGAGACGGCGCAGCACCGCTTTCTCGCTGACGATGTTCGCATAATGGCGCACATTCGCCGAAGTCGGCACCGCATTTAAAAGATCGCGGACAAACTCCATCGAACTGATCTCCGGCGGAACATCCTTTTCACGCAGGCGGTTCTGCAGGGTGACCAGATCGACCGGTTTTCCCTCATTGAACAGCTCCACCATGGCATCAAAAATGACGCCGTACTGGTGCTGGTAAAAATCGTCGCTCGTCAGGATTTCCGATGCCGCCATGATGGCTTCGCGCCCCATCAGCATGGAACCGATGACCGACTGCTCCGCCTCGATGCTGTGCGGAAGGATTCGTTTAATCAGTGCTTCTTCCATAGAATTATGCTTCTTTTACGATAACTTTCAGCTTTGCAGTTACTTTGGTATGCAGGCGGATCGGCACTTCTGTCGTTCCAAGAACCTTGATCGGGTTCGGAAGCTGCATTTTCTTTTTGTCGATGTCGTATCCGAGCTGCTCTTTTGCTGCCTCAGCGATCTCTTTTGCCGATACGCTTCCGAATACTTTTCCGCCCTCGCCGACTTTGATTGCTACGGTAACCTGTTTGTCCTCAATCTCTTTCGCGAAAGCCTGTGCCTCAGCGAGCTGCTCTGCTGCCACTTTGTCCTCGTGTGCTTTCTGGAGTTTCAGCTCATTCAGGTTTTTTGCGGTTGCCTCGATGCCGAGTTTTTTCGGCAGAAGCATGTTTCTTGCATATCCGTCACTTACGTTTACAGTCTGTCCTTTTTTACCAAGTGCTTTTACGTCTTCCAGTAAGATAACTTTCATATCAGATTTCTCCTCCATCCTGCATTTCTGTTAAGGTTGATTTCAGAAGGTTTCTCGCCCCCTCCATGTTGACGGTCTCGAGCTGGCATCCCGCCATATTCAGATGACCGCCGCCGCCCATCCGCTCCATGATGATCTGTACATTGACCTCATCGATCGCGCGGGCGCTGATATAGATCACGCCTTTATACTCGGTCAGTACAAAGGACGCCTTGACACCGACAATGTTCAGCAGCTCGTTCGCCGCTTGTGCTCCGACCACCGTCGGGCTGTCCACATAGTCGCTCGGGCATTCGGAAATCGCGAACTGGCCGCGGAACAGCTCCGCATTGCGGATCGTCTCTCCTCTTGCCTTGTAATCGTTCATATCCTCACGGAACAACTTGCGCACACGCGTCACATCCGCACCGCAGCGGCGCAGGAACGCTGCCGCCTCGAACGTGCGGACACCTGTTTTCTGCATAAAGTTGTCGGTATCGATCATGATGCCGGCATAGATGCTGTCCGCCTCCACGTTCCGGATGCGGATTCCCTCGGTAAAATACTGGAGAATCTCGGCAACCATCTCGCTCGCGGATGATGCATACGGCTCAATATAGGAAAGCACCGAGTTGCGGATCGTATCGCTTCCCTGCCGGTGATGATCCAGCACGACGATCATTTTCGCCATGTACAGCAGATCCTCACACTGTGTGATGCTCGGCTTGTTCGTATCGACCACAACAAGCAGCGTGTTGTCGTCCATGATCTCTTTCGCCTCATGGTTGTTGACAAACATGTCCGCCTCATAATCCTGGTTGTCGCGGAACGTATTCATCAGCGGAATGATCGAGCTGGTCGGGTTGTCGATGACGATGTACGCTTTTTTATTCAGCGTTTTCGCCGCACGGTAGATACCGATGGCCGCACCGAACGAATCGGCATCCGGCAGGCGGTGTCCCATGACAACGACCTTCTCTTTCGTGTTCATAAACTCTTTCAGCGCGTGCGCCTTGACGCGGGCTTTGACTCTCGTATTCTTTTCCACAGCCTGCGTTTTTCCGCCGAAATACTGAATCTTCGAACCGTCCTTTAAAACGACCTGATCGCCGCCCCGGCCAAGAGCCAGGTCGATCGCGATTTTCGCATACTCGGAGTTTTTCGCAAACGATCCAGCATCTGCTCCGATACCCATACTGATTGTGACTGCCATCTCGTTTCCGATGTTGATGGTCTTGACGTCCTCTAGGATATCGAACTTTTTCTCTTTCAGTTCATTTAACGAACTCCGGCGCATGACCACGATGTATTTGTCGTTCTCATACCGCTTCACCAGTCCGTCGAGATCGTTGAAATATTTGTTGATCTTTCGCTCGACCAGTGCGGTCAGAAGGGAACGGCGGACCTCCTCGACGCTCTCCAGCGCCTCGTCGTAGTTGTCCAGATACAGAAGACCGGTGACCATCGTTTCGTCCTCGAATTTCCGCATATACTTGCGGAGCTCCGTCTCATCGAACAGATACAGTGCCTGAATAAAATAGCCTTTGATATCTGTGTTGATCATCTCCGAATTCTGGATCAGCTCGTCGATGCAGACGCTTTTTACATGGGCACGGAAATTCTTTTCGCCGTAAGCCACGTCGATGTCGGTCTCCTCCTCATTTTTCGGCAGCCGCTCGACCGTCAGCTCCGGAAAAATGGTGGCGATACATTTATGATACTGTGTATCCTTCCCTGTGATTTTTGTAAACTCTTTGTTGACCCAGAGAAGTTTTCCCTGCGAATCCATAACGGCATAGGGCAGCGCCAGTTCCTGGATCAGATGCTTCTGAACCTGGCCGTATTCAGTCGCAAAGGTAATCAGCTCGTTGATCACCTGCGGACGCTGTCTGTAATAGAGAACTGCGGCTGCGATCACATAGACTACAAAAAACAGCGTGAACCACATTCCTGCCATCACATCCACAAAATACATGCCGATATTCATCACAAGCATCAGGATGGACAAAATCAGCGGCCATCGAAGATAGCTCCGCAATTGGCCGCTCAACTTCATTTTGCTTTTCATTTCCTAACACCTTTCCAACGTTGCGTGTTGTATTTCGCTCCTGTCCTTCCGATTATACCACTTTGACCTGTACTTTGGCAACAAGATACTTCTGAATACAAAAAAGGTACCCGCCCTTTTCGGGCAGATACCTCTATTTATTTACCGATTCAAAATGAACGTTCGGACAGTGCTTAGCGCAAGTCAGAATCAATCATCTACGTACGGCATAATAGCCATATGTCTTGCTCTCTTAACGGCTACTGTTACTGCTCTCTGATGTTTTGCGCAGGTTCCAGTTACACGTCTCGGCAGAATTTTACCACGCTCGGATACATATTTTTTCAGTTTAGCTGCATCCTTGTAGCTGATCTCTTCTCCACCACAGAAAACACAAACTTTTCTTCTTCTGCGGGCCGGTCTTCTGGAAGCTGGTCTTTCACTATTATTATAAGCCATGATCAATCTCTCCTTTTCTATCAATTAAATGGCAATTCTTCGTCAATGCCATCGGGAATATTCATAAAACCATCGGCGCTGCCCAGGTCAGATGTATTCGCGGACGGAGCCAGATTGTTATGCTGCGGTGCGGAGTATCCTCCGTTGTTTCCGCCTGCATTTTTGCTCTCTGCAAACTCCTGCTCTTCTACAACTACGTCTGTCGTGTAAACCTTCTGGCCTTCACGGTTGGTGTAGCTTCCGGTCTGAATGCGGCCGGTGATGGCGATCTTCGTTCCCTGACGCAGATATTTCTCTGCAAATTCTGCCTGGCGGCCGAAAGCAACGCATCCGATAAAGTCTGCGGTTGCGGAATCGCCGTCTCTGCGGAATCTGCGGTCAACAGCCAGTGTATAACGGGCTACCGCTGTGGAGTTCTCTCCAGCAGAGTATCTGACATCGGGATCTCTGGTCAATCTTCCCATCAATATAACTTTATTCATTCGCTTACCTCTTAAGCTTCCTTTTTAACGACTAAGTATCTCAGTACGTTATCCATAATACGCATATGGCTCTCGATCTCTGCCGGAGCTGTTGCGTCTGCTTCAAACTGAATAAAGTAGTAATATGCTTCACGCATATGCTGAATTTCGTATGCAAGGCGTTTTTTGCCCCACTCTTCTACTTCGCCAACTGTTCCGCCGTAACGGGTTACATAACCTTTGGCTTTCTCAACTACAGCTGCGCGTTCCTCTTCTTCAAGTTTTGCATTCACAACCAGTGCTAATTCGTACTTGTTCATGCTTTACCTCCTTTTGGACTTTTTGGCACCCCATTTTCATTATGGGGAGCAAGGAATTATTTTTATACGTCACAATTTGTTATTCTAACATAAAAAAGGGCTTATAGCAAGCCCTTTTTCGCGTGTTTTCTTGTTTTTTTCACGATATTACGCATCTTTTTTTCGTAATCCGCGGGTGTTTTTCTCGACCAGCTTGCGTGCTACCATGATCTGGTGGCCGCAGCCGGTGCATTTGAGACGGAAATCTGCGCCGACACGCAGGATTTCCCACTCGCTGCTGCCGCACGGATGCGGCTTTTTCAGTTTTACAATATCGCCTACTTCGTAATGTTCTGCCATGTTTCTTCCGCCTTATTTTTATATTTCCTGACACTTTCCGAGATTTTTTTTCAAGGTTCTCTCTGTATCATCAGAGCCGCACCTCCATTTTTCACAGCTCTGAATTTTCACACCCGGATACTGCCGAGCACCTGTCCGATCGGCTGCTGGATCAGAAGATCTGCGTTGTTGTCCATCGGTGTTGCACCTTTATTAATCAGGACCAGTGCATCGCCCCGAAAATACTGGAGAAGACCTGCTGCCGGATACACAGCAAGCGACGTTCCGCCGACGATCAGAAGATCGGCGGCCGCAATCGCGCGGATCGCACCGTCGAGCACTTTCTCATTCAGACTCTCCTCGTAGAGTACGACATCCGGTTTGATCATGCCTCCGCATTTTTCACATCTTGGAACTCCGCTGCTCCCTCTCACCAGCTCTGCATCGCAGGATGCCCCGCATTTCATACAATAATTGCGATGTGTGCTTCCATGCAGTTCATACACTACTTTACTTCCCGCCGCCTGATGCAGTCCGTCAATGTTCTGCGTCACAATCGCTTTTAATTTTCCCGCCGCTTCCAGCTCTGCAAGCTTTTTGTGCGCCGCGTTCGGTTTCGCGCCGACCGGAAGCATTTTGTCGCGGTAAAAAGCATAAAACTTTTCCGGATAGCGAAGGAAATAGCTGTGGCTTAAAATCGTCTCCGGCGGAACATCGTATTTCTGATGGTAAAGACCATCCACGCTCCGGAAATCCGGGATTCCGCTCTCCGTAGATACACCCGCGCCGCCAAAAAATACGATGTTTTCATGCGTGTCAATCATTCTCTGCAATGTTTCGATTTTTCTTTCCTCTTCCATCTGGCCTTCCTCCTTCTATAGTAAGATCAGAAAATCGTTGCCGAATTCTTTCCGCAGATTAAAACCTGCAGCCTGTATGCAGCCTTCAAAAAAGCTTTTTCACAACTTTACCGGTTCCGTCGTACTCCCAGTACAACAAATCGGCCGGTCGTATCACTCGCCGCACAGGTAGACAGCACAATGATATGGCTGTTTTCATCCATCGGCGGCTGCTCCACCGGGATCTCCGAACGCGCCGCCATCGTATTCAAATATTGTACAAACGCTTCGCCTCCGCCGGAATACAATGTGTAGACATCACTGTCTGCCTCGGTATAGAAAGCAGAAAAAATCTGGTACACATCGTTTGATTCCGGCGTCAGCATCCAGAAATAGACGCTGTCCCTATATTTTTCCTGCTCCTTCATCTGTTTCAATTTTCCGAACATGGAGAGATTCTTCATATTATGACCATAAACGATTGTGTTTCCATCACTGAAATCACCCTGATTCTGGTAATCGAGGAAAATGGAACCCGCAAAGTTGCTCGTTCCCTCATACGTCGTATGAAGATACGCATCGTTGTCCGGCCCCTGTACGACCGGGTAACTGATGTCGAGAGCTTCGATATAAAGCCATCCCTTCACATCCGGGTTAATCGCTTTTAAGGATTCAAAATCGACAGCAAGCGGCGGTTCTGTCGGATACGACAGTGGTTCCGGCTCCGGTTCGGAAGGCTCCGCCGGTTCGGATTCCGCCTGCGGCTCCTCTGTTTTCGTCGTTGCCGGTGTCTCCGGTGTTTTTGTAATTTCCGTCGTATACTGCTGCAGATCCCGGTATTCATCCGTGCCGGTCTTGTAATCCAGGTAAATGCCGATCAGCTTGTACCCGGAAAAGCAGAAAACAGCAAGTGCCGCTAAAAATACCAGAGTCCAAAGCGGATTGCCGCGTTTTTTCTGTTTCTTTTTCTGTTTTCCCATGCGTCTCCTTTATCACTTTTTTACTGTCTGCGCTGTTTTCTCGAAGCGCTCTGAATTTGTCTCAATTATAAGCGTGCCCCTTTCTTTTGTCAACTTATGCCCCCGGAAAAGGATTGCACCCGCCCCCATCTTATGATAGACTAAAAGTCGACTGACAAGTCACTTGTGAATACAGTAACACACCACATACATGAGGAGGAATTCCATATGCGAACAATCAAAAAAGTCGCCTCGCACATCTTCATTGATGGCTTCGGCGGCATGACGCAGGGTCTTTTTGCAACCCTGATTATCGGTACGATGATTCAGCAGATCGGTCTTCTGATCGGCGGTTCGACCGGAAATGTGATCTATCTGCTTGGAAAAGCTGCCGCAGCCCTGACAAGTGCCGGTATCGGTGTCGGCGTGGCAGTGAAATATGGGGAAAGCCCGCTTGTCACGGTTTCTGCAGCCGTCGCCGCCATGGTCGGCGGTTATGCCGGCAAGATCACCGGCGGCACATTCTTTGTGGACGGAAATGCCGTTCTGGCAGGACCTGGCGAACCGCTCGGCGCTTTCATCGCAGCTTTCGCAGGCATCACCTGCGGCCATCTGGTTTCCGGCAAGACCAAGGTTGATATCATCGTGACACCGGTCATCACCATCGGAGCCGGTTCCGTTGTCGGACTGCTCGTCGGACCGCCGATCTCCCAGATGATGACAGGCCTTGGAAGCATCATCAACTGGGCAACGGAACAGCGGCCGTTCATCATGGGCATCGTTGTTTCGGTCGTCATGGGTATGGTTCTGACACTGCCGATCAGCTCCGCTGCACTCGGCATCATTCTGAATCTTTCCGGTCTTGCCGCCGGTGCCGCAACGATCGGCTGCTGCTGCAACATGGTCGGATTCGCGGTTGCAAGTTATCGGGAAAACAAATTCGGCGGCCTTGTCGCACAGGGTCTTGGAACCTCGATGCTTCAGGTGCCGAATATTATGCGTCATCCGCTGATCTGGCTGCCCGTCATCTTCTCGAGTGCGATTTTAGGACCCGTCTCCACAATCCTCGCCAATATGCAGAATAATGCAACGGGAAGCGGCATGGGTTCCGCAGGTCTTGTCGGACAGATCACAACGTATCAGACGATGATCGCTTACGATGATCCGAAGCTCGTCATCATCAAAATTATTCTGCTCCACTTCGTGCTTCCGGCTGTGATCACCTTGTTCTTCTCAGAGGTATTCCGCAAGGCAAACCTGATCAAATCCGGCGATATGGCTTTGAATCTGTAATCTGTATTTTTAAAAGGGAATGGAACTGCGCATCCGGCAGCTCCATTCCCTTTTTTATCCACATTTCTCTTCTGATTTTTTCTGTTTTTACACCGTTTCTTCTGCGTTTTCCGCATTTTCCACTGCCACGGCCGATTCAGCTTCCGCTGCCGCTTCTTCTGTCTCCGTTTCTTCTCCCGGCCGCACACGGTGTGCCTCTACCATTGGCTCAATGGTCTGTGCCATCAGCAGATGGATCATGTCAAGGCTCCGCTCGCGGAACCGCGACGGCAGAAGCGGTGCGATCGCCACATCCGTCACGAGGGATTCAAGGCCCTCGATAATCAGATCCTTGCCCGGTGTCTCATTCCACTCCAGTCTGATCCGCTCGAAATCACGCTGGAAAATGATTTTGACCCTCCGTCTTGCGGCCTCTTCCAGAAATGCAAACTCAAGCTTCAGCACCAGTTCGCCGTCTTCATTCTCCGCAAACTGTCCCGTCGTTCCGAGCAGATACGATTCCTCGTTTTCCACCCATTCTACAACTTTGGACCCCGTAAGACCGATCGCAATGCGCTGTGCTTTTTCTCCCTCGGTCAGCTCAACAAAGAAACGGCCTTTTTCATAGAAGAAACCGATGCGGCGGATGCCGTCGGAAAAGTTGTTGTGGAAGACCTGCAGCGTCAGTGGAAACATGCCGACATGCGTGTCCTCCATTTTATATTCTTTTCCGTGCAGAAGCTGCGCCATGTCGATCTGACGCGGTGTTCCGCTGTTCCGCGGCCCCGGTGTTCTCCGCTTCCAGCCGCCGCGCAGGATTCTTCCCGGTGTCTCTTTCGCGCCCTCCAGATCACAGCAGGTCTGCACCAGCTTCTGATATGCCATCGGACTTTCCGCCTCGCCGGATTTCAGCTCTGCACCAAATTCCGCGCCGAAATACTTCCGCACAATGTCGAGCATCTCACACGTCTGGAACAGCTCGTTGCTGCCCGCATTCGTCACAATCACCACGCCGGTATCCGGGTAACCGAGTACGTTCTGCCCCAGCATGCCATTGAACGCAAAGCTGCCCGGCCGCTCCTCCATCCAGACCTGGTAACCATAGCCATATTTTCCCATCTTTTCCGGCGGTGTCGCATGAACGGAGGTGGACGCTGCGACCCATTCCGCCGGGACGATCTGTTTTCCTTCGAATTTTCCGCCGTTCACGTACATCACCCCGAGCTTGGCCGCGTCCTCCGGGCACAGGAAGAGGCCCCAGCCGCCTTTCGTAATCCCTGCCGGGCAGCTCTCCCAGAAGACTTTCCGGATGCCAAGAGGCTCAAACAGACGCGGCCGCAGGTAATCTACCATTTTCATGCCGGTGCGCTCCTGTATGATTGCAGACAGCAGATACGTGTTCATACTGTTGTACTCAAACGCTTCGCCCGGCGTTCCCTTGACCGGCGCATTTAAGAAGCTGTCCACCCAGTCGTTGCCGGAAACAACGCCCATCTCGTTGAACTGTACGCCGCTCTTCATCGTCAGAAGATGCTCCACGGTCAGATTCGGGCGCAGGATCTTCTGCAGCAGACCGTTTCGTTTTTCAAAAATATCATAGACGTTCTCGTCCAGGGAAAGTTTTCCTTCACTGATCAGAAAACCGACCGCCATGCCGGTGATGCTCTTGCACATCGAATACGTCGCGTGCCAGATGCCGCTGCGGTATGGGGCGAAATTGCATTCGCAGATGACCTGTCCGTTCCGCAGGACCAGCAGGTGATGCATGTCCGTATGGCGGGCGGCGGCGAGTTCACGAAGCATCTGCGTCAGCTTTTCCGATGAGATTCCCTCACTCTCCGGCGTCACGCGCGGAAAATACGTCTCCGGAGATGCAAAATCCCCGAACGCTTCCTTCTGCGGCGCAAAGTCCGTCTTTCCCATATGTCCTGTCGTTCCACTCATAAATCCCCAGATCATTTCCATTGCGGTTAACTGTTCTTTCGCTGCCATGTACGATGCCTCCTGTCTCATACGGTCGGATTTCCCTGTTTTTCCAGTTTCCATCATTATATCCATATTCCTTTCGCTTCGCAACGCTTCCCCTCATAAATTATTTTAAAATTTTTAAAACTTTTTTCAAAAAACACTTGCCAAACTCGTTTTCTTATGATAATATACTACTTGTCGCTGAGCAAAAATCACGGCAGACAACAAAAACTTCGGCTCCGTGGTCAAGCGGTTAAGACATCGCCCTTTCACGGCGGTAACACGGGTTCGATTCCCGTCGGAGTCATATGGCGTCGTAGCCAAGTGGTAAGGCAATGGTCTGCAACACCAGTATCCACCGGTTCAAATCCGGTCTGCGCCTCTTCAAAAGCTTTAGTTACAGATAACTAAAGCTTTTCTTTTTGCATTGCATGATAAAGACGAATCCTATACGCATTTCTATTTATGAAATACATCCTGATAAAAATTTGAAACTTTTTTGAGAAATACTCCGTCTAATCAACAGAAAGACGAAAAGAGGAGGTGACGCTGTGACAGAACATTTGGAATTGGTAAAAAGAGCGAAGAGCGGGGACGAGGAGGCATTTATCCGGTTGATGGAGTCGCAGTCGGACTGTATGTATAAGATGGCGAAAACCATTTTGAAAAATGAGGATGATGTGGCTGATGCAATGGCGGAGACGGTTCTGGTCTGTTGGGAAAAGCTTTCTACGTTGAAGGAGAACCGATATGTGAAGACATGGATGATACGGATATTGATGAATAAATGCTATGATCTGCTGAGAAAAAAAGAACTTTTGCTGACGGAAGATACTGTGTCGGAAGCAGATGCACGGGAAGATGGATATGGAATGGCAGAGTGGGAACAGGTGTTACAAGGTCTTGATGAAAAGTATCGCCTAGTGATGCTTCTCTATTATGTGGATGGGTTTAAGATACGCGAGGTCAGTGAAATATTGGATATTCCGGCGGCAACGGTAAAGACCCGACTGGTACGTGGGAGAAAACAGCTGGCGGATGAGATGAAGATGGAAAGGGGGAGGACTTTATGACGGAACGGGAAAAAATAGAAATTTTACAGAAGAAAGCAGAAATACCGGAAGTTGTACGGAAGAAGATGCAGCTGGCATACGGTCAGATCCGCCAGGAGAAACGGATGCATGAAGAGATAGAAGGGCAGAAAAATGAACGCGGAAAAACTGTAGTTTCGAAAAAGAAAGTGGCGATCATTCTGGCAGTTGCTACCCTTTCTCTGGCAACGGTATCTGTGGCAGCCGGGGTATATATCCGGTGGTCGGATGGATTAAAAGAAAAACTACAGCTGACAAAGGCACAGGAAGAAGAACTGGAAGAAACAGGAGCAGCAGAATCGACAGGAGTATCCTGCACCAGCCAGGGAATCACGGTTACTGCATTGCAGAGTATTACCGATCATAATTTCAGTCAACTGGCGTTTTCAGTAAAAGGATACTCAGTAGAAATGAAAGAACAGCCAGAATTTGAACAGATTATTGTGAAGACAGATGGAAAAGAAGTAAATGTTTCCGGAAGTTTCCGGAATTTCGGTGAAGAGGATGAGCCGGTCTATCAGAAAGCAGATGGAACGATGGAATATCTCATGCAGATTGATACGAATGAAAAAAACGGGCTGGCAGGTAAGAAGATCCAGGTAATCTTAGAAAATTTAGGTACGGTAAACAAACAGGCAGAATTTGTCTCGGGTGTGAAAGGAACCTGGACGCTGGACTGGGAACTTGCAGGCACGGAAAAAGAGGAAGGATTGTCGGTCAATCAGACGATCGGAGATACGGATACGGTAGTAAAATCCATAGAGATTACGCCGCTGTCTCTGACGATCCATTATGATATGCCAAGAAAGAAGATTACAAAACAATCGTATGGCGATGATGGGGTGACTACATGGGAAACGTATGAAGAACCGTGGTTTTTATATGGATTTCGCATGAAAGACGGAACTGTCCGGCAAATGGTTTTCCAGTCTCAGGAGCAGGGATATGATGATGAGACAACGGAGGCCTATACAGTACAATATGCAACGGATCAGATTGTAGAAGTGGAGCAGATTAGCAGCTTGCTGTATGTAAAACCTGGTGGAAATCTACAGGAACCGGAGAGGGATGAACTTGTTGAGGTGAGGCTTCCGGAGTGATTTACGCAAGCAACGAGCCAAAGTTCCTGCCGGTATGAGAACCTGGTGACTGTTGCGATAACGTGTAAAATTTGCGAGGTGTGTTACTTAGCAAGAAAAGTACAGTAAAAAGGTGGCAGATTCAGTCAGAAAAGATTGAATCTGCCACTTCTTTTTTGTACACTATAGAATAGACGGACAGCGTATGGGGGTATGCTGTCGGAGGGTAACTGTGAATTTATGTAGCAGTCAGAAAGATGTTGGGGTCAAAAGGTATTTTGCCTCCTTTGACACCGGATTGTTCCGTACTTCGTACTCTCACAATTCTTAGAAATTGGAAAGTATAAAAGAATAAAGATACGAATGGAGAAGAAAAATGGGAAAAGAAACTGAGCAGAAACAGGAAATCGTGAATCAGGGGGTTCATACATATAGTCAGGAAGAAGCGTATGTGTGGCCGGAGGAACCGGTTTTACGGGAGCAGCTGGAGTGGTTTCAGGATCAGAAGCTGGCGTTGATGGTGCACTGGGGAGTGTACAATCAGCTTGGCATGGTGGCGAGCTGGGCACTTAGTGATGAGGATGCGGAGTGGTCCAGAAAGACGGTAGACTGGACGGATGACGGGGAGGTTTTTAAGAGGCAGTATCGGGCATTAAACCGTGCGTTTGATCCGGTGGCTTTTCAGCCGGAGGAATGGGCGAAGATGGCAAAGAAATGTGGGTTCCGGTATCTGATTCTGACCACAAAACATCACGACGGTTTCTGTCTGTGGGATACAGCATATACAGAATACAAGACGACGGCAGAGGACTGTCCGTTTCATACACATAAGTATGCGGATATCGTCCGTGCCATGTTTGACGCGTTTCGAAAAGAGAAACTTGGGATCGGGGTGTATTATTCAAAGGCGGACTGGCACTGTCCGGATTATTGGGAAAAAGAGAAAGTATTTACCGGAAAAACGACAAGGAATCCCACCTATAATCCAAAAGAAAATCCGGAAGCCTGGGAGCGTTTCCGTGCATTTACCCGCGATCAGATCCTGGAACTTGGAAAGCAGTATGGAAGGTTGGATATCCTCTGGTTTGATGCCGGATGGGTAGCAGCAACAAACGGACAGGATATCCGGCTGGGAGAGATCGTGGAGGAAGTGCGAAAAACGCAGCCCTGGGTGCTGGCAGTAGACCGGACGGTGGGCGGTGCTTATGAGAATTATGTCACACCGGAGATGTGTGTGCCGGAAAAACCGCTGCGTGTGCCCTGGGAGAGCTGCCTGACGCTGGGAGCTAATTTTAATTATGCGTACGGAGATCATTATAAATCACCGAGAGAACTGGTGAATCTGCTGGTCAATATTGTGGCGAAGGGCGGAAATCTGGCATTAAATATAAGCCCTCAGCCAGACGGAAGGATCCCGGTGGGAGCTTGGGAGAGCCTGCGGGGACTGGGCGTGTGGATGCAGATGTACGGGGAAGCGGTTTACGGAACACGGATCTGTGCGCCGTACCGGAGCAGAAACCTGGCATTTACGCGAAAAGGCGATGTCGTCTATGTGATTCGGCTGTATCCGGAGGAAAGGGAAGCAGTAGAAGAGAAACTTTTGATTCCCTATCAGGGGAAAATCCGCGGGATTTCCATGGTAGATACGAAGAAAGAGGCTGAATGGAAGATGACGGAGGAAGGAATACAGGTGGTGATTCCCCAAGAGTATCGTGAGGGAGAGACGCCGATTGCGATTGTATGGAAGATAGAACAGTAATAATTATTCAGTAGGCAGTATTTCACGAGGCGTATTGGTTTGCAACTGTGAAGAGATTGAACAGTTACGAACGATAATGAAAAGTATCCGCTGAGACAATGTGAAATCAGATAAAAACGGGATATGAAGAAAGTAGCAGGTAACAGGAAAAATAAGAAGTTGAAAAACGGAGAATAGAGTATGAAAATGATATTTGAAGCACCGGCAACTGTCTGGCAGGAGGCATTTCCGCTGGGAAACGGGCGGATAGGAGCGCTGATGTTCGGGGACGGGGAGGCAGAGACGCTTTGCCTGAATGAAGATACCCTCTGGTCGGGTTATCCGGGGGATCCGCGCACCGGTATGGGATATGAGGATATTAAAAAAGCAGAAGTGTATGCAAAAGAAGGGAGTTACCTTCAGGCTACACAGGTGTTGAATCAGGCACAGGAGACGGCGGAAGATGTAGAGATGTATGAGCCTTTCGGCACGGTACGGATCTGGTTTGAGGGAGAACGGGAAATTGCGGACTATCACAGAGAACTGGATCTCGAGACAGCAACTGCCCGGGTGACATATCGAAATCACGGGCAATCTTATGAACATCGTTGCTTTTGCAGTGCACCGTCACAGGTTCTGGTGTATCAGATCCGGGCAGAGGAAGCATTTACCATAGTAATCACGGCAGACGGCGGGTTTCTTACGGGAAACAGCTGGGACGGAAAAATATGGAAAATGCAGGGGCAGATGCCGGGAAAAAGTAAAATTCCTGTGGAAGCGAAAGAAGGGGACGGCAGCGAGTTTATTTTTTCGGAAAATCCGCAGGAAAAAGGAATGCCGTACGAAGGCTGGTGCATGTTTGAGACGGAAAACGGGGAGATTGTTCCGACAGAGATGGGAGTTCGCTGTGTCAATGTGCATGAGATTACCATGCGGATTCTAATCCGTTCCGGGTTTGCAGGTGTTTCCAGACATCCGTATACGCAAGGAAATGATCCCGCAAAGCTTTTACTTCAGGATCAGGAGCAGACCGGGATATCCGTAGAAGAGTTGTGGAAAGAACATGTCGGAGAGTATCAGAAGTATTTTCAGAGAGTGAAACTGACGCTTGGAGATGACAGCAGAGACGGAATGGATCTTTCGAAACGGCTGGAACAGTATAAAAAAGACGGCGAGGATCCGGGACTGGAGAAGCTGTTGTTTGATTATGGTCGGTATCTGCTGATTTCCTGTTCACGACCGGGGACACAGGCGGCAAATCTGCAGGGAGTCTGGAATTGCGACCGAATCCCGGCCTGGAAGAGCGATTATACGGTAAATATTAATACAGAGATGAACTACTGGATGACCGGTCCGTGTAATCTTCATGAACTGGCAGAGCCGCTGGTGCGGATGAACCGGGAACTGCTGGAAAATGCGAGGGAGACAGCGCAGAAGTATTTTCACTGTGAGGGTGTGGCGTGCTTTCATAACGTGGATCTGTGGAGAAAGACATCACCGGCTGCTGGACTGGCAAACTGGGCATTCTGGCCGTTTGGCGGGGCATGGATGTGCCGGAATCTCTATGAGGAGTATCTGTTTACGCTGGACAGAGAGTATTTGCAGGAGATTTTTCCGGTGCTGGAGGAACATGCCAGATTTTGCAGCAACATGTTACAAAAGACGGATAAAGGACTGGCAGTGGTTCCGGCGACATCGCCGGAAAATTGTTTTCTGGATCAGGGAGAAGCAGTGCCGGTGGCACTGTATACAGAAAATACTCTGGCAATTATTCGAAATCTGTTCCGGGATTATCTGGAAGCATGTGAAGTATTAAAAAAAGAGGGTGCTCTTTCAGGAACGATCCGTGAACAGCTGCCTGCGATCGTACTGACACAGCTGGGAAGTGACGGAAGGATTCTGGAGTGGAATGAGGAATTCACGGAGGTGGAAGTAGAACACAGACATTTGTCGCATCTGTATGAGTTCCATCCGGGAAGAGGAATCACGAGAAAGACGCCGGAACTTCTGGAAGGAGTGCAAAAAAGCCTGCTTGTCCGGGGCGACGAGGGAACCGGCTGGAGTCTTGCTTGGAAGATTCTGATGTGGGCAAGGATGGAGGACGGTGCGCATGCCGCAAAACAGGTGGCGCGGATGTTGCAGGTTCGTGATCCTTTCGCGGAAATGTCCGTGCAGGGCGGCGGTGTATACCCGAACCTGTTTTGTGCACATCCACCGTTTCAGATTGATGGAAATCTTGGATTTACTGCGGGAATCGCAGAGATGCTGCTGCAAAGCCACGGAGGAGAACTCGTGATCCTTCCGGCGGTATCGCCGAAGTGGAAACGAGGCTCTGTACAGGGGCTGATCGCCCGGGGTGCGATTACGGTGGATATCGCGTGGGAAGGAGAGTGTGTGAACTGTTGGCTGACGAGCAAAACAGACCAGGAAGTCCGGGTGCGTGTGAAAATGCAGGAGAGCAGGACGGTATTTTTGAAAGCCGGAAATAGAGTAAAATTTGAATAATTGCTTACATGCAAAGATATCCTGCGGATAGAAAACAGAGATTTGTTTTAGCAATTAAGGGATTTCTGGTAGTTTGCGAGAAGAAAATATAACGAACCAAAATAAGGAATGCAGTTTATGAAAAACAGCAGCCGGTGTATGCTTCGAATTGTTAGGGAAACATATACCGGCTGTTGATTTATTCAAGGGAAACGAATCAAAGTCTGTATTTGTACAAGACAATTCCTGTGATACTAGAGCGTGTCTGAAAAATCATTTCCGCAATCTGCAAGCCCCAGTTTGCGGTATATTTTACCCTCATTCGGTTGCCGTAGCCCGCTACGCCGCCCTCATTCGGATAAAATCTCCCACAAACTGGGACTCGCAGCTCACGAAAAGCCTTTTTCAAACACGCTCTAGGCAGGGATGTGTGAGGTTCCCTGTACAGTCTGGAAAATAGATTCTGCGAATTAAGACTTTGACGGAATAAACGGTGCAATCGCTCCTGCTACATTCGAGATCGGCATGGTCTGGAGCCATATATGTCCCGGGCCGGTGATGACGGTGTTGAAGATGCCTTCCCCGCCAAAAAGCATATTTTTTACACCGGGAACGGTCTGGATATCCATGGAACAGGTGGCTTCCATAGCAGCCAGATAACCGGTATCGACGATGATCTGCTGACCGGGCTGCAGGTCGTATTCGACAACATGGCCGTCAAATTCCAGGAATACCATCCCTTCTCCGGCAAGGCGCTGCATGATAAATCCCTCACCGCCGAAGAGTCCGGAACCGAAGCGTTTCTGGAAGAAAACAGAAAGGTTTACCCCGGCTTCGGAAGCGAGAAAACCGGACTTTTGTACAATCAGTTCCCGCCCGGGGGAAATCTGGTAAGGAAGAATACTTCCCGGGAAGCAGGAGGCAAAAGCAATCATGCCGGGACCGCCCTGGGCAGTATAGATATTCTGAAACATGGATTCACCGGAAAACATTCGTCCGAAAGCCTTTCCGATGCCGCCGTTGGTAGAAGTCGCCATGTGCATGTTTGGAGACATCCAGCTCATGGCTCCTTTTTCTGTGATCATTTTTTCACCGCCGTCCAGATAACAGATAACAACGGGTAAAGTGTCGCCCTGAATTTCATAACGCATAGTATGTACCTCCTGTATAGAAAATTTGCAGCTGTTCAGTTATGAGCAAGTAGCGAAGCGGATTGCGAATATCCGCTTGAATGAGTTCCGGAGTTTTTTACATCCTGCCTGGAACAGTGAAAATCATGGTTATGATGATGTTTCTACTGGTATTATATCAAAGTAGACAGCTGGATGATATGGAATTAAGAAAAAAGTAAACAATAAAATTTGAAAAAAGTGTTTGACAAATATATATGTATGTGGTAATTTATAGAAAAGTTTAGTGTAGTAAACCGTTGAAGCGGAGATCAAAGCAGTTATGCGCGCACAGAGAGTCCGGGAGGGTGAGAGCCGGATGGAGATGCAGGCTGCCAAATGGACCGCTGAGGGCGCAGTGAACAGTCATTATTTCGAATCGGCTCAGTATTCTGCGACGTGGGGCATACGTCAGTTGCCGGGAATATGCAGGTATTCCGCAAAGCGCACAGTGCAAACTGTGAAACAAGGTGGTACCGCGGGTAGTTTATCATACGCTCGTCCTTGACAGAAGAACAAGTTTCTGTCGAGGGCGGGCGTTTTTTCGCGTTGTGTATCAATAATTGATCCGGTGAATCAATTTTGATTCGCGGGCAACAAGTCAAGGTTCATGCTTGCCTGAGACTTTCGCGGCAGGACAGAAAAACAAAGGGAAAGACAGTAACAGAAAAGATTTACAGGAGGTGCCCGAATGTATCCAACATTAGAAAAGGTAAAAGAAATCGCAGCCAGTGGAGAGTATCGCAGAATTCCCGTATGTAAGGAGTTATATGCGGATCGATATACACCCGTAGAAGTGATGCGGGTTTTGCGGAAAGCAAGTAAGCATTGCTATCTGCTCGAGAGTGCCAGTCAGACGGAGGTGTGGGGAAGATTTTCTTTTCTCGGTTATGAGCCGGCGATGGAGATCACCTGTACGGATGGAGTCCTGAATATCCGCAAAACCGGGGAGGATATGGTTGTGACAAAGAAAGTGGAACATCCGGGCGATACTCTGCGGGAGATTATTGAACAGTATAAAACACCGGTGATGGAAGAACTTCCACCATTTACCGGCGGGCTGGTAGGGTACTTTTCCTATGACTATATCAAATACAGCGAACAGAAATTAAAACTCGAAGATAAAGAGCAGCAGGATTTCAGGGATATGGATCTGATGTTGTTCGATCAGGTGATTGCCTTTGATCATTACCGTCAGAAAGTGTTGCTGATCGCCGGAGTGATGACCGATGATCTGGAAGCGTCTTATCAGAAGGCAGAAGGAAAACTGGTAGAGATGGCACAGCTTCTGAAAACCGGACCGTATATGGAATTCGAAAAACTGAAGCTGGAGTCCGATATCCGGCCACAGTTCCCGGAAGCGGAATACTGTAAGATGGTGGAGAAAGCCAAACATTACATCCGTGAGGGTGATATTTTCCAGGTGGTATTATCGAATCCGATGCGGGCGAAAGCGACAGGAAATCTTTTCGATACCTACAGGGTGCTGAGGGCGACAAACCCATCTCCGTATATGTTCTATTTTTCCAGCGACGATATTGAGATTGCGGGAGCATCTCCGGAGACTCTGGTAAAACTGGAAGCCGGGAATCTGAGTACTTTCCCGTTGGCCGGAACCAGACCGAGAGGGAAGACAAGGGAAGAAGACAGGGAACTGGAAGCCGGACTTTTAAAAGATGAAAAAGAACGGGCAGAACACAACATGCTGGTGGATCTGGGAAGAAATGATATCGGAAAGATCAGTAAGATCGGCAGTGTGAAAGTGGAAAAATACATGTGTGTGGAACATTTTTCACATGTCATGCATCTTGGTTCTACGGTAGTCGGAGATCTGCGAGAGGATAAAGATGCGGTGGATGCCGTTGATGCGATCCTGCCGGCCGGAACACTCTCCGGAGCACCGAAGTTCCGGGCCTGTCAGATCATCGAAGAACTGGAACACAGCAAACGTGGCATCTACGGTGGGGCAATCGGTTATCTTGATTTTACAGGAAATCTGGATACCTGTATCGCGATCCGCCTGGTTTATAAAAAGAAGGGCGAAATCTGTATTCGTTCCGGTGCCGGCATCGTGGCGGACAGCGTACCGGAGAAAGAATTTGAAGAATGTTGCAACAAGGCACGGGCTGTGGTTCAGGCAATTGCACAGGCACAGGAGGGATTGGAATGATAGTACTGATTGATAATTACGACAGTTTTTCTTATAACTTATATCAGCTGATCGGTTCCGTGGAGCCGGACGTCAAAGTTGTACGAAACGATGCATACACGGTGGAAGAGATCGAGGTGATGAAACCGGAAGCCATCATCCTTTCTCCGGGACCCGGAAAACCGTCCGATGCAGGAATCTGTATTGAGGCGATCCGGTATTTTGCCGGAAAGGTTCCGGTCTTTGGTGTGTGTCTGGGACATCAGGCAATCTGCGAAGCATTTGGTGGAACGGTGTCCTATGCGAAAGAACTGATGCACGGAAAACAGAAAGAGATTCATCAGATCGGTGAAAATCAGCTGTTTCAGGGGCTGCCGGGGACATTTCCGGCAGCGCGGTATCACTCACTGGCAGCATTAAAGGAAAAACTGCCGGAAGAACTGAAAGTGACTGCGGAGTCGGAAGACGGAGAAGTGATGGCGGTAGAACACACAAAATATCCGATCTACGGTGTACAGTTTCACCCGGAATCGGTGATGACACCGGATGGCAAGATTATGATAGAGAACTTTATAGATGTAGTCAGAGGAGGAAGAGAACAATGATCAAAGAAGCAATTATCAAAGTGGCAAAAAAAGAAGATCTGACATATGAAGAATCAAAAGCTGTTATGAATGAGATCATGGATGGAGAAACTTCTCAGGTACAGACGGCGGCATATCTGACAGCCTTAGCGATGAAGGGTGAAACCATTGATGAGATCACAGGATCTGCCGAAGGTATGCGTTCCCATGCCCTGCAGTTAAAACATGATATGGATGTCCTGGAGATTGTCGGTACCGGTGGGGACGGTTCCAATTCTTTTAATATTTCCACAACCGCTTCTCTGGTCATCGCAGCAGGTGGTGTTCCGGTAGCAAAACATGGAAACCGTGCGGCATCTTCCAAATCAGGAGCAGCGGATGTACTGGAAGCCCTGGGTGTAAAGATCACGCTGACACCGGAACAGAGTGAAAAAATACTGGAAAAGATCGGGATCTGTTTCCTGTTTGCACAGACTTATCACACCGCGATGAAATATGTGGCACCGGTCAGAAAAGAACTGGGTATCCGCACAGTGTTTAACATTCTCGGCCCGCTGACGAACCCGGCAAATGCAAACATGCAGATCATGGGCGTCTACAGTGAAGAGCTGGTAGAGCCGATGGCACAGGTTCTGGTGAAACTGGGCGTGAAAAAGGGTATGGTTGTGTATGGTACGGACAGCCTGGATGAGATCTCGATGAGTGCACCGACTGCTGTGTGTGAGATCTGTGATGGTAAATTAGCTCCTTATGAGATAGTTCCGGAACAGTTCGGTTACAAAAAATGCGAGAAAGACGAGTTAAAAGGTGACACTCCGCAGGAAAATGCGACCATCACCCGAGCAATCCTCGATGGCAGTGAACAGGGGGCAAAACGACAGGCCGTGTGCATGAACGCCGGAGCCGCTCTGTATGTGGCAGGAAAAGCAGGGACACTGGAAGAAGGTGTACGTCTGGCAGAGCAACTGATCGACAGCGGTGCAGCACTGAAGAAACTGGAAGCATTCATTCGGGAGAGTAATGAAGCATGAATATATTAGAAGAAATTGCAGGAAAGACAAGAGAGCGGATTGGCCAGGAAAAAGGTAAGGTATCTGTTGCAGAATTAAAGGAAAGGATCTGGGACCGGGAACAGAATCCGGCGATTCTTCCGACACCGTCTTTTTATCAGGCATTGAAAAAAGAAGGGATGTCCTATATCTGTGAGGTGAAGAAAGCATCTCCGTCAAAAGGACTGATCGCACCGGATTTTCCGTATGTGGAGATCGCAAAAGAATATGAGGCAGCGGGTGCATCGGCGATTTCCTGTCTGACAGAGCCCTTTTATTTTCAGGGATCCGACCGGTATCTGGAAGAGATTACAGCGGCAGTGAATATTCCGGTACTCCGGAAAGATTTTACAGTAGATGAGTATATGATCTATCAGGCGAAAGCCTTTGGGGCATCAGCAGTACTTCTGATCTGTGCGATCCTTGATGATGTACAGCTGAGAGAGTACCGGCAGCTGGCAGAAAGTCTGGGGCTGGATGCACTGGTGGAAGCACATGATGAGCGGGAAGTAGAGCGGGCATTGGAAGCCGGAGCGAAGATCGTAGGAGTCAATAACCGGGATCTTCGGACATTCCGGGTGGATATGAATAACAGCATCCGGCTGCGGAATCTGGCACCGGAGGAAGTGGTCTTTGTATCAGAAAGCGGAATCAGGACGAGTGCAGATATCAACCTGTTATATGATAACCGGGTGGATGCTGTGCTGATCGGAGAGACGCTGATGCGAAGCCCGGATAAAAAGGCGATGCTTGAGACGCTGAACGGGAAACCACTTTCCCGGTAAATGAGAGAGTGGATGCGGGTAAGGAAGGGAAATCCTGTATAACGCATATCGGGGTAAAAAGCAGCAGGAGAGATTAAGCATGAGCAGAATAAAAATATGCGGTCTGCGGCGGCCGGAGGATATCGCGGCGGTCAATGAGGCAAGGCCGGATTACTGTGGATTTATTGTGGAATATCCCAAAAGCAGACGGAGTATCGACCGGGCAACATTACGGGAACTGGTACGGGGACTGCGGGAGGAAATTGTTCCGGTAGGTGTATTTGTCAATGCACCGAAAGAGCTGGTGGCAGAACTTCTCGAGGAGGGAACGATACAGATAGCACAGCTTCACGGACAGGAATCGCAGGAATATATACAGGAATTAAAGGTACTGACAGAAAAACCGCTGATTCAGGCATTTTCCATAAAGTCGAAGGAAGATGTGGAGCGGGCCCGGGAGAGTGCGGCGGATTATATTTTACTGGATCAGGGAAGCGGCGGAACGGGAAAAGTGTTTGACTGGTCTCTGGTGGGTGAAGTCGGACGACCGTATTTTCTGGCCGGAGGTCTCGATGTGGAAAATCTGCGGGAAGCGATCGGGCTGCTTCATCCATGGGCGGTGGATCTGAGCAGCAGTCTGGAGATTGATGGAATAAAAAATGCCGGACGGATCTGTCAGGCAGTGGAAATAGTAAGAATGGAGGAAACAAACGATGTCAAAAGGTAGATTTGGAGTACATGGCGGACAGTATATTCCGGAGACGCTGATGAATGCGGTTCTGGAACTGGAGGAAGCTTACAATCATTATAAAAATGACCCGGAGTTCAACCGGGAACTGGCGGAGCTTCTGAATGAATATGCGGGAAGACCGTCCAGGCTGTACTATGCGGCTCATATGACAGAGGATCTCGGTGGGGCAAAAGTGTATCTGAAGAGAGAAGATCTGAACCATACCGGTGCACATAAGATTAATAACGTGCTGGGGCAGGTACTGCTGGCAAAGAAAATGGGAAAAACCCGTGTGATCGCAGAGACAGGAGCCGGTCAGCATGGGGTGGCGACAGCTACTGCAGCTGCCATGATGGGTATGGAATGTGAAGTATTTATGGGAAAAGAGGATACGGAGCGTCAGGCGCTGAACGTGTATCGGATGCGCCTTCTGGGAGCGAAAGTTCATGCGGTTACTTCCGGAACTGCCACGTTAAAAGATGCAGTTTCCGAGACCATGAGAGAGTGGACAAACCGGATCGCAGATACGCATTATGTGCTGGGTTCTGCGATGGGACCGCATCCGTTTCCGACGATTGTCAGAGATTTCCAGGCGGTAATTTCCAAAGAGATCAAGGAGCAGATTCTGGAGAAAGAGGGACGGCTTCCGGATGCTGTGCTGGCGTGTGTCGGCGGCGGATCGAATGCGATCGGAACCTTTTATAATTTTATCGAAGATGAAGGTGTACGTCTGATCGGCTGTGAGGCAGCTGGACGGGGTGTTAATACGGCAGAAACTGCAGCAACGATCGCTACCGGAAAGCTGGGTATCTTCCATGGAATGAAATCTTATTTCTGCCAGGATGAATATGGTCAGATCGCACCGGTATATTCGATCTCAGCCGGACTGGATTATCCGGGTGTGGGACCGGAGCATGCCCATCTGTATGACACCGGACGTGCGGAGTATGTGCCGGTCACGGATGATGAGGCAGTAGATGCCTTTGAATATTTGTCTAAGGTTGAAGGTATTATCCCGGCGATCGAGAGTGCCCATGCAGTTGCGTATGCGAAGAAGCTGGTGCCGACGATGGGAAAGGATCAGATTGTAGTAATTACCATCTCCGGAAGGGGAGATAAAGACTGTGCAGCGATTGCCCGCTACAGAGGGGAGGATATCCATGAATAAGAGAATTACAGAGAGTTTTACAAAAGGGAAAGCATTTATTCCGTTTATTACCTGCGGGGATCCGTCACTGGAGGTGACAGAGCAGCTTGTATATGCCATGGAGGAAGCAGGGGCAGATCTGATCGAACTGGGAATCCCGTTTTCTGACCCGACCGCAGAGGGTCCGGTGATCCAGGCGGCAAATGTCCGTGCGCTGTCCGGCGGAGTTACGACGGACAAGGTGTTTGCGATGGTTGAGAAGATTCGGAAGAATTCCAGTATTCCGATGGTGTTTATGACATATGCAAATGTAGTGTTTTCTTATGGAACAGAGCGTTTTGTGAAAAAGGCAGCAGAAGTTGGCATGGACGGACTGATCTTACCGGATGTACCGTTTGAAGAGAAAGAGGAGTTTGACGGAGTCTGCAAGGAGTACGGGCTGGATCTGATTTCTCTGATTGCACCGACTTCTCATGAGCGGATCTCCATGATCGCCAAAGAAGCTCAGGGGTTTGTGTACTGTGTTTCTTCTCTGGGGGTTACGGGTATGCGCTCTCAGATCACGACGGATATCGGAGCGATGGTGGATCTGGTGAAGAAGGCGAAGGATATTCCTTGTGCCGTTGGTTTTGGTATCTCGAATCCGGAGCAGGCAAAGAAGATGGCCGGTCAGTCGGATGGGGTAATTGTCGGATCGGCGATCGTGAAGCTTTGCGGACAGTATGGGGTGGAGTGTGTTCCTTATGTGAAGGAGTATGTGAAATCTATGAAGGATGCTGTCAGGGAGGCTTAGGTTTTCTTGTAGTTTTCTTTTACGCCGGACGAAATGGAGCGCCTGCCCGTAAGCTGCAGACAACCGCTGGTAACGCAAATCTGATCTAATCGTTAACTGCATCTAAGACTCTCGCGAGAGCGCTCGAGCCTAAGATTCCGTAAACGATGGATCTCATCTTTGCTAAGAGCACCAGCAAAAGGCTGTCTGCAGCTTACGGGCAGGCGCTCCATTTCTGTGGATTGGTGGACGAGAGGGTCTTGATGTGAGTGTTTCCTTTACGGTGTTGATGCCTGCTCCTTCCACGTCCGGGTTTCAAGACACTACAACATACATAATCCTACACATCCAACTGAGACATAGGGATACACCAGAGGGGGAAGAATATTCGATATTTGAATTTACACATGTGGAATGTAAACTTAAAAGCAAAATAAGTTGACAATTAATACTTTTATGTGTTAAAGTGATATCCGTACGAAAAATGAAAGGGCATTTTGCCCGTGACAAATGAAAGGATATGTTATGAATTCCGAATTTTATGAAAAAGAAGTACCTGTTCTTTCCAGGGAGGATGCGATCGCTATATTGAACACGCCGGATGAAGAGCTGGATGTGCTGATCGATCGCGCGAAGAGTTTACGATATCGGTATAAGGGGAATCGTGTAAGTATTCATATTCTTACCAATGCCCGCAGTGGCAACTGTTCTCAAGATTGTGCTTACTGTGCACAGTCATGTCGTTCTACCGCAGATATTGATAAGTACAAATGGGTAGATGAAGATAAGCTGTATCAGGATAATGATTTCGTAAATGAGTATCATTTATCCAGACATTGTATCGGTCTGAGTGGTATGAAATTTACGGATAAAGAGATTGAAGAACTTGCCCGCCGGATCCGGAAGATGAAAGAACAAGGAACGCATCTTTGCTGCTCCATCGGTTTTCTGACAGAAAAACAGGCCAGAATGCTCAGGGAAGCCGGTTTGGACCGGATCAATCATAATCTGAACAGCAGTCGTTCTTATTATCATAATATCTGCAGTACACATACTTTCGAGCAGCGTGTACAGAATATCCGCATGCTTCAGGGAATTGGTTTTGAAATCTGCAGTGGCGGGATCATCGGTATGGGTGAAAGTAAAGAAGATGTAGTTGACATGCTCCTTGAACTGCGTGAGATTCAGCCGGAGGCACTGCCGATCAATTTTCTCCTGCCGATCAAAGGAACTCCGCTTGGAGATGCTGATATCTCCGGGCTGACAACCGAATACTGCATGAAAGTTCTCTGTCTTGCAAGACTTCTGGTGCCGAAAGCAGATATTCGCTGCGCGGCCGGAAGAGAAGTCTATTTTAAAGGGGAAGAAAAGAAACTGCTCAGTGTGGTTGACTCAATCTTTGCCTCAGGTTACCTGACAGAAGGCGGTCAGGGAATTGAAGATACCCTCAAAACGATCACGGATGCCGGATTTATTTATGAGATTGAATCCGCATAACGGACAAATTTTAGAAGGAGAATTTTTAACATGAACCAGACACAAAGCAGTACGTTACCTCGCAGCAAAACCTATGAAATCACCATAACCGCACTGATGACAGCGGTCACCTGTATTCTTGCTCCAATGTCCATCCCCATCGGACCGGTTCCGATTTCCTTTACCAACCTGGCAATCTATCTGTCCCTGTATCTCCTCGGATGGAAAAGAGGAACCATCAGTTATCTGATCTATCTTCTGATCGGACTCGTTGGGCTCCCGGTATTTTCCGGCTTCACTGGCGGTCCGGCAAAACTGGCAGGGCCTACAGGCGGATATATCATCGGATTTATCGTAATGGCAATTATTGCCGGACTGGTCATCGACAACTGCCGCAAACCATGGCTTCAGCTTATCGGTATGATCGTCGGAACCATTGTATGTTACCTTTTCGGAACCATATGGTTCTGCGTGGTCGCAGGTTATACTTTCCAGGCAGCCCTCGCAGTCTGCGTCATCCCGTTTATTCCGGCCGACCTGGTAAAAATGATTATCGCGATGCTCATCGGACCGATGATAAAGAAAAGAATACGGTAATCGCGGCAGTCGCCAAGGTCCTGTGCAAGCATGGATTTTGACTCTGTTGTCCGCATAAATAAAAATGCTCCTGATCAATCATCAGGAGCATTTTTATTGCACTGCATATCAATAATTAGTTCGGTGGACCAATTTTGATTTACGCATTCAATTGTTCAATCGCAGCAACCGTTCTCTCATATTCTTTCGCAACCGCGTTCATCATATTGTCATCTTCCGGAAGGTTGCCTGCGCGGAGAACTTCGGTGAGAGTGGCGGTGGCTTCATAGAGCGGGGTGAATCCAAGGTTCTGTGCGACGCCTTTTAAGGTGTGGGCGGCACGGAACGCTTCTTCTACATTTTTTTCTTCCAGAGTGCTCTGGAGCTGGGAAAAGCTGGGGTCACCAGGAAATTTCAGGACGAATTTGGTGATCAGTCTTTCGCTGCGAAGGCGTCCGAAGACTTCCTCATAATCAGCTCCCATAGCCTGATAACATTCATTAATATTCATACTTGTAATTCCTTTCTGCATGTGGTGGAGACAGAAACAGCGGGTCTCTGTCTGCAATACGAAAAAATGTCATAAGTAATTATATTATATGAGTATATCCAAATAAAAACAAGAATTTTAGAAAAATGTAAGAAAAATGCAATGGTTACTGTAATGCTTTTTGTAATGTTTTTAATTCCTACAGGCGAAATACTTTCGTTGCGATAAAGAAGTAAATCATAATGGAACTCGCATCGACGATGGTAGTGATCAGCGGAGAGGCCATCAGTGCCGGATCCAGGCCGATTTTTTTTGCGCACATCGGGAGGATGCAGCCGAGTAGTTTTGCGGAAATAACGGTTGCGACCAGGGACAGGGCGATGACGACTGCCATACCTGCCTGTTGATAGGTCAGATAGATCCGAAGTCCGTTGGCGACAGCCAGAACGACACCTACGATCAGGGAAACACGGAATTCTTTCCAGATGACACGGAAAAAGTCATGGAAGGTTACCTGGTTCAGGGCGATTCCGCGAATGATCAGTGTGGAACTCTGAGAACCGCAGTTTCCGCCGGTGTCCATCAGCATGGGGATGAAGGATACAAGAAGCGGGATCGCAGCGAAAGCGTCTTCATAACGGGTGATGATGGTTCCGGTGATAATAGAAGAAAACATCAGCACCAGAAGCCATGGGATTCTGCGTTTTGCGTGTTCCCAGGCGGATACTTCAAAGTAAGTTTTTTCACTGGGAGATACGGCCGCCATCTTGGTGATATCTTCGGTGGCCTCTTCGACCATGACATCCATGGCATCATCGAATGTTACGATACCGACAAGCAGACCATCGGTATCAAGAACCGGAAGTGCCAGCAGGTCGTATTTGCGAAGCTGGTGAGCCACATCCTCTTTGTCTGTCAGTGTAGAGACAGAGATGATCTCCGTCTCCATGATATCTTCAATCAGCACATTATCATCGGTTGTCATCAGATCTTTTGCTGACACGATACCGAGCAGTTTCCGCTGCTGGATCACATAGCAGGTATAGATGGTTTCTTTGTGAATACCGGTTTTCTTGATATGTGCGAGTGCCTGTCCTACTGTCAGATACGGTTTCAGATCTACGTATTCGGTTGTCATGATACTTCCGGCGCTGTCTTCCGGATAATTTAACAGTTTGTTGATTGTTTCCCGTTCCTTCGGGCCGCTGGCATCGAGGATCCGGGTAACCAGATTGGCGGGAAGTTCTTCTAACAGATCCACGGTATCATCCATGTACAGATCGTTCAGGATTTCCTTCAGTTCTTTTTCTGACAAGGCTTCTACCAGGACAGACTGCAGGGAACTCTCCATGTTGGCAAATACGTCTGCCGCCTTTTCTTTGGGAATCAGACGGAAGGCAAGAGCCAGTTCCTTATCATCAAATTCTCCAAGCAGTGAGGCAATGTCTACTGCGTTCATTACGTCCAGAACATCTTTTACGGATTTGTAGCGGCGTTCCTGGAGCAGTTTTACAAAAATATCTTTGTTCATCATAAACGTACCTCCGATATGTAATTATTGGTATATGATCGTTGCCTTCCGCGTAATAACTGGCATCAGAGTCCATGTCCTCACCACCTTTCATTTTTTGTATTTATGTAAAGAACAAAGAATGTGTCTTGGCACATTCTCGCGCCTGCGGCGGTCACTTGCGACATCTACTTTATACGTCGCAGTGCGTATCCCCGCGGAGCGTTTTTAATTTACAGAAAAGTAATTTTCTGTAAATTAAAAAATTCTTTCAAAGCCTGAGCAATGAAAGAATCTGCAAAATACATCACGGAAAAATCCTGACCATCGTTCAAGCTTTAGTATCACAGGGCATATATCAATTGCATTAGGTTATGCCTTCACGACATGACCTGCTGACCAGCGCGTTGTGTCTCCACAGCCTTGCGGCAGCAATCTCAGGAAAATCCAAATCCCTGTGGTAACCTCACCTACCGAAATCTCTTTATTTGTCGTGATTATCATATAGCAAACAGAAAGTAATGTCAATCGCTTTTTTACAATTGAAAGTACCTGTCAAAGTCGATATAATGATAGCAGCGATGTGCCCGGTACAAAGGGGAAGAAAAGAGTCACTGACAGAACGGGTACAGGGGAAGGAGAAGACAGATGACAGCAGCAGAAAAAATCAATGAGATGGGGATCGTACCGGTTGTGGTACTGGAGGATGCGATGGATGCAAAACCGCTGGCGAAAGCTCTTTGCGAGGGCGGGCTTCCGTGCGCGGAGGTGACATTCCGAACGGCGGCAGCGAAGGAATCCATTCGTATCATGCTGGAGGAATATCCGGAGATGTTCGTGGGTGCGGGAACTGTTCTGACGACAAGACAGGTAGACGAAGCCATCGAAGCAGGAGCAAAATTTATCGTAAGCCCGGGATTGGATCCGGAGATCGTGGATTACTGTATCGAAAAACAGATTCCGGTATTTCCTGGCTGCGTGACGGCATCGGAGCTGGCGCAGGCGGTAAAACGGGGACTGGAAGTGGTCAAATTCTTCCCGGCAGAGACTTCCGGCGGGCTGGCAGCGATCAAAGCACTGGCAGCTCCATATGTGGGAATGAAATTTATGCCGACCGGTGGTATCAATCTGAAAAATGTCCGTTCTTATCTGGAAAGTGATGTGATCCTTGCCTGTGGCGGCAGCTGGATGGTGAAAAAAGACCTGATCCAGAGCGGGCAGTTTGATGCGATCCGCCAGATGACAGCGGATGCGGTGGCACTGGTCAGAGAAGTACGAGGCAGTCAGGAGAAATAAATATGAAAAAAACATTATTATTTGGAGAACCGATGGCTCTGTTACTGGCAGACACACCTGGTGCGTTGGAGGGCGTGGAGCATTTTACAAGAAGAATGTCCGGGGCGGAGGTCAATGTGGCGATTGGGCTTACCCGGCTTGGTTTTCCGGTGGAATATCTGACACGGCTTGGGGATGATCCGTTTGGGCATTATATTGAACAGGCGTTAAAAGACAATGGGATCGGAACGAATCTTCTGACGTATGATCCGGTTTATCGAACCGGGATTCAGCTGAAAGAATATGTGAAAGACGGACATGATCCGGCGGCACCGTATTATCGAAAAGGATCGGCGGCATCGCATCTGTCTATAAGAGAAATCGATGCGCTGGATCTTGGTGAGATCGGGCTGGTGCATGTGACGGGGATCCCGCCGGCGCTTTCAAAAGAAGCGAGAGAGGCGACGTATCGCCTGATGGAGCGGGCGCGTAAGGCGCAGATTCTGGTGACTTTTGATCCGAATCTCCGTCCGGCACTGTGGGAAAATGATGAGATGATGAGAAAGGTTCTGAACGATCTGGCAAATTACGCAGATGTGGTACTGCCGGGAATCGGGGAATGTGAGATCCTTGCGGGTACAACAGATAAGGAAAAAGCGGCTGATTTTTATCATCAGAAAGGTGCGGCTCTTGTTGTAATCAAAGATGGAAAAAATGGTGCTTATGTATCCGAAAAGAAAGAAAACGGGGAGATCACCCGGGATATGATCCCGGGGTATCCGGTAAAAAAAGTGGTGGATACCGTAGGCGCGGGAGACGGATTTGCCGTCGGTGTACTGAGCGGACTGCTGAAAGGTCTTCCGGTGAGCGAATGTGCGAAACGGGGCAATGCGATCGGCTCGATCCAGGTACAGCACCGTGGCGATAACGAAGGGCTGCCGACAGAAGAAATCCTGCAAACATATATGGTAGGAAATATACAGAAATAAAGAAAACAGGAAACGAAAAAAATGAATACATTTTGGATTTTAATGGAACAGATCGAGCTGTTTATCGTCTATCTTGTCATCGGTATGATACTGGTGCGGACCGGTGTGCTGAGTGATAAGGGACTCGACTGGATCGCCCGAGTCGTGATGAAACTTTCGCTGCCGACGATGATCTTTGTCAATGTAGTCAGCCAGGTAGACCGGACGGCACTGGTACAATCGCTGTCCATCATCGGACTGGCGGTGACAGCCTCGATTCTCTTATTTGGACTGGGCGTTGCGTTGACAAAACTGTTTCATGTAGAAGGTGACCGGTCGCAGATCTACCGGGCGATGACGATGTTTGGCAATGTGGGATTTATGGGAATCCCGATCATTACCAGCATTTTCCCGGAACGGGGCATGCTGTATGTATCCGTATTTACCATCGTGGATCAGCTGGCAATGTGGACGGTAGGAGTGAAACTGACCTCCCCGAGTGGAAAAGGAAAGTTTGATCCGAAAAAGCTGATCAATCCGGCGACAGTTGCCATCGCGCTGGCAGTCCTTTTCGTACTGACCGGGCTGAAACTTCCGGGTGTCTTCCAGACGGGATTCCAGAATATCGGAGCGACGGCGACACCGCTTGCGATGATCTATCTTGGCGGAGTGTTTGCCTGTATGGATATCCGAAAATATGTAAAACAGATCGAATTATATGGAATTGTCATCTGTAAAATGCTGATTTTTCCGGTACTGTTTTACCTTGTCCTGGGCTTCATCCCGGTATCGGAAGAAATCCGTATGACCATGTCCCTGATCACCGCGATGCCGACCATGTCCTCCGTAGTCATGCTCGCTAATTCCTCCGGTTCCGACGGAGAATATTCGCTGGGAGGGGTGATGCTGACCACCCTTTGCGGGATCGTGACACTGCCGGTTGTGTGCAGAGTGCTTTTGTGGATTGCAGGAAGCTGAGAGATGCACCACTGTCTGTCGGGAATATCCGGACAGGCAGTGGCGCATGCTATCTATAGGCAGAACCTATGGTAAGATATACGAAACAAGTATTTGCCATATCTGACAAAATAGAATACAATAATTCTATATAAATAAGCCTGTCAGAATAACGAAATCAATGGCAGCAGAATGGGAGAAGAGAATTATGGGAGATGGAAGAGAAATGAAAGAGATTCATCAGGAGTTCCTGACCGGCGAGCGTGCGCTGTTTCAGGGGAAGGATCTGAAAATTTATGATACTATTTTTGACGACGGAGAGTCTCCGTTAAAAGAGAGCAGAAATATTGAATTATACGGAAGCATGTTCAAATGGAAATATCCGCTGTGGTATGCGAAAGATATCAAGGCGGTGGATTGTACCTGGTTTGAGATGGCACGCGCGGGTGTGTGGTATACAGACCGGATCGAAGTGACTAACGCAGTGATCGAAGCACCGAAGAATTTCCGCCGGTGTAACGGACTGAAACTGACCAATGTAACTTTCCCGAATGCGGCAGAGACGCTGTGGAGCTGTCAGAATGTGGAACTGGATCATGTGGATGCAAAGGGCGATTATTTCGGCATGAACTGCCAGGATCTGGTGCTGAAAAACTTCCGGCTGGTGGGAAATTATTCCTTTGACGGTGTAAAAAATATGGAAGTACACAACGCAACGATGCTGTCCAAGGATGCATTCTGGAACAGTGAAAATGTAACGGTGTACGATTCCTTTATCTCCGGAGAATATCTGGGATGGAATGCGAAGAATCTGACACTGGTAAACTGTACGATCGAGAGTCTGCAGGGCATGTGTTATATTGACAATCTGGTGATGAAAAACTGTAAGCTGATCAATACGACACTGGCATTTGAATACTCTTCTGTAGATGCCAAGATCCACGGAACCATCGACAGCGTGCTGAATCCGTCGAGCGGTGTGATCCGTGCGGATGAGATCAAAGAACTGACGGTGGAAAAAGATAAGGTAGATCCGTCAAAGACGAAGATTTTTGTACAGGGAAAAGAAGTCGAGGCATAGGACAGACTGCAAAAAACAGAGAGGAAGATACAGCATGAGCAACTATGATTTTGATCAGATCACAGACCGGAGAAATACCGGATCTCTGAAATGGGATGTGGCAGAAGGTGAACTGCCGATGTGGGTGGCAGATATGGATTTTCAGACGGCCCCGGCTGTACGGGAGGCGATTGAAAAGCGGGCCGCACACGGTGTGTTCGGCTACACGGATGTGGAAGAAGACTGGTATCAGGCCTACATGGACTGGTGGGAGAGACGCCATCAGTTTTCCATCAAAAAAGAATGGCTGACCTTCTGTACCGGTGTTGTACCGGCGATCTCAAGTACGGTCCGCAAGCTGACCACACCGGGAGAAAATGTGCTGATCCAGACACCGGTGTATAATATTTTCTTTAATTCCATCGTCAACAACGGAAGAAATGTTGTGGAATGCCCGCTGGCATATGACGGGGAACAGTATGAGATGGATTTTGAGGCGCTGGAGGAAAAATTATCGGATCCGCAGACTTCACTGATGATCCTGTGTAACCCGCACAACCCGGTGGGAAGAATCTGGGAGCGGGAGACACTGGCACGGGTGGGAGAACTGTGCGAAAAATATCATGTAACTGTTCTGTCGGACGAGATCCACTGTGATATCACCCGACCTGGCACCGGATACCTTCCGTTTGCGGCGGCTTCCGAGACGTGTAAAAATATCAGTGTGACCTGTATCGCACCGACGAAGGCATTTAACATTGCAGGCATCCAGACAGCAGCCGTGATGATCCCGAACGAGGCACTGCACCATAAAGTGTGGCGTGCACTGAATACGGATGAGGTGGCAGAACCGAATGTATTTGCCATCGGTGCGGCGATCGCGGCATTTACCAAGGGGGAAGACTGGCTGGAAGAACTCCGTGCATATCTTTTCGAAAACCGTGCATACATGACCGACTATATCCGAAAAGAGATTCCGCAGTTGAAAGTGACAGAGGCAGATGCGACCTACCTTCTGTGGTTGGACTGCAGTGCGCTCGGATGCAGCGCGAAAGAACTTGCCGATGCGATTCGCAAAACGACAGGTCTTTATGTGTCGGAAGGCGCGCAGTACGGAAAAACTGGCGAACAGTTTTTACGCATCAACCTGGCATGCCAGAGAAGCCGGATCGCGGATGGCTGTGAACGGCTGAAACGGGGCGTGGAAGCATATCGGAATCAGAAATAACAATACAGCAGATGGCTGTGAGAAATGAGAAAACTATGGAGAAAAAGCGAATACCGGTGCGTCCGCATCACGGGATGTGTCTGGCGTATTTTATAGGAAAAGGATACAGCGAAGGATTTTCCGCACATATGGAGAAAATGTTACACATTCTGGAACAGGATGTGTCGATCCAGCTGGTGGTTTCGCTGGACGAGATCTGCAGTGCGTGCCCGAATCATCAGTTCATTGCCGATGAGGAAAATCCCGGAGAAAAAAAGGAAATCTGTGAAGCGCAGGAAAAAGTGTTCCGGTATGATCATGGCGTGCTGGAGGCCTGCGGGCTGACAGAAGGAGAAGAACTGAACTTTCTGGAATTTGCGCAGAAAGTCCAGAAAAAGGTAATCGATACAGGATTGCGGGAGAAGATCTGCGGGGACTGTGAGTGGAATGAAATCTGCAGTGAGAAAAGCAGTCGATGGGAAAATAAAAATATTTTACGTTGATTTTTCTAAAAGATATCTGAAATTTCATATTGATTTCATAAAATGATGAAACACCTGTAAAAGGGTGATTCATCATTTTTTTTAAATCTGTTTCATCGCACCTGATGTGCGATGAAACAGATTTCGGAAGATTTTGCAGGAGGGATAAACAGGCATGAAAAATTATGTAATTGATACGAATGTACTGATTCAAGCACCAAATGCTCTGTGGGCTTTTCAGGAAAATCGGATTGTGATTCCGCTGGTGGTTGTGGAAGAACTGGATCATTTGAAAAAAGCAGAAGGAGAAAAAGGAGCCAATGCCAGAAAAGTCATTCGCTGTCTGGAACAGCTGAGACATCAGGGAGATCTTCTGAAAGGGGTCAGAATCGGACAGGAAGGAATTCTTCGGATCGAAAAAAACTTTGTATATGTGGAACTGCCGGAGGAACTTCCGGATGACAGAGCAGACAATCGTATTCTTCAGGTGTGTGTTGGGATGCGTGAGAAAGAAAAAGATCCGGTGATCCTGGTAACCAAAGATCTGCTGTTGCGGTTGAAAGCACAACTTCTTGGAATCCAGGCAGAAGATTTTGAGGCGGAGCAGGTAGAAGAACAGAAACTTCAATATACCGGAAGGGATGAAGTATTTGTACCGGAAGAGTATTTCAAAGATTTTAAGAAAAAGGGAATACCTGTCGCGGTTGTGTATAAAGCAGATGAGCAGGGAGAAAAGGTTTATCCGGAACTTACAGAGAATCAGTTTCTGATTCTGAGAAGTGATCAGTCGGAGAAAAAAAGCCAGTTGGGAAGAGTAGAGGGAGAGATGATCCGTAAACTGGCCTATCGAAAAGCCGAGCCATATGGCATCCATCCGAGAAATGCAGGGCAGTATTTTTTCCAGGAAGCACTGATGCAGCCGGCGGAGAAAGCACCGCTTGTGATCGTAAAAGGGATGGCGGGAACCAGTAAAACTTTTTATTCGCTGGCCGTTGGACTGGAGAAAGTTCTGAATCATCCGTCAGGAGAGTATCGCCGGATTCTGATCTGCCGTCCAAATGCCCAGTTTGACGATGATATTGGCTTCCTTCCAGGTGACGAACAGGAAAAAATTTCTCCGCTGATGCGGCCGATCATGGATAATCTGGAACAGCTGATCGATTCCAATGAAGAGGAACGCTATAAAGATGAAAATGAATTAAAAGGGAAGATAGAAGAGATTTTTGAGCGGGAGCTGATCCAGGCCGAAGCTTTGAACTTTATCCGTGGCCGTTCCCTGATTCAAACGTATCTGATTATCGACGAAGCACAGAATACTACCCCAAATCAGATCAAAGGAATCATCACCCGTGCGGGGAAAAATACAAAGATTATTCTGCTGGGAGATCCCAATCAGATTGACCGGCCATTCCTGGATGAGCGCACCAACGGACTTTCTTATGCAGCAGAGCATATGAAAGGAAGTTCGTTATGCTGGCAGATCACCATGAGTCCGGAGGAATGTGAGCGGTCAGAACTGGCCATGGACGCAATTCAACGGCTGGAAAAGAGAACAGAAAAGAAGGAATACAGATGAAACCGGGATATGAACAGATAAGAAATGATCGGGAGATCAACCTTTTAATTGAACAGGGAAACCGTAACCTGAAAGTACTGGGATATACCGAACATTCCAGAAAACATGCGGTGAAAGTGGCGGAGACGGCAGGAAGGATCCTGAAGGAACTGGGGTATCGGAGACGACAGGTGGAGATGGCAAAAATTGCAGGCTATATGCATGATATCGGAAATACCGTGAATCGCTATGATCATGCACACAGCAGTGCTGTGCTTGCATATGGAATCTTAAAAGAACGGGAAATGAAGCTGGAAGATATTCTGACGATTACTTCGGCTATTGGACAACACGATGAAGAAACCGGTACGGCGGTAGATGCGGTTTCTGCGGCACTGATCCTGGCAGATAAAACAGATGTGCGCAGAAATCGGGTACAGAATCCGGTACCGGCAAATTTTGATATCCATGACCGGGTAAATTATGCGGCACTTTCTTCAAACCTTGAGATTGATCCTGAGAAGAAAGTCATTCACATGAGACTGGAGTTGGACGATTCCATCTGCAGTGTGATGGATTATTTTGAAATTTTTTTAAAACGGATGTTGATGTGCAGACGTGCAGCGGAAATGCTGGGCTGCAGATTTAAACTTACCGCGAACGGAAGTAAAATATGTTAGAGCGTGTTTGAAAAAGGCTTTTCATGAGGAAAATCCCCTCCTTTTTTTAAGGATAAATTGACAAAAAGTTATGGAAAATCTATACTAAAGTCAGAGAATTACAAATATTTGTGACAGAAAGGGGGAGAAAAAATGAAGGTGAAAATCGCCCAGATTCAGGCTCATGTTTATGAAGAAAAAAGCAAAAATCTGGAAGAACTGGAGCGGAATCTGAAACGTATAAAGGACGAAAACATTGATCTGGTAACCCTGGGCGAAATGTTCAACTGCCCGTACCAGACACCTTGTTTTCCGGTCTATGCGGAAATGGAACAGGGAGAAACCTGGCAACGGTTAAGTGCTCTTGCAAAAAAATACAAGATTTATCTGTCAGCCGGAAGTGTACCGGAAAAAGATAAGGAAGGACATGTGTACAATACCGCTTATGTCTTTGAGCGGCAGGGCAACCAGATTGCAAAACACCGCAAAGTGCATCTGTTTGATATTGCCGTGAAGGACGGACAGTGCTATCAGGAGTCCGCGACACTGACCGCCGGAGATCAGATTACCGTTTTTGATACGGAGTTTGGGAAAATGGGAATCTGTATCTGCTTTGACTGCAGATTTCCGGAGATTGTACGGCTGATGACATTGCGGGGCGCCAGAATGATCCTGGTACCGGCAGCCTTTAACATGACAACCGGACCGGCACACTGGGAGTTAATGTTCAGGGGAAGAGCGGTGGACAATCAGTGCTATATGATCGGAACTTCCGATGCAAGAGACGAGCAGGCAGGATATATCTCCTGGGGTCATTCTCTTGTCGTGTCACCCTGGGGGGATGTGGTGACACAGATGGATGAGAAACCGGGCATTCAGATCACGGAAATAGATCTGGACCGCGTGGATGCGATCCGCGAACAGCTACCATTATTATCCGCACGGAGAACGGATCTGTATGAACTGAAAGGAAAATAATGTGTAGCAAAATGAGTTTTTAACATGAATTTTACAGAGCATCAACATAGAATTAAAGAAAAGTTGATATAGTACTTTTGTGAATGTGACAATTGGATAAAAGGTAGAAGAAAGTAAAGGGATAAGCAATGAACGAGACAATTTATATGAACCGGGAACTGTCCTGGCTGAAATTTAATGAACGTGTACTGGAAGAAGCGGAGAACCCGAAGGTGCCGCTGTGTGAGCGCCTGACATTTGCATCGATCTATCAGAGCAATCTGGATGAATTCTTTATGGTGCGTGTAGGCTCGCTGATCGATCAGATGCTGGTGGCAAAAGATTCCAGAGATAATAAAACACATATGACGCCGAAAGAACAGATTCAGGCGATTCTTCCACAGGTGGAGATCCTGAACAGGAGAAAAGATGAAGTGTATGGAAAACTCATGGAAAAGATTGAGGAATACGGCGTTCGTCTGGTGGATTTCAGTAAGATCACGGAAGAAGAAAATAAATTTCTGGAAGCATATTTTGATATGGAGATTTCCGGCTTGATTTCACCGACCATTGTGGGAAAACGACAGCCATTCCCATTCCTGAAAAATAAAGAAATCTATGCGGTGGTTGTCCTGACCACCAAGAGCGGAAAAGAACGCCTGGGGATTATACCGTGTGGAAGCGGTGTATTTGAACGGCTGATCCACCTGCCGGGAGGCAATACGTATATGCTGTCGGAAGAACTGATCCTCCACTACATTCCAAAAGTATTCAAGGGGTATCAGGTAAAAGAAAAATCCCTGCTTCGTGTAACCAGAAATGCAGATATTGATGCCGATGCGCTGTACGATGAAGATCTGGATTACCGGGAATTTATGGCAGATCTGATCAAAAAAAGAAAGAAACTTGCACCGGTGCGGATCGAACTTTCCAGAAAACTCAGCGAGGGCAGTGTGAAACTGATCTGTGAACATCTGGCAATAAAATCACAGTATGTATTCCACAGTCAGGCACCGCTGGATCTGTCCTTCGTTTTCCAGATCGAGGATGCTCTTCGTAAGATTCCGGAATTATTCTATGAAAGAAGAACACCAAGAAAATCCCCGGCCTTTACCGGTGACCGTCCGATTCTGGATCAGATTAAAGAGAAGGACAAACTGCTTTCCTATCCGTATGAAAGTATCAATCCGTTTCTGAATATGCTCCACGAAGCAGCCAACGATAAAGATGTGGTTTCCATCAAGATGACGCTGTATCGTGTGGCCAAACAGAGTAAAGTAGTAGAAGCACTGATCGAAGCGGCAGAAAATGGAAAAGAAGTGCTGGTACTGGTGGAACTGAAAGCACGTTTTGATGAAGAAAACAATATTGGATGGTCCCGTTTGCTGGAGGATGCAGGGTGTCGTGTCATCTACGGACTGGATGGCTATAAAGTTCATTCAAAACTCTGTCTGATCACGAAAAAAACAGATGAACAGATTGAATATTATACACAGATCGGTACCGGAAACTATAACGAAAAAACTTCACGGCTTTATACGGATCTGTCGCTGATGACTTATAATGTAGATATCGGACTGGAAGCAGCTAATGTATTCCAGGCTCTTGCCATGGGAGAGACGATCAAACATGTGGATCATCTGCTGGTGGCTCCGAAATGCCTGCAGAATAAGATTCTGGATATGATTGATGAAGAGATTGCACATGCCAGAGCAGGGGAACCGGCTTACATTGGACTGAAGATGAATTCCCTTACGGATAAGAAAATCATGGAGAAACTGGTGGAAGCCTCCTGTGCCGGTGTACGAATCGATATGGTGATCCGTGGGATCTGCTGTCTGATTCCACAGATTCCAAGCAAGACGGAAAATATTCATGTACGAAGTATCGTCGGACGTTTTCTGGAACATTCCAGAATCTATATTTTCGGAAGTGAAGGAAGAGAAAAAATCTATATTGCGTCCGCAGACTTTATGACCAGAAACACTCTGCGCCGTGTGGAAGTAGCTGCTCCGGTTTATGACGAAGAAATCAAAGCACGCCTTCTGGAAATGTTCCGGATCATGCTGAAAGACAATCAGCAGGCCCGTCAGGAAAACGGTGAGGGAATCTACCGGATCCTGCCAACGGATGAAGAACCGCTGAATGCCCAGGAATATTTCTATGAACAGGCATATGAGATTGCAGAGAACCTTTGAAGAGTGCCCCTTCAGTATGTCCCGTTTGTCAGAATCGGACACAGACATACCGTAAGGAAGCGGCACGGCTGGAAAAAACACAGAAAAAGAAAAAAGTAAATGAGAAAAAATCCTGTTTAAGCCTATTGAAAATCCCATAAAGTTGCGATACACTTATTGCAGTTAGTAAAAGCTAACCATCATGTGAATAAGTCGTGGGAAGATCCTTTCTGCTTCTGCAAAATGGGAGCAGAGGATCATCCATGGGAAAGGGTCAGGGATAGTATGAAACATTTGACAATTGAAAAAGTAATCGGACGTGAAATTATTGACTCCAGAGGTAATCCTACCGTAGAAGCAGAGGTTTATCTGTCAGACGGAACCATGGGGAGAGGAACCGCACCCAGCGGTGCATCTACCGGAGAATTCGAAGCACTGGAGCTGAGAGACGGAGATAAAGAAAAATTCGGAGGCAAAGGCGTATCCAAGGCTGTTGCCAATGTAAATACAGTAATTAATGAGGCATTAAAGGGTGTGAATGCACTGGATATCTATGCGGTAGACGCAGCTATGATCAAAGCAGACGGAACCAAAGACAAATCCAATCTGGGTGCAAACGCAATCCTGGCAGTATCGATCGCAAGTGCAAGAGCAGCAGCAAACGCACTGGATCTGCCGCTGTATCGTTTCCTGGGCGGTGCGAACGGCAATCGGCTGCCACTGCCGATGATGAACATCTTGAATGGTGGTGCACATGCAGCCAACACTGTAGATGTACAGGAATTCATGATCATGCCTGCAGGCGCAGCAAGCTTCAAAGAAGGTCTGCGTTGGTGTACGGAAGTCTTCCACGCACTGGCAGCTCTGTTAAAAGAGAAAGGTCTGGCTACTTCCGTAGGTGACGAAGGTGGATTTGCACCGGATCTTGGCAGCGATGAAGAAGCCATCGAGTGTATACTGGAAGCTGTGAAGAGAGCCGGCTATGAACCTGGCAAAGACTTTGTACTGGCTATGGATGCTGCATCCAGCGAGTGGAAAGGCAGCAAGAAGGGCGAATACGTTCTGCCAAAATGCGGAAAGAAATTTACATCCGAAGAACTGGTAGCACACTGGAAAGAACTGTGCAGCAAATATCCGATCTACTCCATTGAAGACGGTCTGGATGAGGAAGACTGGGAAGGATGGCAGATGATGACCAAAGAGCTGGGAGATACGGTACAGCTGGTCGGCGATGACCTGTTTGTAACCAACACCGAACGTCTGGCAAAAGGAATCAGCCTTGGCTGTGCAAACTCCATTCTGATCAAGCTGAACCAGATCGGTTCTGTATCCGAGACACTGGAAGCTATCAAGATGGCACACAAAGCAGGATATACTGCCATTTCCTCTCACCGTTCCGGTGAAACAGAAGACACCACGATCGCAGATCTTGCAGTAGCACTGAACACCTGCCAGATCAAGACCGGTGCACCGAGCCGAAGCGAACGTGTGGCAAAATACAATCAGCTGTTAAGAATCGAGGAAGAACTGGGCGAAGCAGCAGTATTTCCGGGAAAAGAAGCATTTAACATCAAAAGATAAAGGCAGAAAAATGCTGTCGGATCATTAGAGGTGGGTGCATCGATTTTTGTAAAAATCGATGCACCCTTTTCTACGTCAAAAAGGCTTTTCTGTAAATGAAAAATGTTTCATGCGAATGTGTCAGAACACGTTCTTTGTTCTGGTGAACTGTAGAAGTGATTGTAAAGAAAAAAAGAAACTGATATAATAAAAGCGTATGTTGCTGAAAAGATAAAACAGATGAAAATCAGGAGGAAGAATGTGAGGAAAAAACAAAAGGTGCTTTGGAAATTATTTTTGTCCACGTTATATCTGAGTGCCTTTACTTTTGGTGGCGGGTATGTGATCGTTACGCTGATGAAGGATAAGTTCGTGGATAAGTACCATTGGATCGAAGAAAATGAGATGTTGGATCTGATTGCTATTGCACAGTCGGCACCTGGGGCGATCGCGGTAAATGGAGCAATTGTGGTTGGCTATAAACTGGCCGGTCTTGCAGGGGTACTGACAGCAATTTTCGGAACAGTTCTGCCACCTTTTCTTATCATCTCTGTGATCTCTGTTTTTTATCAGATGTTTTGCGATAATTTTATCATCAGTCAGCTGCTGGACGGGATGCAGGCGGGTGTGGGAGCAGTGATTGCTTCCGTGGTATGGGATATGGCAGCGGGGATCACGAAGAAAAAAGAGTGGACATCGATTGTGATCATGGCAGCTGCTTTTATCGCTTCTTATGTGATGGAAGTTCCGGTGGTGTATATCGTGCTGATCTGTATCGCGATGGGAGTGATCCGCACGGTACTGGCAGGAAGGGGGGGACGGAAGAAATGATTTATCTTCAGTTATTTTTCAGTTTCCTTCAGATCGGCATGTTCAGCTTCGGAGGCGGTTATGCCGCGATGCCGTTAATTCGGGAACAGGTGGTGAGCCGTCACGGATGGCTGGACATGGGAGAATTCACCAATCTGATCACCATTTCTCAGATGACACCGGGTCCCATCGCGATCAATTCCGCAACTTTTGTCGGAACCAAGATTGCCGGAATCCCGGGAGCAGTGGTTTCCACATTGGGATGTATTCTGCCTTCATGCATTTTGGTAACGTTACTTGCCTGGCTGTACCTGAAATATCAGAAAATGGATCTGTTGCAGAGCGTCTTACAGTCTCTGCGACCGGCTGTCGTGGCAATGATCGCTTCTGCGGGCGTATCGATTCTGGTATCTGCCTTCTGGAACGGGGCGGACATCATCGCACTGGCGGACACCCGCTGGGTGATGGTGGGAATCTTTGTGATCTGCCTGATCCTTCTTCGAAAAACAAAATGGAACCCGGTACTTGTGATGGCGTTGGCTGGGGTAATGAAGTTGTTGGCGGCGATTGCGGGGATTGGATAAAAGCAGGTGGCGAATCGGGGGAGTCTGGGGTATAATGAGAAAACAGAAAAAAAGAACAGAAAACAGGTGACAGATATGAAAATAAAAATCACAGAACCATATTTATGGCTTCCCGTAGATGTAAAAGAAGAAAAAGTCCTTCTGCACCTCTACTCTGAGGGGGAAAAAATCGATGAAATCGCGATCCGTCTTGGCGTTACAGACTGCGATTATTATGCATACAAAGACGTATCAGCGTATAAAAATAAAGAACTGGAGATTATCCGGTATGATGAGGGAAATCTGGATCGGATCTTTCAGTACCCGGAGAAACCGCAGACGGTCTATCCGTTCCGACCTAAGCTGCATTACCATATGGCAGCAGGCTGGTGCAACGATCCGTGTGGGCTGGTCTATGCGGATGGTATCTACCATCTGTACCATCAGTGCAACCCTTACGGGCCGGAATGGGAAAACATGCACTGGGGACATGCAGTCAGCAACGATCTGATCCACTGGGAGAGAAAAGGGCTGGCGCTTTGCCCGGATGAGAACGGAACCGCATATACCGGAAGTGCGATCGTGGATAAGAAGAATCTGTTGGGACACGGCAAAGATGCCCTGCTCTTTTATCACACTGCGGCAGGCGGAAAAAACGAGTGGTCCCGGACTACAGGAAAACAGTTCAACTTTACCCAACGGTTATACTATTCGACAGACGGTGGAGAAACACTGGTGCGGGATGATCGTTTTCTGATGGAACAGATCGCCCCGTTAAACAGAGATCCGAGAGTCTTCTATCATGAGGAAAGCAATGGTTATATTATGTTGCTGTATCTGGATAAAAGTGACTACGCCATTTTCCGTTCCGAAGATCTGCTCAACTGGCGGGAAACCCAGCGGCTGTCCTTCCCGGGCATGTGGGAGTGCCCGGAACTTTTTGAACTTCCGGTGGAAGGAAATGAGAACGAGAAAAAATGGATCTTCTGGTCGGTGGAAGGATATTATGTAGTCGGAACTTTCGACGGATATACGTTCACGACCGAATCGCCTCTGCAGCAGGGATACGCGACATCCACATTCCACGCGGCACAACTATTCTCGAATGTGGAAAACCGGGTGATTCATATCTCCTGGGTGTGGATAAAGAACGGAAGAGGAAATTACCGCGGCATGATGTCGGTTCCGTGCGAACTCAGCCTGCGAAAAAACAACGGCCGTTATCAGGTCGCATTCCGAAGTGTGCGGGAACTGTCAGAACTTTCGGGGAAAATCACGGTACTTCCCCGGGGAACGATAACAGCGAAGCTTCCGTTTGAGAAAAAAGCCACCCAGGTCAATCTGACCTGGGCTCATCCGCAGCACGGAAAAACCACGCTGGAAGTCCAGAACCTTCAGATGGTGATGGATTTTACAAAGAAAACGCTGGATATCCACAACCAGGGAACGGGAGAACGGTTAGCCGGTGTCACATTGGAAGATACTGAAACCTGCGAACTGCATCTGCTGATTGATCAGGAAGTCATCGAATTCTTCACCAACCGGGGAACCTCCTACGGAGCCGTCGAGACAGAGGAAAATGTCCTGGGTGGAAATCTCCTGGTCAAATCCGAGATTCCGGTGGATGAGATCACATACCACCGATTCGAAGTGTAAAAGGATTTCTTTTTCAGAAAAATTACGGTATACTGGAACACAGAAAACATAAAGGAGAACATATATGGAATTTTGGATAGGTATTATTTTTGATACGATCTGCCTTGCCATTGCCCTTTTCATGGCGATCAACCCAAAAGGATTTGCAAGAGGCATGAAGTATCAGTCGGTACGACAGACAAAAATCTTCCGGATCGTGGGAATCATCGCGGTGATCATTCTGGTCATATCCCTGACGAGCCGGGTTCTGACACTGGTATAAGAAGATGAAGAGAGTAATTGTATATTTAAAAAGAGAAACCGTGCTTTGTATCGCGGTTTTTCTTGCTGTTATTTCCATGTTTTTTGTCAGACCGGACCGAGCTTATGCAGAATATATTGACACCAGAGTACTGGCTTTATTGTTTTGTCTGATGACGATCATGGAGGGATTTAAGAAGACTGGGTTATTTGAACAGATGGCGAATACACTGCTGAAAAAGGTACACACTTTCCGGCAGTTGATGCTGGTTCTGGTGGGACTTTGTTTTTTCTGCTCTATGTGGATTACCAATGATGTGGCACTTCTGACTTTTGTGCCGTTTACGATTCTGGTGCTGCGTATGGCAAAACTGGATCAGCGGATGATTCCGGTGATTACCATGGAGACGATAGCTGCCAATCTTGGAAGTATGGCAACTCCGGTGGGTAATCCGCAGAATCTGTATTTGTATTCCGTCTCCGGAATGTCTGCTCTGTCTTTTGTAAAGGTCATGGGACCTTTGTCGCTGGTATCTTTGCTTCTTCTGATCGGGGGCTGTCTGTTACAGAAGAATGAAAGTATGCAGATAGAACAGATCAGGAGAAAAACCAAAAAGAACAAAACAGCTGAAAATCTGATTTTGCTCTTCCTTTTTTGCGTAAGTCTGGCAACGGTTTTACGTGTGCTGTCCTGGCCAGTGCTTCTGGGAATTACACTTCTGATTTGTCTGTTCCTTTTCGGAAGTGGAAAAGAAGAATTTTTACCGCTGAGAGTAGATTATAGTCTGCTTCTTACTTTTGTTGCATTTTTTGTATTTATCGGAAATATGGGGCGGATTCCAATCGTAAAAGAACTGCTGATAAAAGTACTGGAAGGACATGAACTTATTCTTGGTTTTGCTGCCAGCCAGGTCATCAGCAATGTTCCGGCGGCTATTTTACTTTCTGGTTTTACTACAGACTATCCTATGCTTCTCCGGGGAGTGAATATTGGAGGTCTGGGAACCCTGATCGCTTCCCTGGCAAGTCTGATCTCTTATAAATTTTATGTACAGGAAAGTGAAAAGAATGAAACAGCTGGTACAAAAGGGCAATATTTTCGGTATTTTACGGTATGGAATATAGTCTTTGCAATTGTGCTGTTGGCAGTGACTGTTGTAGTATAACGTATAAGGAAAGTATGATTGAAGAATATAGAGAATAGGAAACAAAATAAAAGGCGCAGAATCGCATTTTCCACCCTTATTTGTGAAAAGAAGAAATACAAAGGAGAACCGTCATCGAAACATATTATTATAACCACATGAACAAAACGCAGCAGTCTGCCTATCATAATATCCTTCAGGGATTTCAGAACATGGCAGATGAGATCTTGCTTCCACGTCTGGAGCCGGAAGAACTCTACAATGTGTTTTTCCAGCTCCGTCTGGATCACCCAGAGATCTTCTGGGCGACGGGATTTCGCTACAAATATTATCAGGATTCCCCGAATCTGATCTTTGTGCCGGAATATCTGTTTGAGAAAAATAAAGTAAAAGAACACCAGCGCGCCATGCAGGCGAGAGTAGAAAAGCTGGTGCGTCCGGTAAAGGATAAGTCCGAGTGGGAAAAAGAAAAATTTGTCCACGACTTTATATGCGAGAATGTCCGGTATGATAAATTAAAGAAAGCCTATTCCCATGAGATCATCGGACCGCTGGGACAGGGTGTGGGTGTCTGCGAGGGGATTGCCAAGGCAGTAAAAGTTTTGTGCGATGCACTGGGGCTCTGGTGTATGATCGTTATCTGCGGCAACAACCCGGAAAAAGGGATCAAATACCGCCACACCTGGAATATCGTAAAACTGGGTGGCAAATATTATCACATGGATGTCACCTTTGACAATTCCCTGAGTCACGATGGCATCCGTTACGACTACTTCAATCTGGATGACAAAAATATCTTCCGGGATCACGAACCGCTGATCGCACCGGCTCCACACTGTACGGATGGGGATCACTTCTATTATAGGGAAAAGAAACTGTCCTTCACGAAGCAGGAGGATGTGTATAAGCGAGCATTACAGACTGCAAAAAAAGGTCGAGTGTTTACTTTTCACTGGCGTGGAGGATATCTCACCCGGGAGATCCTCGGAGAACTTCTGGAACTGATCCGGAAAGCCGGAAAAGAAAAACAGAAAAGTGCCCGTATCAGCCTGAACTGGCCACAGGCGGTCCTGTGCTTCGATTATGTGGAAGATCAGGGCCAGCCGGAAACGGAAGTGACACTGGAAGAGGCGAATGAAGGGGAAATGGAATAAAAGACATGAAAAATCTGATATTTTGATTATTCGCAAAAAAATAAAAAAACATGAAAATAACTGTTGACAAACCATGTATACAATGGTATCCTATCAGAGTTGCGTCTGAGAGATCTCACAGAGATCACAAAGCTGTCAAAAAGAAATGAAAAAAGTTCTTGACAACAGCCGGTTGGATGTGATAAGATATCAAAGTTGCTGCAAGAGAGAAACAAAAACAACTTCAAAAAAGTTGAAAAAAGTTCTTGACAGGCAGGAAACGACATGATATAATAGCAAAGCTGTTTGAGACAAACGGCAATGCAAAACCGATCTTTGATAACTGAACAGTGAAACACATTCCTCGAAAGTTCTTTTTAAAATCATAAAAACGAACGATCGAAAGATCCTTAAAAAACAGTAAAAGGGATAAATTAGCCAAGAGTTGATTTTGACCTGGAGCAAACATTTATTTAGAGAGTTTGATCCTGGCTCAGGATGAACGCTGGCGGCGTGCTTAACACATGCAA
>OIYE01000004.1_pt1 | contig 190663 bp, 192 predicted proteins | sample 1588091 | NCBI WGS metagenome assembly OIYE01 (sample SAMN03283265) | human gut metagenome | biome: human-associated habitat; material: feces | host: Homo sapiens | place: USA | collected 2013 | reverse complement strand
GTGCAGGCGTATGTGCCGCTCGATATGCTGGACGCGTTCAAGACAGAGATGCAGAGCGTGTTTGGCGAAAAGAGCTGCTATGTGCTCTCCGTGCGCAGCGCGGGCGGCACGAAAGTGACAATCGAATAAGTTTAACGGCGGCTTTGGTTTTTAGAGCCGCCGTTTTTGCGTATTGCGGGAAATACGTGTTGCGAAATTGTAAATATTGGGAAACGGTGGATTTCGCCTTGCGAATCATGCCGATTTGTGATATAGTATACTCTGTATCATTATGACAGCTTACCGCAGACAGCTTGTCTGCGTGCGATAAAGGAGAATGTTTTTTGAAGGATAAAGAAATCACCGTTACGGCAGACGAGCTGCAAAAGCAGAAGCTATACACGGCGGACGTTGCGGCGATCATGCAGGTGCGCGCGATGCACGGCACGCCGAAGGCGCTTGTGCGCACGTATGGCTGCCAGCAGAATGTGGCGGACGGCGAACGCATGAAGGGTATGCTCTCTGAAATGGGCTTTGAATTCACTGAATATGAAGATGAAGCCGATTTTATTCTGTTCAACACCTGCGCCATTCGCGAGCACGCCGAAGACCGCGTGTTCGGCAACATCGGCGCGCTGAAAAACGTGAAACGCCGCAACCCGTCGCTGCTCATTGCCGTATGCGGCTGCATGATGGAACAGGAGCGCGTGGCGGAGCGCATTAAGGTGTCGTTCCCGTTTGTGAACATTGTGTTCGGCACACACGTCATCCACCGACTGCCGGAGATGATGTACACCGCCGTGACCGACTCGAAGCGCGTTTTTTTGCGCGGGCATGAATCGAAAGAGATCATTGAAGGTCTGCCGGTGCGCCGCGACGGCAACACACGCGCGTGGGTGACCGTGATGTACGGCTGCGACAATTTCTGCTCGTACTGCATTGTGCCGTATGTGCGCGGCCGGGAAAAGAGCCGCCACCCGGATGCCATCGTCGCCGAGTGCCGCGAACTCATTGAGCAGGGCTACAAAGAAATTACGCTGCTTGGACAGAATGTGAATTCCTACGGCAAGGGCTTGCCGGAGAAAGTGAATTTTTCGGAGCTTCTGCGCCGCATTGACGCGATTGACGGCGACTACCGTTTGCGCTTTATGACCTCGCACCCGAAGGACGCGACGCACGAGCTGTTCGACACGATTGCGGAGAGCCGGCACATCTGCCACTACATCCACCTGCCGTGCCAGTCCGGCAGCAGCCGTGTGTTAAAGGCGATGAACCGCCACTACGACCGCGAAAAATACCTTGACCTCATCCGCTATGCGAAAGAGAAAATGCCCGATCTGTCGCTGACCTCCGACATTATCGTCGGCTTTCCGGGCGAGACGTATGAGGAGTTCTGCGAGACGCTGAGCCTCATCCGCGAGATGGAGTTCACGTCGCTCTTTACGTTTATTTTCTCGCCGCGCCCCGGCACGAGAGCCGCCGAAATGGAAGACCCTGTCACGTACAAGGAGAAAACGCAGTGGTTCTCGGAGCTTTTGAAGACACAGGAGGAGATTGCCGCAAAGCGCTGCGCTTCCATGGTGGGCAGCACGGAGCGTGTGCTCATTGAAGAGCGCAACGAGAAAAACGGTTTGCTCAGCGGTCGCACCGCAAGCAGCATCATTGTGGAATTCCCCGGCGAAGACGAATGGATCGGCGAATTCAAAAATGTAAAAGTGACCGAAGCGCGCAACTGGATTTTGCGCGGCGAATGTGTAGACTAAGCAAAACGGGTTTTGACCCATTGCTTTTTCAAAATACAATAAAATTTATAATTTATTTTAAGGAGCTATTACTATGGATATCATGAAACTGACAAGAGAACTCGGCCGCGCTTTGCAGCAGGACCAGACCTACATCAACATGAGCGTTGCGGAGCAGCAGTGCAACGAGGACGAAGCTTTGCAGAACGCCATCGGCGAATTCAACTTAAAGCGCATGGCCATCAACAACGAGGCGGCGAAGGAAGACCGCAGCGAGGAACTTATCGAGCAGTACAACAAAGAACTGCGCGAGATTTACGGCAGAGTGATGCAGAACGAGCATATGGCGGCGTATCAGGCGGCAAAGAACGAGTTTGATGCGCTGATGCAGCGCGTGACGGGTGTGCTTTCCATGTGCGCGGAGGGTCAGGACCCGGATGGCTGCGATCCCGATGCCTGCGGCTGCACCGGCAGCTGTGCGACCTGCGGCGGTGGCTGCCACTAAGGCAGAATTTTGCAAAGTTTGCACGTGATCTGCTTGCATCTTTTCCGCCATACCGGTCGTAAAGTCCTTGACAGGCGCCGGCCTGCCTGCGGAATTTACTACGCAAGGCATATACGCTCATGACGAAAAATCTGACGGCGCATCTCGCGCACCTACTTTACAAAAATCTGCCTTTGGCAGTAATTCACTTGTTGACTGAATCTTAACGATATGGAGGCCGGGCATGGCTGATTATTCCCCGATGATGAAACAGTACTTTGAAGTGAAGGAAAAGTACCCGAACACGCTCCTTTTCTTTCGCCTTGGGGACTTTTACGAGATGTTCTTTAACGATGCGAAAATCGCGTCGCGTGAGCTGGAGCTGACGCTGACAGGCCGTGACTGCGGCCAGGAGGAGCGCGCGCCGATGTGCGGCGTGCCGTTCCACAGCGCGGAGACGTATATCGCGCGGCTTGTGGCAAAGGGCTACAAGGTTGCCATCTGCGAGCAGATGGAAGACCCGGCGCTTGCAAAGGGCATCGTAAAGCGCAGCGTTATCCGCGTCATCACGCCCGGCACCGTTATGGAAAGCAGCATGCTCGACGAGGCGAAGAACAACTACATCGCTTCCGCGTATTATCAGGGTGATAAGGTGGGCATCTGCTTTGCGGATATTTCAACGGGCGAGCTGGAGGCGACGACGCTGACGGCGGAGAAGGGCGAGACGCTCTCCCGCGCGGTCATCGACGCGCTGTCGCGATTTACGCCGCGCGAAATCCTCATCAACCCCGAATTTACCGATTTGACGGACGTGGCGAAATTCATTTCCGATAAGCTTTCGGCGTCACTCGAGTGCATGGATTTTGCGGTTTACGAACCGCTGCACGCGGAAGAAACGGTGAAGGCGCAGTTTCACCCCGAGGTTTTGGGACGCTCCGACGTTTTGAATTTCCCGGAGATCACGGCGGCGCTGAGCGCTTTGCTCGAGTATCTCGGCCGCACGCAAATCACGGGTTTGGAGCGCATGGAGGAAATTCGCATATATTCGCAGGCGAAGACGATGCGGCTTGATTTAAACACGCGCCGAAACCTTGAATTACTCGAGACGATGCGCAGCAAGGAGCGCCGCGGCTCGCTTTTGTGGGTGCTTGACAAGACCAAAACGGCGATGGGTAAGCGGCTTATCCGCACATGGCTCGAGCAGCCGCTTTTGAGCCCGGCGGGCATTACGCTGCGGCAAAACGCGGTGGAGGAGTTGTTTGAGAACCGCCCGCTTTTAGACGATGTGACCGAGGCGCTGACGGGCATTTTTGACCTGGAGCGCATTATGACGCGCGTGGTGTACGGCTCAGTAAACGGCAAAGACTTGCGTGCGCTGTGGTCGGCGCTGACGCGCTTGCCGCAGCTGAAAGCGCTTTCTGCGACGTTTAAAGCGACGATGCTGCGCGACATCGACAGCCGCATGGATGTGCTCTCCGATATTTGCGAACTCATCGACCGCGCCGTTGTGGAGGAGCCGCCGCACACGATCCGTGAGGGCGGCATTATCCGCGAGGGCTACAACGCGGAGCTTGACGAAGTGAAAAGTGACATGACGAACGGCAAGCAGCTCATCGCCGAGCTGGAGGCGCGCGAGCGCGAAGCGACGGGTATTCCGAAACTGCGCGTGGGGTATAACCGCGTGTTCGGGTATTACCTTGAAGTCTCGAACGCGTTTAAGGACAAGACGCCGGAGCACTACGTGCGCAAGCAGACGCTTGCAAACGGCGAGCGGTACATCACGCAGGAATTAAAGGAGCTTGAAAATCGCATCTTAGGTGCGCACGACCGTTCTATTGCACTTGAGGGCAAGCTGTTTGAAGAAGTGCGCAGGACGATTGCGGAGCAGCTGACCCGCGTGCAGGAGACGGCGAAGGCGATTGCGGAGCTGGATGTTTTGGCATCGTTTGCGGCGGTATCTGTGCGGAACGACTACACGCGCCCGACCATTACGGCGAACGGCAGGCTGTATTTAAAGGACAGCCGGCACCCGGTGGTGGAGGCGCTGCTGACGGGCAGTGCGCCGTTTGTGCCGAACGACCTTGAGATGGACCCGAATCAGAACCGTGTGTCTATCATTACGGGCCCGAACATGGCGGGTAAATCTACATATATGCGGCAGGTGGCGGTCATTGTCATCATGGCGCAAATCGGCTGCTTTGTGCCGGCGAGCGCGGCGGAGATCGGCATTGTGGACGGCATCTACACGCGCGTGGGCGCTTCTGACGACCTTGCGGCGGGGCAGTCTACGTTCATGGTGGAAATGGCCGAGGTGGCGGAAATTTTGAAGAGCGCCACGAAGGACAGCTTGCTGATTTTAGATGAGATCGGCCGCGGCACCTCGACGTTTGACGGCATGAGCATTGCGCGGGCGGTCATCGAATACGTACACGACAAAAAGCTGTGCGGTGCGAAGACGCTGTTTGCGACGCATTACCACGAGCTGACGGAGCTGGAAGACCTTTTGCCCGGTGTGCAGAACTTCAGTATTGCGGTGAAAAAGCGCGGGGACGACATCACGTTCCTGCGGCGTATCGTGCGCGGCGGCGCGGACGACAGCTTCGGCATTGAGGTCGCGAAGCTCGCGGGCGTGCCGGACAAGGTGGTGCGGCGTGCGAAAGAGGTGTTAAAGAGCCTTGAAAGCGGCGAGATGGTGAAAAAACCGAAAAACGCCGTGAAAGTGCAGCAGGAGGAACCGATACAGCTGACGATGCTGACAAAGGACACGGAGGTTTTAAACCGCCTGAAAAGCCTGGACGTCAACACGCTGACGCCGATCGAATCGATGAACATTTTGTTTGAACTTGCAAATATGCTGAAATAAATTTAATGCGAAAGGAAGGTGCAGAAAATGCCGAAAATTCACGTTTTGGAAAAGCAGGTCGCGGAGCTGATCGCTGCCGGTGAGGTGGTGGAGCGCCCGTCTTCCGTCATTAAGGAGCTTGTGGAAAACTCCATTGACTCCGGCGCGTCGATTGTCACGGTGGAAATTCGCCGCGGCGGCGTGACGTATATCCGTGTGACGGACAATGGCTGCGGCATTGCACGCGAGGACGTGGCGACGGCATTTCTGCGCCATGCAACGAGCAAGGTGCGCGAAAAGGACGACTTAGACGCGATTTTGACGCTCGGCTTCCGCGGTGAGGCGCTGGCGTCCATTTCGGCTGTGTCGCGCGTTGACCTCATCACGCGCACGGCGGACAGTTCAATCGGCACGCACTATTCCTCCGAGGGCGGCAGCGACGTGGAGATCGAAGACGCGGGCTGCCCACTTGGCACGACCATTACGGCGCGCGACCTGTTTTTTAACGTGCCGGCGCGTATGAAGTTTCTGAAGAAAGACACCGCAGAGGGCAACTCCGTGGCGGGACTGATGGACAAAATTGCGCTTTCGCATCCGGAAATCTCGTTCCGCCTCATTCGCGAGGGCAAGGAAGTGCTGCACACGCCGGGCGACGGCAAGCTGAGCTCGGCGATCTATGCGGTGTTCGGCAAGGAGTTTTCCGGCGCTTTGCTGCCGGTGGATTATACCTTGGGCGGCATTCGCGTGCACGGGTATATCTCGTCGCCGATTGCGAGCCGACCGAACCGCAGCATGCAGAATTTCTTCATCAACGGACGTTTTGTGCGCAGCCGCACGGCGTGTGTGGCGCTGGAGGAAGCGTACAAGGGCGCGATTATGGTGGGTAAATTCCCGGCGTGCGTGCTGCACATCGAGCTGCCGTCGTCGGTCGTCGACGTGAACGTGCATCCGGCGAAGCTGGAGGTGCGCTTTGTGAACGAGCGTCCGGTGTTTGATGCGGTGTACCACGGGGTGAAATCCGCCGTGACGGCGAGCCGCGATATGAAGTCCGTTGACCTTGCGCAGCACGCAAGGCGGCCCGTCGACCCGTATAAGCCGGATGTGGTCGTAAAGCCGCAGCAAATGGTGCTGAATCAGCCGCCGAAAACGGAGACAGTGCAGCCGATGCCTGCGCCGGTCGTGAAGTCTGCGCCCGTTATCAACACGAGCAAAAAAGAGGCGGAAGCGCCGTATGAGCCGCCCGTCGATATGCCGCCGATACCGCATACGTTCTCGGACAGCGCAGAGCGGGAGGAAAAGCCGCAGCTTGAAAGTATTCGTACGTCGATCGAGCGCGTTTTGGAGGCAGAGCCGCAGCCGGTGACAAAGCCGGAAGTGATAACGGAAGAACCGCCCTTACCGCAGCCGCCCAAGACGGAGTCCGTGCCGCCGGCGTGGGAGGAAACACCCGTGCAGACGGAAGCGATGCAGGAAAACCCGGAAAGCAACGCACAGCCGGAAACACGCATTGTGCCGGAGACGGAGCGTGATTTGTCCCGCACGGCGCATAAGGTGATCGGCGAGGTGTTTGACACGTATATCATCCTTGAATACGACGCGCAGACGCTGATGTTTATCGACAAGCACGCGGCACATGAGCGACTGCTGTACGAAAAGCTCAAACGGCGCGAAGAAGCTGCTATGGCGCAGACGCTGCTTGTGCCCGTGACTGTGACGATGGACAAAAACGAGTACACGGCGGTTTTGCAGAATTTGAGTGTTTTTGAGCAGGCGGGCTTTGACGTGGAGGATTTCGGCAGCGGTACCGTTTTGGTGCGCAGCGCGCCGCTTAATTTGAACGGTGCGGACATCAAGGATTCCGTGCTCGAAATGGCGGGATACCTTGAAGAAAACAAGATCGACGCGACGACGGAGCACATGGACTGGCTGTACCACAACATTGCGTGCCGCGCAGCCATTAAGGGTGGGAACGCCTCGAAAAAAGAGGAACTCATTGCACTTGCGGAAGAGCTGGAAGCGAACCCCGATGTGCGCTACTGCCCGCACGGCAGGCCGATCTACGTGATGCTGAAAAAGCGAACGCTGGAAAAAGAATTCGGCAGAGTTTAACGGTTTGCTCACAAACACGGCTGAAATTTGTGTTATTATAAAGTTATGTAAACAAAAAGGAGGGCGCCGGAATGACGGAAGCACAAGAGAAAATCAAGGTATTCGCGGTGTGCGGGCCGACGGCCTCCGGCAAGACCTCGCTTTCCGTAACGCTTGCGAAAAAGCTCCATGCGGAGGTGGTTTCGTGTGACTCGATGCAGATTTATAGGGGCATGGAGATCGGCACGGCAAAGCCGACCGCGGACGAGATGCAGGGTGTGCCGCACCACCTGATGGGTTTTCAGGATCCTGCGGAGCCGTTCAGCGTGAGCGACTATGTGGCGCTTGCAGGAAAGGTGATCGAAGACATACGTGCGCGTGGCAAAAACGTGTTGCTTGTCGGTGGCACGGGCTTATATGCGCGCTCGCTTTTAAAGGCGGTGCCGTTTACGGAAAACAGCCGTGACGATGAAATCCGCGGTAATTTGGAAGCGGAATTTGCGGCAGACGGCATTGAACCGCTTTATGCGCGGCTAAAAGAGCTTGACCCCGAGGGGGCCGAGGGTATCCATCCGAATAATATGCGTAGGGTCATCCGCGCACTTGAATACTGCATGGTGACGGGCGAGCCGTTCTCGAAGCAGGCGAAGGACTCGAAAGCGGTGGAATCGCCGTATGACGGGAAAATGTTGGTGCTGTCTTTCAGAGACCGCGAGACGCTTTACGGGCGTATCAACCTGCGCGTGGAGCAGATGTTTGCAGACGGCCTATTAAAAGAAGCCGAGGATTATTTTAAGCGGTATGGCACGCCGGGGCAGACCTCCGTGCAGGCCATCGGCTACAAGGAGCTGTTCCCGTATTTTGAGGGGCAGTGCTCCTTAGACGAAGCAAAGGAAAATATAAAAAGGGAAACACGGCGCTATGCCAAGCGCCAATTGACGTGGTTCCGCCGGGAGGAAGATGCCGTGTGGCTTTTTGCGGATGATTTTGATGCCCCGGCAGACCTGATAAGCGCGGCAGAGGACATAGCCCGCGCGCATTTTGAAGACTGAAAGGAAGCCCCGCTATGGGAAGCAACACATTATTTCGTAAAATCAGTTCGATCGCCGTGGCGATTTTGCTTTTGATATATGTAGGCTACCAGATTTACAGAAGCCAATACACCGGATTTAAAACGGAAACGGCCATGTACGCTGACCTTTCCGCATCCATCGACACCACGGGCTTTATTATCCGCAATGAGGAGCTTGTGTACTCGCGGTACGACGGCGTTTTGAACTACACGCTCGACGACGGAGAGAAAACGGCGTTCGGCGGCACGGTAGCAGAGCTGTACCCCGCGGAAGAGGACGCCGCCGCACACAACCGCATGCTGCGCATCGACGAGGAGCTTACGCGGCTAGCCGTGCTGGAGAACCCCACAGAGGTCGCGTCCTCGAACCCGAAGAACATCGGCAGCCAGATCAATAAAACGGTCACAGGGCTGCTTTCCGATTTGAAATCCGGTGCGTTTTCGTCGATCTCGAACGATAAAAACGACCTGTACCTCTTGATGGGCCAAAAGCAGATCGTGACGGGCGCGGAGGATTCCGCGAGCTATGTGGCGCACATTGAGAATTTGAAATCGGAACGTGCAACGCTGGAGACGACGACCTCTTCAAGCACCGGCACGGTAACGTCGCCGGCTTCCGGTTATTTTATCCATACGGTGGACGGCTACGAAAACGCGGTGGACATCGACGATGTGGAGCAGCTGACCGTAAGCGATGTGCGTGCGCTGGAGGAAGGCGAAGCGGGCAGCAATGCGGACAGCACGGTCATCGGCAAGGTGGCAAAGGAATTCAACTGGTACATTGCGTGCATCATCGATGAAAACGACCTTGTGCGGCTTGACCGCACGACGAATGTGAAGGTGGAGATGCCGTTTGCGACGGCGGAGACAATCCCGGCCGAGGTCGTGAAGATCAATAGGGACGAAGCGAGCGGGGACGCAGTGGCCATTTTGAAGTGCTCTTACATGAACACAGACCTTGCCGCCGCGCGCAAGGAGCCGCTGCGCATCGATTTACAGTCGTATGCCGGTGTGCTCGTGAACGAAAAGGCCATCCACTTTGCGGATGTGACCGTGACGGATACGGACACGGACGGCAATGTGACGGAGCATGTGGAACAGAACGTGAAGGGTGTTTACATCAAGTCCGGCAGCCGCGTGCGCTTTGTACAGGTATTCTCCGATGCGACGATCGACGGCTATGCCGTGTGCAAGCTGAACCTTTCCTCCTCGGAAAAAGAACAGCTCGTCACCTCGAGAACGATACAGCTTTACGATGAAGTCATTGTGGAAGGGACGGATCTTTATGACGGAAAAATGCTTTGAGGAGCGTTTTAGGGACGTAGAGGAAAACTATAAGGTCATCACGAACCGCATTGCGGAGGCAGCGGTGCGCTCCGGCAGAAAGCCCGAGGACATCACGTTTCTTGCGGCGACGAAGACCGTGCCGGCGGAGGTCATCAACCACGCCATCGGCTGCGGCCTGCGCTTCATCGGCGAAAACCGCGTGCAGGAATTCATGGACAAATATGAAAAGATCGATTGGGACAAGGGCGTTTCCGGCCAGATCATCGGGCGCTTGCAGACGAACAAGGTGAAATATATCATCGATAAGGTCGACTGCATCCAGTCGGTGGATTCCGTAAAGCTTGCAAAGGAAATTTCCCGCCTTGCGGAGAAAATAGGCCGCAAAATGCCGGTGCTCATTGAAGTGAATATCGGCGGGGAAGAAAGCAAGGGCGGCATCGAAAAAGCTGCGCTGCCCGAGTTATTGGAAGAAATTGCCGTGCTGCCGGGCATTCAGGTAAACGGATTGATGGCAATTCCACCAATTTGTGCGGAAAAATCCGCGCTATGCAATTATTTTTCCCAAATGCATCAATCTTTTATTGACATCCGCGCCAAAAAAATAGATAATGTATTTATGAATTGCCTTTCGATGGGTATGTCTTCCGATTACGCGGAGGCCATCGAGTGCGGCGCCACTATGGTGCGCATCGGCTCTTCGCTTTTCGGCCCGCGCGACTACACGCGCTGACCGACCCTGTTATGCAGAAAATGGAGGTATAATATATGGCAGGCATTGTAGAGAAGCTTCAGAAAATGTGGAACCCGCCCGACGACGAGTATGATGAATACTACGAGGACGAGGCCACGGAGCCCACGGCAGACAGCCGCGAGGAGCAGCCTTCCGCACGCCGTTCGTTCTCCTCTTCAAGCTCGAACCGCGTTGTGAACATTAACCACGCACGCGCAGGCGCACAGGTGGTTGTGTTTAAGCCGAACTCTTTCCGTGACGACACAAATAGCATTGCGGATGAGATCAACCAGGGCCATACGGTTGTTGTGAATTTTGAAGAGACGAACGCGAGCGAGGCGCGCTATATTCTGGCGTTCCTCAGCGGCGCTTCTTACGCGAACCACGGCGAGGTGAGACCCATCGCCGCGAAGACTTATATTTTCACGCCTGCGGGCGTGAGCCTGAGCGGTGCGGAGATTCGCGATGATCTTGCACAGAACGGCGTAACGTTCTGATATGGCCGCACAGGAAGACAAGCTTTTTGAAGCGAAAATAGAGGATTGCCTGCGCCTTGGCGAAAAAAGGCCGGCGTTCTTGGGCTTTTTGGATCTTTCCGAGCGCGCGTACGCAGAAGAATATTTGCGCCGTGCACATGCGGAAAATTACCGATTTTTCGGTGGCTTTCCCGAAGCGGAGCGAACGGTTTTGGGCGTGTTTCCTGACTACATGGAACCCTTAGATGAGGAGTTCCCGGTGACGGGGCTCACGGTGAAGTTTCGCCGGCAGGATGCGCTTTCACACCGCGATTTTATGGGCTCATTTCTGGCACAGGGCGTGGTGCGTGCATCGCTCGGCGATATTCTGGCCGAAGAAGGGCGCGCCGTGCTGTTTGTGAAAACAGAGCTTGCGCCGCACTTTCTTTCGCAGATCGATAAGATCGGTCGGGTGGGGGTGCAGATTACAAAGGGCTTTACAGATCCGCTGCCGCAGGCGCACAGCTTTCAGCCGATGGGCGGCGTGGTCGCTTCGGAACGCTTAGACTGCTTGGTTGCCTTTTTGGCGGGCACCGGCAGGGAAAAAGCCGCGCAGATGGTGCACGCGGGTTTGGTTTCCGTCAACCATAGGGAGACGGATTCCGTTTCGCACCGTGTAAATGAAGGAGACATCATCTCCATACGCCGCTGCGGGCGATTTATTGTTGATATGCTCGGCCCGGTCACGAAAAAGGGCCGTTTATCTGTGAAATGCAGAAAATACATATAGGAGGCTTACACACATGTTATCGATTAAAGACATCAATGAAGTCAGCTTCAGAAAATCAAATTTTTCCGGTTACAATTCTGATGATGTCGATCAGTTTATTGATGAAGTTTTGGAGACCGTAACGGCACTCACAAAGGAAAACGCAGAGATTAAAACGCGCAAGACGGATGATTCCGCCGCTGTGCAGCAGTTACAGGCGAAAAACGCCGAGCTGCAGGAGAAGCTTTCTATTTTGGCTGCAAAAATTGAGTCTTACCGTGCAGAGGAAGACGGTATTAAGGACGCAATCCTCAGCGCACAGCGCCTTGGCAATGCTTCCATCCGTGAGGCAAAGGCGAAGGCCGAGAAGATTGTGAACGACGCAAACGCGAAGGCGGACGCTCTTGTAAAAGATGCGAAGGGCCGCTCCGAAACGCTTGTGAAGTCCTATGAAAAGCAGATCGCCGCAAAAGAGAAAGAGCTGGAGAACATGAAGCGCGAGGTGACAAACTTCCGCGCATCGCTCTACGGCATTTATAAAGAACACCTTGCCGTGATTGAGAAGATTCCGACGTTTGACCTGCCGGAGGAAGAGCAGGAGGAAAAAGCGCCCGCCGAGGAACCGACGCCGGTATACACCGAGCCTGAAGTGATTGAGGAGCCGGAAGAAGAAATCCCGGTGCCTGCGGCACAGCAGGTCAAAGAGGAACCCGCACCGGCCCCCGCAGAGCCGAAGCCCGCTCCCGCACCTGTCCCGGAGCCGATCCCCGCACCGGCGCCGGTACAGCCGCAGCCTGTTTACGACAAGGACTCTTATATTAAGGAGCAGTTCAGCGGCATCGGCCTTGATCTGAACGCTTACGCCGACATCCCGGAATCTTTGCAGAAAGAAAAGGAGGCCCTTTTCAGCACGCTGGAGTTCGGCGTTGAAGACGAAGGCGACAAGAAAAAGGGTAAATTTAAGAGAAGATAAAACCAGCAGAAAGGCACGGATCAATATATGGATTACAAAAGCACATTGAACCTCCCCAAGACCGACTTTGCCATGCAGGCCGGCCTACCGAAGCGCGAGCCGGTAATGCTCGAAAAGTGGTATGAAGACAAGGTTTACGAGACCGTTCTCGAAAAGAACGACGGTAAGCCGCTTTATGTTCTGCACGACGGCCCTCCGTATGCAAACGGCGATATCCACCTCGGCACGGCGCTGAATAAGACGCTGAAAGACTTTATCGTTCGCTACAAGAATATGTCCGGCTTTAAGGCACCGTACGTTCCTGGTTGGGATACCCACGGCTTGCCGACCGAGCTGAAGGCCAGAAAGAAAGCGGGCGTTTCGAATTCCACTGCAATCTCCGACATCGAGCTGCGCAAGCTCTGCCGCGAGTTTGCCCTCGGCTACCTCGATGAGCAGCGCAACTCCTTCAAGCGTCTTGGCGGCATCGGTGAATGGGACAACCCGTATGTCACTCTGCGCAAGGAATTTGAAGCAAAGCAGATCGAGATCTTCTCCGAAATGGCGACGAAGGGCCTCATCTATAAGGGCTTAAAGCCGGTTTACTGGTGCCCGGAGTGCGAGACTGCACTGGCGGAAGCCGAGATTGAATACGCAGAGGATCCCTGCCACTCCATCTATGTGAAGTTCCGCGTGACGGACGACAAGGGCCTTTTGACCCCGATGGGCGCAGACCTGAGTAAGACCTACTTCGTAATCTGGACGACGACGACCTGGACGCTCCCCGCGAACGTCGCGATTTGCGTCGGCCCGGAATTTGAATATGCACTTGTAAAGTCCGGCGACGAATACTATGTGATGGCAACGGCCCTGACCGAATCTGCCATGCAGGCGGCGGGCAAGACCGATTACGAGATTCTTGGCACCTTAAAGGGCAGCGATCTTGAGTATATGAAGACGGCGCACCCGTTCATCGACCGCACATCTCTCGTCATCGTGGGCGACCACGTTACGTTGGAAAGCGGTACCGGCTGCGTTCACACGGCTCCGGGCCACGGCGTCGAAGACTATGACGTCTGCCACAATCACTATCCCGAAATTCCGATTGTTGTGCCGGTGGACAGCCATGGCAAGATGACCGAGGAAGCGGGCCAGTTTGCAGGCCTGACGACCGAGGAAGCGAACAAGGCGATTGCACAGCACCTTGAGGATACAGGCGCACTGTTCGCTTTACAGAAGATCATCCACCAGTATCCGCACTGCTGGCGCTGCAAGAAGCCGGTTCTGTTCCGTGCGACCGAGCAGTGGTTCTGCTCCGTGGACGCTATCAAGGATCAGGCTATTGAAGCCATCAAGGGCGTAAAGTGGATCCCGGGTTGGGGCGAAGACCGCATTTCCTCCATGGTCCGTGACCGCAACGACTGGTGTATCTCCCGTCAGCGTCGCTGGGGTGTGCCGATTCCGATTTTCTACTGCAAGGACTGCGGCGAGCCGCTCATCGAGAAGGACGCAATGCACGCAGTTTCCGAGCTGTTCCGCGCAGAGGGCTCCGATGCTTGGTACATCAAGGAAGCGGAAGAAATTCTGCCCGCAGGCACAAAGTGCAAGAAGTGCGGCTGCACCTCCTTTACAAAAGAGCGCGACATCATGGACGTTTGGTTTGATTCCGGCGTGACCCATGCTGCCGTTTGCGATACACGCGATTATCTCCATTGGCCGGCTGACCTGTACCTTGAGGGTGCAGACCAGTACCGCGGCTGGTTCCAGTCTTCGCTGCTCACGTCCATTGCATGGCGCGGCAAAGCGCCGTACAAGGCTGTCGTCACACACGGCTGGGTTGTGGACGGTCAGGGCAGAAAGATGAGTAAGTCCCTCGGCAACGGCATTTTGCCGCAGGAGATTGTGGATAAGTACGGCGCAGATATCCTGCGTCTGTGGGTCGCTTCTTCCGACTACCATGCCGATATCCGCATCTCCCCGGAAATCCTCAAACAGCTTTCCGATGCATACAGAAAGATCCGCAACACAGCGCGCTATATGCTCGGCAACCTTTCCGATTTTAATCCGGATACCGACAGTGTAGAGGTTTCTGAGATGCTTTCCATCGATAAGTGGGCGCTGAACCGTTTGGATCGGCTGATGGTGAAGGTGCGCGAGGGCTATGAGTCCTTCGAGTTCCACCAGGCTTACCACGCCATCCATAACTTCTGCGTTGTGGATATGTCGAACTTCTATCTCGACGTCATCAAGGATCGTCTGTACACCGAGAAGAAGGACTCCGCTGCACGCCGCGCCGCGCAGACTGCGATGTATATCATCCTCGATGCGATGACCCGTCTGGTCGCGCCGATCTTGGCGTTCACCTCCGACGAGATCTGGCAGAGCATGCCGCACGCTTCCGATTGCGATGCACGCCACGTTGTTTACAACGAGATGCCGAAGCCGACGAGCGAAAAGTACGGCATCGACGTGACGGAAGAATTCATCGCACGCTGGGATAGAATCCATGCAATCCGCGATGTTGTGAAGAAGGCGCTTGAAAACGCACGTGCAGAGAAGACGATCGGTGCATCGCTCGATGCAAAGGTCACGCTGTTCTGCACCGGCGAGCTGTATGCGTTCCTCAAGTCTGTGGAAGACGAGCTTGCAACCGTGTTCATCGTATCTCAGGTCGAGATCGTGGACGGCGAGGGCGGCACACTTTCCGACGATGCACTTGGCCTCTCCGTGCAGGTCGATAAGGCAGAAGGCTGCAAGTGCATGCGCTGCTGGACATATTCCTCCACGGTCGGCAAAAACCCGGCATACGTGGATCTGTGCGAGCGCTGCGCAAAAGCACTTTCCGAATAATTTCGGACACATTGAATTTGTTTTAAACGGTACGTGCTTAATGACGCCGTGCTGTTGAATAATTGAACCGAACCAAGGTGCAAACCGGTTTTGCCCGGCTTGCGCCTTTTTCGGGTTATAAGGGGATATTTCTTTTGTCCATTCTCATTCTTTTGCTGATCGCCGTACTGACAGCTGTCGATCAGTTTATAAAAATGACGGTTATCACAAACTTAAAGCCCATCGGCAGCGTGACGTGCATTCCGGGCCTTTTGGAGTTCCGTTACCTTGAAAACAACGGTGCGGCATTCGGCTTTTTTGCCGGGCTTTCGTGGCTTTTGATCATACTGACGATAGGGCTTATGGCAGCGTTGCTCGTGCTTTTGTTCCGCTATAAGCACCACACATGGATGTCGCGCACGTCGTGCGTGCTCATCATCGCGGGCGGCATCGGTAACCTCATTGACCGTTTTATTTTCGGCTATGTGGTCGATTACATCCATGTGCTGTTTTTTCCGTATGTGTTCAACTTTGCAGACTGCTGCGTGGTGGTCGGTGCGATTTTGTTTGCCGTGTGGTACTTATTCTTTAAAGACAAAAAAGAAGCGGCAGATAAAAAAGTGAACGAGCCGACGGAAACGACTGCCGACGGGGTCGGGAAATAAGTATGGCGGAGCTGCATGAGATTGAGGTCACAGCGGCGGGCTGGCGCGCCGATAAGCTGATTGCGGAGGCGCTGCCGGAGCTTTCCCGCTCTGCGGTGCAGAATTTGATCCGCGACGGGCACGTGACCTGCGATAATAAGATTGTGCAGAAAAGCGCGAAGCTTGCGCCGGGGAGCGTTTTGTGCGTGGAGATTCCCGAAGCGCGCCCGCTCGACGTGAAGGCGGAGAACATTCCGCTTGACATCGTATATGAAGATGACGACCTACTTGTGGTGAACAAGCCGAAGGGTATGGTAGTGCACCCGGCAGCGGGCAATTATGACGGTACACTTGTGAACGCACTGCTGTACCACTGCGGCGATTCGCTTTCGGGCATCAACGGCGTGATTCGCCCGGGCATTGTGCACCGCATTGACAAGAACACGAGCGGGCTGCTCATCGTCGCGAAGAATGACACCGCGCACCGGCACTTGGCGGAGCAGATCAAGGCGCACAGCTTTACGCGCGAATACCGCGCCGTGGTGTACGGGAAAATTCGCGAGGACGGCACGGTGGATGCGCCCATCGCACGTCATCCGCAGGACAGAAAGCGCATGGCGGTACAAAACACGCCGAACGCGAGAAACGCCGTGACGCACTATTTTGTCACAAAAAATTTTACGGGATTTACGCAGCTGCGCCTGCGCCTTGAGACCGGACGCACGCACCAGATCCGTGTGCACATGGCGTATATCGGGCATCCTGTCGCGGGCGACCCGGTCTACGGACCGAAAAAAGTCATCACGCAGCTGCATGGGCAGTGCCTGCACGCGGGGCTCATCGGGTTCATCCACCCGCGCACGGGCGAATATATGGAGTTTGAAGCGCCGCTGCCGCCATATTTTACGGATTTTGTGAAGACGCTGCATGCGGAGGACAAATAAGGGGGAGCGCTTGTGCGCGCGGGAAGTCAACGGACAATTTTACTGTTCGCACTGTTTTTAATGGCGTGTGCGGCGGTGCTGTTCTGCGTTTCCTTTGAGAATACACCGCTTGAACCGTACAGGGTGACATCGACAGGGCAAAGCGAAGCAGCATCGAGCGCGCCGGCTGCATCCGCTTTAAGCGAAGAAAAAGTCAACATCAACACCGCGTCGAAGGAAGAGTTGATTGGCCTGAACGGCATCGGAGAAGTACTCGCCGACAGAATCATCGAATACCGCGAAGCAAACGGTGGATACAAAGATGTGCGTGAGCTCACGAATGTAAAAGGCATCGGCGAAAAGCTGCTTGAGAAACTGCTGCCGTATGTGACGGTGTAAACAAAAAAGGCATACGTTCCACTCTGTCCGTTTGACATTGCTTTGAAGAACGCCGGTGTGCAGCACAAGCTGATTCCGCCCAGAACACCTTGGCACAACGGCAAGGTAGAGCGGAGTCATCGAAACGACCAGCGCTATTTTTACAACTGGGAAAAGTTTGTAAGTGTAAAAGATCTAAACCGAAAGTGCAAAGATCATTTGCGCTGGAGCAACAGAAAGCCCTCTTGATCTCCTCTGTGAAATTCTTTCTAACGCCTGATTCTTTTCTATCCCTCTTTTCTTTACCTTCTGTGGGTCGTATCTATCTACAACGCAGAGAAAGGCATTAAAAATACTTCATATCGGTTGCAATATGTCGAATTATATGTTAAAATGTAATTAAACAATTAATTTGGAGTGGGAAGAAACATGGTTCCTTTTAATAGACCGCCTTATATAGGCAAAGAGATGGAGTATATTTCCAAAGTAATCAGAGCGCATAAAATTTGTGGTGATGGACAGTTTACAAAGAAATGCCACCAATTGCTGGAGCAGATGACAGGAAGCCAGAAGGTGCTCCTGACTACCTCTGGCAGCCACGCACTGGAGATGGCTGCTCTTCTTTGTAATCTGGAGCCCGGGGATGAGGTGATCCTGCCCAGCTTTACTTTCTCGTCTACGGCCAATGCCTTTGTGCTGGCTGGTGCAAAGCTTGTATTTGTGGATATTCGTCCGGATACCATGAACATTGACGAGACCAAGATCGAGGCAGCCATTACCGATAAGACCCGTGTGATCGTTCCGGTTCACTATGCGGGCGTGGCCTGTGAGATGGATACCATCATGGAAATCGCCAGAAAGCACAATCTGAAGGTGGTAGAGGATGCGGCGCAGGGCGTCATGAGTACCTACCATGGCAAGGCGCTGGGCACCATTGGCGATTTTGGCTGCTTCAGCTTCCATGAGACCAAGAACTACTCTATGGGCGAGGGCGGTGCACTGCTGATCCGCGATGAAGAGAAGAATGAGGCTGCGGAGATCCTCCGGGAAAAAGGCACCAACCGGAGCCGGTTCTTGCGGGGGCAGGTGGATAAGTATACTTGGGTGGGCTATGGTTCTTCATATTTGCCCTCTGACATGAATGCGGCCTACCTGCTGGCACAGCTGGAAGAGGCCGAGAAGATCAACAACGCTCGGCTTGCCAGTTGGCACCACTATCAGGAGCGTCTTGCGCCGCTGGAGCAGCAGGGAAAGTTGGAAATCGCCCACATTCCGGAGGGCTGCGGCCACAACGCGCACATGTTCTGGATCAAGCTTCGTGATCTAGAGGAGCGTACGGCCATGATCGCCTATCTGAAGGAGCATGATATTTACTCCATGTTCCATTATGTCCCTCTGCATTCCGCCGAGGCTGGACTGAAGTTTGGCCGCTTTGCGGGCAAAGACGTTTATACCACCAAGGAGAGCAACCGGCTGACCCGCCTGCCTATGTATTACGGGCTCACGGAGGAAGAGGTCAATACAGTGGTGGAGACTGTAAAGGGGTTCTGGAGGTAAGCGCACAGCAGCGGGCTACTATTCGCTGCTGCACTGCGGCAACGAAAGCCCGCTCAAAATAAATAACGGTAAGGTAACTCGCCAAAAGGGGATTGTGATTTATGCTTGTGACTGTGGCCATACCATGTTACAAATCGGCCAAGACACTGCCGCATGTTGTGGCAGATATTCAAAATCAGTTTTCACTCCATAAGGAATATGAATATCAGCTGGTACTGGTGAATGACGGTTCTCCGGATCAAGATGCAACGTTTCAGACAATTGAGACGCTTTGCAGGGAGGATCCTCGGATCGTAGGAGTAGAATTGTCCAAAAACTTTGGTCAGGCGGCTGCAAAGATGGCTGCGCTGCGCTATGTGCAGGGTGACGTACTGGTGTATATGGATGATGATGGGCAGCATGACGCACGAGGAATTTTTCCACTGGTCCAGGCGGTTGAAGCCGGAGCTGACATGGCAATTGCGGAGTTCCATGGGAAAAAGCATACGCTGTTTAAGCGCTTTACCAGTTGGCTGAACACAGAGATGCTCTGCCTGACACTGCAAAAGCCTAAGAATATCCATACGTCTTCTTTTGCGGCGTACAGTAAATTTCTGATTGAACGATTAAAAGAATATGATACCCCGTTTGTCTCGATGTTTGGCTACGTGCTTCAGCATACAAGAAAAATTGTAAATGTTCAGCTGGAGCATCATGAGCGGCTGGAAGGCCAGTCGGGCTATACGCTGAAAAAGCTTTTGAAGCTATGGAGTGATGGCGCTTTAAGCTTTTCCACAGTGCCGCTTCGTCTGATTGGAATGTTTGGAATCGCATCCTGTGTGGTAAGCCTTGTTATGTGGACTTGCGCAGTTGTAATGGATGTAATGGGAAAGTCGGCAGCGGTCTGGGCGGTTCTTGGGGCAATGTTCTTCCTTGGGGGATGCCTTTTTTTTGCACTTTCCATTTTGGGTGCATATATTGGAAGGGTGTTCCTGATTCAATGTGAACAGCCGCAATATGTGGTTCGGACGGTGCTGAATTATGAGCGGGAAGGAGTCCGGGCGTGACAAAGACATTTGCAAGCTGGCTGAAAAAGCACAGAGAGATTTTGTGTGCGCTGGGAATAAATTTACTGTTTTTACTGATTTGCCGGTGCTTTAGCCATATGCAGTTTGGTACGAATGATGATCGTGATATCAGCAATTTGCTGGCGAATGTCTATGGCGGCGAGGACGGATACTATATTGCTTTTGTAAATGTGTTTTTATGCAAGGCATTGGCTGCACTTTACAAGATTACGAATAATGCTGCCAACTGGTATGTCATAATCTCTGTGGGAGTTTCCTTTATTTCGCTGGCAACAGCATCCTATATCCTGATGCACCGGGCAAAGCGCTTTCCGGCTGGGGCTGCGTTGACTATAATTTTTGTGGGAGCGCTTTGCGAGAGTCACTATATTGTGTTTCAGTTTACCCAGAACGCAGCGTTATATGTTGCGGTGGGGGCAGTTCTGCTGGCCGATATGCTGCAGGAGACATCGAGAAAGGGCAAACTGTTCCGTGGAATTGGCGGGTGCGTGCTCATGTTGATGGGCAGCATGCTGCGTTATCAGTCCCTATACTTTACATTGCCGTATCTTGCGATGTTTGCGGGATATGAAGTGCTGTTTGCGCACAAGGACATGCCGTTACTTTCGTGGCTGAAGAAGAACTGGAAAACACTTGCGGTTATGTGTATCAGTGTTTTGGTAGCGGTTGGAGTTCGCACGGCAAATATGGCGTATTACCGTAGTAATCCTGCTGCGCTGGATTATTATGAGGAAAATGCAATGCGTGCGGAACTGCTGGATTACGGTGTTCCAGACTATGATGAAAATGCGGAGGCATTGATGGCTTTGGGAATATCCAGAGAGGATTTGGATATGTTCGCGAACCAAAGCTATCTGGATAAAGAGGTGTTCAACCGGGATGTTGTGGAAGCACTGGTTGGTATGAAATCAGAACAGTCAGCTTCCTATTCCGCAGTGAATCTTAAAACAGAAGCAATTGCAGCGGTTTTTCAGGTACCAGATGATGTTCGGCAGCGGCAGTTTTGGCTCCTTTTCTTTGGGGTTGTGCTGTTTCTGCTGTTTTGTATGGATTGGAAGCGCTTCCTGTTGCTGCTGGGCACCCTGGTTGTGGCATTTGTGATGATGTGGTATTTTGTTTCTGTGGGACGAATGCCATACAGAGTCTGGTATTCGATCACTGCGCCGGCGCTGCTGTTCTGTATTTATCTTGGAACCCTGAGCTGGCGGAAACGAAGTGTCGTGGATCAGGCAGATAAAAATATCTGGACAACATTGGGCGGTGTTGGGCACGATATGGGCTGCACACTGCTGATTCTGACCTGCGCAGCAGTGTGTGTCCTGACGATTTGTCATGCGGCAGAAGATGACACAGCTGAGATTACCGATACCTATCAGAAAGTAATTGAGTATGCGGAATCATATCCTGATGATTTTTTCCTGCTGGACAGGCCAACGATTTCACGTCTGACCTATACCAGCACGGCAACACCATTTACCTGTTTCTCCAGAACTAGCCACCAGAATGTATGCATTCAGGGGGGGTGGGTGTGCTGGACCCCTGCCAATCTTTCTGTTTTGGAACGATGGGGGATGCCCAATGTCTATCAGGCAATTGGTGAGGGCACGGTGGTATACATGATATGTACGGTTCCGCCAGAGCGGGAACTGGCATTCATTCAGTGCCATTACAATCCCAATGTTACAATGGCGTGGGTGGACAGCGTGAATGACCTGATGGTATATGGGTTTTATATTGCGACGGAATAACGATGGAATAACAATGAAAGAAGCTGAGACTATGGAAAACCAGAAGAAGCTCCTGTTTCTTGGCGGAACAGGAGCCATGTATGATGCGGTTGAACGTGCGAAACGCATGGGTATCTATACGATTGTAGTGGATTATTATCCGAATTCACCTGCAAAGCGGATTGCGGACCGCTCATATTTGGCCAGCACGACAGATATTGATCGGGTGTTGGAAATTGCAAGGGAAAATGAGATAGACGGTGTGTTTACTGGATTTTCTGATGCGAACTTGATGCCTGCATGCCTGGTGGCGGATACGCTTGGACTTCCGTTTTATGCAACGAAAGAGCAAATCAATGTAACCACCAACAAACTGCTGTTCAAAGAGACCTGCAGAGAATATGGGATCCCGGTGGTGCCGGAGTTCCATTTGGATGGTGACCTGAAACGGGAAGATCTGGAGCTGATCCAATACCCGGTGATCGTGAAGCCATCAGATGCGTGGGCTAGCAAGGGTGTTTCAATCTGTGAAAATGAGAAAGAGCTTTGCGAAGCGGTTCCGTATGCACTGAAATTTTCGCAGAATCAGTGCGTGATCGTGGAGCGGTATATGGCTGCCTATCCGGATGTGTGCATGTACTTTAATCTTCAGAATGGTGTACTGTCGTTGTCTTCCATGTGCGAGCGTGACATGAATCAGGTGCAGGAGGGGAAGGCCATGCAGCCCAATGCGTTGTTTTACCCCTGCCGGTTTATTCCGCTCTACTATGAACAGCTGGAGGAGAAACTGAAAAATATGACAGCAGGTCTCGGCATGAAGGACGGCACGATGTTTATGCAGTGCTTTGTGGTGGATGGCATGCTGTTGCCTTTTGAAATGGGCTATCGCCTGTGCGGCGCACAGGAATATATTCTCTGCGCAGCTGAGAATGAGATTGACAGCTGTCAGATGATGCTGAATTATGCGCTGTTCGGTGCATGCACAGGCTGGAATGCGGCAGAGAAGAATAAGCCGATGTTTGACCACAGTGATGTAATTCTGCTGGCACTGATGAAGCCGGGAAAAATCACCCGGATTGATGGATTGGAAGCGCTCCGTGCAATGCCGGAAATCCTCAATATCATTCAGTTCTACTATGAAGGCGATGAGATCGGAAAAGGGTCTATGGGAACGCTGAACCAGACATTTGCAAGAATCTTCATTCAGGGGAAAGATGCAGATCGTCTGCTGGCGTTGATTGATCATGTGCAGAAAACTCTGAAAGTGCTTGATGAAAATGGCGAGCAGATGTTGATCTCGGGCTATGACTGTAAAAAGGCACATGTGCTGAAGCAGTTTGACTGATACGGGTCGGAGGGAAGAAAAGATATGGAAAAAAAGAACGAGTTTACAAATGAAGAGCTGGCACAGGCGGTCAGGTGGGATATTATTGAAATGATCTATCGGGCAGGAATGGGTCATCCGGGTTCATCGCTGTCTTGTGTGGAAATTCTTGTAGCACTCTATTTGGGCGGTGTAATGAATGTGGATCCGCAGAATCCCGATTGGCCGGAGAGAGATAGATTTGTGCTTTCAAAAGGCCATGCCTCGCCGGCATTGTATTCGGTGCTGGCACGCCGCGGATTTTTCCCCCGTGAAACGCTGTCGACATTCCGTAAAACCGGCTCTATGCTGACGGCATATCCGGATATGTCTACGCCGGGCGTAGATATGGAGTCCGGTTCTCTAGGTAATGGTATTTCCACTGCTGTTGGAATGGCGATTTCTGCAAAATTAAGAGGTTGTTCTTATAAAACTTATTGCGTTCTTGGCGATGGAGAGTTACAGGAGGGTATTGTTTGGGAGGCTGCAATGTGTGCAGCACACCATAATCTGGATAACTTGATTGCTTTTGTAGACCGGAACCGACTTCAAATCACCGGAACAGTAGCAGATGTTATGGATATTTCTCCCTTGGAGGAAAAGTGGCATGGGTTTGGGTGGAACGTCATTACCATTAATGGGCACAACTTTGATGAGATCTATGCGGCTATTGAACTAGCACAGCGCCATCAAGGCTCTCCGACGGTCATTATTGCAAACACCGTAAAGGGAAAAGGCGTTTCCTATATGGAAAATGTGCTGAAATGGCATCGGAGTGTTATTTCCGATGAGCAGTATCAGCAGGCGATTACTGAAATTCATGCAAGGGAGGAATTGATATGAGCCAGCTCCCAATCAGAATTATTTTTGGCAAGGAGATCATTCGGCTTGCCGAGGAATATGGTTATTATGCAGTGTGTGCAGATACCAAGTGCTGCTCATTTGAGGATTTTGGAGATATTTATCCGGAACGTCAGATTTCAATTGGAATCGCTGAACAAAATTTGATTGGAGTAGCCAGCGGCTTGGCCAGCTGCGGACATAAGGTTGTGCTGGCAACGTACAGCGTATTTGCAACGATGCGTGCCTGTGAACAGCTCAGAACGTATATTTGCCATCCCAAACAGGATGTTATAGTCATGGGGACTCATGCAGGGCTGCAGACTGGCTCGGAAGGCGTCAGCCATACAGCCATTGAGGACATTGCGATTCTTCGTGCCCTGCCGAATATGACCATTATTCAGCCGTCAGATGCTGTTTCTGCCAGAGTGTTGGCAAGAAAGGCACTGGAGTTCCATGGCCCGCTGTATGTCCGGCTTCCTTTTGACGCTGTAGAGGATATCAATGACGAAGCAACCTATCATGTTGAGATCGGCAAGGCAAATTGGGTAAAGCGTCGGGGAAAAGATGTTACCCTGATTGCCACGGGAATTATGCTGGACCGCACTGTAAAGGCCGCGAAAGCACTGGAAGCCCGGGGAGTCAATGCGCAGATTATGGAGATTCATACGCTCAAGCCCATTGACCGCGAGGCAGTTATTACAGCGGCCGGAGAGACCGGCGCAATTGTGACGGTCGAAGATCACTCTGTCATTGGCGGGCTTGGCGGAGCTGTAGCAGAGGTGCTGGCTACGAATTTGCCGGTTTCTATGCGTATGATTGGTATTCAGGATTGCTTTGCAAGATCCGGAGACGCAGAGGCACTGTATGAGGCAAATCATATGACGGCTGCTGACATAGTAGCGGCAGCAGAAGAACTTGTGGAGCGGAAGAAAATCAGATGAAGCAGTTAGGAATCATTGGGCTGGGGGCTATGGGAGCGCCCATGGCAGGCAAACTACAAGAATGTGGATTTCAACTTTTTACGACAGTGCGTAGTGCGTATAGTCGCCAGAAGGCAGAACGCATGGGAATCCAGGTCTTGGAGACTGCCGGAGAAATTGCGGAGCGAACGGACCGCATTTTGCTGATGGTTTCAAATTATGAGCAGTGCCGCGGTTGCCTGCAGGGGACTGATGGGGTGTTGGCTGCAATGAAAAAGGGAATAATCATTGTTTCCAGTACCATTGCGCCGGAACAAATGCGCCTGCTCAGTGAAATGTGTCCAGAGGGAATTGCACTTTTAGACGCACCGGTAAGCGGTGGCGTAACCGGTGCCGAACAGGGAAAACTTGTAACGATGGCAGCGGGTGACAGTCAGGTATTTGAGGTATGCAGGGATATATTTCAGGCCTATTCCAAGAAGATCGTTTATGTGGGCGCTAAGCTGGGACAAGGCCAGATGCTCAAGGCAGTCAATCAAATGCTGGTTGGAATCCATATTGCAGCAGCAGCGGAGGCAGTGTCTTTCAGCGAGTCTATGGGGATCGATCCGCAGGTATTGCAGGATACAATCTCTGAATGTGCAGGTAATTCTAATATGTTCCAGAGTAGAGTGCCCAAGCTGATGAAGCATGATTTTTCGTCTCGTGCGGCGCTTGAAACGATGGAAAAGGATTCAAAAATTTGTATTGATTTGGCGGAGAAGGCAGGGGTTCCGTGCTATTTGACGGAACTCTGTCATGACTTGTATAGGAAAACGCCTCGTTCCGAGACTGTACAAGAGGATGCTTGCGCGGTAATTAGAGTGTATCAGCAGGCAAACGGAAAGGACTCGAATCTGACTTGAAAAAATGGAACGCAAGCAATAACGTAGAAATAAGTGGGGAGCTGCTGCAAATCAGAGGTGAAAATCGGCATGGATGACAAGGAAAAAGCTGGAATTGGTCAAATCGGTTTTATGCAGGGCACTGTGATTGTATACTCCTTTAGCGGAGTGTTTCAGAAATTGGCGTCCCGATACCCGATGATTTCAATTCAGTTTCTGCTGTTTTATGGATGCTCTATCGGAATTTTATTTGTATATGCAGTTTTATGGCAGATGATTTTGCGCAAGGTCCCGCTGACAACGGCGTATAGCAATCGTGCTGTGTCCATGATTTGGAGTATGGTATGGAGTGTACTGCTGTTTCAAGAGAGTACCAGTTGGAATCAGATCCTCGGTGCGATAGTGATCTGCTACGGGATATATAAGGTTATGGCATCGGGGGATAAGTAACGTGTGGTTGTATTTCCTAATTGCGATCAGCTCTGTTCTGATTGCGGATATTTCACAGATTATTCTGAAAAAAGCAGCAATGAAGCCATATGATGCTTGGTATAAAGCGTACTTAAATTTTTCTGTTATCTTTGCATACTTCCTTTTTGTGGTATCAACAGTCTGCTCGGTGATTGCGCTGCGTAAACTTCCGCTTTCACTCTCGCCCATGTGGCAGTCTTTGGGACAGATTTTTGTAGTGATACTTAGCTATTTCTTTCTGCATGAGAAAATTACGAAAGGAAAACTAAAGGGAATCGCAATTATTGTATTGGGAATCGTGATTTTCTCACTTCCCCTTGGATAAATAAAGGTTATATTTTAACACCAAAGAGTAAAACGGAGGATGCAAACAGTGAAAGGAATTATTTTAGCCGGCGGCGCCGGCACGAGACTTTACCCGCTGACCATGGTAACATCCAAGCAGTTGCTGCCCGTATACGATAAGCCGATGATCTACTATCCCCTGTCTACCCTGATGCTGGCGGGGATCCGGGACATTCTGATCATCTCTACGCCGGAGGACACCCCACGCTTCCACGATCTGCTGGAAGACGGCAGTCAGTTTGGCATCACTCTTTCTTATGCTGTGCAAGAAGCGCCGGAAGGGCTTGCGCAGGCGTTACTCATCGGTAAAGAATTCATCGGTGACGAACCGTGTGCAATGATCCTCGGCGATAATATTTTCTACGGAAACGGTTTCTCCCGCATTCTCCAGAACGCAAGCAGCAGAGCCGAAAACGGCATATCCACGATCTTTGGCTATTATGTAACGGATCCAGAACGCTTCGGTATCGTGGAATTTGATGATGCAGGCAAGGTGATCTCTGTGGAAGAGAAGCCAAAGCATCCAAAGAGCAACTATGCCATCACCGGCCTGTACTTCTATCCCAAGGGTGTGTCGGATCTGGCCAAGAGGGTGGAGAAGTCGGATCGCGGCGAGCTGGAAATTACCACGCTCAACGAAATGTACTTAAATCAGGGTAATCTGGATGTGGAGCTGTTTGGACGTGGCTTTGCGTGGCTGGATACTGGTACAATGGATAGTCTTGTAGATGCAGCAGATTTTGTGCGTATGGTCGAAAAACGTCAGGGCGTAAAGATCTCCGCACCGGAGGAGATTGCTTACCGCTTCGGCTGGATCGATAAAGAAGAACTGCTGCGTTCTGCGGAAAAGTACGGTAAATCCCCGTATGGCACGCACTTGAAAATAGTTGCAGAAGGTACGATCAGAAGTTCCGTTCGCAGTACGAAGACCCAGGAGTAAGTTCCACAGCACAAGGAGTTAGATTATGACGATCATCGTTACCGGCGGCGCCGGATTTATTGGTTCCAATTTTATTTTTCACATACTGAAAGAATACCCGGATTACCGCATTGTCTGCCTCGATAAGTTGACCTACGCAGGCAACCTGTCTACGCTGGCGCCTGTCATGGATAACCCAAATTTCCGCTTTGTGAAGGCCGATATCTGCGACCGCGAAGCTGTAAATAAACTGTTTGAAGAAGAGCATCCGGACATTGTGGTTAACTTTGCGGCAGAATCTCATGTTGACCGTTCTATCGAAGATCCGGGCATCTTCCTCCAGACGAATATTATGGGTACCGCAACGCTGATGGACGCTTGCCGCAAGTACGGCATCCAGCGTTATCATCAGGTCTCTACCGACGAGGTTTACGGCGACCTGCCGTTGGACCGTCCCGACTTGTTCTTCACCGAGGAGACACCGATCCACACCAGCTCTCCGTACAGCAGCTCCAAAGCTGCCGCTGACCTGCTGGTTCTGGCTTACCACCGTACCTACGGCCTGCCTGTGACCATTTCCCGCTGCTCCAACAACTACGGTCCTTATCATTTCCCGGAGAAGCTGATTCCGCTGATGATCGCGAATGCTCTGGCAGACAAGCCCCTTCCTGTTTACGGCGAGGGTCTGAACGTCCGTGACTGGCTGTATGTGGAAGACCATTGCAAGGCCATTGATTTGATTATCCATAAGGGTCGTGTGGGCGAAGTTTACAATGTCGGCGGTCATAATGAAAAGCAGAACATCGAGATCGTAAAAATCATCTGCAAGGAGCTGGGCAAGCCGGAGAGTCTGATTACCCATGTTGGTGACCGTAAGGGTCATGATATGCGTTATGCCATCGATCCGACCAAGATTCATAACGAGTTGGGCTGGCTGCCGGAGACCAAGTTTGAGGACGGCATTAAAAAGACCATCCAGTGGTATCTCGATAATCGTGAGTGGTGGGAGACCATCATCAGCGGTGAGTATCAGAATTACTACGAAAAAATGTACGGTAATCGCTGATGACAAACGATGTACAGCAGATTCGAAGCGCTCCGGCGATCGATTTGCAGGAGCACTTTGGCAAAAAGAAATTGTTTTTCGTCTTAGCAGCAGCGCAGGCGGTTCTGCTGTTGTGCATTCTTCTTTTTTGCAGTATAAAATATGAGGTTTCGGATGATTTCATCATGGAAATGGTGGTTTCCGGTGCGTATACCGGCCACCCAGATGCCCACATGATGTTCTCCAACATTTTCATTGGCTGGCTTTTTGTGCCGCTGTATAGTCTTTTCCCGGCAATAAGCTGGTATTTTTGGCTGCAAATGCTTCTTTGCTTTTTGTCTTTTCTTGCGCTCACTTATGTACTTGTGCAGAAACTTCGTCTTGGCACAGCGGTTCTGACTGTTGTCTGGATTACAGCCTTTGCCGCACGTGATCTGTATATCTTGCCACAGTTTACAAAAACAGCGATTGTGGCATCTATGTGTGGATGTCTGTTGTTTGTTTGGGCGCTGTTTGAACAAAATAGGAGGAAATGCTGTGTATTAGGAGCTTTGTTGGCTATAACGGGATGTTTGGTTCGTAGAGACGCTTTCTTTATGGCGATAGCGTTTTCTAGTGTACTTGTTGTTTATCATATAGTGATTTGTTTTAAGCAAAAACAGATGAAGTTATATGAGTTTTTTCTTAAAATTGCTGTACCAGGGATAGTTTTTATAGTTACTATCTTTTTGTTTAATATTGTAAATGCACTTACATATACAGCCAATCCAGATTATACAGAATACTATACATTTACGAAAATCCGCTCCCAGATATTAGATTACACCTGGTGTGATTATGAAAATCTGCGCGACGAACTTACAGCAATCGGCGTATCGGAAAACGATTATCAAATGATTCTGCATTGGGATTTTGCAGATCAAGCGGTGTTTAGTACAGAGAAGATGCAGCAAGTATTGGATATTATCAATGCACATCGTGTGAATCTGCATCCGAGTATTCGCGAAGCGCTCAGCATGATTCGGTTGCGCCAACTCTATTATCCGATGACGCTTTGCTGTGTGCTGCTCGGATTATTCTGCGCCATTACAAATCCCAAAAAATTTTGGGTACCGGCGGTGTTGGCACTGATGGTGCTTGGATTTCTGGTCTATTTTTACAGACTTGGACGGTGGGTCTATCGCGTAGAATTTGGTTTTCTGTTCTGCGCCGCCGTATTGATCGCGTATTTCTGTGAGCCGTTTTTTAAGCGCAGCAAGGCGACGGAAGCTCTGTTGTGTGCCGCCGCGCTCCTGGTAGGCGGATGGCAGGGGATAAACTATCTGCCGGACAATACTGCACCTATAGAAGACGCTGTAGCATATCGCATGTATGTAGACGGTACATTTTATTATTCGGCAAGCTATTCTCCGGAAAAATACACGAAAACTGTAATTCCCGGCAAACTGCGCCCCGAATTCTTAGCACAAGTGAACGAAACGCCGGAAGATTTATATGTTTTAGATTTTGGCACGGCGATTCAGACGCTGTACTATGATTTTAGTGTGTTTAAAAGCAGCCGAGCCTGCTTTCCGAAAAATGTATTGTTTTTGAGTGGTGTGACGCAAAGCCACCCAAGTGTGCAGGACTACATTGAGTCCCTCGGCTTTGAAAATACGCTTGCAGCTCTGCCAAGCAAAAACGTCTATTACGTCAGCAATACGTCGTCTGAAACGCGTATTTTAACATTTTTTCATGAGCATGGCCATTCCGATATGCAGGTGACCGCCTGCGGCACTTTTGATGATTATACGCTCTGGAAGTATACGGAAACCGTTAACTGAAAATGAGGGGGCTAAAACTTGTTTACAAAAGCGGAAACGGCTCGGGTAAAAGGGATCGGTATACTTTTACTCCTGTTTCATCACTTGTTTTATAATGTGGATTTTGTTGAAAAGACAAAAATGGAGTTTCTTTTCTTGTCGGAAGATAGGATCCAACCAGTTGCCGTCATGGCGCGTGTATGCGTTTGGCTGTTCGTGTTTTTATCCGCGTACGGTTTATCTCTGCAATACCAAAAACGCGGGGGTGCAAATTCTGAAAGTACTTTACAATTTCTGATCCGACGTTGGTTTTCCTTGATGAAAGCTTTTTGGCCGGTCTATGTATTTGTATTTTTCGGGTATTGGATCGTTAGAGGCAATCCGATGCGTGTTTATGAAAACAGCGTGATTCGAATGATTGCGGATGTGTTTGCTGTTTCGGATTTTTTCCAAACCGGATTGCTCAGCGGCGTATGGTGGTATATGTGTCTGGCACAGATCATCGTGCTTCTGATCCCGCTGATAGACAGCCTGTGTGAACGGCTCGGAATGGCAGTGGTTCCGATTGGCTTTTTACTGCCTCAATTCATTCCCGATTCGATCCACTCCAAATATGGCGGCAGCTATTTGAATTATTTCTTAGTCATTCTTCTGGCAGCTGCATGTGCCAAGGGAGACGTGCTGAATAACTGATGTCTCGAAAAATGAAACACGGTAAATGGTCGGAAGTCGTGTTTGCGACGGTATTGTTCTTGGGCGCCGCGGGACTTTTGGTTTTGCGCTTTAGTATCTCGCAGAACGATCTGTGGCAAATCTGCGGTTTGCTCAGTGCGCTGGCTGCGTTTCTGATCATTGTTCTGGTTGGACGGTATTTTAAGGCGCACGTTATTTCTGCTCCTCTTGAGTTTTTAGGAAAACACTCAGGAAATATGTTTATGGTCCATGCTTTCTTTTACGGACCGTGTTCCGCTTTGGTTTTTTGGTCACATAATGCAATTTTGAGCTATTTTACGCTTTTGGTCATGAGTTTGGCCTTCTCCATCTCGATCGAAGCGATCAAAAAATGGTCAAAGTATAATAAACGGATGACAACGGTCACCAATTGGGTAACAAGTAAATTACATGCTTGATTTCTCAAAATAAAAATCCCCGAGTTCGCCTCGCAGTGCTCTGCAAATTGAACTCGGGGGTTCTTCTATCGCGTTTTATTTACTTCCCCAAAAATTCTCTCAACGCCGCATAGTCCACATTCTCCGGCTTCACTTGGTCGAAGAACGCAAGCAGCTTTTCGGCCAGCACGCGTTCGCCGCCGCTTTTTTACTTACTTCAAAACGACCTTATGGAAGACCTTTTTGCCTTTTTTGATGATGACATGGCCTTTTTCAAAATCGGCTGCGGTGCAGGTCTTGGCGATATCGGTGACCTTTACGTCGTCGACGGAAACACCGCCCTGCTGCACGAGGCGGCGGCCCTCACCCTTAGATGCAATGAGGCCGGCTTTCTGCATGAGGTCGAGAATGTTGATTGCGCCGTCGGTGAGGTCGGCTGCGGTGATCTCGGTGGTCGGCATGTTCTCGGAGTTTGCGCCGCTGCCGAACAGTGCACGTGCGGCTTCCTGTGCCTTCCGGGCTTCCTCAGCGCCATGTACCATCTGTGTAAGCTCGAACGCGAGGATCTCCTTTGCGCGGTTCAGCTGGCTGCCTTCCCAGCTTTCCATCTTTTCAATCTCGTCAAGCGGCAGGAACGTCAGCATCTTGATGCACTTCAAAACGTCGCTGTCGTCTACGTTTCTCCAGTACTGGTAGAAATCGAACGGGGAAGTTTTGTTCGGGTCAAGCCACACGGCGTTGCCGGCGGTTTTGCCCATCTTCTTGCCCTGAGAATCGGTGAGCAGGGTGATGGTCATGGCTGCGGCATCCTTGCCGAGTTTTCTGCGGATGAGCTCCGTGCCGCCGAGCATGTTGCTCCACTGGTCGTCGCCGCCGAACTGTAAATTGCAGCCGTACTTCTGGAACAAGGCGTAGAAGTCGTAGCTTTGCATGATCATGTAGTTGAACTCAAGGAAGGAGAGACCCTTTTCCATGCGCTGCTTATAGCACTCGGCGCGCAGCATGTTGTTGACAGAGAAGCATGCGCCCACTTCACGCAGGAGCTCGACGTAATTGAGCTTTAAGAGCCAATCGGCGTTATTGACCATGAGGGCCTTGCCGTCGGAGAAATCGATGAAGTTTTCCATCTGGCGCTTGAAGCAGGCGGCGTTGTGCTCGATGTCTTCCATCGTGAGCATCTTGCGCATGTCGGTGCGGCCGCTCGGGTCGCCGATCATCGTGGTGCCGCCGCCGATGAGGGCAATTGGCTTGTTGCCCGCCATCTGCAGGCGCTTCATTAAGGTCAGCGCCATGAAGTGACCAGCTGTAAGGCTGTCTGCGGTGCAGTCAAAGCCGATGTAGAACGTGGCTTCGCCGTTGTTGATAAGGTTGCGGATGCGCTCTTCGTCCGTGACCTGTGCAATGAGGCCGCGGGCCTGCAATTCTTCGTAAATACCCATGTTGTTTCGTTCCTTTCGATTTTCAGGTTTTGGGCTTTTGGGGCAATAAAAAAGCCCCCTTGATCTTCAAGGAGGGGAATTTTGAATATAAAAAAACACCCTCACTTGATCTATGAGGGCGAACACGTTTCGTTTTGTGGTTCGCGGTACCACCTCAGTTTATTTCAGGCTCACACCTGAAACCTCAACGGGTACAAACATACCCTTGCGCTGTAACGTGCGCACACGGACTTTTTTACTGGGAACCCGTTCAAAAAGACAGCTCCGGAATGTATTTCGGCGTTTTTTCGCACCTGCTTACACCACCCGCAGGCTCTCTGTGCCGATGAAAACGCGTACTTCTTTCTTTCACAGCCATTGTGCTTATTATAGTCGGCGCTTTTCGGTTTGTCAAGCACCGTTTTTGATTTTTTCTACGGCGGCTAAAAGCTGCGCCTTTTTTTCTTCGCTCGTCACCCAGCGCAGGAGCATTTTGGTCGTGAGGTTTTCGGGGAGATCAAGTGCTTTCAAAACGCCTTGGCGCAGTGTGGCGCTGTTTACGCCGCCGGTGAGACCGAGAGGCATGAGGTCTGCCGGGGTTAAGGGCTGAAAATCGGTTGTGCTGCCCTCAACGGAAGCGCCGGCTTCTTTTAAAATTTCCAGTAAAATTTCCGAGGAAATGCCCTCCACGCCGAGCTTGCCTTCTTTGGAAGGCGCCGCTTTGCGCTTTTCTTTGCCGTAAATATCCGGGATATACGCGTGGCGAATTTGATTTGACGGCACGAAAGACGTGATATACGCGCGGATCTGCCGGCCGGCGTTGTCACTGTCCGTCAAAATGACGATGCCGCGCTCTTTGGCGAGCTTGCGGATGAAATCGCGCTTTTCAGCATCCTTGTAGATGCCAAAGCCGTTCGTTGTGACGATGATAGCGTCGGTCAGCGCGGAAAGCTTGCTTTTGTCATACCGGCCCTCGACGATGAGGGCTTCGTTCATGTGGATCATAAGAGCTCCTTTAGGCCACGCTGCCGCGGTGCGCGACGTACAAAAGCTGGGCGAAAAGCTTTTCGAGTGCGATTCTGTCCATGTTTTCACCGCCCGAAAGCTTGATGGAAAGATCGCAGTTGAGTAAAAGCGAAAGGCATTCTCGCAGCATTTCGATAGAAAGGTCGCGCACGTCGCGCTCGGCATATTTTAATCTAAAATCGCGGCCGCGGTAATCGCCGTATTCCGTCGGCGCCATGGACGTTTTGCCCGCTTCGATCGCGGCGCGCACGCGGTACATGTCGATGTAAGCGCTGCTTAAAACGGCCAGAATCGTGTACGGTTCTTCGCGCTGGGCCATCAGTAGATCAAGCAGCGCATACGCTTTGCTGTAATCGCCGCGCACGAGGGCATTGCTCAAGAGAAACACGGTTGTTTCCATGTTTTTCGTGACCGTTTTTTCCACCTGCTCGGCGGTGATCTCGCCGCCGCCCGCAAAGGCGCAGAGCTTTGTCACTTCGTTTGTGAGGGCGTTTAAGTCGTTGCCGACGTACTGCACGATGCGCTCGGCAAGCTTGCGGGAGAGCAGGCAGTTTGCCTTTTCGGCCTCGCGGCAGACGTATTTTTCAAGCTCGTTGTCTTTCAGGCGCAGCGAGGGCAGGGAAAAGCCGCGCGTGTCGAGCTTCTTTAAAAACGTGCGCCACTTTGCGCTCTTTTTCGGATCAATCTCGAGCGTGGGCAGATAAAGAATAAGCACGGTCGTTTCGGGAATAGTATCGAGCAATTCGTAGAGCTTATCGAGCTCCGCGGTGTTCATGGCTTCCACGTTGAGGTCGGAGACCGTGACACACTTGCGCTCTGCCATAAACGGCATGGCGACAACGGCGTCCGCAATGCTGTCTACGGGCGCGTCGTGCGGGAATTCCTGAAAGTTGAATTCCGGGAAGTTGCCGTCCAGTTTTTTTAACAGGCGATTTAAATTTCGGCGCACGAGCAGCTTTTCGTCGCCGTACAAAAAGTAAAGGCTGCCGATTTGCTCTTTTGCAATCTGCTCCTTGAGTTTGGTTTCCGTAATCTCGGGCATAGTGTTTTCCTTTCGTTGCGGCTTAGCCGCCGTATACCGTGTACGTGCCGCGCTCGTCAAAATCGAGCCGGATGCTTTCGTGCTCCGTCATAAAGAGGTATGCGCCGGGCGAAAGCGAAGCTTCGGTATCCTCTATTATACCATTTGTTTTTAAAATCGTAAACGGGGCAGAGACTGCATTTTGCGGTTTTTCTGTCACCAAAATATCTGTGTCGTGGGAAAGCGACGTGCTGCGTTTCGTTTCAAGGTAAATTTCCGTGCCGTTTACGGTGACCGTGACGGTCTCGCCGCTGTCCGTGACCGTGAAGCTGCCGGAGGGAAGCACGCCGACATAACTGAAATCGTAAAACGCAGCGTTTTCCGCAGGGTAATATACGGTGTCCGGCACGAGAATCTGCTTGACCTCGAAAAGCTGTGCAAGCTTTTCGGCGCAGCGGATGCTTTTTTCATCAGGCTGCACGAGTAAAAGGGTGATCTGTTCCGCACCGTTCGCGCGCAGGGCGGTCTCAACGGAAGCGGCATTTCCGCTGCACCCGAGCACCTCGGCGGAGGTGTTTGTGATAATCGCCGTGCAGGCGGCGTAATCGGTGCGGAAAACGACAAGGCGTGCGGCGCTTTGGCTCAAAAGCGCGTTTGCACTCATGCCGCAAAGCAGGATACACACCGTTAAAACGCATGGCAGCGCTTTATTTTTGCGGCGGTAGAGAAGCACGGAAAGCGTGAAGAAAAGGACGCAGATTACGACGGTTACGGGCAGATATTTGCCGGAGATACGCAGCGTACCGGGAATGTGCTCTGCGATAAGCGTGATGATGAAATTCTGCGCCTTCACGCAAATGCCGCTTAAAAACACGAACGGTGCGGCGCACGGGGAGAGAACGGGGACGGCGAGCAGCAAGGCGGCGATAAGCCCGAACCGCAGCAGCCACGCGGAAATTTCCAACACCAAAAGCGATGTGAGCACCGAAACGAATTGCACTGTGCCGTATAAATAAAGCTGCAGCGGCGCAGTGAAAAGCACCGCCGAAAATGAGACGGAAAATGCAGAAACAAGCTTTGCAAGGTGCGCTTTCCGCTGCGGCTTGCGAATATTTTTCGTGATTGCTTTTGTGATGCGGGGCGCAAGCAGGATGATGCCGAGCGTCGCCGAAAACGAGAACAACAGGGAGACATCGCCCGCGCAGAACGGGTTTAATAAGCTCATGGTCAAAACGGCGACCGCAAGGGAGTTGAGCGGTTCCGCCTGGCGACCGAGAAGAATGCCGAAAAGCAAAATGAGCTGCATAATGCCGCTGCGCACCACAGAGGCCGAAAGCCCCGAGACGAACATAAAAAGCAGCGTAAACACCGCGGAAACGAGCGCGGCCGGGCGGCGTTTCAGTCCGAGCAGACCCAGAAAACCGAGGGTGAACTGCGTTAAGATCGCCATGTGCATGCCGGATATGGCCAAAATGTGCGAAGCACCGGCCTTTTTGTAGGCGGAGATAAGCTCGGTTTCCATATCGTCCCGCAGGCCGAGCAGCATGGCGGAAAGCACAGAGCCTTCGACTTTGGGGTAGTTTTCCAAAATCAAATTGTGAAAATGCGTGCGGATTTGGTTTACATAATATGAAAACGGGCGCTTTTCGACAGGCGTGACCTGCACGGATTCGTAATCCGTGACATAGGCGGATAAGACCATGTTATCCGCAAGCCACGAGGTGCGCGGGGAGAGCCCGAGGCTGTCTTCAAACGCGAAGAACTTCGCTTCGCACGTGACCGTGTCGCCAATCTCTGCCGGGAAAGCCTCGCTGTGGGAGAGGCGTACCGAAAAATCGACATCCTGTACGGGCTCGTCGATGTGTGTCACATGCAGCTTGTAATAGAACCGCCCGTTGCTTTTCGTGAGGAGCGACTCTACGTTTCCGGTGACGGTATATGTGCCGCCGTCATAGCGCTCCGTGGGCAGCACGAATAGATTCATTGCAACTGCAAACACCGCGAATGCGGCTGCGGTAGCGATGAGGGAAAGCACGAAATTCGGCCGTTGTCGATGCTGCTTAAACAGAAAAAGCAGAAAAACGGCGGCGAACAGCAAAACCGCCGAAACGGCGGCAAACGGCGCGCCGAAGAAAGAGGCGACAAACAGCGCCGCGAAAAAGGGGAAGCCGATGTGCACGGCCGGGCGGTCGATGTCGGGGTTCTCCATAAAAGCTCCTTACAGCAAAATTCTTACAATATCTTCGTAGCTTGCGGCTTCAAAGTTGGGCGGTATGGGAAGGGTGTTTGCTTTGCAATTAGGGTTATACCATAAGCTGTCTAAACCGGCGTTCTGCGCGCCTTTGATGTCTGCCGAAAGCGAATCGCCGATGACGAGACAGTTTTCGGTGCTCGCGCCCGGTATGCGCGCAAGGACATAATCAAAATATTTTTTATCCGGCTTTGCCGCGCCGATCTCATCGGAAATAAAGCAGCCCTTCATAAAGGCCGTGACGCCGGAATTCTTGAGGCGACCGGGCTGCGAGATCGGGTTTCCGTTTGTGGTGATGTAGAGGTCGTAACGCTCTGAAAGCGCACGTAGCATATCTAAAACGCCCGGCAGCGGCGTGCCGGTTTTCGCTATGCCGGAGACATACAGGTCTTGCAAAAAATCGATGCTGACCGGTGTGAGCCCCGCGACCTCGAAGAAATCGACGAAACGGTTGCGGTACAGCTCCGCTTTGGTGCAGAGCTTTTGCTCAAAACGCCGCCACCAGCTTTCGTTGCAGTCGTTATAAAGGCGCAGAATCTCTGCGCTGTATGGCTTTTGCTTTGCAAGTCCCGATTGCTCGTACATATATTGAAATGCAAGCGGCATGTCTTTTTCAAAATCGATGAGCGTCTGATCGGCATCAAACAGCAGATTTTTATATTTTGTGTTCATTAAAGTCTCCCTCAAAGCAAAAAAATCCGATAGAAAAGGACGATGTGCAGTACGATGAAAACGGGCATGGAGATCACAAATTTCAGGTGTTTTGTTTTGTGGCGGATACACAGCATGGCGATAAATTCGCCGAGTGCGCCGCCTGCCGCACCGAGCAAAAGGAGCGTGCGCTCCGGGACACGCCATTGCTTTTTCTGTGCGCGGCGCTTATCGGTAACGGTCAGGACTGCGGCTGTGATATTGATGATACAATAATAGGTCAGCAGTGTGAACTGCACGGGTTCCAGCTTAAAATCCATCATATTTTCCTCGCTTGTCTCATACTTATGATTATCTTACCGCAAATCCGTTTGGCGGTCAAGTGAACGCAGAGAGAAAGGAAAAAGCGTATGATCGTAATTAAAAAGTATCATTATGTCATCGCGGTTTTAATTTTGGTTGCGGCCGTATTTCTGGCGATGAAAAGCGCGGCGGGACGGGAGAAAAACGCAGAGCCGCGTGCGGCGGAAAACTCCGTTGAAGTCGTATTCCCAAGCACTGCGCCGGAGCAGGAGGATAGCAACGCCGCAGAAACGAACGCAAAAGCAGAAGAACCGCTTGTCGGCGTGTGGATTCCGTACATGGCGCTCGATGTGACGGAGAAGACCGAAGAAGCGTTCAAGGAGAATTTTGATGCCAAGCTTGCGGCTGCGAAAAGCGTCGGCGCAAATGCGGTGTTCGTGCATGTGCGGCCGTTTGCGGACAGCCTGTATCCATCGGAGTACGAGTCGTGGTCGCACCTTTTGACGGGCACGCAGGGGGAAGACCCCGGCTATGACCCGATGGAATACATGGTAAGCACAGCGCACGAGCAGAATATGCAGTTTCACGCGTGGATCAACCCGCTGCGCATTGCGAGCACGACAATCCCGCCGGAGCTTGACGAAAATGGATTTTATATGCAAAATTATGTAAATCACCCGGAATATTTTATGGCGTACAATAGCGGCATTTATTATAACCCCGCAAGCGCGTATATCCGCAACCGCATTGCGGACGGCGCAGCGGAGATCGCCGAAAAATACGACGTGGACGGCATTCATTTTGACGACTATTTTTACCCCACGGACGACGAAAGCATCGACGCCGAGCAGTACGCGGCGTATGTAAAAGAAACTGAAGAGCCGCTCATGCTGCACGAATGGCGCACCGCGAACGTGAACGCGCTTATCGCTGCCGTATACAGCCGCGTGAAGGAAGCGAATGAAAATGTGCAGTTCGGCATTTCGCCGCAGGGCAATTTAGAAAACAACGAGATGATCAATGCTGACGTGTACACGTGGTGTGCGCAGGCGGGGTATATCGATTACGTTTGCCCGCAGCTTTATTACAGCTTTGAAAATGAAGCGCTGCCGTTTGAAACGGCGCTCCAAAATTGGTGCGCATTAAAGCGCCTGCCGAGCATCAAACTGTATATCGGGCTTGCGGTGTACAAGGCGGGCACGGATGCGGACAACGGCACATGGCTCAACACGACCGACACGCTCGCAAAGCAGATCGACCGCGCAAAGGAAGCGGGTGCAGACGGCGTGGTGCTGTACGCCGTAGACCACCTGACAGGCGAAAACGCCAAAGCCGAAATGGCGAACGCCGTGCCGGAGCTGGAAAGGTTTAAAGAAGCACAACAGAATTGACAAATTATATAAAATATTCCACAAATTAAGAGAAAATATTGCACCTTGCCATCACTTTTGATATACTGAAGCTGCGGCTGATGTATGAAAAGCGGTGCAGAATGTGTCCGTCCCGCATTTTGCGCCTGTTGCACGGGGCGATACTCGGAAACGTCCGACCTCGACCTGTTTGTTTTAATGCGGAACGAGGACGGCTATAAAGCCTGTGTAACCTTTATACTCGACGGCTGCGGCGCAGTTTGACGGCGCACTCAGCTTATATGCAAAGGAATACGAAAAAGCAGGGCTCAAACCGAATGTGTTTGACAGCATAGAGGCGTTTGAAAAAATGTACCTCGGTTGAGGTGGATTTCAAAAGGAGAACGCCTCATCATTACGAAGCGGGTATATTATACTTCGGGGGAAGAATTCACGGACATCGAGATCAATTTGAATACGGTCGAGGAGACCGCAGCTTCAGCCGGGTGCATCGAAAAGTGTTGCGCCCGGTTTTTTGTGCGCGCGTAAACTGAATTTTTTGTGAAAAAGCCGTCTTTGGCTTTAAAATTGAAAAAAGCTGTGCTATAATACGAATACGAAAGCATATTTATGCAACTATACCTTTTGAAAATTCGGTTTTAAACTATTTCAGGAAGGAAAATTTCAGAGATGAATAATCATTTTTTTGAACAGAAGGACTGCGGCTTGCAGGCGTTCTGGAGCAGCACGCCGCAGTTTAAAACGGCACGCGTTTCCGCACACCTTGTGCTGCCGCTTACCACGCCGGAAAATGCGGCTTTATATGCACTCGTCCCGAATATAATCTCCCGTGCGACGCGCGAATACCCCGATTACACGCAGTTCGGCAAGCGCCTTGCGGAGCTGTACGGCGCTTCGGTGCAGCCGGGTGTAACGCGTGTGGGCGATAACCAGATTTTAACGCTTGCCGCAGCCGGCATTGCGAACCCGTATGCGTTCGGCGGCGAAGATGTGCAGCAGGCGCTTTCCGAAATGCTGGAGAGCATTCTGTTCACGCCGCTGTGCGATGAAAACGGTCTGTTCCCGGAGGACGGTTTTTTGCAGGAACAGCGCCAGCTTTTGGAGACGCTTGACGCGGAATATAACGATAAGGCGACGTATGCCATGCAGCGCTGTGTGCAGACCATGTTTGCGGGCGAACCCGCAGGTGTGCCGCGCATCGGTACGCGCGAGGCGATCTTGAACGCGACCCGCGAGGGCGTGAAAGCGGCGTGGGAGTATGCCGTAAAGCACGCGCAGATCTGCCAGTTCACGATCGGCGACGGTGCGGACGACCGCTTTGCGCAGCAGCTTGTAAAGCGCCTCGGCATGCGCGACGCGGTGTCCATTGAAACAAAGCGCCACACAGCATCGGGAGACGTAAAGCGTGTGACGGAAGAAATGCCCGTTGTGCAGTCTAAGCTCGTCATGGGCTTTGCCATCGGCACCACGCCGGAAGAGCGCCTTGCGGCAAAGCTGATGTCCGTTGTGCTCGGCGGCACACCGAGCAGCAAGCTCTTTATGAACGTGCGCGAAAAGCAGAGCCTTTGCTACTACTGCGCCGCGCGCCACGATACGCCGAAGAACGTCATGCTCGTGCAGAGCGGCGTGGAAACGAAAGACCTCGACCGCACGGAAGAAGCGATTTTAAAAGAGCTCAACGATATGAAAAAGGGCAATATCACGGACGATGAGATTCTCTTTGCAAAGCTCGCCATGTGCAACAGCTACAACGCCGTGGCAGATTCCGCGGCATCCATGGAGACATGGTATCTCAGCGGCATGCTGCAGGGCAAGCTCCACACGCCGGAGGAATATGCGGAGTGTATCATGAACATCACGAAGGACGAGATCGTCAGCGCCGCCGAGCGCGTCACGCTCGATACGGTCTATAAGCTGAAAGGAGCGGCAAAATGAGCGCAGAAATGAAGAATACCCTTGTGGAAAGTAAACTTCTTCGGGACGGCTACCGCTGCGTCAAACACGCAAGCGGCCTGACCGTGTTTATATACCCGAAAGCGGAAATGCGCAGTACGTATGCGGTGTTTGGCACGCGCTACGGCTCCATCGATAAGGTCTTTAAACGCAGCGACGAGGATAAGGCAGAGACGACACCCGCGGGCATCGCGCATTTTTTGGAGCACAAGCTTTTTGAAAGCGAAGACGGCGACGCATTCGGCCGCTATGCCGAGATCGGCGCTTCCGCAAACGCGTATACGTCGTTTGAGACGACGCGCTACCTGTTCTCCTGCACGGAAAACGCAGAGCAGGCGCTGGAGATTTTGCTCGACTTCGTGCAGTCCCCGTATTTTACAAAGCAGACCGTTGAAAAAGAGCTCGGCATCATCGGCCAGGAAATCAAAATGTATGACGATGATCCGCAGTGGCGCATGATGTTCAGCCTGCTGCGCGCCATGTACCACACGCACCCGATCAAGGACGACATTGCGGGCACGGTGGAGAGCATTGCGGAAATCACCCCGGAGTACCTTTACCGCTGCTACAACACGTTCTATAACCTCAACAACATGGCACTGTGCGTCTGCGGCAACTGTACGGAGGAGGAAGTCCTCGCGCTGTGCGACAAAATGCTGAAAAAGAGCGAGCCCGTTGAGGTGGAACGCGTTTTTGAAGAGGAGCCCGATACCATCGTGCAGCCGCTCGTCGAAGAAAAGCTGCCTGTGGCGTGCCCTATGTTCCAGTTCGGCGTGAAAGAGGCCGTAACCGGTGCGCACCGCACGGAAAAAGACCTTGCCGTCACCGAGGTGCTGCTCGACATTATGGCGTCCGACAGTTCGCCGATGTTCCGCAAGCTCTTAGATGCGGGCCTTGTGAACGAAGCTTCCTTCAGCTACGAGTATTTTGAGGGCACGGGCTACGGTGCGCTGCTGTTCGGCGGCGAATCCGGCAACCCGGAGGCCGTGTGTGATGCCATCCGTGAGGAAATGGCACGTTTAAAGCGCGAAGGTGTCAAGGAGGAAGACGTGCGCCGCAGCGCGAAATCCCTTTACGGCGCGAATGTTTCCGGCCTCAATAGCCCGGATGTCATCGCGAACGCCGTGATGACCATGCACTTTAACGACCGCGAGCTGTTCCGCTACATTGAGTGCTTCTCCGAGATCACCGCGGAAGACGTGAACGCGCGCATTCAGACGCTGTTTGATATGGACAAAACGGCGGCTTCCATCATTCGTCCGTTGGACGAAGCTTAATCGAAAGGATATACAGTCATGACGCATCAAGTTCAGTTCCCGAATCTCGGAATTTCGGTGGAGGTCAATCCCATCGCGTTTCAGGTCGGTAATTTCACCATTTACTGGTATGGCATCATCATCGGCATCGGTTTCCTGCTGGCGGTGCTGTACGGTTTTTCCTCCTGCAAAAAAATGAATATCAATAAAGACCACCTGCTCGATGCCATCATCGCCGGCTTGCTTGGCGGCATCATCGGCGCGCGTCTTTACTACGTCATCTTCTACCCGGGCGACAAGTACATCACGAACCCGATGGAGATTTTCAACATCAAAGAGGGCGGCCTCGGCATTTACGGCGGCATTATCGGCGGCCTGCTGTGCGGCGGCATCGTCGCGAAGATCCGCAAGATGAACCTGTTCGCCGTGCTGGATGTCGCGTCTCTTGGCTATCTCATCGGTCAGGGTGTCGGTCGCTGGGGTAACTTTGTGAACCAAGAAGCTTTCGGCTGCGCGACCGACCTGCCGTGGGGCATGTACAGTGACCGTACCGCCGCAGAAGTGGTAGGCAATGTGCACCCGTGCTTCCTTTACGAATCGATTTTGTGCCTTTTAGGCTTTGTTTTACTGCATCTATTCACGCGCCACCTGCGCCGGTATGACGGCCAGACGTTCTTATTATACATCATCTGGTACGGCGTGACGCGCTTCTTCATTGAAGGTCTGCGCACAGACAGTCTGCTGTTGCCGGGTATCGATCTGCGCGTTTCGCAGGTGCTTGCTGCGGCTTCTGCACTCGTCGCTGTTGTTTTGCTCATCGTGTTCCGCAACTGCCATAAGCTTACGGGCTGCGGCAGCCGCAAGGCGATGGAAGCTGCCGGCCTGACAGTTGAAGACAAGGCGGAGAAGGTCGAGATTGACGACACTGCCGAAAGCACCATTTTCTCCGGCATGAGCGCCGAAGAAGCACAGGAGCACATGACAGTCGGCACCGGCGTAAAGAAAACTGCCGAGGCGGAAAATGAAAAAACGGAAGGAAATGCGGATGCGAACACTTCCGAAGAGCCGTCTGATGAAGCCGAAGAAGCGAATGAAACGGCAGAAGGGGAAAGCGAGGAGAAGAACGATGGCAGTGAGAATTGACGGCAAGGCCGTTGCGGCAAAGGTACGCGGCGAAATTGCCGAAGAAGTTGCCGCTTTAAAAAAGCAGGGCGTTCAGACCGGCATGGCGGTCGTGCTTGTCGGCGAAGACCCCGCGTCTAAAATCTATGTGCGTAACAAAGGCAAGGCCTGCGCCGAGACCGGCATTTACTCCGAGGAACACGTCCTGCCGGAAAACACCACGCAGGAGGAGCTTTTGGCGCTTATCGAAAAGCTGAACGCAGACCCGAAGATCAACGGCATATTGGTGCAGTCTCCGCTGCCGAAGCACTTGAACGAAGCACTCATCGTGGAGCATATCGATCCGAAAAAGGACGTGGACGCGTTCCACGCCGAAAATGTCGGCCGCATCATGATCGGCGATTTCGCGTTTTTGCCGTGTACGCCCGCGGGCATCATCGAGCTCATCCGCTCTACCGGCGTCACAATCGACGGCAAAAACTGCGTCGTCATCGGCCGCAGCAACATCGTCGGCAAGCCGATGGCTATGCTGCTTCTGCATGAAAACGGCACGGTGACGATCTGCCACAGTCACACGAAAAATTTGAAAGAGATCTGCAAAACGGCGGATATTCTCGTTGTCGCGGTCGGCAAGGCGAAATTTGTCACCGGCGATATGGTAAAGCCCGGTGCCGTGGTGATTGATGTCGGCATGAACCGCGATGAAAACGGCAAGCTGTGCGGCGATGTTGATTACGAAAGCGCCGAGGCGGTCGCCGGTTACCTTACGCCGGTGCCCGGCGGCGTAGGTCCCATGACCATCACAATGCTGATGAAAAACGCCGTAACGGCAGCAAAAATACAGAACGGACTGGTGTAAGTATGAGCAGATTGCTCAGTAAAATCAAGGCCCCGAACGATGTAAAAAAGCTTGCGGCAAACGAGCTGCCGGAGCTTTGCGATGAGATCAGGGAAGAGATCATCAGCACGGTGGCGGACAACGGCGGCCATCTTGCCTCCAATTTGGGCGTGGTGGAACTCACTGTGGCGCTGCACCGTGTGTTCACCTTGCCGGAGGATTGCATCGTGTGGGACGTGGGGCACCAGTCCTACGCGCACAAGCTTTTAACCGGCAGAGAAGAAGCGTTTTCCACGCTGCGCCGCGAGGATGGGCTTTCGGGCTTTCCGTCGAGAGAAGAAAGCGACTGCGACCCGTTTACAACGGGGCACAGCAGCGCGTCCATTTCTTCGGCGCTCGGCCTTTCCGTTGCAAAGGCACTTGCGGGTGATCCCGGCCATGTCATCGCCGTCATCGGCGACGGCGCGTTGACCGGCGGCCTTGCGTATGAGGGCCTCAACAATGCGGGCCGCATCAACCGCAATATGATCGTCATTTTGAATGACAACGCCATGTCCATTTCCCGCAACGTAGGCTCCATTGCGCGTTATCTTTCCTATGTGCGCGCAAAGCCGGGGTATTTGAACGCAAAAGACAGTGTCGAAGCCGCACTGTGCCGCGTGCCGAAGGTGGGCGAGCACATGGCTGCCGAAGTGCGCCGCGTAAAAAACCAAATCAAAAAGAATATTTTCAACACCACGATCTTTCAGGATCTTGGCTTTAATTATTACGGCCCGTTCGACGGACACGACCTGCGCACCTTGACATCGGTTTTGACGATGGCGCGCGATATGGATAAGCCGGTGCTCATCCACATCCGCACCTATAAAGGACGCGGATATAAATACGCGGAGAACGCTCCGAGCGTTTACCACGGCCTTGCGGCGTTTGACCGCGAAAAGGGCGCGGGCGAAGCCATTGCCAAGGGTTTTTCGCATGCGTTCGGCGAGACGATGTGCACGATAGCCGGTGTAAATGAGAAGCTGTGCGCCGTTACGGCGGCGATGGAATCCGGCACCGGTCTGACGGATTTCCGCGAAAAATACCGCAGCCGTTTCTTTGATGTCGGCATTGCGGAGGAACACGCCGTCACGTTCTGCGCCGGTCTGGCGCGCGGCGGCATGATTCCGGTTTTTGCGGTATATTCCACGTTTTTACAGCGCGCGTACGACCAGCTCATCCACGACGGCGCCTTGCAGCATCTCAAAATTATTCTGGCTGTGGACAGAGCCGGCGTGGTCGGCGAAGACGGCCAGACGCACCAAGGTGTGTTCGATGCCGCGTTCCTGCGCACCGTGCCGGACATCCACGTGTACGCGCCGACGTATTACGATGAGCTTTCGGACAATCTTGACGACTGTATTAAGGGAGAAAACCACCTTTATGCTATTCGCTACCCGCGCGGCAAAGAGCTGTATCGCCCGGAAAACTACACGCTTTCCGGCAAGCCGTTTTACGTGTTCGGCACGGAAGATGCTTCTGTCACGCTTGTGACCTACGGCCGTATGTTCTCGTTTGCGTGCGAAGCGGCGGAAACGCTCGAAAAAGAGGGCATAAAGTGCCGCATCGTGAAGCTCAATCGCATCGTGCCGATCGATCCGAAAGCGGTGGAAGCGGTCTTAAAGTGTCCCACGGTGCTGTTCTTTGAAGAGGGCGTCCGCCAAGGCGGCATCGCGGAGGAATTCGGCGCCATGCTGTTGGATCGCAATTTCAGAGGACACTACGAAGTGCACGCTATTGAAAACGGATTCATCAAGCACGCGCCTATGTTCCGCACGCTGCATAAGCTCGGTCTTGACGTAGAGGGCATGGTGAACGCCGTACACACGGCGCTGCAAATCGCAGAAAAGAAAGATGGAAAGGCAGTTTCTATATGAAAAAAAGGATAGACGTCCTGCTTTATGAAAAAGGGCTTGCGCCCAGCCGCGAAAAAGCGCGCACGCTCATCATGGCGGGCTGTGTTTACGCGGATAACCAGAAATTCGATAAGCCCGGTGACACCGTGCGTGAAGACGCAGTCTTAGAGGTGCGCGGCAACACGCTGCGCTACGTCAGCCGCGGCGGCTTAAAGCTTGAAAAAGCTATGCAGCTGTTTCCGATCAAGCTCGAAAACACCGTATGTATGGACATCGGCGCATCTACGGGCGGCTTTACGGACTGCATGCTGCAAAACGGCGCCTCCAAAGTATACAGCGTAGACGTCGGCTACGGGCAGCTCGCCTGGCAGCTGCGCACCGATCCGCGCGTGGTGAATCTGGAGCGTACGAACGCCCGCTATCTCACACGCGAGCAAATTCCGGAGGAGATTGACTTCTTCTCCGTAGACGTGTCGTTCATCTCGCTCAAAATTATTTTGCCCGCCGTGCGTCCGCTTTTAAAGGACGGCGGCAAAGCCGTGTGCCTTATTAAGCCGCAGTTTGAAGCCGGCAGGGAAAAAGTGGGCAAAAAGGGCGTTGTGCGCGACAAAGCCGTGCACGAGGAAGTGGTGCAGATGATCTGCGATTTTGCAGTGGAAAACGGATATTCCGTACTGGGACTTACGTTCTCGCCGGTCAAAGGACCGGAGGGCAACATCGAGTATCTTGTGTTCCTCCAAAAAAGCGACGCGCCGGTGAATACGGCAGAAAGCACGCCGCATGAGGTCGTGGAAGCATCTCACGCGGCGCTGGACAAAAAGGACTGAGGCTTATGAAAATTGCGGTGATTCCAAATCTGGATAAACGCGATGCGGACACATACACCCGGGAAATTCTGGCGGTTTTGCAGGAAAACGGTGCGGAAACACTCATGCACGAAAAGCACCGCGGGCAGTATGAACACGTCACGTTCTGCAAAAATCACGCCGCACTGGCGGAAAGCTGCGACCTTATCGTTGCGGTCGGCGGCGACGGCACCATCATTCACACGGCAAAGCACGCGTCCGTTGCAGGTAAGCCTATCCTTGGAGTGAATCTTGGGCGGCTGGGCTTTTTGGCAGGTGTGGAGAAGGACGAGCTGCACAAATTAAAGGCGCTCTTTACGGGCGATTACCGTGTGCGCCGCCTGATGATGCTTTCCGTTACCGTGCACAGCGTGAAGGGGGATACAACCTACCGCGCTTTAAACGACGCGGTCGTCTCCGGTGCACAGTCCAGAATTTACGATTTCGGCTTTTCCGTCGACGGTTCCAAGCTTTATAAATTCCGCGCGGACGGCCTCATTTTGGCTACACCGGCGGGCTCCACGGCGTACTCGCTCTCGGCGGGCGGCCCGGTGGTAGACCCGGAATCGGAATGCGTAATCTTCACGCCCATCTGCCCGCATGCGCTCTTTAACCGCAGCACGCTGTTCTGCGCAGATAAGACCATCACGGTCAGCACGGACAGCGATTATTCCGGCGAGGTGTATCTCACCATAGACGGTGGCGCACCCATACGCATTCATAAGACGGACACGGTTTCCGTCAGCCGCTCGACCTATTACACTGAGCTTATTCAGACCGACGAACGCAATTTTTACGATATTGTAGACAGCAAATTTATGCAAAGCAGAAATTAAAAGGCAGGAAGGAAGGCAGAAAGCATGAAAACAAGACGCCACGCCAAAATTCTGGAGCTCATCAAAGCACAGGATATCGACACGCAGGAGGAGCTCCTGCGCAATCTGCGCGCTTGTGGCTTCGACGTGACCCAGGCAACCGTTTCCCGCGATATCAAAGAGCTTCGGCTCGTAAAGAGTCTTTCCCCGAACGGAAAGTATAAATATTCCACCGGGCGCGACAATGCCCGCGACATTTCCTCCAAGTTCTATTCGCTGTTCGGCGATTCTGTTATGAGCGTGGAGGCGGCCGGCAACATGATCGTTGTCAAGTGTATGACCGGCATGGCGCAGGCGGTCTGCGCCTCTATGGATACGCTGCATTTCCCGGATTTCATCGGCACGCTGGCCGGTGAAGACACCATTCTCATCATCTGTAAAACGGATGAGATTGCGGAGGAAAAGCAGAACGAGCTCAGAAAGCTGATTGGCGGGGTCTGATATGCTGACGCAGCTTTACATTCAGAATATCGCCGTCATCGAGCAGGCGTCTATCGATTTTGAACCGGGCTTCACCGTTTTGACCGGCGAGACCGGCGCGGGCAAATCCATCATCATCGACGCGATCTACGCCGTGCTCGGTGAGCGTACCTCAAAGGAGCTTGTGCGCACAGGTGCGGAGCAGGCGAGTGTTTCGGCACTTTTTACGGATGTTTCTCCGCAGACGCAGCAGGTTTTGCGTGAGCTGGATATTCCGCTTGAAGACGATGGCAGTTTGCTTATTCGCCGCGAGATTCGCCCGCACGGTCGTTCCTCCTGCAAGCTCAATAACATCCCGGCGACCGTTTCCATGCTGCGCGCCGTCGGCGGCACGCTCATCGATATTCTCGGCCAGCATGAAAGCTACAAGTTGCTTTCACCGGAAGTGCACGGCACGTATATCGACAGCTTTGCGGGCGCATACGGTCTGCTTGCGGAGTACCGCGCGGCGTATACGGCGCTGCGCCGCATCAAAGGCGAGCTCGATGCGCTCGAATCCGACGAGGGGCAGAAGTCCCGCCGCATGGATATTTTGCGCTATCAGATCGAAGAATTAGAAGCTGCACAGCTGCGCGTCGGCGAACAGGCAGAGCTGACCGAGCGCCGCGATGAGATCCGCAACAGTGAGCGTATCGTGCGCGGTGTGGGCGAAGCTGTCACGCTTTTGCAGGGCGATGAGGACAATGGCGGTGCCATCACAGCCGTATCCGTTGCGGCAGAGTCGCTCGAGCAGGCGGCGCGCTATGCACCGTCGCTTTCAAACGTCGCCGAGCATGTCCGCGACGCCGAATACGCACTGACAGATGCCGCAGCGGAAATCTCCGATTACCTCGATAACGCCATGTTCGACGCAAACGAGCTCGATGAGATTGAAAGCCGTCTGGAAGTTATCTACCGCTTGAGCCTCAAATACGGCGAAACGGAGGAAGAAATGCTTTCGTTCCTCGACCGTGCCCGTGCGGAGCTTTCGGACATCGAATTTTCCGATGAAAAAAAAGAATTACTTTTGCAGCAGTATGAGCAGAAGAAAAAAGAAGCGGTGACGCTTGCAAAGCAGCTATCCGCGAAGCGCCGCGCCGCGTGTGAGAGCTTTTCCCGCCGTGTGCGGCAGGAGCTTTCAGAGCTCAACATGCCCGGCGTTGTTTTCACCGTGGAGCAGGAGCGCACACCGTTGACAGCCTTCGGCTGCGACCGCATCCAGTTCCTCGTCTCCGCAAACGCAGGTGAGGATCCGAAGCCTATGTCGAAAATTGCGTCCGGCGGCGAGCTTTCGCGTATTATGCTCGCCATCAACACCGTGCTGTCTGAGGATTCCGGCGCGGCCGAAACGCAGATCTTCGATGAGATTGACACCGGCATCAGCGGCGAAGCGGCGAATAAGGTTGGTATCAAGCTGCGCTGCGTCTCCAAAAACGCGCAGGTCATCTGCGTCACGCACCTGGCGCAGATCGCCGCCATGGCGGATAACCACCTGTTTATCGTCAAAAAGCAGGAGAACAACAAAACGTACACGGCGGTGCACACGCTGACGAAAGACGCGCGCGTCCGCGAGATTGCCCGTATTATCGGCGGCGATGACATCACGCCGTTAAAACTCAAAATGGCTGAGGAGATGCTCAGTCGGCCGCATGAATCATGAATGTTAATCCTGTGAAGATAAATAGCTTTACAATCAAAATAAGTAAAGCTATATCACTTGTCGGTACACTTACGACAATTTGCATTCTGCTTTTGCTTTCGCCGGTTCTGTTCGGACAGAACGCATTTGCTGTAAAGCAAACTGACTGCACAGGTTATCCCGTGAATTCGCTTGCATATTACGCATATATGCCGGCCGAAGATTATTTCCCGGGTGACTGCGCGGCGATTCAAACCGAACGCGGTCTATCGCTGCTGACGCTGACCGAAAACGACCCTGAAGCCCGCGTTTGGCATACGGCGGAGGACTTTAAAGTCTATGCCGAGGTGCCGTATGAATATTTAGAGGGCAAAGTGAGCGCATTCTGCCTGCCGCATATGGGTTTCGTCGCGGAGGATTGGCCCGTTCTGTTGCCTATATTTGCAGGGGGCGCGGCGCTTTTCTATACATTCTCGCGCGTTCTGCCGAAAAAACTATATCAGCCAAAGTACGGCAGAAAGCCGGGGGAGGAGGCCGAAAATGGAGCTGACACCTGAATATATAAAGGCTGTTCGCTTTACAGTAAAGCGCGGCAACACCTACGATGCCGCCGAGGTGGACGCGTTCTTAGACGAACTTTTAGTTGCTGTTACCGCACGGCAAAACACTCCGGATGCCGATACCCTTGCGGCGGTGTGTACCATACGCGCCGAGATGACGGAGCAGATTACCCGCGCAGTACTCGAAGCCGAAAAGCGCATTGCACCCCTGCTTTCGGACGAAAATGCGGTTTAGCCGCCGATTTTTTCGGATTTTACGCTGTTTTTGTGCACAAGTATTTGACAAGAGAGCGGGATATGTTATAATATAATCGAAATAGTGTTATGCCCTTTCAAATATGTCCGTAGGAGAACGCAATGAACATCGCACATCTGAAATATGCGGTGGAAGTAGAGAAGACCGCATCCATCACTAAGGCTGCCGAAAACCTTTTTATGGGGCAGCCGAACCTCAGCCGCGGGATTAAGGAGCTTGAGGAGACGCTCGGCGTCAAGATCTTTAAGCGTACCTCAAAGGGCATTGTGCCCACACCGCAGGGAGAGGAGTTTCTCGGCTACGCCAAGAGTATTCTGGCACAGATCGAAGAAATGGAGTCGCTTTATAAGCCCGAAAAGAATAATAAGCTGAAGTTCAGCATCTCGGTGCCGCGCGCCAGCTATATTGCGGATGCGTTTTCCAAGTTTGTCCGTGAGGCGGATATGTCAAAGGAAATCGAGTTTAGTTTCAAAGAAACGAACGCTATGCGTGCCATTCGCAACGTGGTGCAGGAAAACTACGGCCTTGCCATCGTGCGGTATCAGACGATCTTTGAGAGCTTTTTTACGAACATGCTGCGCGATAAGGGCATGAAGTCGGAGAACATCTGGGAATTCGAGTATCAGCTTCTCATCTCCAAAAACGACCCGCTCTCGCAAAAGAATGTTGTGGATATAGAAGACCTTTCCGGCTATATCGAAATTTGCCACGGCGATCCGTTCGTGCCGTCGCTGCCGATGTCCGACATCAAAAAGGCAGAGATGGACGAAAACGTCACCAAACGCGTGTATGTTTACAGCCGCGGCAGTCAGCTCGACCTTTTGGCGACGGTGCCGCACACATATATGTGGGTCTCGCCGACGGATGTGGAACAACTTGAACGCTATGAGCTTGTGCTAAAACCGTGCCGCGGCAACAAACACCGCGTGTATAGAGATATTTTGACGTCCAAAAAGGAATATAAATATACGGCGGTCGATAAACAGTTCATCGAAAAGTTGTATGAGGAGCGCGATTTATTGAGCGCAAAGTTCGGCACGCCGCATGCGGAGTAGAAATCCGCCGAAGTTTGTATTTGATTTAGTTTGTCTGTTTTTTAACGTGTCGTTGGGGCTTTTTTGCTTTCATATCGATGAAATTATATCGATATTTGAAAATGGGTATTCCATTTGGTCGTTTCTTGTGTTAAAGTATTAGATGTTTGGTTTATTTTGATTTTCTGTTTGGATGGGGGTTGGCTGCGTCATGGTGAATCGCAGCATTTCAAAACAAACGCTGCTCAGGTTACCGCTTTACCTGAATTATATGAAGCAGCTCGGCGAAAACACGCCGGAACACATTTCCGCCACGACCATCGCAGAGGCGCTGCGCCTCAACCATGTCGTTGTGCGCAAAGACCTTGCAGCGGTCAGTTCGGCCGGCAAGCCGAAGGTTGGTTACAACACAGAGGCGCTCATCGCAGAGCTTGAGGAATTCTTAGGCTACAATGATGTTGATGACGCCATCATCGTCGGCGCGGGCAAGCTCGGCAAGGCGCTTTTGACGTATGGCGGCTTTAAAGACTGCGGCATGAACATTGTGGCCGCGTTCGATATCGATGAAGAGGTATGTGAGGAAGATTACGGCGGCAAACGCATTCTGACAATGGATAAGCTGATGGATCTGTGTGAGCGCATGCGCGTGCGCATCGGCATCATCGCGGTCCCGGCAGAAAATGCGCAGGCCATCTGCAACTTGCTCATTGAAAGCGGAATTCTGGCTATCTGGAATTTCGCGCCCGTGCATCTCGATGTGCCGGAGGGCATATTGGTACATAACGAAAACCTCGCCGCGTCGCTTGCGCTCTTATCTAAGCAGCTCAAGGAGAAATTTGACGCCAATACCTAAGTTAGCTTGGCAGAAAAGGAAGATCCCTTTTCTATGCCATTAGATAAACAAATAAGTAAAAACCAAAAACTAAGAAACGGAGTTTGATTAGAATGAAAGTTATCATCTGCATCGGCAGCTCATGTCATCTGAAAGGTTCCCGCCAGGTCGTGGAAAAGCTTCAGGCGCTCGTAAAGGAAAACCACCTCGAAGATAAGGTAGAACTCGGTGGCACTTTCTGCATGGGTGACTGCGTAAACGGCGTCAACGTCACCGTAGACGGCGAGAAGCATTCCGTATCTCCCGACACCACCGAGGAATTCTTCCAGAAAGAGATTCTCGCAAAGGTTCAGTAAGCATAAGAAACAAAAATTTAGCCGGTGCAAGAGCCTTTTTGCATCGGCTCTCCGTGCGTAAGCTGCTGTGTGCGGCAAAACGCAGCAGAAAATAGGAAGTAAGGGTGATTAAGTTGTTGACAGCCGGAATGAAAGGCAAAGCCGAGACCGTTGTTACAGAGAAGAACACAGCCAAAGCCATGGGAAGCGGCACGCTGGACGTTTTTGCAACGCCCGCTATGGTCGCGCTGATGGAAGAGGCGGCTTGGAAGTGCGTTGCGCCGGAATTAGAGCCGGGCATGGGCACTGTGGGCACGCTGATGAATGTGCAGCACACGTCCGCAACGCCGCTTAGCATGCATGTTACGGCAGAGTGCGAACTTACCGAAGTGGACAACCGCCGTTTGGTGTTCACGGTTAAGGCGTTTGACGAGGTCGGCCCCATCGGCAGCGGTACCCATGAAAGATTCATCGTCAAGGATGAAAAATTCGTAGCGAAAGCGAACGCTAAAAGAGGATAAGTTAAAGAGAGGATAATAGGGTATGCCAGACTACCTGAAGCTCAAAAAGTCTAACTGTCAGAACTGTTATAAGTGCATCCGTCATTGCCCTGTCAAGTCCATTCGTTTTCAGTCCAGTCAGGCGCATATCGTAAAAGACGAGTGCATTCTCTGCGGTCAGTGCTTTGTCGTATGTCCGCAGAACGCAAAAGAAATCCGAAATGACGTACCGATTGCGGAGATGTTCGTCAAGGGTGAATGTCCCGTGGCAGTCAGCCTTGCGCCATCCTTTGTAGCAAATTACCCGGGCGCTACCATCGAAACGATGCGTGCGGCGCTCAAAAAGCTTGGCTTTGACCGTGTAGAGGAGACCGCCGTAGGTGCGTCCGTCGTCAAGACCGAATACGAAAAGATCATTAAAGAGCGTCGGCAGAGCGTCATCATTTCCACATGCTGTCACTCTGTCAATACGCTTGTGCAGAAGTATTACCCGGAGGCTCTGCCGTACCTTGCACATGTTTTGTCGCCGATGCAGGCGCACTGTAAGATGCTGAAGGAGGAAGACCCGGAACTGAAGACCGTTTTCATCGGGCCGTGCATCTCCAAAAAGGCAGAGGCCGACGAAAGCCCGTATGTGGACTGTGTGCTCACGTTCGAGGAGCTTTCCGCCTGGTTTGAAAAAGAAGGCATCACCGTGGAAGCAGGCGAGGATCACACGGAAGAAAGCCGTGCGCGCCTGTTCCCGACGACCGGAGGCATTCTGCGCACCATGGTGTGCGATGACCCCGAGTATACATACATGGCGATCGACGGCGTGGAAAACTGCATCAACGCGCTTGAAGACATCAAGAGCGGTAAAATGGAGAACTGCTTTGTCGAGATGAGCGCCTGCTTCGGCAGCTGCATCAACGGCCCGGCTATGGATCAGGGCCAGCGTCAACCTGTGCAGGATTTTATCGCGGTTAATAAGTATGCCGGCAAAAAGGACTTTGTGGTGCCGCAGCCGGCTTCCGAAGAGCTCAAGCACGATTTTGATTATATCAGCCTGTATCACCTCATGCCGGGCAACATCGAGATTGAGGCTATCCTCAAAAAGATGGGCAAGACTCGCCCGGAGCAGGAATTGAACTGCGGTGCCTGCGGCTATAATACCTGCCGCGAAAAGGCCATCGCTGTTTATCAGGGCAAGGCGGAGATTTCCATGTGCCTGCCGTATCTGCTCGGCAAAGCGCAGTCGTTCTCCGATACCATCATCAACAACACGCCGAACGGCATTTTGGTGCTGAACGAATCGCTGGAAATCCAGCAGATCAACGCTGCCGCGCGTAAGATCGTGAACGTGAAGCATACATCCGAGGTGCTCGGCAAGCAGGTCATCCGCATTCTGGACCCGCGCGTCTTCATCGACGTCATGCAGTCCGGCCGCGGCGTGCGCGACGAGCGTGTGTACCTTGCGGAATACGGCAAGTATGTCGACCAGACCGTGCTCTACGACCGCAACTATCACATTATCATGTGCATCATGCGTGATGTGACGGATGAAATGAACGAACACCTGAAAAAAGAAAAAATGGGGCAGCAGACGATTGAAGTCACCAACCGTGTGATCGAAAAGCAGATGCGCGTCGTACAGGAGATCGCATCGCTGCTCGGCGAGACCACGGCAGAAACGAAAATCGCGCTCACCAAGTTAAAGGAATCGCTGCAAGATGAATAATCTCTGTACAGATATTGGCTGGATGAGCCTCAACAAAAAAGGTGAACAGCTTTGCGGCGATCACGTTGACATCGTTCCGCAGGGAGAAAATTCCACGGTGGTTGTGCTGGCAGACGGCATGGGCAGCGGCGTTAAGGCGAACATTCTTTCCACGCTGACCGCAAAGATCATCTCTACCATGATGGCGGAGGGGCTGCATGTCGAAGACTGCGTGGAGACCATTGCGTCTACACTGCCCATCTGCGCGGTGCGCGGCGTGGCGTATTCCACGTTCACCATCATCCGAATCATAGAAAATGAAGAAGCGGAGATCATTCAGTATGATAACCCGTTCGTGGTTCTGCTGCGCAACGGCAAAAACTGGGAATACCCGCGCGAAGCCGTCGAGATCGGCGGCAAAACGATCTATAAGACCCGCATCCCGATTCAGAAGGATGACACGTTCATCGCGTTCAGCGACGGCGCCATTCATGCCGGCATCGGCATGTCGCTGAATTTTGGCTGGGAGCGCAAGGACATCATTGACTATATGGAGATGATGTACGACGAAAGCTTCACGGCAAAAACGCTCAATGCGCTGCTGCTCGATGAGTGCAACAAGCTCTACGGCGGCCAGCCGGGCGACGATACCACCGCGGTCTGCGTCAAAGTGCGCGAGCGCTGCTGCGTGAACCTGATGATCGGACCGCCGTCTAAACCCGAAGATCTCGCGAAAATGCACGAGGCGTTCTTCTCGGCACCCGGCAAGCGGATTGTCTGCGGCGGTACCACGTCTACGCTTGCGGCGGAATACCTCAAAAAGCCCATCATCGCACAGCTCGATTACCTCGATTCCGATATTCCGCCCACGGCGAAGGTCGAAGGACTCGACCTTGTCACCGAAGGCGTCATCACCATGAGCAAGGTCGTCGAGTACGCGAAGGATTACCTTGAGGAAAACCGCAAGTACAGCCAGTGGGGCTATAAGCGCGACGGCGCGTCTATGATCGCCCGCATGCTGTTTGAAGAAGCGACCGATATCAACTTCTTTGTCGGTCGTGCGGTAAACCCGGCGCACCAGAACCCGAATCTGCCCATTAACTTCAACATTAAGATGCAGTTGGTCGAAAATCTCTGCACCTCGCTCGAGAAGATGGGCAAAAAAGTTAAGGTATCTTACTTCTAAGCGCAGAAAAGCTTCTGCGTATAGAGTGTCTCGGCACTCTAAGGAAGGTTTGAAAATATAGAAAAGGAAGTCTCTGTCCAAAGCAAGAAAGGTTTGATGTGAAGAATGAGAAAGTTTGATACGAAAATCCAGTATTTGAAGTATAAGGTCCTGCGCGAGGTCGCACGTTACGGTTTTGAGGATAACCTCGACGCCGCATACTATGAGATTCCGAAGCTGATCGTCAAAGAAAAACCGACGATGCGCTGCTGCATCTACAAAGAGCGCGCCATCGTTGAGGAGCGCATCAAGCTCGCTATGGGCGGCGACAAGAAAAACCCGAACGTCATCGAAGTCATCGAGATTGCCTGCGACGAATGCCCGGTCAGCGGCCATGTCGTCACAGAGTCCTGCCGCGGTTGTCTTGCACACCGCTGCGAGGACGTATGCCGCCGCGGCGCCATCACGTTTGATGAGCAGCAGAAGGCGCACATCGATAAGTCGAAATGCGTAGAGTGCGGCCAGTGCGCAAAGGTATGCCCGTACAGCGCCATCATCAACCAGAAGCGTCCGTGCGAAAAGGCCTGCAAGATTAAGGCCATCAGCATGAGCAGCGAGGAGCATCGCGCAGCGCATATTGATAACGAAAAGTGCATCTCCTGCGGCGCCTGTGTCTACCAGTGCCCGTTCGGCGCAATCGTCGATAAGTCCTTCATTCTCGATGCTGTCAACCTTATCAAGGGCAGCCACGAGAATCAGGACTACAAGGTTTACGCGGTCGTAGCACCGTCCGTTTCCAGCCAGTTCAGCTATGCAAAGCTCGGCCAGGTCATCACCGGCATTCAGCGCCTCGGCTTCTATCATGTCATCGAAGCGGCGCTCGGCGCAGATATGGTTGCGTATAAGGAAGCGGCAGAGCTTGCGGAAAAGGGCTTCCTCACAAGCTCCTGCTGCCCGGCATTCGTTTCCTACATCAAGAAGAACTTCCCGACCATGGTTGATAAAATCTCGCACAACCTGTCTCCGGCAGCTGAGATCGGCCGCTACATCAAGGAGACCACTCCGGGCGCAAAGGTCGTTTTCATCGGGCCGTGCACCGCGAAGAAGATGGAGTTCAAGGAAGGCGAGCCGGCAAGCCGATACATTGACTGCACGCTGACCTTTGAAGAGCTGCAGGCGCTGTTCGACAGCCGCAACATCGACCTCACCACGCTCGAAGAAGGCGTGCTCGACAACGCCTCCTACTACGGCCGTATCTTTGCGCGCAGCGGCGGTTTGTCCGACGCGGTTGTGGAAGCGCTCAAGGAGCAGAACAACGAAGACTTCAAGCTCAACGCCATCGCATGCGACGGCATCGAAGCCTGCAAGGCGGCTTTGCTGCGTGCCTCCAAGAATGTTCTGCCGAACAACTTCATTGAGGGCATGGCGTGCACCGGCGGCTGCATCGGCGGCGCAGGCTGCCTGACCCACGGCGAAAAGAACAAGGCAGATGTCGATAAGTACGGCAAGCAGGCGATGGAGAAGACAATCCTCGACGCCATCTCCGTGACCGATGTCGGACCGGAAGCCGAATAATTAACCGAAATGAGATCCGGTCTGCTGTGCTTGCAGGCCGGATTTTGTTCTGTTCCGAAAAAACGCGTAAACTGTACGTGGTGCTAAACTTTTAACAAAACATTTTGCAAAGACGCGCCGTTTTCCGTGCAGATGCAGATTTTTTCGGTTTGCCGTGAGTTTTCATTGTACTTTTTAAAAAATTGCGGTATAATAATACAAATCGGCTTAAAGCGCTGCTTTTGGCCGTGTGTGGTAAAAAATAAGGCGTATGAGGACACACCTCACTCCCGGAGAAAGGAATGCTTTCGGTTCAGAAAGCGGTGGCTGAATTATGGCACAGAATCTCTCTAACGATCATATTAACCTGACCATGCTGACGGATTTCTATGAGATCACTATGGCAAACGGCTATTTTACCAATGGTTTTAAGGATACCATCGGCTACTTTGATATGTTTTTCCGCAGAGTGCCGGACGGCGGCGGATTTGCCATTATGGCAGGCGTGGAGCAGCTCGTCAATTACTTGAGTGAGCTTTCTTTCACGCAGGAGGATATCGATTACCTGCGCTCCAAGCACATTTTTCGCGAAGAGTTCCTCGATTATCTAAAGAACTTCAAGTTTACCTGCGATGTTTGGGCTGTGCCGGAGGGCACGCCGATCTTTCCGGGTGAGCCGATCGTCACCGTGCGCGGCCCGGTCATTCAGGCACAGTTTGTGGAGACCATGGTTTTGCTGTCCATCAACCACCAGAGCCTCATCGCAACGAAGACAAACCGCATCGTGCGCGCTGCGGACGGCAGATCGGTTATGGAGTTCGGCTCCCGCCGTGCACAGGGCTTTGACGGCGCCATTTATGGCGCGCGTGCCGCATATATCGGCGGCTGCGTCGGCACTGCCTGCACCATCAGCGACCGCCGTTTCGGCGTTCCGGCGCTCGGCACCATGGCGCACAGCTGGGTACAGCTTTTTGACAGCGAATACGAAGCGTTTAAAGCGTATGCCGAAGAATATCCGCACAACTGTACGCTGCTCGTCGATACATACAACGTATTGAAATCCGGTGTGCCGAACGCCATCCGCGTCTTTAACGAAGTACTCGTGCCGCAGGGCTTCCGCCCGGCCGGCATCCGCATCGACAGCGGCGACATCACGTATCTTTCCAGAAAAGCGAGAAAGATGCTCGACGACGCCGGCTTTGAAGACTGCAAGATCTGCGCATCCAATTCCCTGGATGAATACATCATCCGCGATATGCTCATGCAGGGCGCAAAGGTTGATTCTTTCGGCGTAGGCGAGCGTCTCATCACGTCTTCCAGCGAGCCGGTGTTCGGCGGCGTTTATAAGCTGGCGGCTGTTGAAAAACCGGACGGCACTATCGTTCCGAAGATCAAGATCAGCGAAAACGTAGCAAAGATCACCACACCGTGCTTCAAGGAGGTTTGGCGTATTTTTGACCGCGAGACCGACAAGGCCATTGCGGATGTCATCACGCTGAACGACGAGGTCATCGATGACGAGAAGCCGTATACGATCTTCGACCCGAATCACACGTGGAAGCGCAAGACCGTGGAGAATTTCCGCGCCGTGCGCCTGCGCACCCAGTTGTTTAAAAACGGCGAGTGCCTGTATCAGCCGCGTGCCTTAAGCGCCATCCGCGCGCATTGCCTCGCGCAGGTCGATACGCTGTGGGAAGAAGTAACGCGATTTGAAAACCCGCACAGCTACTATGTGGACCTTTCCCAGAAGCTGTGGGACGAGAAAAATCGCTTGCTTTCCGAAAACCAGTATTAAAATCCAATCATTTCACAAATTTTGCGAGTAAGCCGGACAGCTGCGGGTGTACGCCGAAAGGCCGCATCTGAGGAAAGTCCGAGCTCCACAGGGCGAGAATAACGGCTAACGGCCGCCGGGGGCGACCCCAGGGAAAGTGCAACAGAGATATACCGCCTGCATTGCAGGTAAGGGTGGAAAGGTGCGGTAAGAGCGCACCGGCGCGCAGGAGACTGCGCGGCCATGTAAACCCTATTCGGAGCAACATCGTGGAGAAACATATACGTCGGCCCGGCGGTTTCGAGGAGATGGCTTGAGCTGCACGGCAACGTGCAGACGAGAAAGATGGTTGTCCAAGACAGAACTCGGCTTATAGGTTTAGTCGCAATCTTGAATAAAGGGGGACAGAGAGTGCAAGCTTTCTGTCCCTTTTACTTTTAACATCGGGAGAACGGCTGCGGTCGTTCTCTTTTTGCGTATTCGCGCGCTTTACTGCTCGATAAAGCACAGAGGCAGGACCCGAGCGATGAGGTGAACATTCGCATCAATGTTGTGCGCTTTTACGGCGAAAAGGACTGCGGACTGCTCAAACACGCGCCTTTGGGCTGATTTTCCGGAGAATTTCAGGAAAATAGAATTTTCCTCTTGCAAAACCGAAAAAACTGTGGTAGGATAGTCAAAACAAATTTGAAAGAGAGGGGTATGACAATGTTCCGCTTTGTCCGCGTTATGATGAATATGCAGTCCGCAAATGCCATGGGTAACGGTACTTGCTGCGGGCCTACATTGTCATACGCTTTTTGAGAGTTAGAAAGAACCTAACCGCATAAATTGCAATGAACAGTGCAGGCTGAATGAACGGTCTGCACTGTTTTATTTTCAGGAGAAATCAGGAGGAAACACAATGGAACACAAGGGGACTGTCACACTCGAAACGCCAAGACTCATTTTACGCCGCTTAACGCTTGCGGACGCAGAGCCGATGTACCGCAACTGGGCGTCCGACCCTGGGGTCACAAAGTTCCTCACATGGCCCACGCACAGCAGCGTAGAGGTAACAAAGCAGATCCTCGCGCTGTGGGCATCGCACTATGAGGAGCTCAACTATTACCAGTGGGGCATTGTTGTAAAGGATGAAAACGCGCTTATCGGCACCATCACTGCGGTAAAAACGGATGATGAGATTAAAGCGGCAGAGATCGGCTACTGCGTCGGCCGAAACTGGTGGCACAAGGGCTATACGAGCGAAGCGCTCGGCGCCGTGATCGATTTTCTGTTCGATGAGGTCGGCCTCAACCGCATCGCGGCGCGCCACGATGTGAACAACCCGAACTCCGGCGGCGTGATGAAAAAGTGCGGCATGCAGTTTGAGGGCATCATGCGCGAGGGTGCAAAAAACAATGGGGGACTGTGCGACATCGCAAATTATGCGATTTTGAAGAAAGATCGCGCATAAATCACGTTTTCGGGGAGAAAATTCAAAATTTTCCTTGCTAAACCGATAGCGTTTGTAGTATGATAATAAAAGTGATTATTTGCGGAGAAATGCCGCATGCCAAAGCGTAGGTTTTGCGTGTGCAGTTTAAGTGCCGCACGGAAAGGAATGTGGTCATCATGAAAAGAACAGAAATCGCGGCCCTCTACGGATCGCCGGAGACCTTTGGCGATACGCAGGTCACGGTCTGTGGCTGGGCGAGATCGATCCGCGACTCCAAAGCGCTCGGATTTATCGATCTGAATGACGGCAGCTGCTTTAAGGGCGTACAGATCGTCTTTACGGCGGAAAAACTCGAAAATTACAAGGAGATCGCTTCCCAGAATGTCGGCGCTGCGCTGCGTGTCACCGGTACGTTGCTGCTCACGCCGGAAGCGAAGCAGCCTTTTGAAATTCAGGCGGAGGAGATTACCGTTGAGGGTGCGTCCTCGCCGGAATATCCGCTTCAGAAGAAGCGCCACACGGTGGAATACCTGCGTACGGTCGCGCACCTGCGCCCGAGAACGAACCTCTTCAACGCAGCGTTCCGCGTGCGTTCCGCTGCGGCGTTCGCCATCCATAAGTTCTTCAACGAGAACGGCTTCACCTATGTGCATACGCCGATTGTCACGGGCAGTGACTGCGAGGGCGCGGGCGAGATGTTCCAGCTGACAACGCTCGACCTCGTCAATGTTCCGAAAAACGAGGACGGCACGGTCGATTACAGCAAGGATTTCTTCGGCAAGCAGACGTCCCTCACCGTTTCCGGCCAGCTTGAGGCGGAGTGCATGGCCATGGCGTTCGGTAAGGTCTATACGTTCGGCCCCACGTTCCGCGCAGAGCGCTCTTATACGCAGCGTCACGCGGCAGAGTTCTGGATGGTCGAGCCGGAGATCGCGTTTGCCGATCTCAACGACGACATGGATCTCATGGAGGCCATGATCAAGTACATCATCAAAGACGTTATGGCGTGCTGCCCGCAGGACATCGACTTCTTCAACCAGTTTGTCGATAAGGGCCTCAAAGAGCGTCTGGAGCATGTGGCAAACTCCGATTTCGTCCGCATTTCCTATACGGATGCCGTAAAGCTCCTTGAAAAGAACAACGACAACTTTGAATATAAGGTCTCCTGGGGCTGCGACCTCCAGACCGAGCACGAGCGCTACCTCACCGAAAAAGAGTTCGGCAAGCCGGTGTTCGTCACCGATTACCCGAAGGAGATCAAGGCGTTCTACATGCGCCTCAATGACGACAACAAAACCGTTGCGGCGACCGATCTGCTCGTGCCGGGCATCGGCGAGCTGTGCGGCGCAAGCCAGAGAGAAGAGCGCTACGACGTGCTTCTGAACCGTATTCGCGAGCTCGGCCTTAACGAGGAGGATTACTGGTGGTACCTCGACCTTCGCCGTTTCGGCGGCAACAAGCATGCGGGCTTCGGTCTCGGCTTCGAGCGCATGGTCATGTACCTTACGGGCATCTCCAATATCCGCGACGTACTGCCGTTCCCGCGCACAACGGGCTCTGCGGAGTTCTAAATTTCATAAAAGCAAGTCTTTTGCCGGTACAGTTCGCTGTGCCGGTTTTTGCTTTGTTATACACTTGTCAGAATGAACGGAAAAGCAGGAAAACACGTCGTACAATCGTGCAAAACGGGAAAAATGCAAGATTTATAAATAAGGCTTGCATTTTTAGCTTATTTGTATTACAATAAGAATTGTTTCAGGCGCTATTGGAGCGTAAAAATGAATTGAATGCTTATTTTTCAATTCAAAATCTTATTTATGGAGATGTTTTCGTGGCGTACGCAAACTTGAGCAAAGCAGAATTACAGAAGGTTTTCGATGAGCTTTCCGCAGAATATAAGGGCTATCAGGCCAAAAATCTTTCGCTGAACATGGCGCGCGGCAAGCCCAGCGCAAAACAGCTGGAGCTCGCCCTCGGCGTTTTGGAAGCGCTGAAAGCGAGAAGCGAATTTGCGAATTCCAACGGTGATGACTGCCGTAACTACGGTCTTTGGGACGGTCTGCCGGAGATGAAACGCATTTTCGCCGATATGGTCGGCGTACCGGCTTCGCAGGTTATTCTCGGCAACAACTCAAGCTTGATGATGATGTTTGAGGTTATTTCCCGCGGCTTCTCGCACGGCTACAACGGCTGCACGCCGTGGTGCAAGCTGGATAAGAAAAAGTTTCTCTGTCCGGTGCCTGGCTACGACCGCCATTTTGCCGTAACGGAGTATTACGGCTTCGAGCTCATCAACATCCCGATGTATGCTACCGGCCCGGATATGGATCTCATCGAAAAGCTCGTCAAGGACGATGACTCCATTAAGGGCATTTGGTGTGTGCCGAAGTATTCGAACCCCACGGGTGTCACGTATTCCGATGAGACTGTCCGCCGTTTCGCCGCATTAAAACCGGCTGCAAAGGACTTCAAAATCATGTGGGATAACGCCTATTGTGTGCATGACCTCACCGATACGCCGGATACGCTGCTCAATATCTACGATCTCTGCGTTGAAAACGGCACAGAAGATCAGATCTTCATTTTTGCCTCTACGTCCAAGATCTCGTTCCCGGGCGCCGGTGTGGCCGGCCTCGCCACGAGCGATAACAATATCCGCGATTTCAAGGAGCACACGCTCACGTCTACCATCGGCCCGGATAAGCTGAATCAGCTGCGCCACGTGCTGTTCCTGCACGACATCAACGGTGTACGCGCCCTCATGAAGGGCCACCGCGCCATTTTGGAACCGAAGTTCCGCCTGTGCGAGCTGATGTTGGAGGAAAATGTCGGCGACCTCGGTGTCGCCGAGTGGAATAAGCCGAACGGTGGCTATTTCATCAGCGTCGATGTGCTTGACGGCTGCGCAAAGCGCGTCGTGCAGCTGTGTAAAGAAGCGGGCGTCATCCTGACCGATGCCGGTGCGACGTTCCCGTACGGCAAAGACCCGCACGACAGTAACATTCGTCTTGCGCCGTCGTTCCCGCCGCTTGAAGAGCTCGAACAAGCCATGGAAGTTTTCTGTTGCTCCATCAAGCTTGCCGCTGCAGAAAAGCTGCTGAACGCGTAAAATTTTTATACAAAATACAGAGCAAGAGAGGGATAGACCGTCCTTCCCTTGCTCTTTTGCATAAAAGCGGACATCTTTTCAAAATCGCTTTGACTCCGAACGTAAGTTTTGATGCTGGCAGAAGACAAACTCGTTTTGCACGCTTGCGCCGCTTGACGACGTACAGCCGCTGCCAAGGCGCAGGCGCTGTTCATTCATAAGCACGGCAAGGAAGAGTTTTTCAAGCTGCAAAACGTCATGCACAAAGCGCGTGATTTCAAGAAGATACAGGAAATCTTGGGTCAAAACACGCAGGAGTGTTTGCGCATTTTAGAAGGCTTTATGAAAACGGAAGCAGATGATTGACGGACTTTCGATTTTTGAATGTATTTTTATCAAAATACAATAATTTTAAAATGGTATTTTTGGATTTTGCTTTTGCAAATTTGCGATTTTTAATCTATATTGATTCTGATTTTGCTGTTAGTATTCCGGCTTTTCTCAACATGCCAATCAGCATGAAAAAGGTGCCGGTGTAGGGGATGAGCCAAAAATTGCGGCTGATAAGGCTGCAATACACAGCGAAAAGCATCACGGCAGGCGGGGTGCGCGTCATTTTGGCGAGCAGCTTCGGCTCAATAATCTGCCGGATGACGCTTAGAATGATCCACCCGATGAAGAGCCCGAGTGCTTGCGCCGCGCTGCCGCATAACAATCGGTAAACGGCGAGCGGCAGCAAAACGGTTCCCGGCCCAAAGACCGGGAAAATATCGGAGACCGTCACAACGGCGGCAGTCATCAGCGGGTATTTCATGCGCAGCAGGTGGAGCATCACAAAACTTTCCGCAAACGTGATGGTGTAAATGAGTGCATAGGCGGAAACAAACCCGACGGAAGATTCGCTTTTTGCGGATTTTTGCAGGTTTTCTACGCACTTTTCACCGATGAGCTTTTTTAAAAGAGACAGCAAATTTTCACGGTACAGCAGGGTGAGATACGCAAAAACCGGGATGAGCGTGAGCGTTAAAAACACGGCAGGCAGCAGCAAAATCGCCTTTACGGTACCTTGCAGCGCGGGCATGGCGGCACCCATGTTACCCGAAAAATTCTTCTGCGCAGCGGAGATCCACTGCGGCAATTCCTGCCATGTGCGCTCCAAAAACGACCGCACGGCGGGGGCAAGTGCTTCGTAGCGAAAGTATCGCCCGGAAGCAAAAAACGCGGCGCTTTCCCGGATGAGCCGCGTGAAAAGCAATGCAAGAAGGACGAGTGAAACGGTATAAACGGCGACAGCAGTGCAAAGTGCGGCGCGCTTATGGGAGAGATGCAGCCGTTTTTCCAGCAGGCGGCATAGCGGTGTTGTGACCCATCCAAGCAACCCGCCAAGCAAAATCGGGAGAATATGAAAAATAAATCGAACCGCCAAAACAAAGACAACTGTATATGATATTAGTAATATGATAAATATCTTTTGGCTTTTTACAAATTTCCAAATGTGTTTTGCCACCTTTGCACCGCCTTTCCTTTACACATCTGCAGCGCACATAGTTTGGCTTTGCGCGGCGGAAAAATTCGCAAATTTAAGCAAAATATGCATGACATTTTTCGCGCGGTGTGCTACAATATCCTCGAATAAATGTGGTGCATGCATTTTAATGCACCGATAACGGCTAAAGGAGCTTGAATTTATGGAAATTACAGTCAGCAAACGTTTTCTACGCGTGCCGGTGAAATTTGACGGCACTTCGCAAAAATTTACTTTTTCTGAAAACGGCACACCGGTTTATAAGTTCGATGCCGTTTATACGGAAGAAAACGCAGATGCGATTTATTATGCCGACCTGCGCGATTACCTTGGTAAGACGATGACTGTCACGGTGGAGCCGGAGTGCGCATTTACGCCGGTGTTTGAGGATGCTATGACGCCGCTTACGGCGGAAGAGACCGTCTTGCGCCCGCAGCTGCACTTTACAGCGGAGCGCGGCTGGATCAACGATCCGAACGGTCTGTGCTTTTACGGCGGACAGTATCACCTTTTCTACCAGCACAATCCCTACGGCAGACTGTGGGGCAACATGCATTGGGGCCACGCCGTGAGCTCGGATCTTTTCCACTGGGAATATAAGGAGGAAGCGATGTTCCTTGACATGGATGGCGCAATGTTTTCCGGCTGTGCGGTAGTCGATCACAACAATGTTTCCGGCCTCAAAGAAGGCGATGAAACGCCAATCTTGTTCTTTTACACCTGCGCGGGCGAAAAAAAGAGCACACAGTGCCTTGCGTACAGCACAGACGGCGGTAAAACGCTGAAAAAGTATGACAAAAATCCGCTGATCGACGAGATTGCACCCGGCAACCGCGACCCGAAGGTTATTTACGACGCAAAGCGCGCGCGCTGGCTGATGGCACTGTATTTTGTGGAGCGCACCTACGCAATCTTCACGTCGCAGGACTTACTGCACTGGGAGCTTTTGCAGAAATTTGACCTGCCCGGTGATGACGAGTGCCCGGATCTCTATCCGCTTACAGCAGATGACGGCAGAACGCTGTGGGTCTATTCCGGTGCGCATGACATGTATTTTGTCGGTGATTTTGATGAAAACGGCCTTTACCAGCCGATTCAGTCGGTCGGGCAGCTTTCGTATAACTCGCAGTCGTATGCGGCGCAGACGTATTACTACGAGCCGGGCAAGCCGGTCATCCGCTTTGCGTGGAACCGCAGCGATATTCCCGGCGCACCGTTCAACGGCTCCATGTGTACGCCGACCGAAATGACGCTGAAAAAGCACGGCGACCGCTACTATCTCTCTGCGCTGCCGATCAAGAGCACAGAAAATCTGGTTGTAAAATCTGACAAGCTTGATGACTTTACATTGACACACTGCACGCACGAGCTCGGCAGCAAGACCTGCCGCATCTCCTTTACTGTAAAGGAAGGCGACCTTACATGCAACTTGTACGGCCTTGAGATGAAGCTCGACAAAAACGGTCTGACCTGCGGAGAATCCATATTGCCGCGCCTGAAAAACGAGCCGATGAAGGTGGACATCATTACCGATACAAACAGCGTAGAGATTTATTTGAACGGCGTTGCAAACACGGTCATCGCGCATGTGCTGGATGAGACGAAGCCGACGTTCACGATCCACGCCGAGGATCCCGTTGAGGTGCAGAACCTCACAGTTTCCGAGCTTTCGCTGTGATGAGTGCAATGAAGCGCGTGCTGACCATCGCCGGGTCGGATTGCTCCGGCGGCGCGGGTATTCAGGCGGATATCAAGACAATGTCCGCACACGGCGTGTACGCGATGAGCGTGATCGTGTCCGTTGTGGCAGAAAACACCGTGCATGTGCTGAAAAAGCAGGATATTGCGCCGGAGATTGTCCGCGCGCAGGTGGACGCAATCTATGAAGATATCGGTACGGACGCCGTGAAGATTGGCATGCTGCCGACGCCGGAGGTGATGTCTGCTGTGGCGGAAAAGCTGCGCAAATACTGTCCGAAGAACGTCGTTGTTGACCCTGTGATGTATGCGAAAGACGGAACGGCACTGATGGCTCCGCAGTCGATTGAGACATTCAAAGCGGAAATTTTGCCGCTCGCCGACGTGCTGACACCGAATATTCCCGAGGCGGAGGAAATCACCGGGATGCACATTGAGACGGAAGACGATATGTGTGCTGCAGCAAAGTTGATTTACACAATGGGCTGTAAAGCTGTGCTTGTAAAGGGAGGACACTTTGCAGGCGACCCGATCGATATTCTGTTCGATGGTGAACAGCATATAAGCTTTACAGCGAATCGCATTCAAACGAAGAACACGCACGGCACAGGGTGCACGCTGTCTTCCGCTATTGCCTCGAATTTGGCGCTTGGATATGCACCCGCTGAAGCGGTGAAACGTGCGAAAGACTACATGACGTGCGCCATCGAGCACGCGCTCGAGCTCGGGCACGGCGCGGGGCCGACAAATCACTTTTACAGCTTGTATCAAAGCGGACTTCCAAAGTAAATAGCTTGCTCCATAGAGAAAGCACCTTGTAAAGCTTTTGACCTTGCAGGGTGCTTTTCATGTTTGAAAAATCGCGGCGGATTTCGGGCACACTTTTCAAAGGCATAAAGGCACGTTTATAAAAAGGGCGATGGCCCTTTTTTTCCACTTTGGTTCTAAACCCGGCGGCACGTCCATAGAATTGGGCATACGGAGCGGAAAGAAAGGTGTGTGCGATGGATTTTGAAAAGGCGATCCGCCCGCTCGGGCGCTTTACACCGATGCTTGAAAAGGTGCCGCAGGCGGTGCGCGACGCGGTGTTTGACATTCGTATCAGTGTGGATAAGCCTGTGCTGCTGTGCTGCGGTGACCGCATTTTGTTTTTGCGGGAAGACGGCGACACGGCGCAGTATTTTTCGCAAAACAATGTGACAGCGACACGCGAGGACGTGGAGGAGATCTTTTTGCGGCTGTGCGGGTATTCCGTTTACAGTCACATGGAGGAGATTCGCGGCGGATTCGTCTCCGCAGACCGCGCGTTGCGGGTGGGCATCGGCGGTACGGCGGTGATCGAAAAGGGCGGCATCAAAACGGTGCGCGACGTGACGAGTCTTTCTGTGCGTATCCCGCGAGAGAAGCGCGGCTGTGCAGAGGAGGTGCTGCGCTACGGCGTAGACCTCAGCCGCGGGCTGCTGCTTGCTGGCGCGCCGTCCTCGGGCAAAACGACGCTGCTGCGGGATATTGCACGATATATCGGTACGGCGGGGCATCGCGTGGTGGTGCTTGACGAGCGGTTTGAGCTGAGTGCGGACGGGTTTGATCTCGGCGCGTGCACGGATATTTTGCAGGGCTACCCGAAGCAGGAGGGGCTTTCGCACGCGGTGCGGTGTCTTTCACCGGAGTACATCGTCTGCGATGAGCTCGGTGAAAACGATTTTTCGGCGATACGTGCGGCATCGTTTTCAGGGGTGGCGCTGATTGCGAGCATCCACGCGGGCAGTGTACACGAACTGTGTTGCAGACCGCTGTGCCGCGGGATTCTGTCGCTCGGCGCGTTTGAAACGGTGGCACTGCTGCACGGGCGAAGTGCACCGACGAAAGTGGAAAAGCTGTTTTTGGCGGGTGATCTTCTTGAAAACAACGGCGGCGATCCTGATTGTTCTGTGCGCGGCGACCGCCGGGTCATCGGTATCTGCGCGGCTAAAAATGCGTGAAAAAGAACTGAACATCTTTTTGGAAGCGCTTTTTGCGTTGAAAAACGCCGCGGCCTATACGGCGGGCGACCTGTACGCGCTGCTCTCTCTGTGCCGCGAAAATGCTTTTTTGGGGCGCGTGTGGGTGCTTTCTGAAAACATGGATTGCACAGCGGCGTTTAAAGCGGCGGCACATGCGTTTTTTACATACCGTGGAGATGAAGCGCTGTGCGCCGCGTTTATCGACGGGTTCGGCAAGACCGACCTCGATGGGCAAATGGCGTACTTTGCGCTGCATGAAGGCCGCGTGCGCAGCGCACTTTTAGCCGCCGAGCAAAGCCTTGCCCAGAAAGGCAGATTGTGCGTGGCGCTGGGGCTATTTGTCGGCGTTTCCGCCGCCCTCATTTTGCTGTAACAGCCGGAAAGGAAAGCAAAGCTATGGATGTAGATCTGATCTTCAAGATCGCCGCCATCGGCATACTTGTGGCCGTTTTGAACCAGCTGCTCATTCGCTCCGGGCGGGAGGAGCAGGCTATGATGACGACGCTTGCGGGGCTCATCGTGGTGTTGACGATGCTTATCACGCAGATCAGCACGCTGTTCGATACGATCAAATCGGTGTTTGGGCTATGAGCACGGTGCTTACGGTATCGGCAGCGGCGGTGTTTGCAGCGGTGTGCGGCGCGCTTTTAAAACGCGGGCAAAAGGAAATAGCTCTGCTGTTTTCACTTGCGGCGGCGGTGCTCGTTTTTCTGTGTGTTTTGCCGCAGATTGAAACGCTGACTTCGACATTCCGCGAATGGGCGGAGCTTTCCGGCATGCCGGAGGTGTTCGGAGCGCTGTTAAAAGCGCTCGGCATCGTGCTCATCGGGCGCATAACGGCAGATCTTTGTAAGGACGCGGGGGAATCGGCAATAGCAAGCGGTGTGGAGCTTGCCGTAAAAACAGCGGTGCTGCTGACGGCGCTGCCGTTGCTGAATCGACTTCTCTCGCTTTTGCAGGAAGTGCTGTTGTTATGAAAAAACGGATTTTGCGCGTTTTTTTGGCTTTGACGGTGTTTATCCTGCTACTTTCGCTGCCCGTGCGCGCGGACGAAGCGGAACTCTACCAAAACAGCGGGGCGGATACACTTATGGAGGCGCTGCCGGAAGAAGCACAGTCGCTTTTGCAGAACGTCGGGGCCGACCCGATGGAAACACCTGCGCCCGACGCGGCGACAAAGCTGTTTTCGGCGCTTTCCGAGGGCTTTCGTGCGGAGTGGACAGCACCGGCGCGGGCACTCCTTACGCTGCTTGCATCATGCGTGCTGTGCAGACTTGTGCAGGAATTCGCCGCAAAGGAGCTTTCCTACGCCGTTTCCGTATGCGGGGCGCTGTGCGCCGCCGTGACGCTGTTTTCGCCGATGGCTTCGCTTTTGGAGCAGGCCGCGCGCGTGACGGATGCTGCTGCCGTTTTTCTGCTTGCCGCGGTGCCCGTGTATGCGGGGCTGCTTTTCACGGCGGGGAACACCGTGACAGCACCGACCTACGGCGCGCTGTCGCTTGCAGCGGCAAATGCCGTCTCGGTTTTGAGCAGCGCGGTGCTCATCCCGGTTTTGCGTGTGTTTTTGGCGTTTTCCGTGGCTTCTGCCGTGACATCGTTTGATTTAAAGCGGCTGACGGACGCGCTGTATAAAGTTATCAAGTGGGCTTTGGTGCTCGCCGTCACGGTATATACGGGCGTTTTGTCCGTACAGACAATTGTTGCGAACAGCGCGGAGATGGCGGGCGGCAAGGCGGCGAAAATGCTTGTCTCCGGCGCGATCCCCATTGTGGGCAGCGCGTTTTCCGATGCGTTTTCGGTCATCGTTTCCGGCGCGGCGCTTGTAAAAAACGGCGTGGGTGCATTTGGGTTGCTTGCATCGCTCGCGATTTTTCTGCCGCTGTGCATAAAGGCTGCCGCGTGGCTTTTGATTTGCTTTTGCGCGGGGCTTGCGGCAGAGGTGTTGGGTCTAAAGCCGCTTGCGTCGTTTTTAAACGGCTGTGCTGCGGCGCTGCGGCTGCTCATTGCGGCGGTATGCAGTGTGGGTGCGGTGGCGGTGGTCTCGGCGGCCGTGGTGCTTTGTGTGCGAGGTGCTTATGCGTGAATTGTATGCGCTGGTGTTTTCGGTGTGCATGGTGCTCATCGGGACGGAGATGATCGTGCGGCTGTTCCCGGAAAAAAGCGGGTCACTTATCCACGCGCTTGCAGCGCTGATGCTGCTTGTGGTGCTTGTAAACGGCATTTTAAAGCTGCAAAGCGGGGTCTCGCTCGATTTTGACTTGACCGAAACGGGCGAAGCCGAATCGACGATAACGCAAAGCTACGCGGAAAAGGGCACGGCGATTTTGAAAGAGCGGCTCTCGGCGCTTTTGAAAAGTGCGGGGATGGACGTGCCGGCAGCGAATATCGACATTTGGTACACACAGGACGATGACGGCGCGGTGACGGTGGAACGTGTGCGGGTACGGGTGCGGTTTGCGACAGACATCGACCGCGCGGACGCGCTTTTGCGCAGCGTGCTGACCGAGGCCATCCCGGTGGATGTGTACGTATAGGAGGTGAGGCGAGACGGATAAACTGAAAAGCCTTTTGAAAAACGGTAAGCTGACGTATATGCTCATTGCAGCCTGCGCGGCGCTCGTTTTATTGATGCTCCTATGGCCTATGGACACAAAGAACACGGAAAATGAAGCGCCGGAGACGGTGGAACTGACGGCAGGAGACTACACCAGAGCGCTTTCCGCGCAGATCGCGCAGATGGTCTCGGCTATCACGGGGGAAAGCGAGCCGCAGGTGACGGTGACGCTGCGTACAATGGGCGAAACGATGTATGCGACCGAAGATAAGCAGAGCGAAAAAAGCGCCGAGGAGTACAGCGGCGAAAGCCTCAACCGCACGCAGACGGACGGCGACACGCAGAAGACGTATATCCTGGTGAAGGCGGCGGACGGCTCGCAGAAGCCGCTCATCGTGACGAAAACGGAGCCGGAGATCCGCGGCGTGGTAGTCGTGAGCCGCGGGGGAGGCGACCCGAAAATGCGGGAGAAGATTGTGGAGGCCGTGAAGACTGCGCTCGATTTATCCTCTACGCAGGTATGCGTGGTGGGGTACAGCGAATATACATATGGCAACGAATGAAACCATTCAGTGAAGATCGGAGGAACACGGAATGAAATACGGTAAAAGACAGCTGATCTTGGCATCGCTTGTGCTGGCCCTTGGTGCGGCAGTGTACTTAAATTGGCAGTTTGCGGGTACAAAGGTGCAGAGCGCGGGCGATGTCAGCGAGGAAAGTGCGTCTTCCGCTCTCGGTGCGGCGCAGCTTGTGAACAACGCCTATGTGGAGACGGTCTCCGACACGCTTATGAACGAGGACGGTGTTCTGCCGGAAACGGAGCCCGCAGATGGTGCGACGGAAAGCAGCGCGGCAGAAGAAACAGCGGCTGCGGTATCGGCTTCCGCAAAACTTTCGGACGCCCGCTTGACGCGCCAGACCGCACGGGATGAGGCCGTGGAGCTGCTGGAGGACATCCTGAAAGACGACAGCGCCGAGGTCGCCGTAAAGCAGGCCGCCGTGGACGAAGCCGCGGTTATCGCGCAGAACATTTTGAAAGAGACAAACATAGAGTCCCTCATAGAAGCGAAGGGCTTTACGGAGTGCGTGGCGTACATCAACGGCGAGAGCTGCACGGTGGTTGTAAACGGCGACATGGAGGACGAACAGAACGCGCTCATCGTGCGGGACATTGCAGTTTCCGAAAGCGGCGTCAGCGCGGAAAACGTGAAGATCATTTCTGCGGCGAAATAAAAGATGATTTCTTGCATTTTACCGTTTATCGTGGTATACTATTCCAGAACATATCGGCGTGTATGTCTGGAGCTTGAAAACTGCACATCAAACGGCACCGGTGAAACCCGAAAGTGCCTGATTTCTGCTCAAATTGCCTGCCGATCCTTCGGCGGGCTTTTTTGTTTATATCCGCCATGAATTACGCAATGAATTTTATTGAGATAAGGGAAAGGAACCGAGTATGACGAAAAGAAGAGAATCGAGAGAACAGGCTTTTACGCTGCTTTTTGAAAAGACCGTGACGGGCGACAGCATGGAAGACATCATTGAAATGGCGAAGGAAGCGCGCGATGTCGTTATCGATCCGTACTGCGAAAAGCTGACCGCTTTGACGGAACTTTATTTAGACGAGATCGACCACACGATCGAAGAAAATCTGCGCGGTTGGAGTTTGCGCCGTCTTTCTAAAATGACGCTGACGATTTTGCGCGTTGCCGTGTGCGAAATGCAGTTTATGCGGGCCGACGATGTCCCGGTGAGCGTTTCCATCAACGAGGCGGTGGAGCTTGCAAAAATTTACGGCAACGAAAAGGACGCTTCTTACGTAAACGGCGTGCTTTCCACAATTGCAAAGAAGCTTGAGGGAGCGAAGAACGAGACGGAGAGCGAAAATGCCTAACATCAGCGCGCTCGGTTTAGACACCAGCAACTACACAACGAGCGCCGCGTTTTTCGGCGACGGCGAAATGGACAGCCGCGGCATGATTTTGCCTGTGAAAGAGGGCGAGATCGGACTGCGCCAGAGCGACGCGGTGTTCCACCACACGCGCCAGCTGCCGGAGGTGCTGTCCATGCTCGGTGATAAGATTAGCGAGGCGAAGGTCATTGGCGTTTCGGAGCGCCCGCGTGATGCGAAGGACTCCTATATGCCGTGCTTCTTGGTCGGCATCGGCGCGGCGCAGATGCTTGCGCAGGCGTTAGGGGTGCCGCTGCGGCGCTTTTCGCACCAGCAGGGGCACATTGCGGCGGCGCTTTACTCTGCCCAACGACTGGACTTGCTGCACGAGCGTTTTTTGGCGTTTCACATGTCCGGCGGCACAACGGAAGCGGTTTTGGTAGAACCTGTGGAGGGTGACAAAATGTTTCGCACGCGCCTTGTTGCGTCTTCACTCGATTTAAAGGCCGGGCAGGTCATTGACCGCATCGGCGTGATGCTCGGTCTGCCGTTTCCGGCTGGCAAGCATTTAGACCCCATTGCGTGCAATTATACGGAAAGACTGCGCGTGCGTGCTTCGATGAAAGGCGCGAACTGCTCGCTTTCCGGTGTGGAAAATAAATGCCGCGAGCTGATGAAAAAGGGTGCGCCGAAGGAGGAAATCGCCGCGACGTGCATGGCGTATGTCATTGCGGCATCGGACGCGATGTGTAAGGCGCTTATCGAGACATTCGGCGATTTGCCCGTGGTGTTTTCGGGCGGCGTGTCTTCAAACTCCATGCTGCGTGCGCACATGAGCGAAAAGTACGGCGCACTGTTTGCAGAGCCGCGCTTTTCGGCGGATAACGCTGCCGGCATCGCCGTTTTGGCGTCACTTTCGCAGGAGGCCTGATATGCGCGTTTTATCGGTTTCGCAGATCAATTTTTTTATAAAGTCGCTTATTGAGGGTGACGGCCGCATGCGCGATATTTACGCGCGCGGCGAAATTTCCAATTTTACCGATCACTACCGCTCCGGACACCTGTATTTTTCGCTGAAAGACGAAAAGTCCGTTTTGAAGGCGGTTATGTTTTCGTCTGCCGCGCGGCGGCTGCGTTTTTGCCCGAAAGAGGGCATGCGCGTTATCGTGCGCGGGCGTGTGGCCGTGTATGAGCCCGGCGGGCAGTACCAATTCTATGTGGAGGAAATGCAGCCGGACGGCGTGGGCGCGCTGAGCTTAGCGTTTGAGCAGCTGAAAGAAAAGCTTGCTGCCGAGGGACTGTTCGCGGAAGAACACAAGCGGCCGATCCCGCCGTTTCCGGCGCGCATCGGCGTCATCACGTCACCGACGGGCGCGGCGGTGCAGGATATTCGCAACATACTCTCGCGGCGCTGGCCTGCGGCGGAGATTGTGTTTTGCCCGGTGCTTGTGCAGGGCGAGGACGCAGCGGCGCAGCTTACGGCGGCGGTGAAATTGATGAACGCCCAAAAGGCGGCGGATGTCATCATCATCGGGCGCGGCGGCGGCTCCGCGGAGGATTTGGTCGCATTCAACGACGAGACGCTCGCAAGGGCAGTGTTTGCGTCGAAGATACCCGTCATCTCCGCTGTGGGACACGAGACGGATTTTACGATTTGCGATTTTGTCGCGGACTTGAGAGCGCCAACGCCGAGCGCGGCGGCAGAGCTTGCCGTGCCGGACAGGGAAGAAATGCGTGCGGCACTTGCGCAGCTGACGCGCCGTTTGTGCGGCAGCGTGCAGGCGGGGCTTGACGATCGGCGGCAGATGCTCGATGCGCTTGCAAGCGCAAACGTGCTGCAAAACCCGTCCGCGTGGCTTTCACCGCGTAGGCAGGCGCTCCGAAACACGGTGCAGAGCCTGACGCACAGCGCCGAGCGCAGAATTCTGAATGAGAAAAACGAGCTTGCTGCGCTTTCCGCACGGTTAGACGCAATGAGCCCGCTGAAGGTGCTTTCACGCGGATACGCGATCGTGTCCGACGAAAACGGGAAAGTGATAAAGCGCACGGAAGACGCAAAGCCGGGCGACGTTTTGACAGCGCGCGTAGAGGACGGCGCGATCACCGTGCAGGTGCAGAAAACAGAAAAGAGGGAAATGACCGATGCCTAAAAAAACCATGACCTTTGAAGACGCGATGCTGCGCCTTCGCGAGGTGACCGAGACGCTCGAAAAGGGAGATGTGACACTGGAGGAATCTGTGAAGCTTTTTAGCGAGGGCGCGGAGCTTTCCCGCTTTTGCTATGAGAAATTAAACACTGCCGAACAGAAAATTACGGAGCTGAGTGCTGCGAAAACGGAGGAATAAAAATGGAAGACAGGGTAAAACGCATTGAAAAAGCCTTAGATCATTTTTTGCCGGAGCGCAAGGGCTCGCTTTCCGAGACCGTGACCGACGCCATGCGCTATTCGCTTTTAAACGGCGGCAAGCGTGTGCGCGCCGTTTTAACGCTTGCGTTCTGCGAGCTGTGCGGCGGCGATGAAGACATGGCGATGCCGTTTGCGTGTGCCGTGGAGATGGTACACGCGTATTCGCTCATCCACGACGATCTGCCGTGCATGGATAACGACGATATGCGCCGCGGTAAGCCCTCTAACCACAAGGTCTACGGTGAAAATTACGCATTGCTTGCGGGCGACGGCCTTTTGACAAAAGCATTTGAAACGGCGCTGAGCAGTGAAGCATTCCGAAATGTCGGCATGGAGCGCGCTGCGTATGCGGCGGCGGTGCTTGCGCGTTGCGCGGGTGAGTACGGTATGGTGGGCGGCCAGTGCATTGACCTTGCAACCGAAAACCGCACCGTTTCGCTCGATGAGCTGTGCGAAAAAGACACCGGCAAGACCGCAAACCTCATCATGGCAGCATGCATGATGGGTTGCATTGCGGCGGGGGCGAACGAAACGCAGATCAATGCAGCAAAGGAATACGCGCTGCACATCGGTTTGGCGTTCCAGATCCGCGACGATATTCTGGACGTGACCGGTGACGCCAAGGAGCTTGGCAAGAACATCGGCGTGGATGCACAAAACGCGCGCTGCACGTATGTTTCCATTTTGGGCGTGGAAAAAGCACAGGCGCTCGTCGATGAGCATACCGAAAAGACGCTTCATGCGCTTGACGCGTTTGACGCGGACAGCACGTTCCTGCACGAGTTTGCGGAAAAGCTCGCAACGCGCAGCAAGTAATGAAACGCACACTGGAGTTCGTCATCGACTGCGGACAGGAAAACATGGACGTGCGTACGTTCGTGCGGCGGTACTTAGGGTTTTCCGCACGCATTTTAACGGCGCTGAAATACGAGGGAGAGATGCTTAAAAACGGCGAACCCGTGCACAGCAATGCCGTTTTGAAAGCCGGCGATACGCTGACTTTGACGCTGCTTGAGACGGGCGAAGCGTATGAAAAAGCCGACCTGCCGTTTGCGGTTTTATATGAGGACGAGGATTTTTTAGTGCTCGATAAGCCGTACAATATGCCCGTGCACCCCTCGCCGGGGCACGACCGCGACAGCGTTTTAAATGCGGCGGCGTGGTATTTTCAAAATACGCCGGACTTTGTGTTTCGGCCGTTGTACCGCTTAGACCGGGATACGACCGGCGCGCTGGTGCTGGCGAAAAACAAATTTGCCGCAAACGCAAAGCTGACGAAAATGTACCGCGCCGTGTGCGAGGGCGAAACGCCCGAAAGCGGGTGTGTGAATGTGCCCATCGGGTTAAAGCTGGGGCATAAGGTGGAGCGCTGCGCGGGCATCGGAGACGAAGCCGTGACGGAATTTCAAACGGTGAGAACGAGCGGCGGGTACAGCCTCGTTGACTTCCATTTGAAAACCGGGCGCACGCACCAGATTCGCGTGCACATGGCGCACCTTGGGCATCCCGTGGCGGGGGACGACCTTTACGGCGGGCATTTGGACAGAACGGAGCACCAGATGCTCTGCTGCCGTGCAGTGCATCTTTTATGCCCGGCGCTCGACATCGATAAAACGGTCGAGACGGATTTTTCGGCGGAACAAAAGGCGTGCTTCCCGGAGCTTTTTCAATGAAAAACACCCCGCAGCTTTAAAACTGCGGGGTAGTCCATATCAAGTGAAATTTTACTCCACGTCCGTATGGATGAGGCGGTCTAACAGTGTGATGAGTAAAATGCGCTCTTCATCGGAAAGGTCGCGCGTGACGCTTTTGGCCCAATCCTGCAAAATCTCGCGGATGACGGGCACGAGATTTTCGCCGCTTTCTGTGACGTAGAGGTTGTTTTCGCGGCGATCTTCCTTGCCGGTTTCGCGCGAAATGTAGCCGAGCTCTTCAAGGCGTTTTGTGCGGCGTGCTACGGTGCATTTGTCGATATACATATGCGAGACGATGGCGTCCTGCGTGGTGCCGGGGTGGCGGTTGATGTAGAGCAGGATCATCGGCATGCCACCTACAAAGCCGTAGCCGCGCAGACGGTCATCCATATATTTTTTACGCTGGCGGTGCAGATAGGTGAAGCTGCGGCTTAGATCACGCGGAAAATCCGCAAGGCGCTCCTGTTCGGTTTCTGCTGTTTTCTGTTCTTCCGGCATGCTTACACCTCCGTATGGTTTATGGCTTTATTATATGGCTTTTGTGCGAAAAAGTCAATTCAAAAATCTGCCTATTCCGCGATAAACGGGTGACAGACGCGCTTATACAGCTCGTCGTCGAACATAACGTGATAAATGTTTTCGAGCTCATGCAGCACGACTTTCGCTTCCGGTACGGGCTGCGCGATGGGCAGCACAAGTATATTGAAATCCACGCCGTACAAAAGGCTTTTTGCTTTTGTCATTTCGCACCCGCAGCGCTCATAAAACGCGATGCGGCGGCGACGGATGTTGACTTCTTCTTCGGCTTCGGCGCTCTCAACGCTTTCCACTTCGAGCAAAAGACCGTCACGGTCTTTCATTTCTGTGCGCAGCAGGGGAAAAGTCTTGCTGCCGATGCCCGTGCCGCGCAGGTCTTTTTTGACGGCGAAATAATCAAGCAGGGCGTATTTGCCGTTTTCCGTGCACGAAAAATAGGCGTAGGCGCAGAGTGAATCGGTTTCGTCGTAAAAGCCGTAACACGGGTAGCAGTTTTTATTGTAGAGCATTTCCATGCTTGCAAAGGGGCGCAGCTCGCTCGGCGGGAATGCCTCGTGCATATATGCGTTGTAAATTTCGCGAATTTCGTCTAAATTCAGCTTTTTAATGTGTAACAAATACTCAACTCCTATTATTATTTTGGACCAAGCAAAGGAGCTTTACTTTGAATCCATTTCCGTATACGTTTGATAACAAACGGTATCATACATTAGCTTATCACAACCGGGTGCAGAATTGCAAGACCCAAAAGGCCGTGATCGATGCCGGGCTGAGCTGCCCGAACATAGACGGCACGTGCGGCGTGGGCGGGTGCATCTTCTGCGACGGCGGCAGCGGCTATTTTACGCAGGATAAGGCATTTTCCGTAACGGAGCAGCTGCAAGCGGAAAAAGTGCGTATTCATAAAAAGTCGCCGGAAAGTAAAATCATCGCGTATTTTCAGACGCACACAAACACCTATGCGCCGGTTGAAAAGCTCAGGACGTTATACGAAGAAGCGCTTGCATTCGGCGTTTACGGTGTGTCGATTGCCACGCGCCCGGACTGCATCGGGAAGGATGTTTTGTCGCTTTTAAAAGAATTGAACGGCAAAACGCACCTCACCGTGGAACTGGGCCTGCAAAGCAGTAATGATGAGACGGCTGCGCGTATTCACAGAGGATATAAATACGAGGTATTTAGAGAGATATTTCTGCGCCTGCGCGAAAACAATATTCGCGTTTGCGTGCATATCATAGACGGCTTACCGGGCGAGACGGAGGCGGAGATGATAAAGACCGCCGAAGACCTTGCACAGCTGCGCCCGGACGGTGTGAAAATTCATCTTTTACACGTCATTCGCGGCACGCAGCTTGCGGGCTTATACGAAAGCGGCGCATACACGCCGATGACGTTTGAGGACTATGTGCGCGTCGTAATCCGTCAACTGGAGGTGCTGCCGCCCGAAACGGTCATCGAACGCATTACGGGCGACGGTGACAAAACAAAGCTGCTTGCACCCCTGTGGAGCCGCGATAAAATCCGCGTACTCGGTACGATAGACCACGAGATGGCAGTGGGAAATACTTGGCAAGGCAGACTTTATTCGCCGAATGGCTTGCAAAAAGGACAGAAAATGCGTATAATAGAATAAATCCGAACACGGTGTGCAGTTTACGCTGTGATTTCGTTTATGAAAGGTAATTTTACTATGAATAATAAAGCTCCAAATAAACATAGCGACGCGCGTTCTTTTGAAATGCGCCGTTTGATTTTCCTTGGCGCGGCCGGCGTGCTCATTCTGGTCGTGGTCATTTTATCGCTCCTATCCGCGTTCGGCGGGAAATCCGACGGGCAGAGCACCGGCAACGGCACATCTTCCGCGGTGACGGAGGACGGCAAGCTTGTCATTCAGGATCTTTACGAGGGTGAGATCACCATTCCGAAGTTTAATGTGCCGCTCAATACATACGACCAGTCGAAGTTTAAAAATGACAACGGCCTTGTGACGTATGACGACGCGAACGCGAGCCTCGGCATCGACGTTTCCGACTATCAGGGCGATATCGACTGGGCAGCCGTCAAAGCGAGCGGCATCGATTTCGCGATGATCCGCGCAGGCTACCGCGGTGCAACGCGCGGCAAGCTGAACGAAGACAGCAAGTTTGCCGATAATTACACCGGTGCGAAGGACGCAGGCGTAAAGGTGGGCATCTACTTCTTCTCGCAGGCAACTTCTGTTACCGAAGCGGAGGAGGAAGCGGGCTATGTGCTCCAGCTTTTGCAGAATAAGTCCGTCGATTACCCCGTCGTCTTTGACTGGGAGCAGACGAGCGTAGACGGCTCTCGCACGGCAGATGCCACGGGCGAGCAGATTACGAGTTATGCTTCGGCGTTCTGCAAAAAAATCGCGAAAGCGGGCTACACCGCAGGTGTGTACTTCAACCGCAGTCTTGGCTATAACTATTATGACTTAGAGCAGCTCAAGGACTTTGAGTTCTGGCTTGCGGAATACCGCAGCGTGCCGGCGTTCTACTATAACTTCGGCCTGTGGCAGTATTCCGACAACGCGCAGGTGCAGGGCATCGACGCGGCAGTCGATATTAACGTCAGCTTTAAGAACTACGGCTGATTTTAAAAGTAAAAACGAAAGGTGCTTGATCATTTTGGTCAGGCACCTTTTTGTTATTCTTCGTTTTCGCCGAACCAGCCGCAGGCTTTCATGTCTACGCGGCCGTCGGGCAGGAACTGCACGCCCTCGGCTTCGAGCTTTTCGCGCTGTACATCGGGGCCGCCGAAAACGTAGCCCTTGCACAGAGAGCCGTCTTTGAACACTACGCGGTGGCATGGCGTATTTACGGGGTCCGTGTTGCGGTGCAGCACAAAGCCCACGCCGCGCGAGGCCCGCGGGTTGCCCGCCGCAAATGCCACGAAGCCGTAATTTGTCACCTTGCCGCGCGGGATCTCGCGCACCACCTGAAACACGCGCTCGGAAAAATCGTTCATCGTATTCAACTTCCTTTGCTTTCAAACCGTTTTGTACAGTATAGCATAAAAGTAGTCTTTACAAAAGGGTTTTTATTGATTATAATGAAATATAACGAAACCAAAATTGAAACGGAGTTGTTGATATGGCTATTATTGAAGTGAATTTTATCTCGAAGTGCCTCATGCGCGTGGTGACGTTCAATGCGATTATCCCGGTGGATAAGTTCGGCCCGCAGGCGGAAAACGCAGAGCAGAAGCCGCTGAAGACGCTTTACCTTTTGCACGGTATTTTCGGCAATTATACGGACTGGGTGAACGGCACGCGCATTCAGGCGTGGGCAGAGGCAAACGACCTTGCGGTCATTATGCCCTCCGGTGAAAACCGCTTCTACCTCGACGACGAAAAGAGCGGCGAGCTGTACGGCGAGTTCATCGGCAAGGAGCTTGTAGAGTTCACAAGAAAGCTGTTTCCGCTTTCCGACAAGCGCGAGGATACGTTCATTGCGGGTCTTTCCATGGGCGGCTACGGTGCAATCCGCAACGGCCTGAAGTATGCGGAAAACTTTGGCTGTGTCATCGGTCTTTCCGCCGCGCTCGTGCACGATACGTGGAAGGACGCGGACAACTCCGCGCCGATCTTCACATTCCGCCGCAACTATTACGAGTCAATTTTCGGTGAATATGACAAGGTGAAGGGCAGCGACAAAGACCCGAAGGCGCTGCTTTTGAAGCTGAAGGAGGAGGGCAGACCCGTACCGAAAATGTACCTGTGCTGCGGCACGGAGGACGGCCTCGTCACCGCAAACCGCGATTTCCGTGATTTCCTCAACGAAAACGGTGTTGACCTCACGTATGTGGAGGGCCCCGGCAAGCACGACTGGGTATTCTGGGATACGTACATCAAAAAGGTGCTCGACTGGCTGCCGCTTAATAGAACAGGCGCGGGCATCAACAGCGGAAACGTGAAATAAAGCAAAACAGAAAACAGGGGAACGGATGATGCAGAAGAGAAATCTGAAAAATTCCGCAAGATCACGATGAATGTGCTAACGATGCAGCTCAATTCCATCACGATCATGGATCTCATCGCCGCCAGCTTGCAAATTCGTAAACATAAAGTAAAAGCCATCGAAACGGTGAAGCGCAAGGCTTGCCGCAAACGGTGGCTTTTACTCTATGAAAATTTAATTCTGCGTTTTATTGCCGGGCAGGATATTGAGGTTTTCCGGGACGTTTGGGTGGGGGATGTTGTGCAACGCAAAGCCCGCGAGCTGACGGATGATCTGCAAAACGAACGACCGCGTTTCGGGGTCGAGGTGCACGGCGGCGTTGTAGATAGCGCCGATGTTCTTTTGAATGTCGCCAGCGTCAAATACGTTTTCAATATTGCCGGCGGTCAAAAGGCCGTAGAGTACATCGACAAGGCGTATGCGCTCGTCGATGCTCATGCCGGTGATCCAGCTGTTGAGTGTTTTGTTCATGTATTTTGCGCCGCTGGAAATTTCCTCCAGCGTATGGAATGCACCGTCCGTCACCTGCCACGAGAACGGATCGTGCTGCATAATGCCCATTTGGTTGCTTTCCACAACGGAGTATGCACCGTGGTTTTCAAGCAGCATGCCGATGAGTGAGCCCTTCGGAATGACCTTATGTACGCGGCTTTGAATGCGCCCATATTCTTCGGATTCGAGCGTGTTGCCGATGAAGCCGGGGCTGTCGAGCGGGTAGACGCGCTCAATACGCTTTTGAATTTCCGGGTCGCAGAACATGCCCGCGTAGGCTGCAAGGTTGCCGCCTTTGGAGTGACCCATCAAAAGCAATTTGCCGGGAAAACCTTCGCCGAGCTTTGTCACATAGTCTGCCGCATCGGCCTGCGAGGGTATGACGGGCAGAAATGCCATATTAAAATCCTCTTTCCAGCCGACGAGCGTGGCGTCCGTGCCGCGGAATACGGCGCAGGCGTGGTCGTCATCGAGGTATACGGTGATGGCCGCAAACTGCTCCTCTGACTGGTCACACAGCTTTTCAACGAAGTTGCCGATTTTTATGTTGCGCCAGCGCGGGCTTGACGCCATAGCGTACAAAAGCCTCATGTTGCTTTTGGTATCGCGTACGTGGAACATCAACTTTTCAAAGCGCTCTGCCTTTAAAAGCTCTCGAATTTCTATTTTGTTTTCGTCCTTAAGCTCGTCTTCAAACGCGCTCAGATTCATGTAGGAAAACTGTGATAAAAGCAGGCTGTCTACATCCGTAAACGGTTTTTCTGCCAAAAGCGAGAATTCGGTTTCTGCATATTCAAGGATGCTTGGCATAGTACGCCGCCTTTCTGAGAAAGTTAAACGTAATAATAGGGACCGGGCTTACAGAGAATTACGATGAGATCAACGAACGCGCCGATGCCGAACAGGCCGCCGGTGAAGATATACAAAACACCCATGCCAATCTTTCCCTCATAAAATTTATGTGCGCCGATGAGTCCTAAAAACAGGCACAGGAAAAACGCTGCCCATTTGCTTTTTGCCACACCACCGTAAGTGACATTGTTGTTTACATAAACAGGCTGGGGCTGTTGGGCAGACTGCAATGGCTCTACCTGCCTGCCGCACGCGGGGCAAACCACGCAGTCGGCACCGATGACCGCGCCGCAGTATTTACAGAATTTCGCGTTTTCGGTGCACGTGCCGCAGTTTGGGCAAAAAAGCTCACCGTTCGGAATATTTGCACCGCAATTTTTGCAGACCATAAAAAATCTCCTTTGCATATTTGAATATTTGTCCACCGAAATCATAACACAGATTTTGACATTCCGCAACGTGTTTCATTGCTTTTTCTGATTGCCGTGCACAAAAGCGGCGCGTCTGTCATAGTATGCCGCGGGACAAAGCGCTGTGCATGTCCCAATATGCAGGGAAGGAGGGCAAAGATTTGATGAAACAGACGGTTTTAAAGACGACGGTGGCCGTGCTCGGCGCGGGACTCATATCGTACCTCGGTACGCTTGCGGTGCCGATGCTCGTGCTGCTCGGCGTGATGTTGCTCGATTATATCACCGGCATGATCAAAGCGTATATCCGCGCCGAGTTAAATTCCAAGTTCGGTATTAAGGGGATACTCAAAAAGCTTTGCTATATGGTCATGGTCGCAGTCGGTGCGGCGGTGGATTATCTTTTGCGCGGTGCAGTCATCGGGGCCGGCATCACGCTCGATGTAAAGCTGTTTTTCGGCATGCTCGTCACCGTGTGGCTTACGATCAACGAGCTCATTTCCGTCATGGAAAATCTCGCTGCCATCGGCGTACCGGGGTTTCCGCGTTTGCAGCGCATTTTAAAGCGGCTCCGTCGTACCGTGGCGGATGAATCGGGTGCAAGTGATGAGAAGAAGGAGTGATCTTATGGTACCGATCCGCGAAAATCTATTATCTTCTGCAAAATACGATTTGAAAGTCCCGGTGGAGTCCTGCGCAAAGGACATGAAGTACATTGTCGTGCACAACACGGCAAACGATGCTTCCGCCGCGAATGAAGTCGCATACATGATTCGCAACGACAGCTCTACGTCGTTCAACGCGGCGGTCGATGACAAGGAGATTGTCATTGGTATCCCGCTGAACAGAGGTGCGTTTGCGGCAGGGCAGCGCGACGGCAATGCGCACGGCATTCACATTGAAATTTGCTATTCGCTTTCGGGCGGCACGCGTTTCGATAAGGCCGAAAAGAACGCCGCAGAGTATATCGCAAAGCTGCTCACCGAGCGCAAGTGGGACATTTCGCACGTGAAGAAGCATCAGGACTTCGACGGCAAATATTGCCCGCACAGAACGCTCGACAAGGGCTGGGCGCGGTTTTTAAAAATGATTGAAAGCGAAATGAAGGACGACAAAAAGGAGACAAAGACCGATGCGAAACCCGTGCCAAAGCAGCTTTACCGTGTGCGGACAAGCTGGTCGGACGCAAAAAGCCAGATCGGCGCGTATGCAATGCTGGAAAACGCGAAAAACGCATGCCCTGTGGGTTATAAAGTGTATGCCTCAAACGGCAAAATTGTGTATGAACCGTTCAAAGCGTATACAGTGCGCAAGGACGCTGCAGACGCGCTCAATATCCGCAAGGGTCCGGGCACGAATTATGACGTGCAGGGGCAGATCACAGACACGAAGCGCTATACGGTTGTAGAGGAGAGCGCAGGTGTGGGTTCTGCAAAAGGCTGGGGACGTCTCAAAGCCGGCGGCTGGGTGGCGCTTGACTGGGTGAAAAAAGCGCAGCGCCGATGATAAAGCATAATAAGGCATAATATAAACAGAAAACACAAAATGAATTTGTGAAAGCAAGATATTGCATTTTTGCGGCCCATGTGGTATGCTGAACGTATTGATGCAGCACGCCGGTGAAACTGAAGGGGGAAAACGGTTTCACCGGCGGCTGTGTTTGAATATTCGCAGAAAATAGGTGGAGAAGTAATGAAGAAACATCACAGTAATCGCAGCATGTTCTCGGGTAAGCTCGGGTTCGTGCTGTCTGCGGCCGGCGCTTCGGTCGGTCTTGGCAACATTTGGCGATTTCCGTACCTTGCGGCAAAATACGGCGGCGGCATTTTCCTTTTGATCTACATTTTGCTTGCGCTGACGTTCGGTTACACGATGATCGTGGCAGAAACATCGCTTGGCCGCATGACGCGCAAAAGCCCTGTGGGTGCATTTGCATCGTTCACAAAGTCGCACACATTAAAAGCCGGCGGCTGGATTAACGCCATTATCCCAATCCTGATCGTGCCTTATTATTCCGTTATCGGCGGCTGGGTCATCAAATATCTTTTTGAGTACATTTGCGGCAACGGAACAAAGCTTGCGGAGGACGGATATTTTTCGATGTTCATCTCGGACGGCGTGTCCGCCGAAATTTGCTTTATCGTTTTTGCACTCATCACGCTGACCATCATTTTTGCCGGCGTGCGCAACGGTATTGAGCGTGTATCGAAATTCATGATGCCGATCCTTGTCGTGTTGTCTGTCATCATCGCAATCTATTCCGTCACACGTCCCGGCGCACTGAAGGGCATTCAGTATTTCCTTGTGCCGAACCTTGAGAATTTCTCCTGGATGACGGTCGTTTCCGCCATGGGACAGATGTTCTATTCGCTGTCCATCGCCATGGGCATCCTTGTTACGTTCGGCTCTTATATGAAGAAAGAAACGTCTATTGAGAACTCTACGCGCAATGTAGAGGTTTTCGACACCGCCATCGCCATTATGGCCGGCCTTATGATCATCCCGGCGGTCTTTGCGTTCTCCGGCGGCGACCCGAACACCTTGCAGGCGGGCCCGTCATTGATGTTCATCACGATTCCGAAGGTGTTCGCCAGCATGGGTCTCGGCACGGCGGTTGGCATTCTGTTCTTCGTGCTCGTGCTGTTTGCGGCGGTCACAAGCTCTATTGCGCTGACGGAAAGCGCCGTTTCCACGTTTGAAGATGAACTCCATTGGAACCGCAAAAAGTCGACCGTTGTCATCGGCATCATCATGCTCGCGCTCGGCACGCTGTCTTCGCTCGGCTACGGCCCGCTCGATGCCGTAAAGATTCTCGGCATGCAGTTCCTCGATTTCTTCGATTTCTTAACGAACTCCGTTATGATGCCGATTGCGGCTATTGCGACTTGCCTGCTCGTTTCCCGCGTGATCGGTGTAGACCGTATTGAAGAAGAAATGACGCAAGAAGGCGGCACGTTCCGCAGAAAGAAGATCTTCGTCATGATGATCAAGTATCTTTGCCCGGTCTTTGCAGCCATCATCCTTATCAGCTCTGTCATGAACGCATTCGGCCTGATCTCTATGTAAGCATTTTGACCGGCGCGACGAAAGCCGCGTGCTTCGATGATGCCGCAAGGTGTCATTTTACCGGACGAAAGAAATAACAAAATAGAATGAGCGAGGCCCCGGCGAGCGTTTTGTCATGCTCGCCGGGGCCTGTGTCTGTTGTGCGTTATTTCAGAACTTTTTCGTAGGCAAAGCGGTCTGCGCCGTCCGTAAGGTGAATGATGCCGCAGCGAATGTAACCGTTCTTTTCGAGCGTGTGCTGCATGATGATGTTGCCGGGATGCGTATCGCATCGCATGGAGGTGACACCCGCTTCAAGCGAGAGTTTCGCGCAGTAGGTCATCAAAAACGATGCTGCGCCGCGGTTCTTGGCGCTTTTTGCCGCCATAATGCGGTGCACGATGCCGTAGATTTTGTTTTCTGTCTGCCACGCGCCGTTATAAATTTCGTGGTATGTCGGCTCGTCGCCCACATACACGGCGGCACTTGCAAGAATATTGTTTTCGTCGTCTATCACAACACGGCAGATTTTATTTTGAATGTCCTCACGCAGGGTGGTTTCGTTCGGGTAGCCGTTTTGCCACTGGTCGATGCCGAGCGCCCGCAGCGAAGCTTTCGCGTTTTCCAGCATCTCAAGCAGATAGGGCAGGTCACAGAGCTCTGCATTTCTGATCTTCATTTTCTTTCATCCTTTCCCGTTTTGCCGCGCAGAATCTGCAAAAATCCCATGTGCGCGTTACAAATATGAACATATACAAAATTATACGATTTTTTGCTTGCCTTTTCAAGGGAAAACGTGTATAATACTAAAGTACGCGGTCAAGTATGTTCCGCGCACGGAAAAAGCCAAGGCGGTTGGAATATACCGTGGAATATGCGAGCGGACAGGTCTGCGCGGCGAGACACCGTGAACCATGTCAGGCGGGGGACCGAGCAGCATTAAGCGGATCGTCTGGTGCGATGCAGGCTGCCTGTCCGTTCACATATTCTACGTTCCAATCGTCTTTTTCTTTTATCACCCACAAAGAAAGGAGCGCCGCCGTTTGTATAAAGCGTTATACAGAAAATATCGTCCGCAGCAGTTTTCCGATGTCGTCGGTCAGCCGCAGGTGACGGTCACGTTAAAAAACGAACTGATGGCCGGGCGCATTTCGCACGCATATCTGTTCACCGGCTCGCGCGGCACGGGAAAAACGACCTGCGCAAAAATTCTGGCGAAGGCGGTTAATTGCTTGGATCCTCAAAACGGCGATCCATGCGGCAAGTGCGACGTGTGCAGAGGACTGGATGACGGCTCTGTTTTGGACGTTGTAGAGCTGGACGCCGCGAGCAACAACGGCGTAGACAGCATCCGCGCGCTCATTGAAGAATCCAACTTCACGCCGACTACGGCGAAATACCGCGTATATATCATCGATGAGGTGCACATGCTCTCCGTTTCGGCGTTCAATGCCCTCTTAAAAACGCTCGAAGAACCTCCCGCACACGTCATTTTCATTTTGGCGACGACCGAAGTTCATAAGCTGTTGCCGACGATTTTATCGCGCTGTCAGCGTTTTGACTTCCGCCGCATCGCACCGGAGGACATCGCAGGGCGCCTTGAGTGGGTCTGCACGCAGGAAAATGTGACAATCGACCACGATGCCGCGATGCTCATCGCCGTTACGGCAGACGGCGGCATGCGCGACGCGCTTTCCATTTTGGATCAGTGCATCGGCCGCAGCGACGGGCACGTGACATATGGGCTCGTTGCGGAAACGGCGGGCCTTGCGGGGCGTGGGCACTTAATTGAACTCGCCGAGTGCATTCGCACGGGCGACCGCACCGCGGCACTCGAAAAGATCAACGCGCTGTATAAGTCTTCCAAAGACATGGGCAGGCTGTGCGAGGAGCTTGCGGGCTTTTTTCGCAATTTGATGCTCATCAAAACGATGAAGGACGCAAGCGGGCTTGTAAATGCCGTTGGCGAAGAGCTGGAAGCCATGACCAAAACGGCGCTTTCCATGGAGCTTTCAACGATTCTGCACGCGCTCGATGCGTTCCAGTCCGCGCAGTCGCGCATGAAGACCATGAATAAGCGCACGGAAATGGAAATGACGTTTATCCGTCTTTGCACGCCGGAAATGGATACCTCGCCCGCAGCACTCTTGCGCCGCATTGAAGTTTTGGAGCGCGGCGGCCTGCGCCGTCCCATCACCCCGGCACCGAGTGTATCCGCGGCTGAAGCACCGGCAGCACCGGTACAACAGCCCGAGACACCACAGAACAACGCACCTGTGCAGCCCGCGGTAAAGGACAAGCCGCAGTCCACAGAGGAGCTTGCAAAAAATGCGCAGCCGTTCGACGGCTGGTCGGACATTATCGGCTATATGGAAAATTACTCAAAGTCGGTGGCGTCGGCGTTCAAGGGCTCAGCGGCGTACATCAGCGGCGACTACATGCTCATCGAAGCGCCGCAGATTGCGTTTGATCTCTTGAAACGTGCCAGCCAGAGAGAAAAGATCCGCGAGGCCATTCAGCAGGTGACCGGGCGGGTGTATAAACTCGGCCCTTATAAGCCGCCCGCAGCGGACGGCGAAAAACCGAAAGATCCGCTCGACGCCTTTTTGCACGATATGCGCGAAGCCGGCGTGGAGATCGAAGAAAAATAAATTTAAAAACCACACAGTAAGGAGTCTTAACTATGAAAGCACGTTTACCGCAGGGTATGGGCGGCGGCGGAGCCGCAAATTTGCAGCAGCTTGCACGCCAGGCACAGAAGATGCAGGAGCAGATGGAGCAGATTACCACGGAGCTCGAGGCGAAGGAATACACCGCGGCCGCAGGCGGCGGAGCCGTTTCCGCAACCGTAACGGGCAAAATGGAAGTGAAGAACATCGACATTAAGCCGGAAGTCATCGACCCCGATGATGCCGAAATGCTCGGCGACCTCGTCGCTGCTGCTGTCAACGAAGCGCTGCGCGCAGCCGCAAACGAGAAAGAGGAGAAGCTTGGCGCAATCTCCGGCGGCATGAGCCTTCCGGGCATCCTCTAATGGCCGGTTATCACGTACCGCCGCTCGAACGGCTCGTCGATAAATTTGAGAGCCTGCCGGGCGTGGGGCATAAGTCCGCACAGCGCATTGCGTATGCCGTGCTCAACATGGATAAAGCGGATGCCGAAAGCTTTGCGCAGGCGATCATCGACGCGCACGAGCAGATCCATTACTGCTCCGTGTGCTGCAATTTGACGGACGGCGACCTTTGCCCCGTGTGCCGCGATGAAAGCCGAGACCGCTCGGTTATCTGCGTGGTGGAAGACCCACGCGACGTGTTCGCACTGGAACGCACAAATGAGTTCCACGCGACCTACCACGTGCTGCACGGTGCCATTTCGCCGCTTGGCGGCATCGGGCCGGATCAGCTCAAAATAAAAGAGCTTTTGCGTCGCGTGCAGGACGGCACCGTGCAGGAGGTCATCATGGCGACGAACCCGACCGTTGAGGGCGAAGCGACCGCCATGTACATTTCGCGCCTGTTAAAGCCGCTCGGTATCCGCGTAACGCGTCTTGCGTACGGCATCCCGGTCGGCGGCGACCTCGAATATGCCGATGAAGTGACGCTTTCTCGCGCCATTGAGGGCAGACAGGAGCTGTAAAATCGATTTCGCGTTGACAAAACCGCGAAAGTGGTGTATAGTAAATCACACACAAAGCAGAAGGGGGCAGGCCAAGTGGCAAAAACAGAATTTAAAACGATTGCCCAGAACAAAAAGGCCTACCACGACTACTTTGTGGAGGAGACCCTTGAAGCGGGCATTGAGCTTTGCGGCACAGAGGTGAAATCGCTGCGGCAGGGCAGATGCAACTTAAAGGACGCGTGGTGCTCTGTTGTGGACGGTGAAATGCTCTTAAACGGCTGCCATATCAGCCCGTATGAGCAGGGCAACATCTTTAACCGTGACCCCATGCGGGTGCGCCGTTTGCTCATGCACAAGCGCGAGATCATGCGGCTTTTTGGCCTTTCCAAAACCGTCGGTTATTCGCTCATTCCGCTTTCCGTGTACTTTAAGGGTTCGCGGGTGAAGGTGCAGGTCGGTCTGTGCAAGGGCAAAAAGCTCTACGATAAGCGTGCCGATATGGCCGCGCGTGATGCCCAACGCGATATTCAGCGTGCGCTGAAAGAGAAAAACAGATAAAAGCGGTAGCAATATCGCTTTTTATATGGGGATGTAAAGGTTTCGACGGGGACTGGAAGCCCTGGTAAGCGAGTAGCGGTGCGGGACCGCTATAAAATCCGCAAACTTAAAATTAAACGACAACAATACAGTTGCTGTTGCTGCTTAATTAAGCAGCCGTTCTTACCCGTAGAACCGCGGACGGGATAAGAGCGTCACTTAGCGGTGCACGTGAACGGGCCCACGCCTTTAAGTCCGTCATGATCTAAAGGCTACTGATGCGCAAAGCCTGCTGTTCGGCGGTGCGCGGAGGGAATGTCAAAAGAGCCGCTACACTCGTAGAAAGCCCCGGTAACCGGTTTTCGGACGCGGGTTCGATTCCCGCCATCTCCACCAGAAAAAAGGTCTTTGTCATTTTTGACAAAGACCTTTTTCAGTGAAATTTGCCTTGCGGCGAGTGAAATAATAACCTGCGGTTATTGTAAAATTGCTTCGCAGTGAAATGCACTGCGCGCGTTAAGGGCGAATTTAATAACAACTGCAAGTTGTTTTCACATTGCGATGAAGGAGCAGTATTTCACTTGACAGTTATTAGGTGGATTTACTATAATGAATTTAAGATTAAAGTCGCATTTTAGATAGTACTTGCATGTGGAAAGGAGATATGGTGATGAAACAGTGGCCATATCATTTTCAAAGCTCTATGTCGAATGTATTGGTGATCGTTGCAGCTTTAATGGCGATTTTCCTTGTGATTTATGGTTTATACCGAATATTGCGTAACCCTTTTCATTATCCATATTTTGTGCGTTCTTTTGATGTATCTCGGAAGAGAAATGTAGACATTGAAGATTATATAGATAAATATTTGTGTAGTGAATTTGGCTGGAATTGTATAGTGGAACACCATAATACGATCATAAATTGGAAGAAAAGAACGGAGAGTTACATTCAAACTTGTATATTGAAAAAGAGGCGTACTCGCCAGCTTTATGAAATCATAGATGACAATTTTGCTTTTCGCTTTAAAACGGTTAGAGATCAAACAAGATACAGACAGCAAAATTACGTGAAGACATCCTATAAAGTGTCCGTGCTTGATTCTGAAATAGCTGTTGATTGGGACTGGCTTGTACAACGTCATAGAAAATTAGAGAGAATAGGGTTTGAAGCGACACTGAAAGAATACCATAGTCGAGATCAGCGGCGACAGATGACAAAAGAGTTACGCCAACAGATCATGAAACGGGATCACTATACATGTCAAAATTGCGGAAAGTACATGCCGGATGGAGTAGGACTCCAAATCGACCATATTATTCCGATTTCAAAAGGCGGAAAAACGGTTGCGTCTAATTTGCAGGTGCTGTGTTCAAAATGTAATGGCAGAAAGGGGAATAGAAGAACGACATAAAGAAAGAACACAAATCGTGAGCAGTTAGTTTAAAACGATTTGTGTTCTTTTGCTTTTTAATTAAAATATAAGCTTTTTTAGCTCTCCTCAACCATCGCTCTCAAAAGTTCAATTTCGGCTTTGTAGCCGGGGAGTTCGTTTGGAGTTTCGAGATAAAAGGGGAGGCGGCGCAGGACAGGGTGGTTGATGATGCGGCGGAACGCTTCCGTGCCAATCTTGCCCTCGCCGATCTTTGCGTGGCGGTCTTTGTGAGAGGAAAGCCCGAAGATGCTGTCGTTAATGTGTACCGCTTTCAGACGGTTAAGCCCAATCACGCGGTCAAACTCCGTCAACACACCGTCGAGGTCGTTTACAATGTCATACCCGGCATCGAACACGTGGCAGGTATCGAGGCACACGCCCATGAGGTCGGAGAGCGTTACGCGGTCCAGAATTTCACGGAGTTCCTCAAAATGAGAGCCGACTTCCGTGCCCTTGCCTGCCATGGTCTCGAGTAAAACCGTGGTGGTCTGTTCGGGAGATAAAATGGCGTTCAGCGTTTCGCTGATCTGTGTGACGCCGGTCTCGATGCCTTGTCCAACGTGGCTGCCGGGGTGGAAGTTATAGAGATTGTGCGGTGTGGCTTCCAGACGCTTCAAATCATCCTGCATCGTTTCGCGGGCAAATGTGCGGGTGTCTTCGTTTGCGGAGCAGGGATTGATCGTATACGGCGCGTGGGCGAGCAGCACGGCAAAGTGGTTTTCCGCCGCTAACTCGTTTAACTTCTGTGCATCGTTCAGATCAAGCGGCTTTGCACGGCTGCCGCGCGGGTTTCGCGTGAAGAACTGGAACGTATCCGCGCCGATGGAAAGTGCCGTTTTGCCCATGGCGTAGTAGCCCTTAGAGGCAGAAAGATGACAACCGATGTGCAGCATGGCTTATTCCTTGGAGTTCCAGTTTTTGTAGATCTCTTTTGTGGAACGCACCATTTCCTGCGCAAAATCGGAAACATATTTGCGGTTATAGAACGCCTTCGTGCGGTCGTTTGGCATCATTTCGAGCAGCTCTTCTTCAGAAAGTTCACGATACCGGTTCTCAAACACGATGGAGCTCTTTGCAAAACGAGTTGTCTGCTTTCTTTCCTTTTGCTGCTGGGTGGGATAGCCGAAGACCAGCATGCAAAGCGGCGCGACCTGCGGGGGCAGGTTTAAAAGCTCTTTGTGAATCTCGAAGTTCTCCACAATATCGCCGATATAGCAGGAACCGATGCCGAGGCTTTCCGCGGCGATGCAGGCTGTGTGTGCGGCGATGACGGCATCTTCCGTTGCAAGCACCATGTTGCTGAGCTCCGGCGCGGGAATGTTTTCGCAGCCCGCCATTTTGAACTTTCTGTACCAACGGTGGTAATCTGCACAGAAAATGAGCACCATTTTCGCCTGTGCAATGAACGGCTGATGATCACAGGTTTCGGCAAGCTTATCCTTAATGGACTGATCCGTCACGTCGATGATGGAGTACGGCATGCAGTTGCCGCCGGTCGGTGCGCGCATGGCAGCGGCAAGGATAATATCTTTGATTTCGGGTGAGATCTCCTTATCCTCAAAAACACGGACGGACTTGCGGTTCATCAAAACTTGAATCGTTTCATTCATTTTTTAGACCCCTTCCAAATTGTTGTAATTAAGCTGCTAACAGTATAGCACAATAAAGCATCTGTGTAAAGAAAAATATAGAGCCGAAGTGCACGGGAAAACGGTACTATGGGTTGACAAATTTAACAGCGGGGTTATAATAATATCAAAGAGGCGTATGAGGAGTGCGGCTATGGAATTGCATGAACTGATGGGAAAATTACATAAGCTGGAGCTTGTGCAACAGCTTGCGCATCGGCGTGGGGCGCAGGAGCATGGTCTGTATTTCGGCCAGATGCCTGTGCTGGATTTCATTGCGGCAAATCCCGGGTGTACACAGGTGCAGGTGGCAGACCATCTGCGTGTCAGCCCGGCCTCCATTGCGCTCTCTACAAAGCGTTTGCAGAAGGCGGGGTATCTCACAAAAGAAGTGGATGCCGAAAACTTACGCTGCAAGCGGCTTTATATCTCAGAAGAAGGGCAAAGGGCCTGTGCCATGTGCCGCGAGCGGTTAGACCAGATCGACGCGGTGGCGTTTCAGGGCTTTTCGGAAGAAGAGCTTGAAGTGTTTTCCTCTTTTTTGGATCGCGTGACGCTCAACATGACGGGCGAGAGCGAGAATGTTGTGAGCGGCGAATTGTTCGGCCATTTGTGCCGGGAGCTCGATGCCATTGAAAAAGAGGCGAAGAAAAGCTGATTTTCTGGTAAGGTTGTGTTTTTTACCATCTGATTTGCAAAAAATATCAAATACATTCCTGCGTTCTTTCATTATAATAAGGGCGTAAACACAGAGGCGATACCACAATGCCGGTCAATCGGGCAAAATTTCACTTCGATAATACATACGCCGGTATGGATATGCTGTACGGGCCATATGTTCTGTATCAGATCGGGGACTTAAGCTGCGAAGCAGGTTACCAGACCTTTGAGCACGAACAGGCGGTCTACGAAATCACGTACGTGCTTTCCGGCACCGGTGCATTTTATGTAGATGATACGGTGTACACCATGCAGAAGGGTGACCTGCTCCTTGTGCGCAAGGGACAGATGCACAACATCATCTCGGCGGAGATCGAACCGCTGCGTTTCTTTTATCTCGGCTTTGATTTTGTAGAGCCGATCGTAAATGAGAAGATTGCACAGCTTAAGAGCTTTTTCGATACGAACGAGCAGGTGCAGTTTCATAACGCGGTCAGCTTACAGGACACGTTCATGCGCGTGCTTTCCGAATTCATTTCGGACGACGTACTCTCGAACCTTTTGATTGAAGCGTACATGCAGGAGATCATCTGCGGCGTATACCGCATTTTCAGCCGAAAGTTCTACAAAAACTACTTACTGAGCGGCAGCAATAATTCCGATGAAAAGCTCGTCTACGATGTCATCAATTACATTGATGTGCACCTTGAGTCCATGGAAAATCTCAGCGCGCTCAGTGCGGAGTTTGGGTACAGTTATACCCATATTGCGCAGAAGTTCTCTGCGTTTACGGGCGAAAGCCTGAAATCCTATCACACGAAGCGGCGCTTTGAAAAGTCAAACGAGTATCTTCGCCAGGGATATTCCGTTACAAAAGTCGCCGAGCTGATGGGCTTCAAATCGATCCATGCGTTCAGCCGCGCCTACAAAAAATATGTGGGCATGGCGCCGCGTGAATATAAAAAATGGGCCGAGGAGGATAAAAAGAACCTTCCGCAGCCCGCAGAAAATTCTTAAAGGAGTTGTATTCCAATGAAAGTTGCCGTTATTGGTTGCGGTACGATCGCAAATGCAGCGCACATCCCGTCTTACATGAACAACCCGGAGGCAGAAATCAAGTATTTCTGCGACATCATCCCGGAGCGCGCACAGGCTGCCGTTGAAAAGTACGGCTGCGGCACCGCTGTTGTGGATTATCACGATGTCCTGGCAGACCCGGAAGTTGAAGCTGTTTCCGTCTGCACCCCGAACAATGTTCACCCGACCATTTCCATTGACGCATTGCGCGCAGGCAAGAATGTTCTGTGCGAGAAGCCGGCTGCAAGAACCTACAAGGAAGCCCTTGAGATGCAGAAGGTTCAGCACGAGACCGGCAAAGTGCTCAACATCGGCGTTGTCAACCGCTTCAATGACAGCGTGAACCTCATCAAAAAGTATATCGACGACGGCAAGCTCGGCAATATCTACCATGTACATGCCAGCTTCCGTGCACACCGCTCCATTCCGGGCCTCGGCGGCGCGTTCACCACAAAGGCGATTGCAGGTGGCGGTGCTCTGATTGACTGGGGTGTGCATTACCTTGATATCGTTATGTACTGCTGCGGTGACCCGAAGGTTAAGACCGTTACGGGTGAAGCCTTCTGCGAGCTTGGCAAGGACATGAAGGGCTACGCATACACCGACATGTGGGCAGGTCCCCCGAAGTACGACGGCACCTACGACGTGGACGACTCCGTTGTCGGCATGATCCGTACCGAAGGCCCGGTCATCTCTCTGCACGGCGCTTGGGCGCAGAACATCGGCGAAAACGAGTGTTACATCGACTTCATGGGCGATAAGGGTGGCATCCGTCTCCAGTACGGCAAGGATTTCACCGTTTACAGCTCCGAGTACGGTGCACTCACGGAGTATAAGCCTGTCTTTAAGATGCGCGACCACTTCCAGAACGAGATTGACGCATTCATTGACTGCATCAAGACCGGCAAGAAGCTGCCGTCTCACATCGATACCGTTATCATCACGGCACAGATGATGCAGGCGATTTACGATTCCTCCGAGCAGCACAAAGAGATCACGCTGGGCTAAACTCCCTGTGCATTAAGAAAGGAAATTGCTTATGTATCCCTTTTCTATCGGCGTTCTGATGGACGGCTTCCGCACCGATACGCTCACGGCTCTCGATAAAGCTGTTGCAGTCGGCGCGACCGGCATTCAGGTTTACGCAACAAGAGGCGAAATGTCGCCCGAGAATATGAACGCAGAAGCACGCCGCGAATTTTTGAAGCGCGTGAAGGATCACGGCCTGACGATCTCTGCGCTGTGCGGCGACCTCGGCCACGGCTTCAACGACCCGAAGCTGAACCCGGAGCTCATTGAAAAATCCAAACGCATCGTAGACCTTGCAAAGGACCTCGAGACCGATGTGATCACAACGCATATCGGCGTTGTACCGAACGACCCGAGCCACCCGCGCTATGCAATCATGCAGGATGCTTGCGGCCAGCTTGCGGCGTATGCAGACTCCATGCAGGCACACTTCGCTGTGGAGACCGGCCCGGAGATTGCAACGACGCTGAAGGGGTTCCTTGACGGCCTCCATTCCAAGGGTGTTTCCGTCAACCTTGATCCGGCAAACTTTGTTATGGTCACGGGCGACGACCCGGTGCAGGCGGTCTACACGCTGAAGGATTACATTGTGCACACACATGCAAAAGACGGCAAGCGTCTGCATTATGTCAGCCCGGAGATCCTGTACGGCATGGAGGAATCCGACATGCTGAACGACGCTTCCTTCATTGAGCTTCCGCTCGGCGAAGGCGACGTAGATTTCCCGGCGTACTTCAAGGCGCTGAACGACATCGGCTATAAGGGCTTCCTGACGATCGAACGTGAAGTCGGCGACGACCCCGAGGGCGATATCCGCAAGGCGGCAGATTACATCCGCAGCCTGATTTGATTTTAAAAAGCACAGAAGGAGAACGGTTTCGGCCGCTCTCCTTTTTGCATCATAACTTTTTGCTGCGTCTGACGCATGGCCCAACGGTGTTTTACGTGTATGCCGCAACGGTTGAAAGTGCGGATATCCCAATCACGCTGCAGGCGAATGAAACGATCGATTACAAATTTCTGCCGTATGACAAATTCTGCGATTTCGTACAGTCCGTGGCGTTTGCCGCTTCCCTTCGGGAACGTTTTCCGGCGTATCAAAACGCGCTCGAAACATATGTAAAGCAAGTTTTGAAAGACGCAACTTGCAAAAAATGACGGGGGGAAAATCAATTATTCATTTGTATGCTTTCCTGTTGAATTTTGGTGTTTGCTGTGTTAAAATCTCAAACGGATTAAAAACAGGCGCTTCGCCTGTAATGAGGAAAGTTGGCGCAGTATGAATAACCCGATTCAAAATGTTAAGGAAAAGCTTACAAAACAGAATTTAAAGACGTTTATGCTCATCACGTTCGGCACCTTTGTTTTTGCCATCGGCACTTATTTCTTTAAATTTCCGAATAATTTTTCCACCGGCGGCGTGAGCGGTATCTCTATTCTGCTCGGTCATATTTTTCCGTCGTTCTCCACAGCGGGTATCATGTGGATTATCAATATCATCTTGCTCATCGTCGGTTTTATCATTTTGGGACGCGGTTTCGGTGTGCTTACCGTGTATTGTAGCATGCTGCTTTCGTTTTTGACGTGGCTGCTTGAAAAGCTCGTTCCGCTTTCTAAGCCGCTTACCGACCAGCCGTTCCTCGAGCTGTGCTACGGTATGATGCTGCCGGCGGTCGGCTCGGCGATCCTCTTTAACTGCAACGCTTCGAGCGGCGGCACGGATATTGTTGCGATGATCCTCAAAAAGTACACGAGTCTTGATATCGGCAAAGCGCTGCTCGTCAGCGATACGCTCATCGCGTTTTCCGCGATGTTTGTATTCGATATCCGCACAGGCCTGTTTTCGCTGCTCGGTCTTGCTATCAAGGCGTTCATGGTCGATTCCGTGATTGAAGGTATTAACCTCTGCAAATATTTCTCCATTGTCACCACGCACCCGGAGGAGATTTGCGATTACATCATTCACAAGATGAACCGCAGTTCGACCATTGTGGATGCCACAGGCGCGTATTCGCATGAGGGTTGCAAGGTCGTCATGGTTGCGTGCAGACGCGGTGAAGCTGTGAAGCTCCGCGCGTATGTCCGTTCCGTCGATAAAAAGGCATTTATGTTCATCACGAATACGAGCGAGATCATCGGCAAGGGCTTCCGTTCTGTTGAATGACCGTACATAAAAGTTTTTGGCAGCGCATCGTTTCGGTGTGCTGCTTTTTTACAGGCGAAAATTTAATTTAGTATTGACTTAATTAAAATTCGTGCTATAATTTAATTTAGCAAATACTTAATCAGGAGGACGCTATGGGGTCAACAGCTATGATGTTCAAAGCACTGGCAGATGAAAACCGCCTTTTGCTGCTGCGCCTTTTGCTGCGCCGCAACTGTTGCGTGCGCGCACTGGCAAGACAGCTGGATATTTCGGAAGCGGCGGTTTCACAGCATTTAAAAGTTCTGCGTGAAGCGGGGCTCATTTTCGGCGAAAAGTGCGGTTATTTCATGCACTATACCGTCAATCGCGCGGCGCTTAAAGAACTCAGCAGCCAGCTCTCTCGCATGGCGTTTTCCGCAGAGCAGTTGCCCTGCACACCGCAGCATGGCGGGTGCAGCCGTGCGGAATATGACAAATGCCGAAACGCGGCGCAGCCGCAGGCGGAGCATATTCTGCACGTAGCAGAAAATAGAATATTTGATTCGAAAGGAAGCATGAACATGAAAATCGCGGTAACGTATCAGAACGGACTGGTTTTCCAGCATTTCGGCCATTCCGAAGCGTTTAAGATCTATGAGATTGAGAACGGCGAAGTTAAAAATGCAGAGGTCGCGCCCACAAATGGCAGCGGCCACGGTGCACTGGCTGGCTTTTTGAAGCAGCACGGCGTGAATGCGCTCATCTGCGGCGGCATCGGCGGCGGTGCGCGCACGGCGCTTGCAGAAGCGGGCATCGAGTTGTATCCCGGTGTTTCCGGCAGCGCGGACGCGGCGGTTAATTCGCTGCTGAACGGCACACTGCTCTATAACCCGGATACCGTCTGTGCACACCATCACCACGAGGGCGGTCATGACTGCGGCAGCCATAGCTGCGGGGAAGATAAGCACGGCTGCGTGGGCAATCATTGATTTACCGGAAGGGTCATTTCGGCATTTGCTGCGATGACCTTTCTTTTTCTTTACAAACCGCGAAACTGTTTGAAAACACGTGATTTCTGTGTTATACTATACGCAGAGTTTGAAATTTATCTACGGGAGGACAAGCATGTCGAATCCGTACAGAGAGGAATTTATCTCCATTTATACACAGAACATCACGCGCGAGGGCTCGCAGAAGCTTTTGGCGTGGCTGGATACCACCGATTTTTACACCGCGCCGGCAAGCACAAAGTTCCACTGTGCCTGCGAAAGCGGCCTTGTGATGCACAGCCTGAATGTCTACAAGGCGATGCGCGAGCGTTGGTTTGACGAGGGCGACAGTGAAGAAAGCTTTGCGATATGTGCGCTGCTGCACGACGTGTGCAAATCGCAGTTTTATAAGACCTCCACGCGCAACGTGAAAAATGACGAGACCGGGCAGTGGGAGAAGCGTCCGTTTTACACGGTGGACGATGCATTCCCGTTCGGTCACGGTGAAAAATCCGTTTACCTCATCGAGCGTTTTATGCGTCTAAAGCCTGTGGAAGCCATGGCAATCCGCTGGCACATGGGTGGCTTTGACGACGCGGCGAAGGGCGGCAGCTTTGCCATCAGCCTGGCATTTGACCGCTATCCGCTCGCTGTGAAGCTGCACATGGCTGATTTGGAATCAACCTATCTGCGCGAAAAAGGCACCTCCGATGTGCGCTGAGAGGCGGTGAGCAGATGATCGCGATACAAACTGCAAATTTAACGAAAAAATACGGCGACATCATTGCGATAAATGGCGTGGACCTTGAAGTGGAAGCCGGGGAGATCGTCGGCTGCCTCGGCCCGGAGAGATCCGGCAAAACGACGCTGCTGCGCCTTTTAACGGGTCTTGTGCGCCCGACGCTCGGCGACAGCACAGTGCTGGGACTTTCTTCTGTAAAAGAGAGTCGCAAACTGCGCGCGAAAAGCGGTATCGTTACCGATACGGCGGCCTGTATTGGAAGCATGAGCGCTCTGGAAAACCTGCTGATGTTCGCTTCCATGTATGGCATGCGCAAGGAGCAAGCCCGTACACATGCGGCGCAGCTTTTGAAGAAGCTTGACCTTTGGAACGCGCGCGACCGCAAGGTCTACACGTTTTCCACAGAGATGTGCCGCCGGCTATCGCTGGCGCGTGCGCTTGTGCATCGCCCGCAGATCGTGTTTTCGGACGGTTTGCCCGGCGGCGAGCAAGCGGTATCGGACGCAATGGTGCTGCGCACACTTTCGGATTACGCAAAGGAAACCGGCGCCACGGTGCTGCTTTGCACCGATCATCTTGAAAGCGCGGAGGAAATCTGCACAAGCTTTGCGGTGCTGGAGCACGGCTTTTTACGGGCGAGCGGCGACCTTTCGATGCTTACGGCCGCTTCTGAATTGACGCCTATGGCGGTGATCCGCGTGAGCGACACGCAGAAGATGCCGGAGGACTTCACACTGCATGATGGCGCGTGGGAAAAACCAATCAAATCCGAAGCCGATATGCCGGAGCTTATTTCCGGGCTTGTGCGGGAGAATGTCGGCATTTACGAAGCATCCGTGTGTACGCCCACATTGCAGGATGTTTATTACGCGTTTGTGAAAAAGCCGGGAGAGGAGACACCGCATGAAGAAGCTGTTTTATAAGCTGTTTTCCAAAGCGGAACGTGCACTCATGATGAAGGACCTTTCCGCTTTGTGCCGCCGCAGGCTGATCTTGACGTTGCTCATCGCACTGCCGCTCGTTTTTGCGGTGGCGTTCCCACTTTTGTTCCTGTTCGTTTCCGCTATGGTTTCACCGGAATCCTCCGGTGTGGAGCAGTTTAAAAACCTGCTCGATAACATTCCGCAGGGGACGGACGAGCGCGCGCAGATGTTCTACATTTTCACGGCGTTTATCTCGCCGATGCTGTTTATGCTCATTCCGCTTTTATCGGCAATCATTACGGCTTCGTACACGTTTGCGGGCGAGCGGGCACACGGCACAATGGAAACGCTTCTGTTTGCGCCGTTCAGCGTGCGCCGCTTTTTGCAGGTGAAGGCGGCAAGCAGTGTTTTGGCTTCCGGGCTTGTCACGGCGGTTTCGTTTATTCTGTTCTTTGTCGCCACGGCTATCGGCGATACGGTTTTGAAAGCACCGTTTTTCTTTGACCTTTCATGGTTCGTTCTGGTGTTTTTGCTCTCGCCGGCCATCACGGTGCTGGGCGTTACGTTTGCTGCGATGCTGACCGTGAAAGCACGCTCCACAGCGGAATCCATTCAAATTTCCGGCTATATCGTGCTGCCGATTTTGCTCATTTTCATCGGGCAGATTATGGGCCTGTATCGCTTGAACAGTATTGCACTTTTGGTTTTGACAGCGATCATCGTTGGGATCGACCTGTGTTTATTCAACTTCGGGTTCCGGCGCTTCACAGCCGAAAAGCTGCTGACGCGTCCGCCGGAAAAGCCGCGAAAGGAGAAAACCAATGTCTATTGACCTGCACTGCCACACAAGATATTCGGACGGCTCCACGCCGCTTGAGGAGCTTATACAGCTTGCTGCGCTCCGCGGCGTGACGACGTTCGCGCTCACCGACCACGATACCATGGCGGGCTGCGAATGCGCGTTGGAGCTTGGGCGGGGAGCGGGCGTGACGGTGATTCCCGGCGTGGAAATTTCTGCTGCAGACCCGAAGCGTCACGGCAAAGCGCATATCCTGTGCTATAAGCCGAAGAAGCCCGAAGTGTTGCTGCCGCTGCTGCAAAAAACGACGGACAGCCGCCATGCGGCGATGCTACGCTCCGTTGATAAAGTCTGCCGCCTGTATGCGATTCCGCGCGAGATGATTCTGCGCCGCGCGGAGGGCTCGACGAATATCTACAAGCAGCACGTTTTGCAGGCGTTAATGGACGCCGGCTACGCGAGTGAGATGTTCGGCGAGGTTTTTAAGAAGCTCTATGATTCCAAAACGGGCATCGCCTACGAGAAGGTGGATTATCCCGACATCGATACCGTGATGGATGCGGTTGACGCCGCAGAGGGCATCGCGGTCTTGGCGCACCCGAGCGAATACCACAGCATGGATCTTCTGCGCGAGCTGTGCAGAAACCACCGCATCCGCGGCATTGAAGTTTATCATCCGCGCAACACGGAGGAGGATAAAGCGGAAATGTTGCGCTTAGCTGAAAAGTATGACCTTGCCGTCACCGGCGGCACGGATTATCACGGCTTTTACACGACAAAGAAAAATCCGGTCGGCACGTTCACGACGGCCGAATCCGAATTTGATAAATTATTTTCTGAATGAAAGGGAAATGCAAAATGAAGTATGATTTCACACCGAAAGGTGTATGTTCCAGAGGCATTCATGTAGAGCTCGACGGCGACGTTATCCGCTCCGTGAAATTCGATGGCGGCTGTAACGGCAATACGCAGGGCGTGGCAGCGCTTGCGGTCGGTATGACCGTTGACGAATACGTAAAGCGCTGCAAGGGCATCAAGTGCGGCTTTAAGAACACCTCCTGCCCGGATCAGCTCGCGCTCGCACTGGAAGAAGCGCTCGCAGAGCAGAAGAAGGCATAAGTAATTTGCTCAAGAGAAATTACCCGGAGAGAAACTCTTTCCGGGTTTTTCTCTGTTTGGGCTTGATTTTTCCTCAGAATACGGTATAATAGTTTAGTCAACAAAATATGCGGGTATGGCGGAATTGGCAGACGCGCCAGATTTAGGTTCTGGTACTTCGGTGTGCAGGTTCAAGTCCTGTTACCCGCACCATAAGTCCGCCGTAATTTTGATAGAATTACGGCGGACTTTTTGTCATCTTGCTAAGTGCTTTATTAAATGATATAATGAGGGCAATAAATTGTAGTTTAATTAATCACCAAACTTAAAGGAGTGAATAAAAATAAATTGACCGAATATGAGAAATTTTGGGATGAAATGTCCAAAACGGAAGAAGTTGATTATGACGATGAAATGATAAATCGTCTTTTGAGGCTCAAGGCAATTCAAAGCCATTTATCAGGGGTTCATAAAATTTTGGATGTAGGAGCAGCAACAGGAGCTTATTCCATACCTTTGGCTAGAATGGGCTTTGATGTAGTACATTTGGATTTATCTGATGAAATGATTAAGGCGGCAAAAGATAAAGCGATAGGTTTAACAAACATTCAGTTTATTAAGCACAATGCTTGTTGTCTGGATGTATTCGAGAATAATGAATTTGACCTTGTGTTATGTTTTGACGGGGCAATTTCATTCTCTGGAAGCAAGGCAGAAGATGTAATTGCTGAAATATGCAGAGTCGGAAAAAAGGTAATGCTTTCGGTTTCTAGCAAAAGTTGTATGACAGTCACATGGCTGAACTATAGTCTTAGTAAACTGCACTACATTCACCCGTCCGTAAAGGACATAATGGAAACAGGTTGCTTTAACAAAGAGAACTACGACAATGCTGAGGAACTTACATCCATTGCTGAATTAAAAGCCTATGATATTGATGAATTAAGGGATGTTTTGAACAAAAACGGGATGAATGTTTTGGAATGTCGCAGCATTGGTAGTCTAACGCATCTGTATTTGTTGCATCTTTATCGGCAGAATTCCGCTCAAGAAGTGCATAAGAAAATCAATGAAATCAGTATGGACAAGAAATTTCTTGAAATCTGCGATTATTACGACAAATATGTTATGCCAAACGGTATGGGCAGTTTCAGACGTGCGGGTATATTTGCGATAGCAGAAAAACCGTAAGCAAAAAGTTGGTTTACGAGTGTGTCCTCAATAATGTTTCACTTTAAATTGAGTACAAGTCTGTTCCACCACTCACAACAACCACACGCGGCTGTTATCTGTCGCAGCCAAAACAATCCGGTGAATTGTTTTGGCGTTGCGATACAATGAGGCAACGACAGTTGCCCATAACCTAATTCAAAGTCACAGGTTCGACCCCTGCTACCCGCACCATAAAAACGAGTGTATTCAGAGGCTTTGGCTTTTGTGTTCACTCGTTTTAATATGCCATATATATGACACGATCGGCCGAACGGCGAAGCGAAAATCAGAGAATACTATGAAATGGCACAGGGTATCGTTGAAGCTATCAATCAAAAATCGAACGCCCAAGAAATCTGGAACGAGGTATATAAAGATCTCGTTGAGCCGTGTGTAAACATGATTCATCACAATAAAAATGAAAGTGCTTATACGCTTTATAAACTTTATTCTCTGAAATTGAATCAAAAATACAAAGCATAAGAATCGAAAACAGAAGGTCAAGCCGGATAAGAGACTTGACCTTCTGTTTTCGTATTTATAGTTGCCTAAAAATTATTTCGCGTTGGCCGCTTCTTCGATGGCTTCCAAAACGGTGTCGTAGTCCGCTTCCGTGACGAGGAGGGAGATCTCGACTTCGGAAGTCGTGATGAGGCGGATGTCGGCGTCGCTTGCGGCGATGGCGCTGAACACTCTGGCTGCCATGCCCGGCGTGTTTTTCATCTGCGGGTCATAGACGGAGATTTTATGGTTCACGCTGCTGACGATAACCTTGATGCCGGTCTCGGTCTTGAGCGTATTCGCAAAAGACAGCACTTCGATGAGGTCTTGGTCAGAAATGGTAAAAGAAAGGCCGGCATTTGCACCGTGGTTCGGGGGCATGGAGATCATATCGATGTTGATATCGAGCTCCGCGATGCGCTCGAATACCTCAGCCATAAAGCCTGTGGTGGCGGGGCTGCCTTGCAGGGTGACCAGTGTGATATTGCTGACCGTGCTGATTTCGGTTGTGCCCATGATCTGTTCCATCCTTTCTTAAACCAAAGCGGACATGTCGTAAAGGCCGGGGCCTTTGCCGCTCATGAATACCGCTGCGTTTACTGCGCCCACCGCGAACAGCTCTTTGGACTGCGCAGAATGGGAGAGCGTGATGACCTCGTTGTTGCCCGCAAAGATCACTTCATGCTCGCCGACAATGGTGCCGCCGCGCACGGAGTGAATGCCAATCTCGCTCTTTTCGCGCTTTTTGCGCTGTGCGTGGCGATCGTACATATACTGCGTTTCGCCGTCGCGCACGGAAGCAAGCGCATCGGCAAGCATCAAAGCCGTGCCGCTCGGCGCATCAATCTTCTGATTGTGGTGCTTTTCGACGATCTCAATGTCGAACTGGTCGCCGAGCACCTTTGCCGCCTTTTTTGCAAGCTCCAGCATCAGGTTAATGCCGAGTGACATGTTGCGGGAATAGAAGATTGGCTGCGTTTCGGAAGCTTTGGTAAGCTCCGCGGTCTGCTCTGCTGTGTAGCCCGTGGTGCAGAGTACGGCCGGAATGCCGCCCTTTTCCGCCGCGTAGTGCAAAATCGGCGTCAAAAGGGAGGGGTGGGAGAAGTCGATGATAACATCTGCCGCTTCCGCTACCTGATCGATGGAGGTGTAAGCGGGGTAGGAAGCAGTCTGTGCATTGACGTTCAGATCAACGCCGGCAACAATCTCGCAATCGGTGCGTTCGGAAACAAGCTGCGTGATGAAGTGACCCATTTTGCCGCAGCAGCCACATAAAATAATCCTTGTCATTTTACGTCCGTTCCTTTCTTTTAATCAGGCGAGCTGCAGATGCTTTGCCATTTCGGCCTTCAGCTTTGCAATCTGCTCATCGGACATATCGACAAGCGGCAAGCGGCAGTGGCCGCAGTTGAAGCCCATCAGGTTCAATGCCTGCTTTACCGGGATTGGGTTGACGTCCATGAACAGTGCGTTCATGAGGTCGAGATACTTAAACGTGAGTGCCTGCGCCGTCTTGAGGTCGCCCGCAACAGAAGCGGTGGCAAGCTCGTGCATTTCTTTCGGCATGATGTTGGAGAATGTAGAGATGACGCCCTTGCCGCCGAGAGACGCAATCGGCAAAGTCTGCGTGTCTTCACCGGAGTAAACCGTGAGGTCATCACCGCAAAGCTCACGCGTTTTGATGAGCGCGGAGATGTCGTGGTTCGCTTCCTTTGTGGCAACGATGTTCTGCGTCTTCGAGAGCTCGTAGTACGTTTCCGGCAGAATGTTGAGGCCGGTGCGGCTCGGGACATTATACACAATGCACGGAATTTTTACACTGCCTGCGATGCGGTTGAAGCTTGCAACGAGGCCGCGCTGGGAAGTCTTGTTGTAGTACGGCGTGACAAGCAGAAGGCCGTTTGCGCCGAGTGCTTCTGCTTTTTGGGAGAGCTCCACGGCGTAGGCGGTATCATTGCTGCCGGTGCCTGCGATGACCGGCACGCGGCCGGCAACCTTGTTTACGGTGAACTCGATGACCTTCACGTGCTCTTCATCGGTGAGCGTTGCCGCTTCGCCGGTGGTACCGCAGGTGACAATGGCATCGGTGCCGCTTGTGATCTGAAACTCGATGAGCTTTTCAAGCTCCTCGTAGTTTACGGACATATCCGGGTTAAACGGGGTAACAAGTGCCACCGCTGCGCCGGTAAAAATGGTTTCTTTCATCTAAAAAATACCTCCTGAACGGTATCAGTCAAAATAGCCCTTCTTTGCGAGCAGCTCTGCAAGCAGAACACCGCCGCCTGCTGCGCCGCGCAGCGTGTTGTGGGAAAGGCAAACGAACTTGTAGTCATACTGGGTATCCGGGCGCAGTCTGCCGATGGAAACGGCCATACCATGCTCCAGTTCACGGTCGAGTTTTGCCTGCGGACGGTCTGCTTCCGTAAAGTAGTGCAGGAACTGCTTCGGTGCGCTCGGCAGCTCGAGCTCCTGTGCCGGGCCGCGGAACTCTGTCCAACGGCGGATGATTTCCTCCGGTGAGACCTTCTTTTCCATGGAGACGAACACCGCAGCCGTATGGCCGTCGGAAACCGGCACGCGGAAGCACTGCGCCGTGATGGACGGGGTGGTCGCGTTGACAATCTTATCGCCCTCAATGTGGCCCCACAGCTTCATCGGCTCCTGCTCGGATTTTTCTTCCTCGCCGCCGATATACGGGATGACGTTGTCGAGAATATCGGGATACGTTTCAAAGGTTTTGCCGGCGCCGGAGATGGCCTGATATGTGCAGGCGAGCATCTTCGTGACGCCGAGGTCCATCAGTGGGTGAATAGCCGGAACGTAGCTCTGAAGGGAGCAGTTGGACTTTACGGCGATAAAGCCGCGCTTTGTGCCGAGGCGCTTTCTCTGTGCGTTGATGATCTCAATGTGGTCGGCGTTGATCTCCGGCACAACCATCGGCACATCCTCGACACCACGGTTTGCGCTGTTGTTGGAGACGACCGGGCACTCCTTTTTCGCATAAGCTTCTTCAAGGGCGCGGATTTCGTCTTTTTTCATATCGACGGCGCAGAATACAAAATCGACCTTGGAGACGACTTCGTCCATATCTGCAACAGCGTCTAAGATGATCATATCCGCCATACTTGTGGGAATGGGCGTTTTCATAGCCCAGCGCTTTTCTACGACGCTTTTATATGTTTTACCGGCGGAGCGGGAAGAGGCCGCAAGCGCGGTCACGTTGAACCACGGGTGGTTTTCAAGGAGCGTTGAAAAACGCTGACCGACCATGCCTGTGCAACCAATGATACCGACATTATACTTTTTCATTTCTTTCACCCGTCCTGTTTGCAGGACATCCTTTCAAAAATGATGAAATGTACGCTCAAAAACCAAATTAAGGTCAAATTTCATTTTTGAGCGAAAAAAAACCGGTTGAAATCCGGTCATACATACAATATAATAGAATGTGCACAGGCTTTTACGAAAGTCTCCCTGCGGAAAAGCTCTGATAGCACTCCATCCTATTGCAGATGACAGTTACGGGGCTTTCGCCACAGCAACCAGATCCAAGCGTACCACATGCGCTAGGATCTTCGGCGGTGTGTCCTTTTTCTGCGGGCCGATGCCTGTGGAGGGCCAAAACCCGCGGATACTTTTACAAACCGCGCCTCTATCCTTATTATAATACATGGAATACGGATTGTTGTCAATTTATTTATGAAAAATTCTTAGAATAATCCTGCGTAATTTGGGGGATGCGGCTATTTTAATTCAGATTGGAAGGAATATACTTGGATACGCAGACTTTACAAACAAAAGATTTTGATTTTGAGCTTCCGGAAGAACTTATCGCCCAGACGCCGATTGAACCGCGTGACGCTTCGCGCCTGATGGTGTTGGACAAAACAACCGGTGAGATCGAGCACAGGCATTTTCACGACATCACGGAGTATTTGAATGAGGGCGATTGTCTTGTACTCAACAATTCCCGTGTTTTGCCTGCGCGTATTTACGGCATTAAAAACGAGACCGGCGCGCACGTTGAATTTTTGCTTCTGAAAAATTGCGGTGACGACGTATGGGAAGCACTTGCAGGTCCGGGCAAGCGTGCAAAGGTCGGCACATCGTTCATGTTCGAGGGCAGCTCCATGACCTGCGAGGTCATTGAAGTGAAGGACGACGGCAACCGCATGATCCGCTTCCATTACGACAAGGGCACGAACTTCTTCACGGAGCTGGATAAGATTGGCCAGATGCCGCTGCCGCCCTATATTAAAGAAAAGCTCAAGGATAAAGAGCGCTACCAGACGGTGTATTCCAAAGAGGAAGGTTCTGCCGCTGCGCCGACGGCCGGTCTGCACTTTACGCCGGAGCTGCTTGATGCAATTCGCTCAAAAGGCGTGAAGGTCGTGTTCGTCACACTGCATGTCGGCCTTGGCACGTTCCGCCCGGTGAGCGTGGATAACATTCTCGACCACAAAATGCATAGCGAGCATTATCACATGCCGAAAGAGACTGCCGATGCCATCAACGAGACGAAGAAAAACGGCGGACGCGTGATCGCTGTCGGCACTACGAGCTGCCGCACGATTGAATCTGTCGCAAAGAAATGCGGCAAAATTTGCGAGGACGATGACTGGACGGATATTTTTATCTATCCGGGCTTTGAATTTAAGGGCCTTGATGCGCTCATCACGAACTTCCACTTGCCGGAAAGTACGCTCATCATGCTGGTCTCCGCGCTTGCGGGCCGCGAACACATTTTGAATGCGTATAACACTGCCGTCAAGGAGCGCTACCGCTTCTTCAGCTTCGGCGACGCCATGTTCATCAAATAAATTTGAAAGGAATTTTCTTTACATGTACAAGCTTATCAAAAGAGAAAACCACGCGCGGCGCGGCGAGCTCCAAACCGTGCACGGTACGGTGCAGACACCGGCGTTTATGAACGTCGCGACGGCTGCGGCGATTAAGGGTGCGGTTTCTGCTTACGACCTTAAAGATATTAAATGTCAAGTGATGCTCTCCAACACGTACCACCTGCATCTGCGCCCGGGCGATGACGTGGTGCGCAAAATGGGCGGCGTACGCAAGTTTACCGGCTGGGACGGCCCTGTACTGACGGACAGCGGCGGGTTTCAGGTTTTCTCTCTCGCGAAGCTGCGCAATATCAAAGAAGAAGGCGTGACGTTTGCGTCACACATCGACGGCCATCGCATCTTCATGGGCCCGGAGGAAAGCATGCGTATTCAGTCCAACCTCGGTTCTACCATCGCCATGGCGTTTGACGAATGCGTGGAAAACCCGGCGGAATACGACTACGCGAAAAATTCCTGCGCACGCACAGCACGCTGGCTGCGCCGCTGCAAGGCGGAGATGAACAGACTGAATGCGCTGCCGGATACGATCAATCCGAACCAAATGCTGTTCGGCATCAACCAGGGTTGCACATACATCGACCTGCGCGTGAACCACATGAAGGAGATTGCGGAATTGGGGCTCGATGGTTATGCTATTGGCGGCCTTGCGGTCGGCGAGCCGGCAGAGGTCATGTATGAAGTGATTGAAGCGGTTGAAGAGCATATGCCGCAGGATAAGATCCGCTACCTGATGGGTGTGGGCACGCCGACAAATATTCTGGAAGCGGTGCACCGCGGCGTTGATCTGTTCGACTGCGTGATGCCGAGCCGCAATGCACGCCATGGTCATGCATTTACAAATGAAGGCGTGCGCAATATGCTCAATGCGAAATACACGCTGGACGATCAACCGATCGACCCGACCTGCGACTGCCCGGTCTGCCGCAAGTTTTCCCGCGCTTATATTCACCACCTTTTCAAAGCAGGGGAGATGCTTGCCATGCGCTTGACGGTTATGCACAATCTTTATTTCTACAACAATTTGATGGAACGCATTCGTAACGCGCTCGATGAAGACCGGTTTGAAGCATTTTATCAGGAGTATTCAGAGAAATTTAACAAAAGAATTTAGAAAATCCTTGCAACCACGAATGGCTTTTGTTATAATGTATAAAGTTAATTTGGTGACGGGTGTATTGACCGCTTTGCAGTCGAACGGAGCGCACCATGAAAGAAAGGAAAGAAAACCATGAATTTGAGTGTTTTGACAACGACAGGTGCAGCAGCCGGCGGCAACATGTCCAGCATGCTGATCATGCTCCTTGTTTACGGTGCGATCATCGCGGCTATGTACTTCATCTTCTTCCGCCCGCAGAACAAGAAGAAGAAGAAGGAAGCGGAAATGCGCAAGAACGCACAGGTCGGCGACGAGATCACGACCATCGGCGGTATTTGCGGCAGAATCATCGCTGTAAAGGATGAGACCGACAGCGTTATCATCGAGACCGGCAGCGACCGTGCAAGACTGCGCATCAAGCGTTGGGCGATCGGCAGCGTCGATACCATCCACGAGGAAGACGCGTAAGTTTCACTCTGTTTAAAAGCGAATAGTTTTGAGCCCCTTGGAATAAGTATGAAACAAAACTTATTTCAAGGGGCTTTTTCTATGCTGAATTTTAAGAAGCTGTTTTTGGGTCTCCTGTTTTCTGTGCTGTTTTCGGCTGTGCTGATCGCGGTTTGTGCCTTTATGATTTTAAAGCTCGGCTTTTTGCCGTCCGAGCCTATACTCGGTACGGCTGCGGCGGCGATCGGCGGCGTTTCCGTTTTTGCTTCCGCTTTCCTTGCGGCGCGCCTCGCGGGGGAAAAAGGCTTGCTGCACGGCCTTGTGCTTGGCACGCTCTATGCAGTTTTCTATGTTGCGATAAGCGTTATGCTGTATGCAAATATGCGGATTGTACTTCTTGTTATACGGAGCGTAATATTTGTAATATGCAGCGTATGCGGTGGAGTAATGGGCGTGAATAGAGATGAAAAAATCAGATTTTAAGCCATAATTTTGTAGCTGCTAATCAAGAGTATAAGAACGATTTTGCATATTTATTCACAACGGCTTGTAGCAAAGCAGAACTGCATATTCATAAGTTTACATAAGATTATAGACATAAATTTGTGCAGATGCAAAAATATTCACGGAAGCTCTTGCAAATTTGGCTAAAAAGTATTATAGTATATAAGACAGAAGTGAGGTGGCGTATCATGAAAAACGGCAAATTGGGCTTTATCGGCATAGGAAACATGGCGTCCGCGATTATTGGCGGTATCTTATCTTCCGGCACTTTCCCGGTCGGAGATATTTATATGTACAATCCGCACGCGGAAAAAATGCAGCGCTTTACAGAATCCGGCTGCGTAGCCTGTACTTCTGCCGAAGAAGTTACCGAGCTTTGTGATACGGTGTTCCTTTGCGTAAAGCCACAGATTTTCCCGGAGGTGCTGCGCGTTATTGCGCCGACCGTTGCGAAGAAGAATGCTGACGATGTTGTCATCGTTTCAATCGCTGCGGGCGTAACGTTTAAGAATTTGCAGGACGCGCTCGGCGCAGACCGCCGCTACGTGCGTGCCATGCCGAACACGCCGCTGCTGCTCGGTGAGGGCGCTACGGCGCTGTGCCGGACAAGCAATGTGCCGGAAGAAGACTTTGCGCGCGTGCGTTCCGCTTTCTCCTGCTGCGGTGTCACGCAGGAGATTGACGAAGCGCAGATGAATGCGGTGATTGCGGTCAGTGGCAGCTCGCCTGCGTATTTGTATCTGCTTGCAAAGCTCACTTGTGATTATGCAGCGCAGCAGGGCATTGACCCGAAGACCGCGCTTACACTGTTCTGCCAGACCATGAAAGGCAGCGCCGATATGCTTTTAAACAGCGGCAAAGACCCACAGGCGCTTATGGATATGGTCACGTCAAAGGGCGGCACAACATTTGCTTTGCTGAATGTCTTGAAAGAACAGGGCTTTAATGAGGCGATGATCAGCTCGTTTGAAGCCTGCACGCACCGCGCCGAAGAACTTTCCATGTGAGTGTGCAAGGCATAACACGGCGATGCTTCACATATAGATTGACCATCTTTTATAGGTGGTGAACGAAAATGGAAGCAAAGCCGAAATATGCAAAACCACGTAGCCTATCTGTTTTAATGGCTTTGCGCATTTTGTTCCTGCTCGGCTTTTTGTTCGGCTGCTTATTCGCACGGACATCGCAAATAGCTATGGCGCCGGTTTCCGGCTCTGTGTGGTTTAGGGGGCCGTTTGAAACGGGAACGGACTTTCCGTTTGTATTTTCCGCATTTTTGTTTGATTCGCTTTTTTACGCATTGCCGATTTTTTTATTTGGCATGACGTTTTTAGGTGTGCTTGTGATTCCCGCTGCGATAATCCTGAAGGGCTTCACGCTTGGCACGTCGCTTACGGCACTGATTCGGCTTGAGGGTATCGGATTGTATTTTCGGCGGTGCTTTGATTATCTGCCGATGACAATGCTGTGCATCACGGTGCTTTTGCTGCTTGCGGCGGAAGCGCTTTGCACGGCAAGGCGCAGCTGTCGGGCGTTTTTCGGAAACGGAGAACCGCTTTCCGTAAAAAACTGCACCGTGCGGTTTTTGTTTGCGTTTGCGGCGCTAGTTTTCATTTCGATTTTATACGGTGTATTGCACTTTTTAATTTTGCAAATTTAGATTTTAAAGCAAAGGAGGCCGAAATGAATGAACATGGATGAATACTTCGTGCTGTTTCGCGAGTACATGCTCGTGCAGAAACCGAGTTCCGTAAATACGCGGGATTCTTATCTGCGCGATGTTTCGGCTTTCCTGCGCTACTTGGAGGGTGAAAATATAACATCTCCACTCGAAGTAGAAACGGAGACGGTGGAAGCGTATGTGCAGCATTTGCACAGCTTAAACCGCACAAATTCCACGATCTCCCGCAATATTGCCTCTGTGCGTTGCTTTTATAAGTTTCTCATCCTGCGCGGGGACATGCAGGTGAACCCGGCAAAATCCGTAAAGCTTGAAAAAGAGCCGAAAAAGCTGCCGCAGACGCTGACAAGCGAGGAGATAGACCTGCTGCTTTCCCAGCCGAATGTCACGGAAGCTAAGGGCTGCCGCGATAAAGCGATGCTGGAGCTTCTTTATGCCACCGGTATTCGCGTCAGTGAACTCATCAACCTCAACGTGCAGGATATCAACCTGCGCACGGGAAAGCTGTTCTGCCGCGGCACCAAGGGTGTGCGCACCATTCCGATTTATGCGAAAGCGGTCGTTGCTGTATCCGATTATCTTTACCGCATGCGCGATCTGATCGTGGACCCGGACAACAGCGGAGACGCGCTGTTTGTCAATCTGAACGGCTCGCGTTTGACGCGCCAGGGTTTCTGGAAAATTATCAAGGCGTATACGGCGGAGGCCGGCATTACGAAGGAGATTACGCCGCACACGCTGCGTCATTCGTTTGCCATGCACCTTTTGCAGGGCGGTGCTTCCGTAAAAGACATTCAAACCATGATGGGACATGCAGATATTTCGTCCACACAGGTATATGTTCATTTATTAGACCTTGATAATCACGTGAAAAGCGTGTATAATGAGTGTCATCCTCGTGCAAAAACGAGTTAATCTAATTCTGGAGTTGATTTTGTGGCATTTTTAGGACTTTTCGGTAATTATGATAAGCCGGGTCCGGGCGTTGACAAAGATGAACCGAAAAAGGCAGCGCCGGTACGTTTTTTTGAGATCTTGTGGCGAAAGCTGTCTAAACTGGTGCAGCTGAATCTGACATTTATGATCCCATTTATTGTGGTCATCGCGTTGATGGTGGGCGTATTCCTTTTACCGATTCCGCACTTTCTTTATGCAACGTCGTTCTTCGGTGTGCTTGACCTGTACATTCTGTATGCGGTTACACTGCCGCTCATCCTGCTTTCGCCGTTCACATGCGGCTTAGCGTATGTAACGCGAAACTTCGCAAGGGAAGAGCATGCGTTCGTTTGGTCGGATTTCTGGGACGCTGTGAAAAACAACTGGAAGCCGGCACTTTTGAACGGCGTGATCGTGTATCTCGCATATGTAATCTTGAGCTTCTCAATCTTCTTTTATTCCACACGTGTATCGGACAACTGGATGTTTATGATTCCGCTTGCAGTTTGCTGCATCCTGTCGATTCTAATGCTGTTTGCGCAGTATTACATTCCGGTTATGATCGTCACGTTTGACTTGAAGCTGCGCCACATTTACAGAAACGCATTTATTTTCTCTATTATGGGCCTGTTGCGCAACCTGATGATTACGGCAATCCTTGCGGGTTTGTTCATTGCGTTTTTGTTCTGCCCGGCGGCATTTGCGGTGATTCCGCTGCTGCTCGTAATCATTTTCCTTTGTGCGTTCATCAGCTATCTGACGAGCTTTGCGACGTATTCGTTGCTCGATACGTACCTGATCCAGCCGTTCTACAAAAAGGAAGCGGAAGCGAAGGACGCTGAAATTCGCGTAGCCAAAGACGGCGATACGTTCAATTTCGACAATGATGAGTTGGACGACGATGATGATGACAAACCGCAGTATGTGTACGTGAACGGCCGCTTGATCGACCGTAAGATCATGGAGCAGGAATCTCTGTTCTCGGATAAAACGGATACTTCCGATCATTTACAGTAATTTAAAACAAACATAAAAGCCTCTATCGAACTGGAATCGATAGAGGCTTTCATTTTGCTCAATTTTAATTATTTCTCATTCTTATCAGTCTTTTCACGCATTTTGGAAAGTGGGTTGGCGTTTACGGCTTCCTCCATTTGCTTGCTGGAGGTGTGCGTGTAGATCTCTGTAGTGCCGAGATTTTCGTGGCCCAGAATATCCTGCAAAACGCGAATATCCACGTTGCCATATTGGTACATCAGCGTCGCCGCCGTGTGCCGCAGCTTGTGTACGGAGTATCCCGCGCCGCCAAGCCCGATTTTCGTGAGGTATTTATTGACCATGGCCTGTACGGTCTTAGGACTGATGCGTGTACCGCGGTTGCTGATGAACAGCGCGTTTTTATCCTTCACGTCGTCCTTTGGGCGCACACGCACGTAGGCATCGATAGAAGCTAAGCATGCGTCATTTAAGTATACGATGCGTTCTTTGCTGCCTTTACCGACGATGCGCAGGGTGGAGTTGTTGTGGATCACGTCGCTCATGTTGATGGAAACAAGCTCGGAAAGGCGCATGCCGCAGTTTAAAAACAGCGTCAAAATGCAGTAGTCACGCTCCTTATCCGACCCGTCCACGGCGTTTAAAAGTTCGCGGCTTTGCTCTAACGTGAGGTAGCGGGGAAGGGTTTTGGCTTTTTTCGGCGGGGTCAGGTTCTCTGTGGGGTTAGAATCCAAAAGACCCTCGTGCACGGTCAGGTAGTTAAAAAAGCTTTTGAGACTCGAAGATTTTCGCTGACGCGTGGAACTCATGTTGCTGCGTCCGTCGGCAGCGTAGTTCATGAATTCAAAAATGTCCATCGTCGTGATGGAACGAATAAATTCAAGGTCAATATCGTCGATTGGGATTTCTTCCATGGGTGTATCTTGTGAAACATATCCGCGAAAATGTTTCATGAAGCGAAAGAATGTCCGCAGGTCAGAGCAGTATTCGTTTACAGTCTTCGGCGCGCGGCCTTTGATGTTGCGGTAATATAAAGCATATTGCCGCACAATCTCCGGCATTTCAGGCAAAATATCCATAACGGGTACACCTCACAAATTTTGAATTTTAAAGCCGCAACTTGGTGTTCGGCTCCGTTGGCTGCAAAGCTTTCGGGTTTAGCCTAATCGGTACTTGAATTTACTCTTGGATTATCATTATAATTCGGAACGAGACGTATAGATATGCTGCGGTACTTAAACCGACAGCAGAGAAAACGGAGCCGAGGTAATTAAAAACAATCTTATTGAGAAACGCACGGATTTCCGCAGTCGAGATTTACAAAGAATCAACGCACACAATCACGATTCATAATGAATGCGTTTATTTAAGCAAGTTGCAATCGCAAAACATTGAGTTTGGCTGAAAAAGGATGATCTCGCAGGTTTTACGAAAATCCGCTTGAAAAGCCAGCTATTCGTAAAATGCTGCTCCCCAAAATTATACAAAATATCTATTTTGTATAATTTGAGATTTTTTAGATTCAAGCCCCTTTGTATGCTTCCGTGTGAATCTGTTTTGAAATGTGCGTGTTTGGGTGCTTGTACATGAATACACAAGCGTTTAGTGTATTATCAACAACGGAAACTTCGTGGGAGGCTTTTTAAACACAAAATTAGGAATTAAACGTCAAGCTCCATCAGCGGTAAAATGCCGCCGATATCGATCATCTGGTTTTGTGTCAGCTCAATGTACTGTACGCAGTGCTTTTCGAGAAACGCACGAATCTCCGCCGCGCACTCTAAAGAATCGAGCTTGCCTGTGAACGCCACCACATTTTTGTCGATCAAGCCACAGCAGCCGCCTAAGAAGCCGTAATCGTAGCCATCCAGAAAAACGTTTTCTTCGTGCACAAGCAGCACGTCGATGCCTAAAAACTGTGCCAGTGCACGAATGCCGAGATCCATCGTGATGATCGCGTCTTTCGCCACAACAGCCGTCGCACAGCGCGTGTAGCCTTGGTTGACATGCCTCATTTTAAGGCCGGCGTCTTCCAGACAGGTGTAAATGTTCGGATCCATAACACCGAGGTTTGCAAGCACCGTGCCGTTCAGGTTTAACATGTTGCAAAGAACATCTTTCGGATATTTCGGCTCCGGAGTCATGGCAGTCTCCGCTACCTGATAGCCGATATCCGTAAGCTGCTTTTTGAGTGCCTCTTCTCCGCGCAGAACAAACGTGCGTCCTTTATCCAAATGAAACATCTGCATATCTGCATGGTACGCGATCGGATCCGGCAGACGCGTGTCAAACTCCGTTGTGACGCACCGAATACCATGCGCCTTTAAAGCTTCCAAAATCTCCGGATATGCGCCGGAGACCGCCGCTGTCGTGACCTTGCTTTCCGGCAGATTCGGCTTTTCAACAAATCGTTCTTTTACTGCACACATGCGTCAAACGCCTCCCTCACGTTGTGGACGCCGATGAGCTCCACCCCGCTGAATCTTTTTGAATCTATGCTCTTCATGCTGTGGTACGGCAGTACGCAGCGCGTGAATCCCAGTCGATATGCTTCCGAAACGCGGGACTCGATATGACTGACCGACCGCAGCTCGCCTGCAAGACCAATCTCGCCGAACACGACGGTATCATCGCGGATTGGCGTGTCTTTCAGGCTTGATACGAGTGCCATTGCAACGGCCAGATCGACCGCCGGCTCATCGATACGCAGGCCGCCGACGACGTTCAAATACGCGTCTAAATTGGAAAAATAGAAACCTGCACGCTTTTCCAGAACGGCCAAAATCAGCGCCATACGCGCATAATCAAAGCCCGTGGACATGCGGCGCGGCGTACCGAAGCCGCTTGTCGTTGCAAGGCCTTGAATCTCCGCGAGCAGCGGACGTGTACCCTCCATTACGGCGGTTACGCATGTGCCGGAAGCGTTCGTCGGGCGGCCGGAAAGCATTGCCTGCGAGGGGTTTTCGATTTGCCGCAGCCCCGCTTCCCCCATATCGAATACGCCAATCTCGTTTGTGGAGCCATAGCGGTTTTTTACGGCGCGCAGAATGCGGTACGTCATCTGGCGGTCGCCCTCGAAGTACAGCACGGCGTCCACAATGTGCTCCAACACCTTTGGACCCGCGATGGCGCCGTCTTTGTTGACGTGACCAACGAGAATCGCCGGGATATCGAGCGACTTGGAGCAGCGCATGATCGCGTTCGTGCATTCGCGCACCTGTGTGACGCTGCCGGGCGACGAATTGAGATCGGTAAAGTTCATCGTTTGGATGGAGTCGATCATTACGATATCCGGTTTTTCGGTGCGAATGTGCTCCACCACGAGCTGCACGTCCGTTTCCGCCAAAATGCGCAGGTTGGGACTGGAAACACCGAGACGCCCTGCGCGCAGCTTGATCTGCCGTGCAGATTCTTCGCCGGAAACATATAAAATACGCAGCTTTTGCCCGAGGTATTCGCAGATCTGCAAAAGAATGGTTGATTTGCCGATACCCGGGTCGCCGCTGATGAGCACGAGCGAGCCTTTTACAAGGCCGCCGCCAAGCACGCGGTCAAGCTCCGAAAGTCCGGTGTGATAACGATGCTCGTCCTCCGTATCGATCTCTGAAATTGCAAGCGGGCGCGTCAGCAGCGTAGAAGCTGAAGAAGAATACCCGGAAGCGGCGGATTTTGCGGAAACAGCCGTTTTGACGGATTCCTCCATGGTGTTCCACTCGCCGCAATCCGGGCACTTTCCTGCCCACTTTGCGGATTCAAACCCGCAGTTTGAGCAGATGTAGACGATTTTATTTTTAGCCGCCATAATGCGCACCGCCCTTATTTTGTATAATTCTAAGCCTATTTTACCACGGAACAGATGTTTTGTAAAGAGTTATTCCGCTTTGCAAAAGGCGATAATGCCATCCGCGATAGCCGCCGCCAATTTCTTTTGGTAGTTCTCGTCGCACAGCTTTTCAGCTTCTTCCGGGTTTGAGAGGAACCCGCATTCTGCAAACACGGCGGGTACGTCTACATGGCTCAAAATATACACGCGGCTTTCTGCCTGCTTGCAGGCACGCGTGTTATCCGGCTGCACCTGCTCGATGACCGCACGGCGGATGGTTTCGGCAAGGTCGGCGCTTCTAGCATTATTTGCTGAGTAAAACATCTGTGCGCCGCTGTATTGACTTTGCTCAAAAAAGTTTTGATGGATGCTCACGAAAATACAGTTCTCAGTTTCGTTTACGATCTGTGTGCGGTATAAAATATCAGACCGCTTTCGTTCGTTTAATGTGCTCAGCGTGGTATCGCCGACGGCGGTGTCCACTTCGCGAATCATTTTCACGGGGTAGCCCGCAGCTTCGAGCTTCTCTCGCACAAACAGCGCAATGGCAAGGTTTACCGTTTTCTCTTCCACACCGTTTACGCCTACGGCCCCGCCGTCTTCCCCACCGTGCCCTGCATCCAGAACGATCACGGGGCGGTTTTCGGTCTGTGCTGCGGCCACAGATACCGCATGTACCGCACCCAAAACAGAGCACACAAAAAATGTCAGAGCACCGAGGAAAAACACCACAGGAATATACGCGATTTTAAAAGACAAATACCGTTTCAAGCCGCATCACCCATAGATTTTTATGCATTGAAGCTGCCGGAAATACCCTATAAAAAGCAAAAAGCTGCCCGCCGAAGCGAACAGCTTTTTTAGCTTTTATGAAATTACTTGAAGAACAGCGGGAGCGGCTCCAGATAGATGATATCCGTACGATCCTTTGCATCGCCCTCGGCGAGCACAGCCGCCTTGCCGACGACGTTACCGCCGATCTCATGCACGAGATCTTCCAACGCGCTCAGCGATTCACCGGTGCTGATGACGTCGTCTACGATGAGAATACGCTTACCCTTCAGCATTGCGCAGTCTTCTTCGGAGAGGTACAGCGTCTGGATGTGGTCTGTCGTGATGGATTTCACCTCGACCTTGATCGGGTTCGTCATGTACGCCTTGATGCCCTTACGTGCAACAACGTACTGACGGCAGCCGATGCGCGCCATCTCGTAAGCCAGCGGAATGCCCTTAGACTCCGCCGTGATGATGATGTCGTGCTCCGGGCACTTTTCCATCAGCGCTTTTGCGGCCTTCTCGGTGATCTCTACATCGCCGAACATAACAAAACCGGCAATATCCAGCGTATCGCTGATCGGGCAGATCGGCAGCTCGCGTTCGCAGCCGGCGATCGTCATCTTATAAACTTCACCCATTGTAAAAACCTACCTTCAAAAATTATCGATTTTCGTCATATGCGGGGAATCAGCCCGGAGGCCACGCCATAGAGCGTCCGCCGAGCAGGTGGAAATGCAGGTGCTTTACGGTCTGTCCGCCGTCTTCGCCGCAGTTGTTGACGATGCGATAGCCGTTCGTGAGACCTTCTGCCGCCGCAATCTTCTTTGCGACCGTGAAGATATGTGCGACGATCTGCGCGTTTTCTTCCGTAAGGTCATCTGCGGAAGCGATGTGCTCCTTTGGAATCATCAGAATGTGCACCGGCGCCTGCGGGTCGAGGTCGCGGAATGCGAGCATTTTGTCGTCTTCGTAGACCTTCGTGCTCGGAATCTCGCCGTTGGCAATCTTGCAGAAAATGCAGTCCATTTGCCTTTCTCCTTTCTTGAGATTTTATATAGAACGTATAGAGAGAACTTAGATCTGTTCGCTGAGGATCTTTTCAACAGCTGCAAGGGCTTCGTCAATCTTCGTCTGGTCCTTGACGCCTGCCATAGCGAAGTCCGGTTTACCGCCGCCGTTGCCGCCGGTGAGCTGTGCAACTGCCTTTACAAGCACGCCGGCTTTGACGCCCTTTGCCTGTGCCGCTTTCGTTGCGGTCGCTGCAAGCGTTGCCTTTCCGTCCAGAACGCCTGCGAGCACGGCTACAATGGCCGTATCGCTCTTTTCGTCGCGGATCTTATCGCACATGGTGCGCAGTGCGTCGCTGCCTGTGCCGGAGAGCATCGCCGTAACGATCTTGACACCCTTAACTTCCACGGCGTTATCCAGAATGGAGCCGAGGTTCATGGATGCAATCTTGGAGCGCATGGATTCGATCTCTCTGTCCTTCTCCTTGAGGTCGGCGTTGACCTGTGCAGCTTTTGCCGGGAGGTCGGACGGGTTATTGACTTTCATCGCAACAGCGGTATCCTTGAGCAGCGTGTTCGTTGCGTAGATCATCTTAATGACGTTGAGACCTGTGACCGCTTCGATACGGCGCACACCGGCTGCAACGGAGGATTCGCTGACGAGCTTGAAGAGGCCGAGCTTAGCGGTGGAATCAATATGCGTGCCGCCGCAGAATTCCTTAGAGAATTCGCCTACCGTTACAACGCGCACGACGTCGCCGTATTTTTCGCCGAACAACGCCATAGCACCGAGCTTCTTTGCTTCTTCGATCGGCATTTCGCGGCACTCAACCTTGATGTCTTCGAGGATCTTCTTGTTGACGAGGTTCTCAACCGCGAGCAGCTCTTCGTCCGTCAGGGCGGAGAAGTGCGTGAAGTCGAAACGAACGGCATTCTCGTTGACGAGCTGACCGGCCTGCTCAACATGGTCGCCGAGCACGGAGCGCAGTGCAGCCTGCAGGAGGTGAGCTGCCGTGTGGTTGCGCATGATCGCTCTGCGTCTCTCAACATCTACAACAGCCTCAACGGTGTCGCCTTCGCGGAGGAAGCCTTCCTCCACAACAGCCTTGTGGATAAACACACCCGCTGCATTCTTCGTGGTATCCAGAACGCGGATGGTGCAGGAATCGTTCGTGATGACGCCGGTATCGCCGACCTGGCCGCCGCTTTCCGCATAGAAAGAGGTGCGGTCGAGTGTGAACACGATGTCGTCGCCGGTCTCGGCAGCTTCAATGCGTGCGCCATCCTTCACGATAGCCGTGACCTTTGCGGTTGCCTTCATATCGGTGTAGCCGACAAATTCGGTCTTTGCAATGTCGTCAAGCACAGCGGAGTCGCCTGCCCATGCGTCTGCACCGGCATTCTTGCGGCTTGCACGAGCCGTCTCACGCTGCTGGAGTACCAGTGCGCGGAAGCGGTCTTCGTCAACGCTCATGCCTTTTTCGGAAAGGATTTCCTTGGTCAGGTCAATCGGGAAGCCGAACGTATCGCTGAGCAGGAACGCGTCTTCGCCGGAAAGCACCTTTGCATCGGTGCGGTCGATGATGTCGTTGAGCAGCGCGAAGCCCTTATCAATGGTCTTATAGAAGTTTTCTTCCTCAAACGCGATGACCTTTTTGATCATAGCACTCTTTTCACGCAGCTCCGGGTAAGCGCATTCGTTTTCGTGAATGACAGTATCTACAACGTCCGCGAGGAACGGGTGGTTGATGCCGAGAAGTCTGCCATGGCGTGCCGCGCGGCGGAGCAGACGGCGGAGCACATAGCCGCGGCCTTCGTTGGACGGCATAACACCATCGCTGATCATAAACGTCGTGCTGCGGATGTGGTCCGTAATGACGCGCAGAGAAACATCGGACTTTTCGTCCGCACCGTACTGCACATTTGCAATGCGGGAGATATGCTTCATGATGTTCTGCACGGTATCGACAAGGAACAGGTTGTCCACGCCTTGCATCACACATGCCAAACGTTCAAGACCCATGCCGGTATCGATGTTCGGATGGTCAAGCGGCGTGTAGTTGTTGTTGCCGTCGTTCTCAAACTGCGTGAAAACGAGGTTCCAAACCTCAACGTAACGGTCGCAGTCGCAACCCACGCCGCAGGTGGGCTTGCCGCAGCCGTACTTTTCGCCGCGGTCAAAATAAATTTCGGAACACGGACCGCACGGACCGGAGCCATGCTCCCAGAAGTTATCTTCTCTGCCAAGGCGTACCATATGCGACGGGTCTACGCCGTTTTGCTTTGTCCAGATGTCAAACGCTTCATCGTCGTCCTGATAAATGGAGATATAAAGCCTATCTGCCGGCATCTCGAGAACTTTTGTAAAGAACTCCCAAGCCCAGGCGGTCGCTTCCTTTTTGAAGTAATCGCCAAAGGAGAAGTTGCCAAGCATCTCGAAGAATGTACCGTGGCGTGCCGTGATGCCCACGCGCTCGATATCCGGGGTACGGATGCACTTCTGGCAGGTGGTAACGCGCTTTCTCGGCGGGGTCACTTCACCCGTAAAATACTTTTTCATCGGGGCCATGCCGGAGTTGATCAGAAGAAGGCTATTGTCATCCTTCGGAATCAGCGGGAAGCTCGGCAGGCGCAGATGTCCCTTAGACTCAAAGAAAGAAAGATACTTTTCTCTGAGATCATTTAATCCTGTCCACTGCATTGTATTCACCATTCCTTCTATAATTTGCAGATAGAATAATATAAAAAGCCTAAGCTCAGTCTAAAACATAAGCCTCAAGCAGCTTTAACGTATTTTCGACGCCTTCAATGTGGGAGCGCTCGTAGCCGTGTGAAGCGTAAACGCCTGCGCCGATGAGGCCGTGACGCACGTCCCAGCCGGAACGCAGCGATGCCTCTACGTCGGAGCCGTAGTGCGGATAAACGTCCACGGCATACTTTGCACCGACGGACTTCGCCGCTTCCACAAGCGCGGTTGTCACGGCATAATTGTACGGGCCGCCGGAATCCTTCGCGCAGATGGAAACTTCGCGCTCCGTGCAGGTGAGCCCGTCGCCCACGCAGCCCATGTCTACGCTGATGAGCTCTTCGGCATCGTTCGGCACGGAAGCGGAAGCACCGTGTCCGACCTCCTCATACACCGTAAAGTGCAGATAGACCTTGCGCTTCAAAGTGCGGTTGTTGTCTTTGATCTCCTTTGCGAGCGCAAGCAGCATGGCGGCGCTGAGCTTATCATCGAGGAAACGGCTCTTGATATAGCCGCTTTCCGTGATGACGGTGCGCGGGTCGAAGCAGACGAAATCACCCACTTCAATGCCAAGTGCGCGCACATCATCGGCGGATTTTACCGGCTCGTCGAGCACGACCTCGGTCGTTTCAAATGTGCGCAGCTTTTCACCGTAGGAGCCGTTCACGTGGATCGACGCATTGCAAAGCTGCAAGGTGCCGCTGTAAACGCCGGAGAAGCGCGAGTAAATGCGGCAGTTCTCCGCTTCGCAGTTTTCGGCGCGCAAGCCGCCAATCGGCGTGATCGTGATGCGGCCGTTCGGCTTGATTGTGGAAATCATGCCGCCGAGCGTGTCTACGTGTGCCATCAGCACAAGCGGGCTGCCCTCGCCGCCGAGGCAGCAAAAAAACGCCGCCCTTTCTTGTTTTTTCCGGAGCGTAGCCGAGTGCTGTCAGTTCACCGATAAGATAGTCCGCAGCTTTATCCGTAAAGCCGGACGGAGAATCGATGGAAAGCAGGGCTTTAAGCTCGGAAAGGCAATAGTCCATATTCATGTTTTGCCACTCCTTACAAAAAAATAAGAACTGTCCTCCGCAATGGGACGGACAGTTCCGTGGTACCACCCAAATTGTGCATGAAGCTTTTCTTCATACACCACTTTGAACTCCTTAACGCGGAAAACGGCACAGCTCATCACTGTGCGGCAGTCATACGGGTTGGCCTGTACATGGTGTTTTCCGAGGATCTTCCAGCCTGTGGATCCGCTCTCTGTTCGGTACAGCTATGTGCATTTGCCCGTGCCTTTTGCTATAAAACAAATTAAAATCTAAAATCACCAGCGGCTCATGTTGCGCTTGTGCTTTTCGAGATATACGTTCTCGACTTCATTCGGCGTGATGCCGTAGCACAGCAGAACATCGTTTAAATACATGAGCACATCACACACTTCTTCCGTGAAGTGGTGTCTGGTCTCGGGGTCGTTCAAAATCGCATCGTCACCCTTTTTCTTGATGATGTCGGCAACTTCACCGGCTTCAATCATCATCCAAAGGAGCTTATCGCGACCGATTTTCGGAGAAAGACCTCCCCACTTTTCGAGATATTTAGCTTGCAGTTCTTTTTGAATCTGCTGCATATCTTCAAGATTCAGGCTTGCCATATCTCCTCCCCTCATACATATCTTATTATAATGCTTTTTTACCGGCTTGTCAATTAAAATCGACAAGTGCTTCGCCGATTTTGCGGAAAGCCTGCGGCACATGCATTTCGCCGGCAGTTTCTTCCAACACGACGAGGGTATAAAGCGGCTCTTCCTGTGCATTGCAGATGTAGCCTGCATACCAATAATTCTCGATTTCTTCCCCGTTTTCGTCATATACACCTGTCTGCGCCGTGCCGGTCTTGATGCCGGAAACACAGTTTTGCGGCGCGCCGATCCGTGCTGTACCGAATCGTGCTGTGCTTTCCATATAGGCACGTAAGCGTGCGGCGGTCGTCGGCTCCATGACTTTTTCACCGGTGTTTTCTTCGGTTTCCTGTACGGATAAATTTGTATCGACCGTGCCGTATACGAGCCGCGGCGTCATATAAATGCCGTCAGCGGCAATGGCGGTTACGGCAGCGGCCAAATTCAGCGGTGAGACAGTCGTTTCACCCTGGCCGAACGAAAACAGCGCCAGCGCACGGGCGTTTTTAAGGGCTTGTGCATTCGAAAGCGAGCCTGCGGCCATTTCTAAATTGTCTGCAAGTGAAACAGATGTACCAAAGCCGAGCTTTTCCGCCATACTTAAAATCTTTTCCGCGCCGAGTTTCTGCGCGAGCTGTATGAAATACCCGTTGCACGAGCTGCGCAACGCCGTGTGGAGATTCACTTCCCCATGTGCTTTGCCGCCGTAGCAAGTAATCGTGAGGCCGTCAACAACAATGCTTCCGGTGCAGGTATACACCTCCTTGTAATCGATGCCGCATTCGAGCGCTGAGGCGGCGCAGATGAGCTTAAAGACCGAACCGGGCGTATACGCGCACAGGGCACGGTTCACAAACGGTGCATCTTCATTTTCCATGCACGCAGCAAGGTCGTTCGGGTCTACGGCCGGGAAGCTTGCGGAAGCCAGAATTTCTCCGGTTTTGCAATCTAAAATGACGGCGGCGCCTTTTTTGATTTCCGCGCAGGCATTTTCCACACACTGCTGCATGCGCTTATCCAGCGTCAGCATTACGCCGCCGTCCGCAATGCGGTATGTGTTTTCCACGTGCATTGTTTCGCCGGAGATGGCATTGCCGAGCGCATCAATGGCGAAGGTAACGTCGATTTCCCCGTGGTTTTCCGCAAGCAGTGCGTCGAAGCTTTTTTCCACACCGTCCGCGCCGTTATAGTCGCTGTCGAGATACCCGAGCAGATTTGCCGCCGGTTGCGGGTTTGCATACCGTTTTGTGACGGAAAATGTCTGAATGCCGTCATCGCTGACGGGTGTTGTGACTTCGATCAGAAACGGCTTTCCGCTTTCAAGCGCCGTGCGCAGGACTTCGCGTTTTTCTTCCGGTACAGCGCGGTTTAATTTGGCAAGCGTTTCCCGTGAGGGGATTACCGCAGCGACATAAACACGCTCGGCGTTTGTGAGCGGCTGCAAATTGCGGTCGTAGATCGTGCCGCGCGCCTTGGCGGCCGTTAAGGTATATAAACTCTGCCGCCCGGCGGCTTCCGTATAGCTTGTGCCGCCGAAAGCGGCGGTCACGGTGCCGAGCAGTGCGATGACGAGAAAGAACATCACAAACGCATACGTTGCGATGATCCTGCGTGTAGACATAAAAACACCTCCGTATAGGAAGAGTATGGGTCCTAAACGGAGGTGTTATTCAGCCGCGCTTCACTCTTAGAAACGCGCTCTCTTTGATTTTTCGGTCGGTCTTGAGGTAGACCGTCATCGTCGCGTGCGGTGCGGATTCGATTGGCTCCATATCCTCGTTGTAGATTTCACTAAGTGTGAGGTCATACGGCACTTCGCCCGGCTCCAGTACGCTGACAGTCTCGCCGCGGAAGAAGCGGTTGCGCTGTGAAAGGCGCACCATGCCGTTTTCTTCGCCGGCGCACACGGCCGCAACATCCCAGCCGCGGATGTATCCGCCGCTGTTTACGGTCTGCCCCGGCTCGTGACCGTTGTAAAACCCGGTGCTGTACGCGCGATGGCTGATCTTTTCTGTTTCGTCCACGACCCACTGCGGAAGCGGCTTACCGTTCATAACGGCATCGATGCCGTGGCGGTACGCATTCGTCACGCAGGCAACGTAATACGCGGACTTTGCGCGGCCCTCAATTTTGAGGCTCGAAATGCCGCATTCGATGAGCTGCGGAATGTGCTCGATCATGCACATATCGCGGGAATTGAAGACGTACGTCGATTTCTGATCCTGTTCGATCGTGAACACCTGATCCGGACGCGTGCGTTCTATGAGGTAATAATCCCAGCGGCACGGCTGCGCGCAATCGCCGTGGTTTGCGTCTCTGCCGGTCATGTAGTTTGAAAGTAGGCAGCGGCCTGAGAACGAAACGCACATCGCACCGTGCACAAATGCTTCGATTTCGAGCGCCTTCGGCGTTTTCGCGCGGATCTCCGCGATTTCTTCAAACGAGAGCTCGCGTGCCAGCACGACGCGCTCTGCGCCCATGTTATAAAACGCGTTTGCGGTCTCATAGTTCACAACGCCGGCCTGCGTGGAAATGTGTATCGCGACATTCGGCGCGTATTTTTTTGCCATGGACATCACGCCGAGGTCGGTCATGATGAACGCGTCTACACCGATTGTCTGGCAAAACTCGAGAAACGCCGGCAGCGCGGCAAGTTCTGCGTTATGCGGCAGAATATTACAGGTGACATAGACCTTCACGCCCTGCGCGTGGCAGTATTTTACAGCTTCTTCAAGCTCCTCGTTTGTAAAATTGGAAGGCGCAGAGCGCATGCCGAAGGATTTACCGGCAAGATACACCGCGTCCGCACCGTAGCGCACGGCGGAAATAAGGCGCTCCATATCGCCGACCGGCGCCAGAAGCTCCGGCGCGTTATATCGTTTTTGTTCCATGAAATTCATTCCTTTACTGCATTTGTGCCTTCCCGGACAAAATTCGCCGGAAAGGCACAGGTAGCTTTGTTATCGTAAATGTTGTGTCGGTTACAGCAGACCGGCTTCCGCCATGTTCATCAAATGATCATCCATCGTGGAAGCGTAGTAAGCCTTACCATTGCTGTCATGACAGAAATAATAGGCATTACGACAATCATCACTGGTTGATGGATAGATTGCCGCCATAATGGCATCAAGACCCGGGTTGCAGATCGGGCCTGCCGGCAGGCCGTTGTTGTCATACGTGGAGTACGAGCTTACAAAGCCCTCCGGCGCGTCATTTGCCGTTTTGTACGGATAATAAACTGTGGAGTCGCAGTCCAGCGTGTAGATGTCATGCTCTGCGCCGCTTTCCAGTCGGTTGTGCAAAACAGCGGAAACTTTATACATATCTTTTGTATCTGCAGCCTCTGCCTGAATGATGGAAGCGAGCGTGATGATCTGATCCGTGGTATAGCCGGATTTCGCAATGTCATCGCGCATTTCGTCGGTGAGCTTATTTTCAAAGTTATTGAGGAAGCGGTCAAGGATCGATTCTACCGTATCGTTTTCAAAGAACTGGTACGTATCCGGGAACAGATAGCCCTCGAGCTTATAGTAGCGGTCACTTGTGTTCGTGATGGCTGCAACATCCGAGTAGCTGTCGTAATTCGAAGAGTTGCAAGCTTCAAGGATCTCGTCTGCAGTGTGCAGGCCGTTTTCTTCCAGCAAAGCGGCAAGCTGCTGCACCGTGATGCCCTCACGGAACATGACGGTGATCTCTTCGCCGAGATCCGGACCGGACTGTAAGGTATTGACAAGCTGCTTATAATCGTAGTTTGTTTTGATCGTATACGTGCCGGGTTCAAAATACTCCATTTCCGTGGTGAATTTGCAGAAAAGGGAGAAAAACTCCGGTTTATCGATCGCGTGGCTCTTGTAAAGAATGTCTGTCAGCTGCTCCTGCGTCACGTTTTCGGGAATCGTGACCTCCACTTCGGAATCCATGCGGTCTACACCAAGAAAATCGTTGGAGCCGCCAATCAGGTACGAAGCAAGGGTCAGAGAGACCAGAATAACCATGGCAAGCCACGTGAACGCGAAAATGCGCTTGTTTTTTCTGGCCTTTACACGGTTTCTTTTCTTGTGCTCCTTCGCTTCCTTTTTCTGATTGCGTTCCGCGCGGGCGGAGCGTGCACCGGCAGAGCTTTCTTCCACACGCTGTGGTGCGCGGCTGCCAGCATAGCCCTGCAAGTCCTCCAGTTCGTCTGTGTGATTGAGCTGATCTTCGGAAAGATTCAGCTTGAATTCGCGCGAATTCTGGCTGCGCGGTGTCGCGTCCTTCGGGGCATAGCGCCTGCCGTTATCACTCATATTTTCATTCCATCCTTTCTTCATCTGCCGTCAAAACGAGCCGCTTGTCGGTCAAAATACCGTCCATGCGCACATCGTGCGGCTGCGTCGGCACTTGCGGCACGAGCTGAAAATCGTAGCATAGACCGAGCTTTAAAACCGGGTGCTGCGCAAAAAACGTATCGTAGTACCCTTTGCCGTACCCGAGCCGTGCGCCGTTCGCTGAAAACGCCAGTCCCGGCACAAGGCACAGCGCACTTGCTTCATCTTGATAAACCTCTGCTTCTTTCGGCTCCAAAATGCCGTAAGCGCCCGGCGAAAGATCGCGTAAAGCCGAGATGCGGTAAAACACCATGCGGTTCGTGTTTGGTACGCATTTCGGTACGTAAAGCGCTTTGCCGTCTGCAAGTACACGATCGAGAATTCTGAGCGTATCCGCTTCCGTGCCGAAGCTTACGTAGCTCAAAACGCACGATGCCTTTTGGTACACCGAAAGTGCCATGAGCCGCTGCAAAAGGCAGTTATCCCGTGTAGCACGATCCGTGCAGGCTTTGCGTGCCGCACACATTTTTCGGCGCAGTGCGTTTTTTTCGGTTGTATCGGTCATCAATCCGTGCACTGAATGCCGTCGTGGATCTTCTTTTCAACGTCCTTGCCGACCATGAGACCAGCAAGCGTCAAGCCAAACTGCACGGCAACGCCCATGCCTTTTGCCGTGACGATCTTGCCGTCTACGCAGACCGGCTTTTCGGAGATTGTGGCGCCCTTTAATTCGCCTTCAAAGCCCGGGAAGCAGATGGCTTCCTTACCGTTCAGGAGGCCGAGATGGCCGAGAACGCTCGGTGCAGCGCAGATTGCCGCAAGGTAAATGTCGTTCTTTGCGCAGTATTCCGCGCAGGTTGTGACGATCGGCGATTTTTCGAGGTTCAGTGTGCCGGGCATGCCGCCGGGCAGGATCATCAGCTCCATATCGTCCGTTGTAACGTCTTTTTCTTCGATGTCAGCTGTTACGGTGATGCCGTGGGAGCCGGTGATTGTTTTGCCGCCGACGCCGACGATCTTTACTTCAAGCTCTGCGCGGCGCAGAATATCCACGGGCGCGAGCGCTTCAATCTCTTCAAATCCGTTTGCAAGAAATACATAGATCATAATAAATCCTCCAGCTTTTCCTTGATCTCGTGATGAATATCTTCAATGCTGCGCAAGGTGTCGCCCTCGGCGCAGTTTAATACGGTCCAGTTTAAATGCTCTGCGGCGTACAGTGCACAGTCCCTGCAATGTAGCAGATAATGTATGTCGCTTTCGTGAATGTCTTTTTTGGTGGTGTCGCCTGCGTAGCGCTCTGTGAGCAGCCTTTGGGAAATTTTCGGCGGCACATCCAGATAAATCACACGATCCGGCCTCGGCAGCCCGAATTTTTCATATTCCAGGTCTTCAAGCCACGAAACGAACGCTTTCCACTCCGTTTTCGGCAGCTTACTTAATTGATATACAATGTTGGACGTCACGTAGCGGTCGGAGATGATCGGCACACCGCTTGCATAATCGTCTTTCCACTTCATGCGGTAGCTTGCAAAGCGATCCACGGCGTAAAATGCGCTTGCGGCGTAGGCGTTCACGTCTCCCGCCTCTTTTCCGAAATCGCCTTTCAGATACATTTTTACAAGCGACGAAGACGGAGAGTCATAATCCGGGAACGTTACCTGCCGTGCGCGGCCGCGCGATAAGGCGTAATCATACAAAAGCTTTGCCTGCGTGCCTTTGCCGCTGCCGTCCAGACCTTCAATTACAATCAATGCCATAAGTTTCATTTACTGCTTTCTGCGTAAATTTGCCGGCCTTTGCCGACTTTTTGCACCGCAGCGCGGTACATTCCTATTCATTATAGCAAACTGCGGCGAAATATACAACCGAAAAATTTCTTACAATGCGAAAAAACCGAGCAAAGCGGCGGGACAGGCACAATACCCGCCCTTTTTCGTACAATGGCATTGAGAAACCACAAAGGAGGTTTACAAATATGGCTGAAAATGAGCGGACACCCGATTGCGAAAACGGCGCAGCGTTAAAAGAAGCCGTCTGCATAGATGCCATGCGCATTTACGATTCCTGTTCAGAATAACGAGATGCAAGCTATAGAGTAGGTTAAAACGCCACAATAACCCTGTACCTCTCATCAAGCACTTCGCCGGTATTGCCCCGCTCATCAAGCTGCCAAGCGGTACGCGCAGAAAACAAGAACACATGCACGTGGTCGGTATGTACGGCGACGGCATAGACCGCCACGGTCGAAAGCGTTGTACTTGTTTGCTTGTCGTCGTATGAAAGCAAAAGCGTCGCGTTGTCGAGGTCATTTTCAAACGGCGTGTGCTCTACACGTTCAGCCCAACGGTCAAATTTTGTTCTAATCTGCTCTTTTGTCATAGCTACCTCTCTTTTGACATATCATAGCAGATTTTTGCAGGCCTGTTCAAGATTTTCCTGACATTTTTGCCGTACCTTTTTATAATATGGTCGATAAATCCGTTAAGCGCCCCGCGTTAAGTCCTTCCGACCCGGGGCGCGGCTTTTCTGAAAATAAAAAAGGCGCAGAGCCTGCTCGGAAATCCCGGCAGTCCTGCGCCTTTTGCTTTATGTATTTACTTTTAGACCTTCTTCACCCAGTCCTTCGCGATCCAGCCGCCGGCTTTGAGACGACCCCAGCCCTTGGCGGAGCCGGGGCCGCTGCGTTCTTCAACGATTGTGTAGCGCAGCGTATCTTTGATCTGCCCTAAAATGCCGTAGTTTGTGCCCGGACCTTTGCGGATGTTCAGCGGGTCACGGCAGTTTTTGCGGATGAGGTACGGCTTGAAGGTGCCGGATGCAGGTGTAGGCTTTGCCGGTGTGCTCGCCGTCATGTAGCTTTTCACCATGTTCAAAAAGCGCTGCCAGCCCTTGTCGAGCGTGCGATGCGGGCAATATTTGCCGTCGAAGTCCTGATGCTTCTTCACGTGCGAAATATCCCACTTGCGCTCGGTGAGCAGCTTAGCGATATACTCTGCGGCGTTCTTTTCGGCTTTATCGAAACGCGTGCCGCCCGAAAGCGAATAGCAAATCTCGATATGAATACCGTGCGCGTTGCCGTCGCGCTGCCCTGCCGCAAACGCACCTCTGCTCAGCGGTATGCCGATGACAATCTCCTTGTCATCGACCGCCGCGTTAAACGACGTAGAGCTGTCGTTGCGAATCATATACGCGACTTCATTCGCGGCGGAGGCATCGTTCGCCGTGTTGTGCACGACGATATATTTCATGTCCTTTGCGCAGGACTCCACCGGGACTTTCAAATCATATTTGCTTGGGCTAAGTAAGTTTTCGCGAATGGGTACCATTATTTTTCCTCCTCTTCTTCGCTTACGGTGTTCTTCAATCTCTCCAACAGTTTAGACAGCCGCGGAAACCCCGGCACACCAATCGCCGCAAGGTTTTCCATGACGGAAATAAGCTCGTTGATGATGAGCCAGATTGCGACCAGCAGGCCGCAGAAAAGCTCGATGTGCAGGTCGATGCCCGCCTGCACCAGGGCGCCGCGCAGCAGATAATCCACGCCCGCGCCGACCGCCACCATCGCCATGTAGCAGAGCTTCTTCAGGATGCCCTTGATGCCGATGCGCGAGCTGAGCTGCGCCGTCATGTAGGCTTTGACCATGCCGGTGACGTAATCGATCACCATCATGCACAGCAGCACGAGCACAGGCGCGGCCAGCTGCCCGCAGTATGCCGCGACCCCCGCCCCAACGACTGCCGTTACGGATTTAAGTACAGTTGCTTTGTTCATTTTTGTCCTCCTTTTATTGTTGCTTAAAGTTTATCCAGCCACACCGGCGGTGCGGGGATTGTCCGCGTCTCCGGCGCATCGAGCCAAGAGAGATACCAGTTTGCAAGCTCGGCTTTTTGCTCGTCTGTGAGTAGGCTATACCACAGCTCGCCGCGATTGATATACGCAAAGCACTCGGTTTCGCGGCGCCGCCGAATAATGGTTAGCTCCGCCGCATCCGCGTCGGCCTTGAGCTTATCTGCATCGAGCACGAGCACACCATCTTCAAGCTTGTACGCCTCCGGGTGCTGCTTAAAGTCCTCCAGCAGATCATCGGGCGCCTCTATCTCGATGCCGTCTACAAGCCCGCCGATGAGCGCATAACTCTCAATATAGCCCTGATCGTTTAAGATTATCTGCATTGGTTTACTCCTTGTATCGGCATACGCCCCAAACCCACGCAATAGAGCCTCCGGAAGGATTACTCAAAATCGTCAATGATGCGTTGGAGCCGGATGAATCGCATTGATAGGCAAGCCATTTATCTGCGCTTGTAAGCCTCATGTGCGTGCCCCATCCAACTGGAATTATTTGCGTTACCGCGTCTTCATTGCTTCCAGCCCAGCCGCCAACGATCAAATATGCGTATTTCGCGCCGTTTGCAATAGTTGCAGTGCCGTTTTTTAAACTGCCTTCCCACAATGTTTCTGCTGTATGCGCGTTCGGCAATGCTCTCCAATCATACCATCGTCCATTGGTGAATGTGCGATAATAAGTCATTCCCATATAAAATGTAAATCGCTGCAAATAGTTGTTAGTCGTAGATCTGGTAACTTCCATTGTGCCGTATCCAGAACTTGAGGGACCATTTTGACAGCTAGAAAGATTTATCCAGTACGAACCTATTATCGCTAAATCGTTTAAATTTCCAGAGTATACCCCGCCTACAATAAAATTGTATAATGCATCGCCTCTATTTGTCGCACCAGTGCCGCCATTAGCAATGGGCACGACATCATTATTTGTGAAAGAATAAGACCAGTGGCCGGACCATCCTATGTTCGGAGCATATTCCCGTTTCCATATTCTTCCTCTTTGCGGATAAGACTCATGCAATTCAACAACCGTGTTGTAGAAGTTGTTTACAGTATTATAAACTTGATACGTTCTGCGATAGGCATAAAATGGACCTGAGGTCACAGGGCTATTTTTTAGCGTTGACGCATCATCTGTGCCGAATGAGCAGTCATAATTCCATTCACCATACGGGTCTCCGGTGTCGATCAGTAGCAAATCATTTGTAGACTGATTTGTCGCTCCGCCATTTGCCACCCCTCCATTTACGTGCAGATTGCCCCGAATCCGCGTATCCCACGCCACGTCCAGCCAGTTTGCGAGCTCGGCCACTTTACCGATGGCTGCCCCTGCGCTGCGTTTGAAAGATTGCAGCACACTTTTTGTAGACAGAGTGCGCTGGATAAGTAAGCTGTTGTACTTGTCCCCCACCGTCACGAGCACGTCGTATGTGGTGGACGCGCCTATATTTCCGCCGCCGAGCACGGTTTTGCCGTTGTTGGTAACGTTCGCCGCGGTGCCGTAACTGCTCTCGGACTGCTTTTTGTATCGAGCTGTAATGCTCAAGGTGTTGCCGGTGATTGCGCTGTAACTCGCGTTGATCTCCACGGCAAAGTAGGTGCCTGCCTTTTTGCGGTTGCCGTCTGCATCGCAGCGGTACACGTCACACACCGCTACGCCGGGCTTTGTGTAGTCTATGACGCTGATTGTGCGCGTAGTGCTGGCTTTCCGGCCGCGCGAATCCGTCACCGTGGCCGTGAATGTGATGTTGCCCGCCGAGGCCAGCGTGCCGGTTGTCAATGCGCCATTTGTGGCAGACCATCCGCCGCCGGTAATCGTGTACGAGGTGATGCTGCTGCCGTATGCGCCGGATGCTCCGGAAAGCGTCAGCTTTGCTTTGCCCATGCCTTTTACGTATAGGCCCGTGCCGCTCGTGTCTTCGGCGAGCGTCCCCGAAAGCGTGCCCGCCGACGGAACTACGCTGCCGGGGACGGTGAGCGTGATGCTTACGGACTTTGTGCCGAGGAGCGTGCTGCCGGAATATGTATCGCAATAGATTGTACCGCTGCCCGCCGTGGCGGACGGTATTTGATTTGCGAGCGACACCGGCGGCGTCCAGCTCACGCTGCTTGCAATGCCCGTGGCAATCGTTCCGGATGCGCTGCCGAATGCGTAGCGCATCGTATGCCTGTAGGCACTGTTTACCGCAGGCGTGTTGATTGTCACGCTCTTGCCCATCTCCACGGTTGCAGCACTTAAACTCGGCTGCGTTGCAGGCTCCTGCCAATCCACCTCAAGCGTTACAGCCGTCCATTTGAGATAATCCGTGTAAGAGCTGCCATTGTAGATGCAGTACGTATCGTACCCGGCGGCGATAGATGCCGCCATGAAAGCAACATCAAACGTTTTGGTATTGTCCCACATGGGCGCTTTACAGCTGCCGAGCGCATTGCCTGTGCGGTGCCCTGCGTTGAGCGAGGTTTTGATGCCGCCCTGCGCGGCGGAGTTGTAGATGTATACCGTTTTGGTGGTCGTTGTTCCATAGCCCGTCTGTCCGGTCGTCGCGGTGAGCTTTACGCCGTTGATGATCTTGCCCTTGAGCGCTGCAAGGCCCGGAAAGTACAGCACGCCGGTGCGCACACCTGTGCCGTCCCACTGGCCCTGCGAGGCGGTGCCCTCGCTTTTCCAGCCCCACTTACTGTCATAATAGTTAAGCTGGGCTTTATAGCTGTTTTTGCCCATCAGTCGTCCCCCTCAAACTCAAGATCAAACGTGTCGGCCTCCGCATTATACCGCCATGTGTACAAGCCCGTGTCCGCGTTGCCGAAAGACAAGCTGCCCGTGATATGCGCATCCGTGATATACAGCATGTGATGATTTATGTAAGCGACCACCAAGCCGCTCTCGATAAATTCCAAGCCGTTTTTAGCGGACAAAGCAATTTGCAGCGGCATATCGCTTCTGCCCATCTCAATTCTGGCCCCTTCAAAACGGATATACTGCTCTAAAAGCCGCTGATTTTCCGCCACCGTGCCGTTTGTGCTGTCAATGAGATTTGTCACCTGCGTAAAGCGGTATTCAAGCTGATCGCTCCATTGGGCGATGAGCAGCTGTTTAACGCTTTCGAGCTCCTCTGTAGAGACTGCGGTATCTTGTAAACGCCCCAGCGCGTCATACACGTTTTCGGTCGTCGTGGTCAGTTCGGTGCGCGTCTCCGTTACCGATGCCGTGATGCTGTCCATGTCCTTCCGCGCGTCGACCTTGTAATCGGTGAGCTCCTGCCGCACTTTGTCGGTGCGCTTATTTGTCTCGTCACGCGCAAGCTCGAGCTGCTCGCCTAAGTCTTTCCGTGCATCGACTTGCTGCTCTGTCATCGTGCGGTATGAGGTGCCGAGCGTGTAGGTTGCGTCCCCCGGTTCGTCCACCGGCAAATCGATTTCGGATACGAGCATCGATATGGGCGTTGCGCTGCCCGGCGCCGAAAATAAGATCATGTCGCCGAGCTTAATGCGCTCAACGGAACTGTCCACAAGGTGCAAATCGGCCGCATCCACCTCGATACTGCCCTGCAAATACTTCGCGGCCTCTAAGTCGGCATAGCCTGCACGCAGGAGGTTTTCGACCAGCGTAATGTCGTTGTGCACGACGACCTTATAAATCCAGCCCCATTTTGCCACCGCGTCCGCATCGTAGATATAATCTTTTCCGTCGTTTGCCGCAGCAATTGTAAGGCGTGGCGTTACCGTGCCCACCTTGTCCTCGTCGAGCTGCGCACCGAGTGGAATAATGGCCGTCGCAACGTCCTCGCCGCGCACGGTGTGCAGCATGTCGAGCAGATTTGTGCTTGCGGTGATCCGCTGGCTGTTTACGTTGCCGTACTCCTTTAGGTAATCCAAATACCGCGTGCCATCTTTGCCGTATCGTATCACAAGATAGCCGCCCATACGGTCAAGGAGCTTATCTTGCAGCGCGTCCATGGTGCTCTCGTAGTCCGATTGCCGGTACACGTTGTCGGTGCTGTTTGTCACGGTGACTTGTCCCACGGTAAAGCGTCGGCTTTCGTCCACCTGTGCGTTATGCAGCTCGATAAGCTTCGCAAAGTATGCCGCCACCGTCATGTCATGGTATACCGTCAGCGGCTGCACGCTGTCGTTTAGGTAAGCGAGCTCACCCTCGACCTCGATTTTCCGCGTGCTGCGCAAATCCCACTCGTCGTTAAGCACACGCCCGCGGAACAAAATTGCATCATCCTGCCACAGCGTTACCACCGTATCGAGTTTTGCGATTTTGTCTGTGTGCGGGTGCGTCAGCGGCACCGAAAAGGTGAGCAGTCCGGCTTTGTTCACGGCCGTTTTGCACGTCGGCGAGATGAGCTTTAAATCCGGGCTGCGGGGATCGTACAGCGTGTAGGTTTCGCCACTGCGGTTTTGCGCCGTAATCTTAAACAATCACAGCACCCCCTCACGCCAAGTCAAAATGACGTTGCCCGTGCCGGTCACGACGACGTTATTCTCGCCGGGCAAAAGCAGCAATTCGGGGATTTTTACGGCCTTGCCCACCTGCGCGATGCTGTACGCCGCGCCGCCATTTATCGCCACCGTCATGCCCGTTTCGGATGCCGTAAAGGTCGGCGAGACGATCTCGTCGCCGTTGTTGATAACTGCCGTCGTGCCCGCGCCGCACACCGCCGAGCTTTCGGTCTGCACGTACTTATACGGGTCGCATGTTGCCGTGATCTCAAACGTGCCCGCACCGTATTCCTTCGCGCCCAACGTACAGGCGATACGACCCAAATAATAATGGTCCGGGTCATCGGGCAACGTGATTGGCAGGCGTTTGCCATGCACCGCAGACGCGATCTGCGAGCATACCGAAAGCCACTCCGATGCCGAAGCGCCGCGCCGCTTGAACGTCAGTTTGAGCGTGCGCAGCCCGTACACCGGGCGCCCCGTGACGACCTCGGACAGGTCGATGCTGCCGTTTTCGAGCGGCAATGCCTGGTATTTCGTTTTGACCTCCGGCATTTCGAGCGAAAGATCCGTCAAGATCATGCCGAAGTCCGTGTACATGTCGTTTTCGCCGATGAGCACGCCCATCAGACCACTCCCCTTTCACGCAGAACTGCCGTGCCGCCCTGCCGCTTGTCCACTTCCGGTGCAAGTGCACGACCGGCTTCGCGTGGGTCGAACACCGCGTTCACCTGCAACTGTATCCGGCTGATCGCGTCCGCCAGCATCGCTGCAAGCTTTTCGTCGCGCGGAGAGCCTCCGATGAGCATCTGCAAAATTTCGCGCAGAATCGTCAAAATAGCGTGCAGTTCCGTGACGGGCATACCGTCCGTTTGCTGCGCGTCATCCACAACCGAGCGGATCATGTCCATCAGCGTTGCAGCGCCCGAGACAACCTCGGGGCCCGCTTCGCCCGCGCCAAGCAGAGAGCCGCCCGCCGCGCCGAAGATTGTCGGATTATGCAGCAGCATCGGCGTGTTCATGGCTTTTTTATACCAAGATATGCCGAAATGCGGCACACGCGGCGGCACAAGGCTAAAGCTGCCCGTAATGGAGATGTGCGGCAATTTGAGCTTCGGCAAACTCCAAGAGAAATTGAAAAAGCCTTTGATCTTGTCGATCGCGTTGCGCACCGCGTCCCGCGCCGCATTGATCGGCGTTTCGATACCCTTTTTAATGGCGTTAAAAATTGACGTGACCGTCTCTTTGGCTGCCTTTATCGGGTTTTCGATCGCCGTTTTTACCGCCGAAAACACCGCCGTCACCTTAGACTTGATCGCGTCCACCACCGTGCCGATCGTGGATTTTATGCCGTTGATGATGTTTGAAACAGAGGATTTGATTGCATTCCAAATCTGCGTTGCAAAGTTACCAATCGCTGTCCATCCGTTATTCCAAAGGTCAGCGAGCCCGCCAAGGAATATTTGTCCGGCATTGAGCAGATTTTCGCCGAATGCGTTCCAGTCGCCGTTGAGCGCTGTCGTGAACGCGGAGAACAGTGACGAAATGACGCTTGTCACCGTCTCGAATACTGTTTGCACCTGCGTCCAGATCGCATTGAGGAACGTGCCGTCCGTCTGCGCTTCGTCCACAAGCCATTTGATCGCGTCCGCGATGCCCTGTATCGCACTGGCAATGGTCTGCGCAATCGTTGCAAGATATGTTGCCGCATACTCCCATACGGCAGAAAACAAACTTGTGCCCGACTGATTGTTCGCAAAGAATGAGCCGAATAGAGAGGATAAGCCCTCCAATGCCATGCCGATTACATCGCCCACCGCACTGAAAGCGTCCTGCACCGCTGTCCATGCAGCATTGATTGCCGTGCCGTCTGTTTGCGCCTGCTCAACAAGCCAGCCGAGTTGGTCGCCGACTGCCAGCAAAGCTGTACCGACAATACCGCCTACATAAACCACAGCGTCTCCGATTGCTGTACACACTCCGGCGATAATATCACCGGCAACTGATACTGCGTCTGCGATACCGTCCCAGATGCCGCCCCAGTCTATTTCCGCGTTGCTCAAAGCGCTGCCAATCGTGCCGATTGCATCTTTGACCGCGCCCAAAACATTCTCTATCGCAGCGACAGTATTATCAAAAACGTGCATGATGTTATCCGTAAGCCCCTGCGGCACATTCAGACCGCTTACAAGGATCGTCTGTATACCGCTGAGCGCCGACTGCAACAATGCCGGTGCCAGCTCGACCAGACTGCCCGCAAACGCTTGCAGCAGTGATGCGGCAGCCGACGCCATACTGGGCAGAATCGTCATCACGAGCTGCGGGACGGCCTGTGCGACCACGGGAGCCAAGCCCTTGACCAGACTGCCGATACCGCCTAAAATCGTTTCTACACGCGGCAGAATGTTCTTTGCGGCTGTTCCCACACTGTCCACGAAGTTATCCATCAGCCCGCCGAAGTCCTGTGTATCGTCCGCAACGCCGACGAGCAGGTTTTTCCACGATGCTTTCATCATGCCGACAGAGCCCTGAATGGTCGTACTGGCTTCTTTCGCCGTCGTGCCTGTGATGCCCATTTCCGTTTGTACAATGTGGATCGCTTCGGTGATGTCCGCGAAGCTATCTATCGACAGATCTGCCATTTCACCGTTAGCCTGCTTCACCTTGTTTGCATCGGCGATAAGACGTTCCATTTCCTCTTTTGTGCCGCCGTATCCGAGCTTGAGGTTATCAAGCATCGTATAGTTCTGTTTGGCGAAACCCTGATAGGCGTTTTGAATGTCCTGCATATTGCTGCCCATTTTATTGGCGTTATCGGACATATCCACAAGGGCTTGGTCGGCATATTCCGCCGCTTTTTTTGTGTCCTTACCCACGCTTTGCAAAAGCGATGCGGAAAAGCTCGTCACCGTCTCCATGTACTCGTTGGCGGAAAGACCGGCCGTCTGAAATGCTCGGTTTGCGTTTTGCAGCACTTTGTCCGACGCATTTCCGAACAGTGTCTCCACACCGCCGACAAGCTGCTCATAATCCGCATACGCATTCAGCGCCGACTTACTGACCGCCGCCACAGCCGCCGCAGCCGCACTAAAGCCGACGACTGCCGTTTTTGCCACAGCGGTGAAAGCCTTGCCTACCATTTTCGCAGCTGATTTCAAATTTTTGCCGAGAGCCTCGCCAATAGCTTTAAATTGCGATTCCGATGCGGTTGCAGCGCTTTTGGTATATTCATTCACGGAATTTCCGGCGGCTTTATACGTTTCTTCGGTGTAATCTTTGATTTTATTGGTGTTATCTTTAAAAGCCGTCTCTACATTACTCAAAGACTGCTTGACCATACCGTTTTGGTCGATCGAATCTGCAAACTTTTTGCCTATATCGGACGCTTCTAAAGCTTTTTGTATACCGGACACCATCTTTTTTCCGATCGCTTCACCGGCATCAGTCGCTTCGGCTGCGAATACTTCTGTGAGCTTGCCCTTGATGCCTTCCGCCGACGGTACAATCTGCACATACGCCTTTGCAATTTCAGTTGCCATTTGCTTCACCCCCTAACCGCTGCCATGCGGCTTTAAAGTCTTCCGGCGTGCGGTAGCCCGTCACTTCGTCGTGCGTTTGCGGCACTTCCATAAACGCGTTCAAAAGCGGTTTGGGGCGGTTTTTGCCGGTCTGCGCCGCCTTTGTCTTTGCCCATGCTAAAAAATTAAGCGCGTCAGCTATGGACGCCAAAAGCAAGGTGTCCGTCGCTGCACGCGCTCCCGATAACTTTATTTTAATGCGTGAATCGTCCCGTAAGCCCGCCGCGAGCGTCGCCAGCATGGGCACCGGCAGCGCCCGCAGGTCAAACACCTTGTAGGTTTCCGCCATGTCGCAGATCAGGGCATTTTTGTCCGTCGCGATCATGCGGGCAAGGACGATCAGTTTTTTCCCGCGTCTCCGATCGCGTCTATGACCTCGCGGATACAGTCCGAAACGTCTGTGATATGCACTCGGCCGTCATCGCCGCGCAGGAAGTCATACAGGCGCTTCCTTTGCTCCTTGCCGAACAGTATCGCGCAGACGTTGGAAAACGCCAGCGGATTATCGTTCACGGTCTCCGCCAGCGCGTCCACAAATTCCATATCCTCCAGCACGCTGCCGTCAATTTCAAACTCGAAGCCGCCGCTTGTCTTGCCTTTAATCATAATCTACCTCCTTATGCCGCTGCCGGCTTGCTCATATACTCGTAATGCGTGTTGCCTGCGCTGTCTGGCACGGCGGTCACGGTGACCTTGTAGCCTACGGCGCTTTCGTCCGCATACGTCACGTCGCCCACCTCAGTGATTGTGCCGTTCGGAATGACGACGCGTTTCAAAATACCCCCGCGCATAATCATGTCGATAACCCACACGCCGGCGGCGAGCTCCTTGCCGTTTGCTTTGACGGTCAAGCCGTTTTCAAGATCGCCGGTGACGTTCTCATCGAGATACACCGCTTTCAGCACGTCGCTGTTCAGCGCTTCGATGAGCGTAAACGCGAACGTGTCAGTTTTCTCGTTCTGATAGGTCAGCACGTTGTCGCCGCCCCACGCTTTGATGTTGCCGCTTTGCGGAGAGTTGGAGTTCACCACGCCTTCGTCGGATGCGTAGCCGAGATTTTTATATGCTTCGGTGAGCGCGGTTTTGGCGTCGGTCGGCAGCGCCGTGCCAAGCGGTGCGCGGTAGATCGCGCCGCCTACTTTCGGCTTGCCTGTGCTTACATTGGTTGCTGTGCTCATTATTCATGCTCCTTTCACTCGTCGAAATAAACGAGATCGTACACCGCCTGGTAGCGGTATCGTTTTGTCGTCGTGTCCGTAAAATTGTAATCGCTGTTAAGCCGCGATGCGCTGACGGCATCCAACTCCGCGGCGCTGTCCATGGCGGCTTTCACGCACTCATTGAGCCTTGCGGCTTCGTACATGGACGGCGCGTAGGACTGGATCGCCAGCATCGCGCGGTCAATGCGCTCCTCGCGGCTGCTGCCCGTTTTTTCGAGCAATACAAAGCTTTTTGACGAGTTTGCCGGGACTTCCAGCACCACCGGCATCGAAAGCTTTTCCGCGAGATAGTTTTTGATGATGATCTCAATCATGATTATCTCCCGAGGGCTTTAAGCAACGTATTTTCGCGACTGTTTTGCTTTGCGGCTTCTGCCGTTTCCGCAAATACGCCCGCTATAACTCGGCTGCTTGCTTGGTACAAATCTGTGCTGTATCCGCTTCCACACCGGGCGCGTACCTGTTCGGCTTGCTGTTTCAGCATTTGTCCCATTTCTTCGGATTTCAAAAGCTGCCGGATACCGCTGCTGTTCAGCTCGATTTTTACTTTATCCATATCGCTCCACCTTCACCTTTCGGTTCCACCGCAGCGGGATCATTGCATCGATGCCCTCCGTCACGTCGCCGTATGTGCGAAACCGCTGCCCGAAAAACTCGACCGTCACGTCGTGCCAGTCGTGCGCGTCGCCTTTTGGCAGTGCCAGCGTGTACGCGAGCCGCTTGCCGTAAAGCTGCAATTCGTTCACAAGCTCCTCCGTTGTCGGCTCGCCGATGAGCACGTTGTGCACCGTCTCCGGCACTTCATCAAACACCGGCGCGCCGAACGCGTCCTCGCCGGTCTGCTGCTTTTGGTACAGTACAACGTCAATCCCGCGTATCATCGTATAATCCCTCCAAAGGGCTGCGGGCGCCGATGCGGTCACCGATGCCCAGCAGCTTCTTTTCGAGCTTTGAGAGATACAGCTCGCCTGCGCTGCCGCTGCCCATCGTCCAGCTCTGGGAGTAGCCCATGGCGCTCACCGAGCCTTGCGTGGAGCCGAGCGGATAAAGCGGCGCGTCGTTTCCGCAGCCGTCGCCCAGAACGCGCCGCACCATGCGGCAGGAAACGAGCTTTTTGCGGTCTGCGTCCGCCCCGGCGCTATACGCGTCGATGATGACCGCCGCTTCCTCCAAAAGGGATACGCAGCGGTCTTTTTCATCGTCGCTTAAATTTCGGAACCCCGCCGCGACGTCCTCAGCTGTTGCGTACAGCATCTTAGCCCACCGCGGTTTCGGTGCGCTTAATGTACAACGTCTGCGGCTTGGATACCGTCAGGCCGTAAACCTTACGACCCTGCACCGCGCTGGCACCGATGAACTTTCCGGAACCGTTGAGGTCCTGCAAATGCACGGGCACCTGCCATTCCATCACACGGTGGCACCAGTTCGGGTGACCGGCGATAAACTCCGTGGTCGTCTTTTTGCTCGCGACGCGCGTCGTGCTCTCGAAATCCATGTTGTTGGACTCAAACACGTTAAAGCCCGCGATGCGACCGATCACGCCCTGCTGCACGAGCGTCTGGGAGAGGTCGCCCTGCTTGATATAGTGCTCGTCCAGCATGAGGACTTCGAGGTACTCCGGCGACGCGATGAGGAAACGACCGTCGGCGGGTACGCCTTTGCGGCTCAGTACGCGCTTTGCTTCGAGCGCGAGCTTGTATGCGGTGGTCTCCGTCGCAGCCGTCTTTGTGGCGCTGACCGTCGCGCCGGAAGCACCCTCGAGCGCGTTGATAGACGCCTTGTCGATCGAGAGCGCCAGCGAATAGCCTGCGCTGTCCAGACGTTCCGCCACGATGCCGTCCGGCACGCTCGCAGCATCAAATCCGTCGATGAGTTCGTTCACAGCTTCATCGTGGTCGATAGAAAGGTCAATATACGTCGTCGAGCTGACGGAAGCGTCCACACCGTTCGCCTTGTTGTAGGTCTTCACGGCTACCTCGGTGTCGCGTACCGGGATCTTCACCTTGCCCGCCTTCGGGTCGCCCTCGTAGCGGTTGTTGAAAATGAGATTATCACGGGTAACAAGCTGGCTGCGAAGCTTCGCGTCTACCAGAGTTGCCCAGCGTTCCTGATTTGTGTGTGCCATAAGATTTCTTTCCTTTCGTAAACAAAATTAGATTTTCAAATTCGGGTTTAAAGCGCCGAACGCCGCTGCCACACCGTCGCTTTCGGTGCCGCCGCGTGCGCCGTGTTCACCGCCGTCTTTCACGGCGGGATAGCCGCTCGGCTTCGCGAATTTCAAGATTGCGTTCGCCTGCGCGGTGCAGGTTTCTTCCGTGTCGCCGCTCAAAAGCTCTGCCGGCACGCCGGTAGCAGCGGAGACTTTCTGACGCACCGTGCGCAGCTGCTCCGCCTTTGTAAAAGCATCCACCTGTTTCTGCAAAGCGTCCGCCTTCTCGTTCGCCTTTTGCAGCTCGGTCTTTCCGGCTTCTTCCGCCTCGTCAAACTTCGCCGCTTTCGCTTTCAGCGCTTCGTAGTCTGCGTATTTGCCGCGCTCCCTCGTCAGCCGGTCCTGAATGATTGCGTTCATTTCCGCCTGCGTAAAGGTGCGCTGCTCGTTTTCCTGCGTTTCGGCCGCAGTACCGTTCGTTTCCTGGTTCACAGTTTCTGCCATTTTGGTTCTCCTTTCCGGCTTTTCCGCAGCCGTCGCGTAATTTTAGGTATGAAAAAAGCAGCCCGGCGCCTAAGCGCTAAGCTGCTTTATCAACGATGTTCTTCATAAAGTAAAACCACGGTGCAGGTGCATCGTGGTTTTTATTCATCAATCTCATTTTTTGTAACAGTTATTACTCTGTCTTCAATTCCATTTGTGTCTAATTCAAAGATGCACGCTTCATCGTCTCCGAGAATTTCTACAACTGTACCTATTCTTCCGTCTTTCAGTTTATATCTCTTATACAATTCCATAAACTTTCACCTCACTTGTCAACATGCAATGTTGTTAAACGCATTTCTCCCGTTTTTTCATCATCAATCCATGCAGTTAAGACTTTAGCAACTTTTCCGTTAGGTCCTTTCAGCTCCATAATTACTTCATATGTCATTCCCCAACCTCTGTTTCCTTTTTCTTTCGCCGGAAAGTTAGGAAGGTTTTCATATATTTGAGCAATTAACTCCTGGAAATTATTCTGCGTATATCCCAACGCATCACGAAATGCCTTAGCTTTGTCTGGTGCTTTTTGCAAATTCAAGGCATAATGAGTAAGTTTCTCCTCATTGATTGTTGCAAATTGATACTTAGGAAGTCTATCCTTTTCTTTCACCTTAGTTTTATCACGTTTGTTGCTTTCTGTCAAGTCGAGTAATGAGGCTTTTTCTGCCTCTATTCTTTCTTTTGCATTTCTCTCCGCATACGCCGCCCGTTTCTGCGCGTTGATGCGCTCGCGGTTTTCGGCGTAGTGGATGCGTCTCAGCTCGTTCACGTCGCTGCCGGCATCGCGGTAAGCCTTGAGGTATGCGTCGGGGTCGTAGCCCTCCACGTTCACCTCCGGGTCAAACCGAATAGCATATGTACAGTCGCAGTTCGCGTGGATATGCTCTGCGTGCCCGTTTTTTATGGCTTTCTTACTCGCCCGCTGCCACCCACGGGAAGCCAGCGTCATGCAGAACGCGCAGGTGTCGCCGTTCGGCACCCATGCAAATTCGGCGCCGTCGCGCAAAGCGTTTTTCAGCATCGTGTCGGCTCCGGCACGCTTTACAAGGCGGCTCACCCCGCTTTTGAGCTGCGGCGTGCTGGTTTTTGTCGCGTTGACCATGCGTACCACTTCGCCGTACTCGGCGGTCTCTGCGGGCTCTGCCGCAGGCACGTGCGCGCCCTGAAGCTCTGCGAGCGCGTCATACATTTCGCTCGCAAGCGCTGCGCTGCCTTCGCCGTACTTCGTCACAAGCCCATACGCAACATCTATGAGCTTCTGGCTGTCAGAAACGCCGTACTGATCTACATACGCCTGCATACAGTTTGCAACCGTGGTGTTTAACCGACGCAGCTTGCCTATGTAACTAAGCCATGCTTTCGACGGTATCTGCTTCATCGTTCAACTCCATCAAAAGCTGCTGTCCGCGCACGCGCTGTTCCTGTGACTTGATACGCCGGATGTCTGCCTGGTCAAAGCCGATCATCTCCAAAAACGTGTCGGTGCTCGCAAATTCCTGCCGTGCCGATGCGATCTTGATCGCTGCGTCCGCCGTCACTGCCACGCTCGGCATCGCCGGGTTCTTAAAGTGCGCCATGATGCCACTTTCTTCTTCCGTCAGCTCGTCAAGCGTCTTGTTCTGCGCAATGGCCTGCGCCATGCACGCGATCGTCCGCAGCGCGTCGCCGTTGCCGGTGTTGAGCTGCTGGGCGAGCAAAACGAGCGTCTGGCTCTGCGCCAAAATCGCGTCGCTGCTCGTGGGGTTCGCGTCGTTGATGATGCCGACATCCGTCACGGTCAAGCCGGTCGCCGCCGCAAACTGCGTGGCGGTCATGCGCATCTTTTCCACATGGGGCGAAAGACTGCCCTGCGCAAGCTGCCCGAATACCGGGTTTTCGCCGGTCTCGGGGTTACTGGTTGCGGCAAGCAAGCTGCCCACGTACTGTTTGAATTTATCCGATACAATCGCGTCGTACTGGTCGTCCGTCACGCCCAAAATGTACTTCTGCGGGGTCGTGTCAAACTCAAGCGCGATCGTCGCGTTTGCCACTGTGCGGATATAATCGTCAATCAAAGTGCGAATGGGCTTTTTCAGCCGAGAGCGCCCGAACGGCTTGCCGCTCGTCGCACTCCAGATCATCGGCTCCATCAGCGGGCGACCCATGCGGTGCATCATGCGCTGCACGCGCCAGCCGTCGCGCTCACGGTGCAGCACCAGTACCGTATCGGCTGTGTACATGTTGACGAGCTTCGGCACCCACTCGTTGCTGTATTCCTCGTCCGGTATCGTATCGATAATGGCAAGCCCGCAGTCTATGCGCCCCTTTTCGCCGTTCCAGAGAGCTGCGGCGGTCGCAGGCGAATGAAACCGTATCTTGCAGCCGATGTCTGCATCGGCGGAAAGCGTCGCGAACACGCAGCCATATTTCAGCTCGTCGCGGCACGCCTTACCGTACTCCGCGATGAGCCTGTTATCCTGCACAAGCTTACTGAGCCCGTCCAAGTTGCCCGCCGTGCCGACAAATCCGTCGAACATACTGCGCGCGGCAAGTACATCCACGGCTTTCTGTCCCCAGTTGCATCCGACCTTCAGCTTGTTCAACCCCTGCGGCAAAGCGATTCCGAGGTTCACGTCGCTAAGCTCGATATGTCCTTCGTAATATTTGTCTTTCGTGTCGTTCTTGTCCTGGTGATAGGCAAACACGTTTTGCAGCTCGATGAGCTTCTGCTGTTCGTCTGCGCTCAAGCCCGGCACCGTGCCGATATTCAAAGTTATCATCGTCTCACCTCTATCCAATCCTCATTTTCCGCGTCGGGTCTCGCTTGCAGGTCTTCGCACCCCAGAGTGCCAGGGCGCAGGCTTCCACGGGTAAGCTGTTTTCGCCGCCGAAGCCGTACCCTCCGCCGATCGGACGCTTGACCGCCGTCACGGCGCTTTCGTTCAGCGCTTCCTGCGGCTTGTACCATGTCAAAACGCCTTCGTTCACGGCATTTGTAAACAATCCCACCGCTGCCAGCACGTCTTTCACGCCCGGACGAATGACAGCGTTTTTCGCCCGCCAAACACCCTTGATGCGCTCGACCAGCACGTCCACCCCGTTGCGCCCGTCGATGACGACGCAGCTCGCGCGGTCGTACCGGGCGGAAAGCCAGTCCACCAGCCAAACAAGCCCGCGCCCCGAGGGCTGCATCTCGATGAGCGACACGCGTGCCGGTCCCTCCTTTGGAATCACCGCGCCGCACAGACATACCGCCGAACCGTCCGCAGCAAATTTCACGCCGTATGCGGTTTTGCCTTCGGGTTTTTCGTCGTTACTCGCGCAGGCTTCCCACGCCCTGCGGTCAATGGCATAATCCAAATTTTCTGCCGCCACTGGGCTCCACCAACCTAGACGTTCTCTTGCAAACGTATCCGGGTCCAGCTGCTCCGCTTCGCCCTCAATGGTTGAAAACTGGATGCGTCGCCCGAGCGCCGGATTTGTTGCCGCCCATCGCTTCGGGTCTGTCACGTCGCCGATCTCCGGCACGGAAAATTCAAACCATGCTGCACGTTTCGCCTCACCATCCAATGCACGTTGACGTAAACCTCGGAATACCGTGCCCACAGCATCGGGGCCCGGCGGCGTGCCGACGTAAACCGTTTGCGGATTCAAGCTTGCGGAAATCGCCGGCAGAAACGAGCCTTGCGCAGTCTCGTCCAACTCTTGGGCCTCGTCAAAGATTAAAAGGTCCCCGTGCTGGCCTCGGCCGCCGTTGCGGGTTCGCGCCAGAAACTTGATGCGCGCGCCGCTTTTCAGCACAATCTGTTCGCGTCCGAGCGCCGTTTTGATCTCGGCAACATACCGCCGAAGCTTCGGGTGCTCGAAGAAATTGCGCATTTCTTCAAACGTCTCCGTCGCAGTCTTCTGGAGGTGCGCCGTGTAGATCACGGTCTCGTTGAACATCAGCATGCCGGCTTCCGCGCGCCCCTGTACCAAAAGCGATTTGCCGTTCTGGCGCGGAACGCTGCCGCCTGCTGTGGGCGCTGCCCATTTGCCGGATGGTGTGCGGCCGAGCCAATCATCCATGATGTCGCTTTGCCATGGGTCGAGCACCGTGCCGCCGACGCGCAGCAACTTCACCGCGTCCATGCCGTCGCTTGCTGCATACTCAGGCGCGATTCTTTCGGACGGCTCCTGGCTTCCCATCGACTTCGCGACTCGTGAGGATTTCGCTGATCTCGTCGCCATCGCCGTTCACTCCTTCCAGTTCCTCAATTTCCCGTATGGTTTCTCTGTATTGCTTTGCCATTGCCGGCAAAGCTTTCGGATCCATGCAATCATCAATGCCGGCAGCCAGCACTTTCGCAAGCTCCTTGAGCTGCTCTATCCGGCTGCCTTTTGCCGTGATGCTTTTCATTTTCATGCCACTGCCACCCCTTTCAAAAATACCCTGTGTGTAAATCGGCGCTGGACGGCGATGGGTCGCCGGGGCGGGATAGGGGGGCACCCTCCCCACTCTCGGCAAACTTACCAGTTTCCATCAGTGATTTTTAGGTATATCTTTTTCTCTTTCTTTTCCTCGAATGGATTTCCTACTTTTGCGCCTTTCTGCTGATTGCAAAAATAATGCGCCGCTTGCAGGTTTGTCCAGTCCTCCGCCGCAGACCGCGCCGAAGCGTAGCCAAATTCGCGCCAACGTGCTACGGGTTTAATTTCATCGACTACAAACGAAAGCGGGTGCTGCGCGTCGCTCGGCTCATCGTAATGTATCGGACCAAACCGCCCTTTACATATCCCGCATGGCGCGCCCATGGCTTTCAGTCTGGCACGGTGTTTCCTGCGCAGTGTACCGTTCGCATATCGCGGATTACTCATCTTCGCACCTGCTTGTTAAATTGTCTGTACGGCCCTCTGCTGCGTTTTCACTCTCAATAAGTGAAACTACCCTCGCGCCGTCCGAAATCGCCGTGTAGGGGCACACAGAGAGCATACAGAAGCGTGCGTCGTCCGATTGTTCCGCCCAAACGCATTTGCAGCCCCTCGGGCACACCCGGTATTCTCTTTTCACGTGCACCCCTCCTTTCGGCTTCGGGCATAAGAAAAGCACCCACGCAACAGCGCAGGTGCTCCTTGTAGACTTCCTCAATTATCATTATAAGCGGACAAAACGGACAAAGCGGACAAATCTCAAATTTTTTTGAAAATTCTCGAAAATTCTTTTCGCAGCGCTTCTGGCGACTTGTAACCGCCCATCTCACGCATAATGACCTTCCATCTCGTCCCGTGCTTCATGACACATCGGGCGAGCTTCTGAGGGCGGTGGGCAAGCCTGCTCACAAACGCTTCGATCTCCGCCTTTTGCACTTCAAGTTCCCGAATGCGTTCTGCGTGTTTCGGGTTCGGCAAGCCCTGCACGGTAACGCTGTGCAGGTTGAACGGGAACTCGTCCGCGCTCGCCTGCACCACGTCGCTGACCGCCGCGCTGTCCTTCGCCTTCAGCTCCTCGATTTCCGCGCAGATGTCTGGGTACTGCTCCAAAAGTTCTTTTGTCATTGCCTGCCTCCATCATTGATTTAGCGTCATCTGCTCCGGCGCGAACTCTGCTTCCGGAATATCTCGCCACCCAATTCCGAGATAATCTAAAACTTTTCCCCAGCCATACGGTGTTCCGTTTTCATCAAAGCAACACCTATTCATCCAAAAATCCCATTCTTTGTAGTTCCTTTCCCGTAGCCGATCGAATCGATGAGGCCGTTTTTCGAGCTGAATTCCAAATCCACACATCGAGCATCCGGTTCGCTGCTCTCCAGAAGTATACAAATGACCATCTTCATCCTTCAGTATGCTTCCATAAATCTCAGGGACAGGGGCTTTTAAATCAAGTGCCAACTGTAATAAATCCTGTCTATTAAAAATTGCAAATGGTGCTGAACGAATGGTTCCTTTTCCAAAGTAGTTACAGCCATTTAGCATTAAAGACTTCTCACGTCTTCCGCCTTCGGATGCCATCAGCCCTAAATACGGTACACAATTGTGCTCTTTAGCCCAATCAGAGCACGGTTTTTCCTTGAGGTAATAGCAACACTTCGAGGAGACTTTAAACGGTGCAATTTGATAATTCACGCCTTCTTCTTCATTTTCTAATCCGCCGAATTTTTCGAGCCACTTCTGCGCAAGTTTCATTTTTGAATGCTTTTGAAATCCACCATATTCACCAGTTTCGCCTGTAACAATTGCATGCCTTATGGTTTTATTATTGGGAGTTGGGTTTTGAAGCATTTCAATTTTACGGGCGATTTCCTTGGAGAGTACAGGGAAACCAAATTCTTGAATTAGTTTTTGCTTATTCCATCGCGTACCATCAATTCTAACTGCTGGTGGTAGTGAGATAACTCCAATCTGTTTGTGGATTTTTTGGATACTAACATCTTCGAGCGAAGAGACTGATACTGCTGGCACATCTATTCCTATTGATTTCAAGAAGAAGAACAGTGTGATACTGTCAAGTCCCCCTACTGAAACATAGCAATCCAAGTTCCTTTTTCCACATTCATTATAGAATTCCCATGCTCTTATGCGCGCATAATTCACCTTAAATTCATATGGCATACTTTGTTTTACTCGGAAACTGGCAATTTTGTTGCCGGTGTTGAGCCGTTTATTTTTTTCAATGCAATTTTCCGTCATCGCCTGATCCTCCTTTTACATCGCCACAAACGCCACCGCCGCGGCGATGCCCACTAAGCCAAGCACCACCATGGCTTTCACGCAGCGCTCAAGCCCGGCAATATTGTCCGCTGCGTCGTACTCCCGCGACTTGCGCATCACGATGCACTCCGTGAGCGTTGCCACGATTACGAGCACGACCAAGATGATTTTATTCTTCATAACTTTCTCTCCTACTTCCTTACTCTGAATTTTGTCGTAATATCCTGTCCGTTTGCCGGTGGAGAACTCCACTTTACCGTTCGGCTGAACGAAAAAATTCTCATACCTTGCGCGAAAGTAATATTCAGTGCATCGCACACCGCTTTGGTTTCGACCCATTCGCCCGAAGTCAAGGCATCTAAAACTTTCTTGCGTTCTTCAGTGTTCACGTCTGATCTTCCTTTCATGTTTTCTTTTCACCGTCTGTCGCACATCACGGTGGAAGCCTACTTCGTCCACAGCCTTCATGCGCTGTTTGTTCATCAGCAGCCGCATCAGCTTGTAACGCATGTATGTCTGGCACCCGTTATGGCAGCTCACCGAACGCTGCGGGCACCCCCTCGGGCAGCAGGTTAGGTTCATGGTTTTCCCTCGCTTTCAATTTGCTCCAATCCGCAGATCAACACGGAGCCGTCATTTTTCTTGTCGGTTAATTCTGCTTGGTAAAAGTCGCTGCCGGTCTTACGGTCTCTGCGGAAGATGATTGCCGTCAGCTCGTAAGCGCTGCCACTGTACTGCACCGTGCGGTTCATATGTCGCTTAACTTCCCGCAGCTCCATCACAGCTCCTCAATGCGGATGTAGATGCCCGGAATCTTCGCCCAAAACTTTTCGGTGATCTCGGACGCCACCAGTGCGTCGTCTTTCCAGAATCCCTGCTGCGTCATAACGTCCTTGAGCAGCTTTTGCAGGTTGTCCGTGTCGGGCTTCGTCGTGCGGTACTCTCCGTCCGCATGTCTGCCGTTTGGGAAGCACCATTTCGTCGTCAGCCGCACACCGTCTGTGATCGGGCTTTCGGGTCTGTGCCTGCCGATGTAAGCGGCGAGCTTCTGTCTGGCGGCTTTCAGGTTATCGTCCTCGTAGAACTTTCGTGCCGACCAGTTCACACGCTTCTCCTGATGCGTCACCGTCGGCGGCACCATCGGTACAAAAAACTCCAATGTCATTTTCGCTTCACCTCGTTAAACTGCTGAATTTTTGCTTTTGAAGAAAATTTGCTTTCGTCAAGGGTAGGGGAAGAAGTCGTGTGGGGGAACCTCATGACCCCCACACTTCTTCACCCCTTGACCGTGAGAGAAAGTGAAACGGATATATATACGTAGTATATATACTTTTTCCTTCCCTCGGAAAGAAAGGAAAATTACTCGACTTTTTCCTTCCGTCGGGAGCCTTAAAAAGCGTTTGAAGGAAAGGGAAAATATCGATATTTTCCTTCTTTCCGAGCCTTGAGAGAAAGTACAGGGAAAGCTTTCCCTACCGATATTTTCCTTTCCCTGTCTTGCTCACTTCGCCGTCCGAAAGCTCAAAATCTTTGCTGCCTTTAAGGTAGTTGCGCACCGTTTTTTCGCTCACACCGAGGTACTCGGAGAGCTCTTTAACGCTCGCCTTGCCGCCCTCGCCCACCGCTTCAAACGCCGTGTCAAGTGATGCTTCACGCTCTTTTTTGCGCTCCTGCGGGGTCTTCTTGCGCCCGAAATTCTGCTTCCAGCCGGTGCCCTTCTGCGTGGCATTTTCGGCTTGCAGGTCGAGCAGGATGCCCGTTTCGTCCGCCCGGTGGATCGGATAATCGAACCAAAAGTTCTTCGGCGCGAAGCGCGGAAACTCGCGCAGCGTGCCTTCTACACGCCATGCGGACTTTGCGTTTGCAGCCGTACGCGCCCTTGACACATCGCCGAGCATTAAGTTATATGACGCTTCCCGCAGGTGCTTTTTGCACAGCGCCATCATCTGCGTCGCGCTCAGTCGGTCATCGTCTCCGGCTTCGTCCGCCTTGCGGTAGCGCGTCAGCCAGTCGAGGCACACGGCGCACACCGCGCGGTTCTCCTGCTGCTCCTTGATGCCGTCGGTCAGCTCCAGCTCGATAAGGTCGATAAGCGCATCCGGATCGCGTGCAAACACACCGGAGCCGGACGCACGGTCCATGCTCTTTTTGCCGCCCTGCCCGCCTTTTGAATGGTGGTGGCAGTAGATCACGGCGCAGCCGAGCTCCGTGCACACCTTGTCGAACTGGTTGCAAAAATGCGCCATCTGGTCGGCACTGTTCTCGTCGCCGGTGATGACCTTGTAAATCGGGTCAATGACGATCGCCATGTAGCTCTTTTTTGCGGCGCGGCGAATAAGTTTCGGCGCGAGCTTATCCATCGGTACGCTGCGCCCGCGCAGGTTCCAGATGTCGATGCGGTCGATGTGTTCCGGCGCAAAGCCGAGCGCCGTGTAAACGTCGCGGAAGCGATGCAGGCAGGATGCACGGTCTAACTCAAGGTTTACGTATAGCACGCGTCCTGCCGTGCAGGGAAACGAAAGCCAGGGCTTCCCCTCCGCGATGCAGCAGCACAGCTCGATGAGCAAATACGATTTGCCCGCCTTACTGGGGCCCGCCACGAGCATCTTGTGCCCCTGCCGCAGCACGCCTTCAATAAGCGGAGGCGCAAGCGCCGGCAGATCGTCAAAGAATGTTGAAAGGTTTTCTTCGTCCGGCAGATCGTCGTTGACGCTCTCAATCCAGTCGCGCCATTCTTCAAACGAGCTTTTACCGATGTTCGTATCGACTAAAAACTGCTTGTGCTCCCCGCGCACCACGCCGGGCATACGCGAAAGTCGTGAAGGATTGCGGTTCTGCTTATCGATGTCCAGTCCATTTTTTGCACAGACCTTGTAGAGATAATCGACGCGTGCGCGGTATTCCTCATAGCTGCCCGCATCAACGCGCACAATCGCGTGCAGACTTTTGCCGCCGCTGTACACAAGGCAGGCGACCGGCAGCTCCAATTCACGTATGACGGCGTTCTGGCTCGCGATATCCATGCTGTCGGATTCAACAAGCGCATAGCGGTATTCCGTGATATTCTCGTTTTTCACACCCTTGCCGTCTAAGGGATTGAAGCGGATCCACGCACCGACGGCGGGGTTATAGTCGCCGAGCACCGCACCGAGGTCGTCGCCGCATTTATACAGCGCGCTGCATAATTCGCCTGCCGTTTGCGTGTAGCTGCCGCTTTTCGGCATGTACTTGCCGTCTTTCTCCCAGCTCTCGGTGACATAGCCCACCGTGTCCGTGCTGTCAAACAGCGTTTCGAGATACCGTATCAGCTCGGCGGCAGGCTTCCACTTTTCCGGTTCGTGAATGTCCTGCGCTTCAATCCAGTTCTTGTCCACCACAACAAATTCATCATGACGGTCGATCGTGTCGTTCCAATCGAGCTCATGGTCTGCTTTTGCGGGCTTGTAGCCGTTATCCAGCGCCATTTTGACGAGCGTCCCGGCGGTGATGCCTGTACCCGTAAACGTGTCCCATTTGCGCGCACATTCGCCCGGATGATACCGCTTTAAATCTCGGCGGCTCCAGGCATCCCAGTCCGAAGCTTTGTACCCCGCGCTCTTGAGCGCCATGCCGATGCCTGTCCAATCCGTATAATCGAGCAGAGCGGGGTCGATATAGTCGAGCAGCTCCAAGAGGTTCTCGTTGTTATACTCCATTTACGCCTCCGGACTGAAGCTTTTCGGGTCAATGCCGTACGGCGTGCGCCAGTTGTTCGCGGCGATGCGGTCGATCATGCCGCGGGCAGTCTCAAACGACCATGTGCCCACGTGCTGAAATCCGCGCCCCTCGAGGAATCGTATTTGCTTTGGCGTCGTCAGTCCTGCCGTGCGGCGTTTTTCGAGCTTATCGAGGATCTTCGCCGCCTTGCCTGCGTTGCCGATCTCATCGGGGAAAATGCCGAACTTTTGAAGCGCCGAGATTTGCTTTTCGCTCGGCGGCGACATCTCCCACCCGAACGCCGGCACATAGCCGGAAAGGTCTTCCGCTTGAATGGACATTTCAAATTGCAGCGGATCCACAAGCCTTTTCTTGCGGCTGCGCATCTCGTTAAGCTGCTTTGCAAGCGCTTCTTCGCGCTGCGCTACAACGTCCTCGGATGCCGTTTTCTCCGCTTCTTCAAGGTCAACGGGCGCGCCTGCGGCTTCTTCCATGTTGCGCGTCATCTGCTGCGCGACTTCTTCATTTTCGCAGATGAGGTTCGCGGGGTGGCAAAGCTCGTGGCGTTCCGTGTGCCAGAGAAAGTCCAGTAAAAGCAGGTGGTCTTTGCCGGGGAATAATCGCGTGCCCCTGCCCACCATCTGGCTGTATAAGCTGCGCACTTTCGTCGGACGCAGCACCACTACACAGTCTACGCTCGGGCAGTCCCAACCTTCGGTCAAGAGCATACTGTTGCACAGCACGTTATAATCGCCGCGATCAAACTGCTCCAGTATCTCCGCGCGGTCTGTGCTCTCGCCGTTGACCTCTGCCGCACAAAAACCACGCTCGTTCAGAATATCCCGGAACTTCTGCGAGGTCTTCACAAGCGGCAGAAACACGACCGTTTTGCGGTCTCTGCAATACTTCATCATCTCGTCCGCAATACCGTATAAATACGGGTCAAGCGCTGTGCCGAGGTCGGCGGCTTTGTAGTCGCCTGCTTGTACCGATACGCCGGAAAGGTCGAGCTTCAGCGGCACGGTCAGCGCCTTGATCGGCGTGAGGTAGCCCTCCTTGATCGCTTTCGGCAGCGTGTATTCATAGGCGAGTGACTGAAACACCGCGCCCAAATTCTTCATGTCTCCCCTGTCCGGCGTTGCCGTCACGCCGAGCACCTTTGCGGTGCTGAAATGGTCCAGTACGCGCCGGTAGCTGTCCGAGATGCAGTGGTGCGCCTCATCGATGATGATCTTGTCAAAATAGTCGTAGTCGAACCCCGCAAGGCGTTTTTCGCGCATCAGGGTCTGCACGGACCCCACGACGATGCGGTACCAACTGCCGAGGCAGCTCTCCTGCGCTTTTTCCGTCGCGCACAAAAGCCCTGTTGCCGTGCGTATCTTATCCGCGGCCTGTTCAAGCAGCTCCCCTCTGTGTGCCAGGATCAGCACGCGGTCGCCGTCCCGCACGCTGTCCTCGGCGATCTTTGCAAAGACAATCGTTTTTCCGCAGCCGGTCGGCAAAACAAGCAGCGTGCGATCCACGCCGCACGCCCACTCATTTTCAACTGCCTGCCTTGCCTCCTGCTGATATGGTCTCAGCTCCATCAGAAGTCACCCGGTGTAAAGCTCGGTGTCGGCGCGGCGGGTGCCGTTTCCGGGTCTAAAAAGCGCGTTACCTCGTTTGATTCGTGTTCTTGGTTGTCCTTTTCGCTTGTCCATTTGCGGATGCCGATATGCGCACGGCCGCGTGCACCGGGTACGGCAGCCCAGTTCATCTTGAGCGGCTGCCCGTGCTTGCGCTGCCCGATGCAGGTGAAGAATGCGCACAGCAAGCCCTCGCAGCGCGTGTGCAGCAAAAGGTTGTGCTGCACGGTGACCACGCCCTCGGGCGTCACCACGTCAAGGTCTAAGATCGCCTTCGGGCAGGGTCCGATCTTCGCACCGCCGTTATAACGTGCGCGGGTCAGTTTGCTTACGGTAAAGCTGTAATCACCCTCCGGGATAATTCTGAAATTGCTTTCGTTTTCTATGGTGTCTTCCCAGTCCATTGCTCTTTCGTTCGTTGTGTTTGCCATGATTTGTTTCTCCTTATACGTCAAACGGTAAATCTCTGTTGCTGCGGATTACTGAAAATACTTTCGGCCATGCGCCGATCAGCACGCCCTGCACGAACGCAGGGTCATAGCTCGAGATCGGTGTGTCTTCGGGATAATAGCCCTTCTGCCCGATCGCCATTTGAATTTCCTCTGCGGTCACATGCTCCGGGCGCATGAGGTCTGCAAGCGCTTTCGGCACGTAAGACGGAATGCTGTATGCTTCTTCTGTCGGTGTCTCGTCTAATACGGCGTTTATCTGCTGCACCGGTACGGCTGTGCCGGTCGGTGTCGGCTGTGCTGCCTGTACCGGCTTGCCGCCGATGCACTGCGCAATCTGCGCGTACTCAAACGGCAGCTCATCCGCCAGACCGAAACGGTTCTTCGCGTCCCAGCACGGGTGGTGAGACGTATACATAACGCGCTTGCCGCCCTGTGCCTTGAACTTCTGCCCTTTGTCGTCCGTCTGCACGGCGAGCGTCTTGTAGTTCGCGAACAGCACCATGTCCGCCCATTCTTTGACGAGCGGCGAGATCTGGCTGCCGGTCTTCTTGCCGAGCTTCATCTCGTAGCGGTCATACGCCCCCATTTCGTCCGGCTGCTCAAATTTGCGCATCTGTGCGTGCGCGGTCAGCACGATGTGTACGCCCGCCTGCACGATTTCCTCCAGACTGTTGAGAAACCGCCCGAATTCTTCTTTTTCATACACATAGCCGTTTCCGTAGCCGAAATCTTCGATGCCCTTCTTCTGGTATCGGCTGCAAATATCGTCGATGCACAGCTGCTCCGCCCAGTCGATCGTGTCAATGATGAGCGTGCCGCACACCTGCGGGTTCTGTTTAACATATGTAAGCTCCTGCCGCAGCATCTCCCAGCTTGTGGGCTTGTCCATGCGGCGCACGTCCATATATTTTGTGCTGCCCTCGGTGTCGATGAACAGCGGGTTCGGGAACTGCGCGGCAAAGGTCGATTTACCGATGCCCTCCGGACCGTAAATGACGACTTTCTTCGCCGATTCGATTTTGCCCGATGTGATATTCATTAGAATTCTCCTGCCTTCCATTCTTTTTTCTGCGGCACTTCGCCCTTGACATAGCCGTCTTCAATGATGATTGAGCACTCGCCGCCGGTGCTGACACGCGTCGCGATCGCCTGCAAGCCCTCCTGCTCGAGCCATGTGCCGAAGTCCTGTAAGGTCTCCGTGTCCATCTGTTCAAGCTTATCGATAAGCACAAACCCGCAGTTCGGGTTCAGCTTGCGCACAATCGCGGTCGAGACCTTGAGCTGCTCGCTGCCGCTCATGCTGTCCCATCGGTGCCCATTGTACGTCAGCTCGCCGTTTTCCACGGATAAGCCCGGCAAAGGCAGCGACGCATTTTTCAGCAGGTCAATCTTTTTCTGCCGCACGTCGTTCAGCTTTGCGGTCATGGTATCGTACTCGGCGCGGTGCGCGTCCGCATCTTCCTCGGCTTTCTCTTTGTTGAGGTTCGTGCGCACCTTTTCGTTGATGACCTCGATGTCGCGGATATTCTTCTCAAGCTCTGCGGTCGATTCATCGTGCAGATCTTCCGCGCTTTTCAGCGCACATTCCAGGTCACGTTCGGTCTTTGCAAGCTGCTGACTGTACTTTGTAAGCTCTGCGCGCAGGTCTTCTACTTTCTTCGTCAAGCGTTTATGTTCTTCACTGATTAAAGTGACATTCATGCGTTTACGATGGTTCTCACCGTTTTTCGCGAGAATCTCCTGCTGCGCCCGGATGAGCTCACTTGCGGAAATCGGTTCCTTCGGTGCATCCGGGTAATACGGCATCTCTTTCGCAAACTTCGCTTTTTGGTCGGCAATCTGCCCGATTGCACGGCGGCGGTTGTAGAGGTCGTTTTCCTGCACCTCGAGCTCCTTGAGCTGCGGGCCTACGCCGATGATTTTCAAAAGCACCTCGGCTTTCTCGCGCGAAGACGCTTCCATAAATTTCGGCAGATCAATCGCGAGTTCTTCCACGAACTCGTTCAGAAGCTGCTGGCCGGCGCGCTTGCCGGTCGGGTCCGTGACCTTGAGGTCGCTGTTTTTGCCCTTGCGCTCCACCTCAAGCCCGTTACTCATGACAATATGTAAGTGCGGTGGGATCACCGACCCCTCTCTTACGGCCTGTGACGGGCGGTAACGGTCGCCGCCCAGCGCCCAGGCGATACTGTCCAACACGGAGGTCTTGCCCTGATTGTTGCGTCCACCGATGATTGTCAGCCCGTTTTCGGACGGCTCAATCTTCACGGCCTTGACGCGCTTCACGTTCTCAATTTCGAGCTTGTTGATCTTCATCATTTCTTCAGCACCTCGTTCATAATCGTCTGATGTTCAACCATAACGTGGTCCGCAGCATACTTGATCATCTCACTCGCAATCTGCGTCAAAGAGATGTTTGTGTCCATATAGATCTTTTCGATGATCTCAATTGCTTCATCGGTCAGGCGGATACGGTTCTGTGCATCGATATGCACCTTTGGCGGAACCTTTACAAATACCAGCTTATCATTTTTTACAGTTGTACGCTTTGTCATGTTAAAACTCCTCCTTGAGCACGCGGCGAAATGGCGTGGTTTCTGGCCTTATTTTCGATTTCTGTCAGCTTATCGGTCGAAAGCTTTTGCTTCTGAGCCATGTAATAAATTACGGATACGACCGCGCCGTACACGGCAGTTAAATCATCTCCGAATTTAATATTCGCGGTTACGTCGACGCCGCCGTCCGGGTTTTGCTCTGCGAGCAAGAAAGACCCCTTGACATTCTCAAGAATTTTGTCTATACTCAAATCAGAGTGTTTTTCAGACTCTTTCGCCGTTTCGACTGCTGCAACAGCCGAAGCGGCATTTTTCTTTTGAATGAGCTTTTCGTAAAGGCTCTGGGCGTCGTCGCGCAAGCTCTCGATATCGATAGAGAGGTCGCTGTACAGCTCCGTTTCTTCGCTGTTATCCGCGACGTTCATCGCCGCTTTCAACGCGTCTGCCATGCCGTCGAAGGCGGCTTCTACTTTGTGATACAGGTTCATGCGTTTCTTTCCTTTCTTTTTCTGTACTCATTGATGTTCACGATATTCCCGCACGACCGTGCGGCTTTTCTTTTCCTGCGCTGCGCGGCGACGAGCCGATCAATGACGATCTGGAGCCCGAGCACGGACCCCATGACCGTCCCGATCAGCATCGCAAAGCCGAGCAGCTTGATTAAAATCATGCTTTACACTTCCTTCCAGAATCTAAATCTTCGGGTGGGTCACGCGGGTTCTGCCGTAACCTTCCGGCTTCTCGCCCCAGTCAAAGTTTGTCAGATGCAGGCCATAAGTTTTACGCCACATCATGTCCAGCGCCGCTTCCACGCATCTGCGGTTCTGCGCCACCTGCTCCGGCGTCTCGTCTAAGTATCGTACAATCACCGTCGGCGTGCCGAGGTCGCGCTCCTTGCGCTTTTTAGGGGCTTTCTTCGCGGTCGTTTCTTTCATGAAAATCACCTCTTTTCTTTTTATGCGGTGTCGGTTTGTCCATATCCCGCAGCCCTCCCACCTGCCGCCCGTTCAATGACAAGAAAATAATCACTTCGGCGCAAACAAAATGAAATCATGGGAGGTAAGTTCCGGGCGGCATGGGGCAAGGCTGCGGGGTGGGGTTCAAATTTATCGAATTGACGTTACAATAATAAAAAATGAAATGCGCTTAGGCAAATGAGCCGTGAATTGCGAGATACGCAAGCACAAATAGACAAATCACACCGACGCTGTAAATAGCCATAGCCACTCTTTTTCCGCTCCCGATCATAATAATCGAGAGCACCGCAACAAAAGTCAGCACACACAAACAAAAAATCATTGATGTTCTCCCCTCCTCTCACTCTTTATGGTTGATATTTCTCAACTTTTAGGGCAAAAAAAGTAGTATCCGATTTCCTTTGCATCGATGTCCAGAAGGTCGCACAGATTATGGATCTCGCTCTGCTTGAAGTTATATTCTCCCGCTAATTTACGGTTCAACTGTCCTTCACTGAGCCCAATTTTGGCGGCACATTCTTTCTGTGTCAGCCCGCATTCTCGGATTTTACCGCGAAGCGGATTGTAGTTTATCTCCGGCATCAGTCTAACATCCATTGTCTCACCTTCTTTCTGTTGCGATATCTCAACTACGCTTTTAGTCTACACCACAAGTTGCGATTTGTCAATAGCAAATTTTGAGATTTCGCAATTATTTTTGCAAAACATATTGATTTTTCGCAACCCAACGTTTATAATACAATCAGACACCACCGAAAGGATGATCGTTAATGTCTGATAAAGCAGCCTCTTTTTCACAGCGATTGAGAGAAGCTCTTGACGCAAGAGGAATGAAACAAGTTGAGCTTGCGGAGAAATCTCAAATATCGAAATCCAGTATCTCGCGTTATCTCAAAGGGGACTGGGAAGGCAAACAAAGCGCGGTTTATGCGCTGGCAAAGGCTTTAGGCGTAACAGAAGCATGGCTTATGGGCTACGATGTTCCCATGGAGGAAAGTGCTCCTGTTCTTCCCGCCGATGCCGAACCGTATAAGCCGACAGGTTATATGCCCGTTCTGGGGCGTGTGGCGGCAGGGCTGCCAATCTACGCCGAGGAAAATATTGAAGAGTACATAGCCTGTGACTTTCCGAATTCTGAAGACTATTTCGCTTTAAAAGTAAAAGGCGACAGCATGAATGCCGTCGGCATCAGCGAGGGCGACTATGTTATCGTGCGCAAGCAGGATATTGTAGACAACGGTGATATTGCCGTCGTGTTGGTAAACGGTGACGAAGCCACCGTAAAGCGCTTCTCGCGAACGGATAACACCGTTGTGCTGACCCCTCAAAGCATGAACCCCGCACACCAAGTGCAAATCTATGACACCAAAGATGTTCCTGTTCGTGTGCTTGGCAAGGTGGTCGAATCTCGGCATAAATACTGATTTTTAAAATTAGCTGTGGGATATAAAAGTTTAGTGGAGGTAAAAACCATGAAATTCGGTATTCGGAAACCTAACTACAAAGCACGTTTCAAAGCACGCACTACTGGCAAGCTGAAAAGGAAAATGAAAAAAGCGGTCAATCCTTTATATGGCAAAAAAGGTATGGGCTTTATCAAAAATCCGAAAAAGTCAATCAAGAGTTCCATTTATCATCGCACCACCGTCGGCGTTCCCTCGTTGTTGCCAGAATCCAAGCCGAAACGGAAGCCGGCTAAACCGCCAAAGGCTGCACCAGTGCGTAATACATCTGTTCCCCGCACGGTTAAAAATAAGCCTTTTATTGCAAAGTATTCTCCGAAAACATATAACGCTTGCGGAATTCTGTTATATATCGTCGGCGGCTTTTTGGCGTTGATTGGGGTTCTCGGCTTTGCGGCCGGCGGAATTGTCTTTTTGATATTGGGAGTATTGGCCATTGTCTGGGGGCGCAAATACCGAAAAATTTTCCAAGCGCTGACCTATCCCGCTCCTGTGCTTCAGTCTCCGGTTCCGTATCAGCCCGCTGCCCCGGTTCAGCAGGTTTTGCTTCCTTCGCGTACACTCTCCGTTTCTCAGTTTGATATTCACAAAATAAGCACGCTTCGCCAGCTTACCGACTTTGTAGCCATTGACACCGAAACGACCGGATTATCCCCTGACAAAGATCGCGTGATTGATCTCGCCGTTGCTACAATAAAAGACCGAAAAAACATAGATTCCTATTCCTCTTTGATCAACCCGCATTGCCACATTCCCGAGGAAGCCAGCAGGGTAAATCATATCTACGACATGACTGTGGCCGCAGCACCTGACTTCGCAGCAGTCGCACCTCAATTGCTCGCACGCATTTCAGGTCAAATTATTATCGGCTATAATGTAAAATTCGATTTGGATTTTCTCGGGTACGAGTTGGGACGCATCGGACTCTCCGCAATCGCTTCTTACATCGACGTTTTGCCTCTTTCTCGCCGCGCTTTTCCGGGACTTAAAAATTATAAATTGGAAACCGTGGCATTGCATTTGGGATTGCTGAATCCGGGCAGTGCACAGGACCACAGAGCACTTTCAGATGCAGAACTTACCGTCAAAGTATTCTTCGCTTGTGTTGACGCCATCGTCTCCGCCCATGAAAAGAGCATCGCGGATTCCCGTGAGCGTCGTGCACAAGCCGATGCCGAACGTCGGGAAAAATACGCTGCTTCCCCACTTCTCGACAAAACTTTTGCTTTTACCGGTGACTTTACGCTGGGGCGTGAAAATATAGAAAGCATGGCCGAGAAGGTCGGCGCTCTCACACGCGAAAAAGTTTCATCCAAGCTAAATTATCTTGTGGTTGGTGATACACGCAATCTTCCCGATTGGGCGATTGAACGTAAACTTAACAAAGTGGATGAGTTCATCGCCAGCGGAAATCCTATTGAAAAAATCAACGAAGCGCAGTATGTTCAAATGATAAACTCTGCGATTAAAAGCATCAATAATTCGCAGTCGAAAGAAATGAATTAACCAAAAAAGAAAAAGCCCCGCCGGTGCTACCAACACCGGCGAGGCTGCCCGGGTCACCCCGGTGGACAATATAGTCCCAGACAAGCTATATTGTACCACCTGACCCGGGCAAAAGCAATAGCCCGGGCATTTTTATGCCCAAAATTAGTCGTTCTCTTTTGAGAGCGTGGATAGAAATAGCCGCATATAATAGAGCGGGATAAAAACAGGAGGTACATAAACAATGAGATACGCGATATATCTGCGCAAAAGCCGTGCGGATGATACGTCCGAGCCGCTGGAGGTGACCTTGCAGCGCCACCGCCAGATGCTCGAAAAATATATGCAGCAGCACGACATCGCCGTGCAGGACGAAGACGTTTTTGAAGAAGTCGTCTCCGGCGACAGCCTTTACGCGCGTCCGCAAATGCTGCGTCTGCTCGAGGCCGTCGAAGCGGGCACATACACCGGCGTTCTGTGCGTGGATATACAGCGCCTCGGGCGCGGTTCCATGCAGGACCAGGGCATGATCTTAGACGCATTCAAGTGGTCTGACACGAAGATCATCACCCCCACGCGCACCTATGACCTCTCGAACGATATGGACGAGACCTACACCGAATTTGAGAGCTTTATGGGGCGGCAGGAGTACAAGATGATCAAAAAGCGCCTGCGCCGCGGATTGAACGCGACGATCGAAAACGGCGGCTATATCGCGAATGCACCGTATGGCTACGACAAGACAAAAATCGGTAAAACGCCCTCACTGAAGATCAATGAAGCCGAAGCGAAGTTTATCCACATGATTTTCGACCTCTACCAAAGCGGCATGGGTACGGCGACCATCGCAACGACGATTGACCGGCTCGGTGCAAGGCCGCGCCGCGGCGAGCATTTCGCGCGCTCCACGGTGCTCAAGATACTCAAAAACGACGTGTACCGCGGGAAGATCGTCTGGAACCGAAAGACGTGCGTGCGCCCCGGACAGCGCGGAAACGAGCATCACCTTACGATCTACAACGCTCCTGAAAAGTGGACTGTTGTTGACGGGCTGCACCCGGCGATTATCGACAACGAACAGTTTGAAGCCGTGCAGCGGATTCTTGCAGGGCACTATCACCCACCTGCAAACACCGGCAAGCGCATAAATCCCTTAGCCGGTCTCGTACTTTGTGGAAACTGCGGACGGCCTTTGCAGCGCATTGCAATCCAGTCTGCCGGAGGGCCCTTGCTCGGCTGCCAAGTGCCCGGGTGCATCGTGTCCAGCAAGCTTGAATACGTCGAGCAAGCCGTTCTGCTGGAAATCCAAAAGGAGTTTGATAAGCTCTGCGCCAACGCGGAGCAGAAGCAACAGGAAAGCCAAATTGACTACGCAGCCATGGCGAAGTCCATAGATGCCGAAATCAGTACGGCACATCAGCAGCTCGGCCGCCTGTACGATCTGGTGGAACAGGGCGTGTACACCATCGGGGTGTTCAACGAGCGACGCGGTGCCCTATTCAGCCGCATATCGGCGCTGGAAGATGAACGTAAGAACCTTGTCCCGCCCCAACAGCTCGACCTCGAAAAAATGCGTGCCAACATTGAAGCCGTGTTCGACGCCTACCCCACCGCTGACTTCAACACGAAGAACCAACTACTGAAATCCATCATCGATAAGATCGTATATAACAAGCAAAAAGGCGTTCAACCAAAAGGGTTTACCCTCGAGGTTTTTTTACATTGCCTGTACTTATAGCTTGCACAATGCTTTGATAAAGACTGCTTAGAGGATTTACGTGTGCTGTTTCCCGCCTCGGTGCAGCCCGTTGTGGACGCTTCCGCTAATGTGCGGGTGCGGGACGTTGATGTAATCTCTGTGTACATTGATATGCAGCCGATCCCCTTTAACCGCGGGTATTATTCCATTGATCTCACGTTTTTCTTTGACGTATCTTTGGAGCTGTACGGCGGCGCGACAGTGGGCTGCGAACGCGTAAGCGGTATTTCAATTTTCAATAAGAAGGTCATTCTCTACGGCAGTGAGGGCAACGTGAAGATGTTTACAAGCGAGAGCTGCCGTGACGAAGCCGATTTACAGGGCAATAAGGTCTTACCCAAGGCGACTGTGCAGGTCGCACAGCCGGTGGCGCTTTCCGCAAAGCTTTGCGAGCACTGCCGCTGCGGCTGCGAGCCCTGCTGCGTGATCCCGGACTGCATTGCAAGCCGTTACGGCGGCGCGTTTGAAACGGTAGAGCAGAAAAACACCGTATACGTGACGATCGGCCTGTTTACCATCGTGCAGATTGTGCGGAATGTGCAGATGCTCATTCCCGCGTTTGATTTCTGCATTCCGGATAAGGAATGCGTCACCTCTGGCGACAATCCCTGCGAGCTGTTCCGCAAGATTGATTTCCCGACCGACGAATTTTTCCCGCCGAAAGCGAGCGACTGCGGCTGTGGCTGCGGCAGACAAAATTAGAACCGCATTTGAATAATATAAGCCGTGCACTTTGAAAACGGGTGCACGGCTTACTCTTTTTATACTTTTGTCAGTCTTGCGAAGTTTGCAAACAGCTTTTTGGTGCCGACTTTGTCAAACGCGACTTCGAGCAGCGTATCGTTCGCCATCGGCGTGGCGGAAACGATGAGACCCGTGCCGAACGCCTTGTGCAGGACAGTATCGCCTACGCGGTATGTACCGGCAGGCGCGGGCTTTACGCGCGGCTTCGGCGTGAATCCGCCGGCTTCCGCAACAGATTTTGTTTTCGGTGCTTCCCCGAACGGCTTCGCGCCGCCGAAGTTCGGCATAGAGACCGGGCGCGCGCTGTAATCGCGGGAGCGGGTGTGCTCGACGAGCGTTTCCGGGATTTCTTCCACAAAGCGTGAAACGCGGTTGCGGTTCGTCATGCCGAAGATCATGCGGGATTCCGCGTGGAAAATGTACAGCTCCTCTTTTGCGCGCGTGATGGCAACATACGCTAAACGGCGTTCCTCCTCCACTTCGGACGGTACATATACGCTCGCCATGCCCGGGAAAATGTTTTCCTCCATGCCCGGCAGGAACACCACCGGGAATTCGAGACCTTTTGCGGAGTGCACCGTCATGAGCACGACGGAATCGGCGTTATTATCGTAATTATCGATGTCCGTGATGAGCGAAACTTCTTCGAGAAAATCCGAAAGCGTGCCTTCTGGGTTTTCCTCCTCAAAACGGCGTAGGTTGGAAGCAAGCTCCTGCACGTTCGCGGCGCGGTCTTCTGCGGATTCCGGGTCGTCGGTCTTAAGAAAATTCAGGTAATCGATGCGCTCCACAAGCTCGTCATAAAGCTCGCCGAGCGTGACTTTTTCGTCGTTGTTGAGCTCGATGAGTCCCTGCATCTGTGCGGCGAAAAGCGTCATTTTGTTTGCGGCACGGGACAGTGCGGGATAGTCTTTCGCGTGCGAGACGACCTCAAACAGTGTCTCACCCGTCTGCTGACCGATCTGCGCCGCGACTTCGACCGAGCGGTCGCCAATGCTGCGCTTTGGCGTGTTGATGATGCGGCGCAGGCGCATTTCATCACTCGGATTGTTGATAACGCTCAAATATGCGATCATCTCGCGGATCTCACGGCGCTCGTAGAAGCGCGTGCCGCCTATAATTCTATGCGGTACGCCGGATTTTGCAAAATTACGTTCAAATGTCAGCGATTGTGAGTTCATGCGGTACAAAACAGCGTAATCAGAGAATTTCCGCCCTGCGGCAACGCCGTCTAAGATGATCTTCGTGATGCGCTCGGCTTCATCCGTTTCGTTTTCCGCCGTGTGCAGGTGGATCATGGCGCCGGTGCCGTTCTGCGTCCACAGCGTTTTGCCTTTTCGCTCGGTGTTATGCTCAATGACGGCGTTCGCGGCGTCCAGAATATTCTGCGTCGAGCGATAATTCTGCTCCAAACGAATGACCGTCGCATTCTGAAACGTATTTTCAAAGCTCAGAATGTTTTCGATCGTCGCACCGCGGAATTTGTAGATGCTCTGGTCGTCGTCGCCGACCACGCAGAGGTTACCGCTTTTTTCGGCCAGCATGCGCACAAATGTGTACTGCGCATGGTTTGTGTCCTGATACTCGTCAACCATTAGGTAGCGGAAACGGTTCTGGTAGTATTCCAGAATGTCCGGGCACTTTTTGAAGAGCTCCACTACTTTGTTGATGAGGTCGTCAAAGTCCATAGCATCGGCGTCTTCCAAACGTTTTTGGTACGTTGTATACGCGCGGGAGATAATCTTTAATCTGAAATCGTCGCCGACCGTGAGGGCGTACTCAGCAGGCGAGATTAAAGAATCCTTTGCCCGGGAAATCTCGTTCAAAATCGATTTTGGCGTGATGTTTTTTTCCGAAATATCGAGCTCTTTTAAGATGCTTTTCATCAAGCGGCGCTGGTCGTCGGTATCGTACACCGTAAAGTGCGAGGAATACCCGATGCGTTCGCCGTCGCGGCGCAAAATACGCGCGCAGGTGGAGTGGAACGTCGATGCCCAAATGTCGTTGGCGGTCTCGCCCAGCATGGCACACAGGCGGTCTTTCAGCTCGCCTGCAGCCTTATTTGTAAAGGTAATAGCCATGATGCGCCACGGTGCGCAGGCGGAAACACTCAAATGCTCCTGTGTTTCCGTTGTGAGCGGCGTGCCGTTTTCAATATAAGCTTTGCACGCGGCAATATCATTTTCATCGAAATCGTCACGCAGATAGGTGCTGTTGTACGCGTCGCCGTAGCACAGGATATTCGCGATGCGGTTGATGAGCACCGTTGTTTTTCCGCTGCCTGCGCCCGCTAAAATGAGCAGCGGGCCGTTTACGGTGAACACGGCTTGCTTTTGGCGGTCATTCATGCGTGCAAAGTCTTTTTCCAGCACTGCGCGGCGCAGTGCAAGGATTTCCGATTTATCCATAGGTTCAAATGATCTCCGTTCTGTTGGTTCTGTGTTTTCTCATTTTTCGGTTTCTATTTTACTATTGATTTCTATTTTACTATATCTTGCGAAAAAGTTCAATCGAACATAGAAAATTCCCGGGGCGAGCTTTAAACCAGCCCCGGGAGGTTTATGTGTAAGTCAATATAACTTTACAAAGTAACTTAACTTTGCAAAGTTGATACGCTTTACATTACGCAAGCATCTTACGCACCATGTCGTAAAGCACGGGCTTCATGTTGTCTATTGTATCCGGTTTATTTTCAATCATCGTGGCAAAGCAAGTGGAACCGATGAGCTCAACCACCAAAAACACGCGCTTATATAAGACATCTTCTGTGCAGCCCACGGCGAGCGAGCTGCTCTCAATGGCAGTGACAAGCTTGTCCCACAACGGGTCTTCTCTTAGATCAAGCTGCTTTTCAATCATCGGCCAGGAGAAATTGCGCTCTAAAAGCCGCAGTGTCAGACGGCTTCTTTTAAAGTATTCCACGATGTAATCGACCATGAGGATGATGTCTTCTACAAAAACGCCAGTCTTATGCTCTTCCGCATATTCATAGGCCTCACTCAAAACACGCGCGGAAATGCGGTATGTGAGCTGCTGCAGAAGCTGGGTTTTATCGTGAAAATACAGATAAAACGTACCCTTTGCGACGTTCGCTTTCTTTACGATCTCATCGACCGAGGTCTTGTTAACGCCCTTTTCAAGGAAAAGCTGATAGGCCGCCTCGAGCAGCCCCTCCTTTTTCTGTTCTTTTTTCTGTTCAACACCGCCGCGCATGGCTGTGGCCTCCCAACATTCAAATCTAACTGTGTAATCACTTTATTTGTCTTATAGTATAAGGCGGATACACCGTAAAAAGCAAGCCAAAAACAACATTTTATACAGATTTGAATAAAATGACTAATAGTCAATTTGTTTTGCCCACACAGTTCGTCACTTTTAATATTGACTATTGGTCATTTTTGGACTAAACTACATAACGAAATAAACGGGATGGTTCCCGAATGAAAGGAGCGGTGCTAAATGGAGCACTTTGCACGATGGATCGTGAAGCGCAGAAAGCTGATTCTTGTTTTAGCGGTTCTGCTTTTGATCCCCTCGGTGTTCGGTGCGCTCGGCACCTACATTAACTACGATATTTTGACCTACCTGCCGAAAGATCTGGATTCCATGATCGGCGAGACGTATTTGGAGGATGACTTCAATATGGCATCGGTTTCCATGATTACGGTTGAAAACATGTCTACGCCTGATACCTTAAAACTGAAAAGCGATCTTGAAGGGGTCGAAGGCGTACAGAAGGTCATGTGGACGAGCGATTTTATCGACGTGACGACGCCGAAGGAAATGCTTCCGAGCGATATTCAGAAGTTCTTCTATAACGATTCCGGCGCAACGATGCTCATCGTTCAGTTCGATGCCCCGAGCGCAGATGCCAGAACGATGAACGCGCAGAAGCAAATCAAGAACATCTTGAATAAAGATTGCTTCATCGGTGGTATGTCGGCTATTTTGGAAGATACCAAGAGCCTCATCAATAAAGAAATGCCCTTGTATATCCTTTGCGCTGTGGGCGCTTCGTTGCTGATTCTGTTCCTCAGCCTGAAAGAAACGATTGTGCCGCTTATCTTCATGCTCGGCATGCTGTTCCCAATCGTCTATAACTTCGGCACGAACATTTTCCTCGGCCAAATCAGCTACATTACGGAAGCATTGGCAACGGTCCTGCAGCTTGGTGTTACGATGGACTTCTCCATCTTCCTGCTGCACCGTTACGAAGAAGAAAAGCTGACGGCGGCATCCGATGAGGACGCCATGGTGGCGGCTATTAAAAAGACGTTTTCCTCCATTACCGGCAGCTCCCTTACAACGATTGCGGGCTTCCTTGCCATGTGCACCATGCAGCTTACGCTCGGCGAAGACATCGGCATCGTCATGGCAAAGGGTGTTCTGCTCGGCGTTATCTGCACCATCACGGTTTTACCGTCCCTTATCATGACGTTCCGCCGTGCCATTGAAAAGCACACGCACCGCACGTTCATCCCGAAGCTCAAGCGTACCTCGAACTTCGTCGTGAAGCACCGTGTGCCGATTTTGATTGCGTTTATCATAATCTTCATTCCGTTCTTCATTGCACAGTCAAAGACTTCCGTTTACTACACGATCTTTGATGCGCTTCCGCAGGACCTTCCCGGCATTGCGGGTACGAACCGCTTGAAGGAAGACTTCGATATGACAACGTCCCACTTCATCATTGTGGACGATACTCTTTCCGAAAAAAGCCTCTCCGATCTTTCCGATGAGTTGAGCGGCGTGGACGGCATTCACCAGGTTTTGAGCTATGAAAAGTTCGTCGGCGGCGCGATCCCGGAAATGTTTATTCCTGACGACGTGCGCGACATCTTCGAGGCCGGCGGCCACAAGATGATCCTTGCAAACTCCTCTTATAAGAGCGGCAGTGACGAGCAAAATAACCAGCTCTCCGAAATGATCGATATTGTGAAAAAGTACGACCCGAACGGCGTCATTACCGGCGAAGGCGCGATGACGAAAGATTTGATCGAGGTTGCGGATGTCGACTTCAATAACGTCAACATCACAAGTATCATCGTCGTGTTCGTCATTATCGCCATCGTGTTCCGCTCCGCTTCTGTCCCGGTGCTGCTCGTTGCGGCGATTGAAAGCGCCATCATGATCAACCTCGGCATTCCGTACTTCACCGGCACGACGCTGCCGTTTATCACAAGCATCGTTATCGGCACCATTCAGCTCGGTGCAACGGTCGACTATGCGATCCTCATGACCACGCGTTTCCGTGAAGAGCGTAACGCGGGCCACACTGCAAAGGAAGCGGCTCAAATTGCCGTTGAACAGTGCAGTCAGAGTATTTTAACAAGCGGTCTCACCTTCTTCGCGGCAACGTTCAGCGTGTCCCTCGTCTCCCGTATGGAACTCATCGGCGTGCTGTGCAAGCTCATCAGTCGCGGCGCACTCATCAGTATGGCAGTTATCCTGCTTGTGTTGCCGGCACTGCTTGTCATCACGGAGCCAATCCTCAGAAAGACCACGTTCCATTGGCTGAAAAAGCCCGAAATCACCGAGAAAAAGGCATAATCGATTCAGAGAAAGGATCTCGATCAATATGAGTAAGTATCTTACAAAATCCGTTGCGGCTACGATTTCCGCACTTCTCCTCCTCGGCTGCGCTGCCCCGGCCTTCGCGGCGGATGCTGCCGTTGAGAAAAAAGAAACCTCTTATCTCATCCTGAACGCAGACGGTTCCGTGCAGGAGCAGATCACCAGCGATTGGCTGCACAGCGATGACGGTTTTGATTCCGTTACCGACGAAAGCGGCCTTTCCGATATCCAGAACCTCAAGAGCGACGTGATGCCGGAACAGTCCGGCAATACGCTCAAGTGGACGACGGACGAAACCGATATTTATTATCAGGGCAAGAACAGCGCACAGGCGCCGGTCGGCGTTTCCATCGAGTATACGCTGGACGGCAAGGCGGTTACGGCCGATGAACTCAAGGGTCAGAGCGGCCATCTTGTCGCAACCGTTAAGCTGACGAACAACACCGGCGAAGAAGTGACCGTAAACGGTAAAAAGCGCACCGCCTATACCCCGTTCTTCACCGTTGCGGCGGCTGTGCTGCCGAGCGAAAACTTCAAGAACATCACGACAGAGCACGGTCTTGTGGAGTCTGATTCCAAAACGCAGGTTGCCTGCTACCTTGCGATGCCGGGCATGAAGGAAGCCGTCAGCGACCTGCTCCCCGACAGCTTTGATAAGCTCGACGACCTGATGCTCGATACCCTTACCCTCGAAGCGGATGTTACGGACTGCACCGTCCCGACGTTTCTCTTCGCCGCGGCTCCGAACCTTTCCGACCTCGACCTCGATGAGGTTTCCGACGAGCTTGGCGACACGATGGATGAGTTGACCGATGCAATCGATCAGCTGAAGGATGGTTCCGGCGCACTGGATGACGCTGTGGGCACACTTGTCGAAAGCCTTGACACGTTTGCTTCGAGTTACAGCCAGTTCGATGCCGGCGTGGACAGCGCTTTGAACGGCACACAGACCCTTGCAAACGGCACGGAGAACCTGCTTGAAAACGCACAGCTCTTGGCAACGAAGACCGGCGAGCTTTCCCTCGGCGCTATTCAGCTGCAGAACAGTACCGCACAGCTTGCGGGCGTCATGAATCAGCAGCTTGTCCCGGGCCTTGTAGAGGCTTCCGAAAAGAAGGCCGCGCTTGAAGACAAAATGACCGAGCTTTCCGGCAAGCTGGAGACCGTTGAAATCCCGGATATGACAGCACTCAAAGCACAGCTCGGCGCAGGTGCTGAACAGGTCTTTGACGGTGCAGCAAGCGGCGCAGCGGAAGCGGCTTCCGAAGCCGCTGCAAGCAATGCAGCAACAGCGGCTTCCCAGAAGACAGCGGAAGCAATCAAGGGCAGTGTGCAGGCGGCCTCTTCCTCTGAAGATGTCACAAATGCAGCCGCAGCTCTCACAACACAGCTTTATCAGGGCGGTTATTCCGCAGGCTATCAGACCTCTAAGGCATACGTGGAAGCAGCTTTAAACAATGCAGAGCTTGGCCTTAATGAACAACAAAAAGCGGCTATTTTAGCTACGCTCGAACAGGCAGAGCAGGCGTCTACCTCCACCCCGAGCGCCGAAGTCATCGGCAATGTGACCGCACAGGTCTCCGGCATGGTTACGAAGATCGCTTCCGGCATCGACCCCGACGCCATCGCATCGGTTGTCGCGCCGCAGGTCACGGAAAAGGTTGCCCCGGCTGTTACGGAAAAAGTAACTACTTCCGAGAAACTTGCGGCGGCAAAGCAGAGCGCTGTGCAGCAGGTTGCGGCGGCAATCCCGGACATCAACACCGATGAGCTCAAGAGTTTGATGGGTGAATTCAAAGACCTCTCCTCGCAGGCAGGCGAAATGATGGACAGTGTCGATACGCTGACCGGCGCGCTGTATAACGCAGAGAATCCGGCAGATACCAACACGGTTGTCGGTGCGGCCAACGCGATTTCCGACGGTGCTGCAAAGCTTGGCAGCGGTGCTTCTCAGCTTGCAACCGGCACCTCTGCATTCGCAACCGGCGTAGGCACGCTCGATGCAGGCACCAACCAACTGCTCGGCGGCATGGAGACGCTCTCTTCCTCCAGCAAGACCGTATCGAATGCGATCGGTCAGTTCCAGTCCGGCGGCGCAGAGCTCAAGGACGGCACGTCTGAGCTTAGCGACGGCATGACAGAGTTCTCCGGTACAATCAACGATAAGCTCGACGGCTTCAGCGAAATTACCGACCCGAATTCCATGCTGGCACGCGTGATTGACATCATGAAGGATCGTACGGACAGCTTCAAGGGCTCCGGCCGCGCAGACGGTACGGATATGACCGTAAGCTACGTAATGCGCACCGCAACGGACTCGAGCAGCAACAGCACGAGCACCACGGAAGAAACCACGACCGAGACTGAAACCAAAGACAGCTTCTGGAACCGTGTGGCAAACCTCTTCTCTAAGTAATTTAAAATAAAGCAAAGGAAGCAGGAACACATCGAAAGGTGCGCCTGCTTCTTTTTTATTGCTTTTTTCGGTGAAACGGTGTATGATTATCGTGTTTAAATCAGCAGAAAATGGGGTTGAAAAATGAAAAAACTATGCACGCTGTTCCTCACATTTTTGAAGATCGGCGCTTTCACGTTCGGCGGTGGCTATGCGATGGTTGCCTTGCTGGAAAATGAATTTATCGCAAAGAAAAAGTGGATCGATAAAAAAGAGTTCCTCGACATGATCGCGATTGCGGAATCTACGCCGGGCCCGATAGCGATTAACAGCGCAACGTATATCGGTTATCACATTGCCGGTGTGCCCGGCGCGGCGACGGCCACGCTTGGGGTGTGTATCCCTTCGTTTGTCATCATCTACCTCATTTCCCTATTCTTTGACCAGTTTTTGAGCTTGAAATTCGTTTCCTGCGCGTTCCGCGGAATTCAGGTGTGCGTTGTGTATCTCATCTTTTCCGCCGGTGTGCGCATGCTGAAAAGTCTTGAAAAGACGGCGTTCAATACCGTGCTTGTCACAGGCGTAGCGGTTTGTATGATAGCGTTTTCCGTTTTCGCTGTTTCGTTTTCGTCCATCTACTTTATTTTGCTTAGCGGTGTGGTTGGTCTTGCGGCCTACTTCATACAGCGCCTGCGTGGAAAAGGCGGTGACGTGAAATGATCTATTTTAAATTATTCCTGACCTTCCTTGAGATTGGCGCAGTGTCGTTCGGTGGCGGCTACGGCATGATCTCCCTCATCCGCGAAGCCGTGCTCTCGAATCACTGGCTCACGGAAAGCGAGTTCATCAACTTCATTGCGGTGTCCGAATCGACCCCCGGCCCACTTGCCGTCAACATGGCGACGTTCATCGGATCTTCGCAAGGCGGCGTGTTGGGCAGTCTGCTCGCGACTTTGGGCGTGGTGCTCCCCTCGTTCGTCATTATTTTGCTCATTGCGGCAGTGTTGAGTAATCTGCTGAAATACGCCGGTGTACAGGCATTCCTCTCCGGCGTGCGTCCGTGCGTGGTGGCGCTCATTTTGGCTACGGCGCTGACGATGGGTCTCAGCACGCTATTCGGCTTTACGACCATACGAAGCGCCCCCGAGGTCGATCTGCGCGGTGTTGTGATTTTGCTGCTGCTGATTACTTTGCACTTTGGCTATAAGCACTTTAAAAAGAAAGCACCCTCGCCCATTTTGATGATCGTGCTTTCCGCCGGTCTCGGCATTTTGTTCTACGCATTTTAAATTTTGGGAAAAGAAAAGACCTCTGCTCGGGCCAAACAGTCTTGAGCGGAGGTCTTTTCTGTACAGAAAATAGCGTTTAGCCGTTATTTCGGCTGCACTTTTCGGCGTCGATTGCAAGCACGATCATCAAAACGCACAGTGCGTCTGCGGGGTCGTATATGTTCAAAAGGTACGTGTCCGTCCAGTTGAACAGCTCTTTGGAGATGCTTGCCACATCGTGACCGCTTCCGGAAACAACGGTATAATCCCACTCCAAAACGTTGCCCTCCACATGCCAGCCGTTGCATTCTACGTTGTATTTCGGCTTAAATAGTGCAAATTCGCGGCTGATGCAACCGACATATTGGTTTTTAAAATACATTTCGAATTTCGGCATGAACGTGAAGATGCGTTCTTTTACCGTGCCGATCTCTTCGCCGTAAGCGTCAAAAATTTTCAGGCAGTGTCCCCAGGAGAGCTGCCCTTTGACGACATACACCGTGTTGCCGTTCTCATCGTAAATATCGTAGCTGTCGAACCATGAAAAAAAGCGCTGTTTAAACCGTAAAATCATAAAAAATCCCCTACTTCTTGCCACTGTTTTCAATCGTATAGATCACACAGACGAACCCTGCGATGACCGCGAGCAGTATGGAGCCGCTTAACCCGTCGTTCATGGCAGCGCCGAGGAATAGCCCGACTATGGCGGCCAAGATGATTACAACGGCGGAACCGATTGTTTTCATGTTCACGACAAAATCTCCTCCACGTACTTCTTTAAGTCGATTGTACCACGCTGCGTGTCGGTTTGCAATAGACTTCTGCAAAGGTAAAAGAAAAGAATACGTTAAAAGCAGGTTAAAAACATGAAAAATATCCACATTTTTTCGAATTTTCTATTGACATTTCCTTTGCGGTTTTATATAATTCAATTGTAAATCTGTCAAGCGCCCCGCGGTCACCCATCCTTCGGCCCGGGGTGCTATTTTTCTGAAAATAAAAAAGGCGCAGAGCCCGCTCGGAAATCCCGGCAGCCCTGCGCCTTTTTTAGATCGGTCTTTCCTGCTTCTTCCACCGCGTCGAACTTCGCCGCTTTCGCTTTCAGCGCTTCATAGCACGGACATAAAGCAGAAAATATTTGAAAAACATCGTTTATTGATACATTAGCCCCGGCATTTTGACTTTATCTCTTCTGACCTTCGTATTCCAAGAAGACCGCTCTTTAAAACTCCGAAATGCGGCAGCGGCGATCTCCGAGGGAAGCTGTGTCTTGAGCGGTAGCTTACATTGATACTGTGAGCCGAATAGGTTATTGCCCCGGACATGGACTTGGACGGTAGATTGCTACCAAACAAAATTTGTGAATGCAAATCTCAAAGCAGTTTGCTTCCTGCATGCTTTCTATCCTGCGGCCTGTGTCAGCACACATGCTGTTGTGCTTTGCGACATGAACGGCAGGCAAATGCCGCTCTCACCTGCGCCGACCAGCAGTTCCGTGCCGCTCGGGCTGATCAGGAGAGGATACTTCTCACACAGATACACCGGGCCGTCCGTGACACCATAGCTGTTACCGCCCACAAGCGATAAACTGAGCGTCACATAGCTTGGCCCGTCCGGAATCGTTTGAATCGCCCAGAAACCGCTCCACATCTCCTCAATGTCGTCGCTGTCTTCGTATGTCCGCTCCAGATCGACTGTACCCCCCGTCTCATCCTCGAGATAGAAGCGCAGCGAGAAATAGGCATAGCGTCCGGTTTCCTCTACTATGGTTTCTGTGATCCAGCTCATGCCTGTACTCTGCGATCCGGCAAGGCCAAGCGCGGTCATGCCTGTCCAGCCGTCAGAAAGCCAACCGGCAAATTCGGATGGGATGTCATACCAGGCATATTCCGTAAAATCGAACGAAAGATAATCACCGGCTTCCGATGTACACGGTGCAAGATGGCTCATCGCATCAAGCGAGGGATACCATTCGCAGGTGTTCCCGTTGTTGTCGGTGATAAAGACTTGGGTGTCGGCCTCATGCGCAATGCCGTCAAGATTTGCAAAGAGCAGCACCGGTTCGCCGCTCTCTGATCGGTAGAGAACCTCTGTGACCTCATCGGTCTGTGTTTTTTCGTTCCACTGCACACGGTTGATTGCAACCGTCGCGTTCTCGTCGACCGGCACAATGCAGTACAGATGCCCCGCGCCGCCGATAATGTGCTCATCGTTAATCTCTGCGATAAAGGGGTATTCGAGGAGCATTGCCTCATTGGTTTCCTGCAGCCACGCAGGGAAAGCCGCCTCGAAACTCTCATCAAACAGACCACCGACATAGCCGAGATACGCCGCACCAAACATTGTCGTCGGAAAATCCATCCTGTCTCGCAACCATCCAAGCGATGTCTCTGCCTCCTGTGAAAACGCGTATTGCACCGGAGGTGTGTCCACGGTCTTATCCTGTGATACAAAATCGTTCCCGTCGCTCTGTAATACAGCTTCCTCCTGTTGGCTTTCCGGAGTTTTTTTGTGGGCAGTATTTATTTTTGGTTCGTCAGGCTCCGTTTGCGTCTTCTGTGTACAGGCGCAAAGCGACAATAACAGAACCAGTACCAGCAATAGCGCGAACATGCGTCTGGGTGTTATTTTCATAGCCACTCCTTTCAGAATTTTCCGCTTCGGCCGGAACCGCCTCCGCCGGATTCGCTGTGGCTGCTCCCGCCGCCGGAAGAGCTGCGCTCAATTTTCCGGCTGGAGGTTGTCTTATGGGTAAAATGATCTGTTTGCTCTGTAAGCTGAAGTCCCGCGGAAACATAGGCGTTAGCGGTTGCTTTTTTTGATACATTTTCCATTTTCTGCCATATCACGGCGACGATCACGACTGCTGCCAGTAGGGAAAGACCGATCACGATAAGGATCGGAAAAAACAAACTCGCTCGAACCGGCTTTCCTGAGGCTGCTTTTTCCAGATAGACGCTGCATTCTTTGATGTAATCCTCAAAGCCGCCGTACCAGTCATTTTCACCGAAGTTATCGAGGAATACCTTTTCCAGTTTCTGCTGACCATAGCTGTTGAACGCATACTCGCAGCGTGAGCCATAGCAGAACATCGCCCAGTCGCGATCATCCATGCTGAGCAGGAGCATGATCCCGTCGCGGTCCGGTCCTTCGCCCATCGTGTATTCGTGATAGATGGTATAGGTTGCCTTATAGACACCTTCAGAATGGAAGTCACGATAATCCTCCACGGTTACGATATATACACCGATGCCGTATTTTTGGGAGACGGTTTCCGCCATCTTTTCCAGCATCATATTTTCGTTATCGCTGAGAAGTCCAGCCTCATCCGTCACATAATAAAGCTGTGCACCTGTCTGCTCGGTTGCGGATACATTCACGCAGAATACAAGCGCGATTATAAACGTCAGCAGGAGACAGCGTATTCTCTCTTTCATTTTTCCGCCCTCCCTAGTGTGCCAAAAGCAGCAGCGCAGTCACGCCGATGGCACTGAGTGACGCCGCGATTGCTGCAAACAAACCGACAACCCGCTTCGTGCTGACAGGAAGGTTGCCTACCAACTTACCTGTCTGACCATTCATGGCAAAAAGGAAATCTTTTCCTTCCCACTTTGTATTCAAGATCCAGACGGGAAGCAACGCGTAATGCACTTTGCCGCGCTTCAAACGGATGTCTCGGCTCGTTTCATTGCAGGTGGTGTAATTCGAAACCGTGCTTTCCAGCGCAGACACCAGCGAACCCGCGCAGCGCTTGTCTGCCCGCTCACGGCTGTTTTCAACGCTCACATCATATTTGTCTGCCAAAAATCCGGGCAGATACGCCGTGGAAAACGGCTTTAAGTCTGTATAGTCATACGGTTCGATGGAATCCATGTAGTCGTCCGGCATTTTGCTTGACGCGTCCACCGGGATTTTCTCAAAGCCAATAGAACCGGCGCGGCGCACATCGTAGTGGCTTGTCTCCGTGATTTCATAATCTCCCGAGGTGTACTTATGTACAGTGGTAGCATGGAACTGCACGCTTCCGCTGGCCGCACCGTCATACATCCAGAAGGGTACATACACGCCTTTGATCTCCTCAAGATGGTTGGACTTGGAGAACGTTGACGGCAACAGCGGCTTTTTGCGATAGTGTTTCTTCAGCGCCTTGATGGCATCCTCCTTGCTCAGCTTAAAGGGAAGCACAAAATCAGGTTTCAAAACGCCGGCGAACTGACCCGGAAGCACCGACGGATTTCCGCAGTATGGGCAGGACGTAGCTGCAGTCGTTGCGTCGCAGAGCAGCTCCGCACCGCACGACGGGCAGTTGTAAGCCTTCATGTCAGCCGCGTCCGTGCCCCAGTCCTCGTTCAAACCGGAAGTGTCCCAGTCAGAGCCGCCTGCGGCGGTCTTTTGTTTTTCCGCTTCGGCAGTTTTTTGAGCCGCTTCTGTTTCTTCCTGTTTCTGCGCCGCTTCCGCCGCTTTTGTTTCTTTTTCCGCATAGAGCGCTTCTATTTCTGCGACATCGAAGCTTGAGCCGCAGTAATCGCACTCCAGCTTGCCGGATTCTCCTACAAAATGGAGTGGTCCCGTGCAGGCGGGACATTGATAATTTGTGATTTGTGTTGCCATCTAAGTTCCTCACTTCCCAGTTGGCGTTACAGCCCGCAAGCGCAGTCCGTAGTGCCGAACACAGTTATAACCGCATTTCCCGGATATGTCCCGCAAACTCACTGTTTGTGATAAATTGCATCCGTGTCCTTTATGACGTTTTCTTCCGAATCGTACAAGATGCGCATGTCAGCCGCTGTATGGTCACTGTTGACAAGTATAATGGTAATTAGCTTTTCAGCCTTTTCTGCAATTTCGTCGTAAACGCAGTCTGCATCGCAACCAAAGTCAAAGCTCTTCGTCCGGAACGCGGACTCGGCAAAAATGCTCCAGCTGTACCATTCTTGTGTCTCGTTGTTCCACCACATAGTACAACAGTTCATACCGCTTTTGTCCTCATTTGCGACAAACTCATATTTTTGCAGGCTGTCCTCCGTAACCCACGTGCCTTCCAGCAACGCAAAGACCTCCTGTGCTTCCTTTTGGCTTTCGGCTTTTCTGTCGGCTTCCGCTTGCAACTCGGCCGCACTGTAATACGATTCGCGGTCTCCCGTTTCGCTCCAGCCTTCATCGTACCAAAACACGTCTGCCAGCCATGCAAACTGTGGGGAGTCCAGATAACGCAGACGATAGATGATATCGTGCGCCCTGTCCTCGATTGTCAGCCCACTGATCTTTTCGGCAAAATCCGCCTGAACGGTCAGAACACCGTTTCGGAACGTATGGTCAAACTGATCGCCCAAATCCTCAAAATTCGCGTCGTAGCAGCGGATGGGATTGTCTTTGAACTGTACGCCGCGATAATAGAGCCTCATCGTCCCTTGGCTGTAAATGGTTTTTGTAATGTGGAAATCGTCAAAAAGGACCGATGTTTCCGGGTACTGATAGGTGCACCCGTCGACCTGACCGCAGGAGGTCAGACCGAGCAGGCTCATACCCAGACCTGCTGCGATGAGGAGCGCCTTGAACTTCACCGCATCACCCCCGTTTTTTCGCGAATAACCGGATTCTCCCGCTCCAAATTGGAGCGGGAGCCGTTTTTTATTCGAACGTCATATTGTTGAGAATGATATCCGGCATCGTTCCCGGTACACAGTCCATATCCCGAAGGCCGATGGAAAGGGCACGGCCGTCGTCAAGCTGCGCGATATACTGGATCCAATCATAGCCGATTCTTTTGTAGGTGCGGCCGCGGAAGGTGATGCCGCCGATCACGCGGTCCTCGATATCCTTGTAGTTTTCGAAGCTGTCCTTGTAGGAATCAAATTTTTCAACGTTCTCCCTCACCTCAAACTGGATGGCGCCCGCACCAAACGCTGTGGGATCGTCGTTTTCCACCAGGCAGCGCCCACTATCATCGAACGACCAGCCGGATACCGGGATCTTCGTCATGATTTTGACCTTAACATCGTCTTTTGCAAACTGGGCGATTTCCACGGAGAAGTCCTTCATCTCGGCGTTTGCAGACGCTGCCTTGTTCGCCTCGGCGGCCTCGGCCTTCACGATGTCCAGATACTTTTCTATGGCTTCTGTGCCGGAGAAGCCGCTGGTGTTGTACGCACTCACCGTATAAACGCCCGGAGTCTTTTCACAGAAGTTAACGTAGATGAAATGCGAGCTGTCTTCGCTCGAAATCCACTTGTAGTAGCGGTAGTTTGCCTTCATGTGGTCGCTGTACTCTTCCTTGACAAACTCGCCTTCTACGCCGAAGTAGGCAACAATATCCTCGTAAGTAGCATCAAAAATATTATTATTGACCTCGTTCATCCAAACGTAGCCCTTTTGTACCTGCTCCTCGGTCACGATGCCGTTTCCGCCGGGAGCTGCCGCATTCGTCTGGTTGGTCGGAGCATTCTCCTCCGAAGCACCTTCTCCAATGGCATCCGGCATAGACTTGCCTGCGTCAATCAGAGGCAGATACCAGTCGGTATACCGGTAGGGATACGCATCTTCCTCCATGTCTTTCCAATAAAGACCCCACGGGCGCAGATAAATGTCATAGTGGAATTCGTCATCGCCGTCTTCATAGTCGCCGCTGATACAGATCATATCATCGTAGTCCAAAAGACCGGGGTCAACGATCCAATCGGCATGCTCAAGTGTTACGTTTGTAAACCAGCCACCCTCGGACATCACCGTACCGTGCTCGCCGGTTCCGGCTTCGCTCAGACTGACCTGCGCGGAAGCCATAGGTTTGGATCTCGTGTAGTCCTCATCCCAAAGCTCAATTGTGCCTGTGTAGTCCTTGTCGAAATCAATGACGCCGCAGACATCCCACCAGTCGCCTTCCATGCTTTCATAATCGCCGTAGCAACCGCTCATCTTCCACCAGCCGTACCATTCGCCGTTCCACCAATCGAGCAATGTGTCTCCGGTCGTACCGGTGGTCTCCGGTTTCGTATCGGAGACCGTTTCCCGGCTGAGCGTAGCCGGGTCAACGGTGATTGTACCTTTTTTGCTGCCGAGAAATTCCTCAAAGGTCGCTTTGACTTCACTGGTCGTGTCTTTTAGCACGAAGGCTGTCCGCACTTCCAGCGTTGCACCCGGCGCAACATCCGTAAACTGATCGCTCACTACGGTTTCAAGGTTCTCATAGTCCGTGATAATAGATGCAGCTTCCAGCTCTACACCGTTTTGCATAACCGTCTCATCGACACTCCAGAGATATGAGGCGTTTTCCTTGCTGTTGTTTGTGAAGTCCAGTGTCAGAACGATTGCGTCGTTTCCGTCCGAATCTTCCATGATGCATGCGCCCTTGTAGAGCAGCTCATAGTCACCGAGCTTGATTAAATTGGAGTCTTTCCCCTCCTTATCCTTTCCGCAGGCGGTGAGGCCGCTGAGCAGCATCAGTGCCGCAAGAATCAGGCATAGAAGCTTGGTCTTCGTCTGTTTCATAATTTCCTCCCAATATCCTTCAGGGTTGCACAAATCTGCCAATTAGCAGAAAACAACGTATAATCCCGGCAAAAAGCAGCCGTGCCTACCTGAGACATTTTTTCTTATTTCTTTTCGCGCCGGATAAGGTTTCCGTCCTTGTCGGTAAACTTACCGCAGAGAATCTTGATAAAGTCGACAAGGTATCCGATGCCGAACAGACCGGCCGTCAGCGTGTAGAGAATGCCTGTGCCAATCTTACCGACATAGTAGCGGTGGACGCCAAGACCGCCAAGGAAGAAGCAAAGCAAGAATGTGGTCATCCAGTCCTTCGTTTCGACCGGAACCTCCGGCGCAACATAGTCCTCTACTGCCTCACCGTTCAAAATCTTCTTCACGGTTTCCGTTACGGTGTCAATATAGGCGCCACGCTCCGTTGCAAGACCGACCGTCGCACCCTTGAGGCCCTTGCGCAGTGCGCTGTTCTTATCAACGCGCATACCGCCAACCGACATCTTGGCCTCCGTAATGACCGGCTGAATCCGAATGTGTGTGCCATCCTTGAGGTAAAGCCAGAGGCCAACGTCCACATTTGGTTCTTTCTCAAACGAGATGCGCTGTCCGGGAACGCCGCCTTTGATCTGGAATGGCATCTGGAACGCTGCTCTGCGCGCATTGAGTTTCTGCATGATTTCTTCCAGTGTGGTAGAATAGGGAAGATCAAATTCACGGGGACTGGTAGCGAATGCAGAGTCTTTCATGCTGCCTGTAAGGTTATTCATCGTTTTTTCTCCTTTCTAAAAGGTCAGAGGGCGGATAGTGTTAATGGTAAGCTGCACGGCTATTTTTTCGTAAAGGTGCCGCTGATGCCGTAGCCGGAATTCTCATTCATGGTAAGGCTGTTTCCATCTACGGAGAATGTATAAGTAGATGGATCACTCCATGCCTCCAGTGTCACCGTAAGCTGATCACCTTCAATGGTGTACGTACCGTCCTGTTTCATATAAGCATTTTCCATGGTGCATTTGCCGCTTCCGTTGAATGTCCATGTGATCGTACCGTCTGCGCCAAGTTCGGCGGACCATGTTCCGGCTAACGCATCCTTGCTACCACAGGCAGAAAGTGTTAAAAGCGTAACCACAATCAGAAGCAATGCTACAAACTTTTTCATTATTTTGTCCTTCTTTCTTTAATTATCATTTGATGGATATTTATCCTCTTACCGCGCCACCGCAATATTCACAACAGCCGTTCACGTCTGGTGTGGTCGTTGCGCCGCAGTAGGGACAGGTGACTGCCGTTTTAGGTGCGGCCTCCTGTTCAATCTGCTGGCGCACATCCTTGCGGACCTGCGTCAGAACCTGCCGGATTTCCTCGCCGAGCTTTTTGCAATTGCGGTACTCAACGTTAGTCTCCGGATTGCATCGGGTCGTCATCCCCGGTCGCATTGCGGAAGGCGGTGTAATATCTACGGAATCGGAATTGATCTTGAAGCGTATTTCGTCAAAGTAATCGTTGTTGACGAATATGGTGATGTAGAAATCATAGGAGTATTCATACCGCGGGGGATTGTAGCTAATCTCCCTACCGTCCTTATCCTCACGCTTAAGTTCCGTGCGGCTCTCGTCAATGTCGAGATTACAGCCGGTCACGTCTGCAAAATCCAAAACATCCGGGTTGGCTTCCACGAGATTTCTGGCACGTGTCACCATGAATTTTCCCGCGTCCTCGTCAAGAAGCACCTTGGTGTCCGCGCCGAGCGTTCTGGTTGTGTGGAATGCCGCGACCTTTTTCTGGTTTTCCTCCCTGTAATCAAGCTGTGCCTTGATTTCCTCGACAGTGCTGTTGCGTCGATCAGAGAACCAAGGGGAAAGCTTTTGGGCGCAGTTTTTGCAGAGATTGCCGTTTTCAAGCTTGCGGTTGCCAAGTAACCCTATTTTTTCTCCGCAAATATCGCAATATTTTTTATCAAACAGTCCCATATGTATCAAACTCCTTTGTGTATGCTACTTGAATTATACGGTTACTGCGTGTCTGCCTTGGAATTGAGTACCGCACCGTAGATATACAAGGCCGGAATAGCTATTCCTGTCAGGATGCTTACGACATTAAACTCGCCGCCGTTGACCAGACTCATCACGATGCTCAATATGCTGAATACGGCCACAATCGCGCCCCACACGATGAGCTTTCCTGCTTTTTCGCTGCGCTTACTGTGCTTAATGCCTTTGATTCCGGCAATCATCTGGCAAATTCCTCCGACCAGCGTCAGGAACAACGCCGCCCAATATGGAAATGTCAGGCCGGATTCCGCACCGAGTCCTGCCGCCAATACACCCAGTCCACCGACAAGAACACCCGCAATGATGGAAAATACTGCGGCAATGATCATCAGAATTCCGGTAACCTTCAAAAATTTATGTCCTTTCATGGTAAATCCTCCTGTTTACAATAAATCGTATGGTTCGTTTTTATTCTTTCGCAAGGCGTTTGGCCCCACATTCTGCGCAAAATGTACGACTGCCGTTTGGCATACCTCGCATTACTCCGTTTCAAGGTTTGACGTGGCATAAGCTTCTTCGGCAATACGCAGCACCAAGGTCTCCAGCGCTTCTGCATGGCTGCCGCTGAGCTTTTGAATCTCGTTCCCGTCATCGGTGCGCCAAATGACCCGGATTTCGCTGTCGGTTTCGTCCTGGACATTTGGAGACGGCTTTCGGTACGCGGGCAGATCCGACTCTGCCAGCATATTCTGAAGTTCAAACCATTGCACCCACGTAAGCTGCCAAGGGATTGGGTTGGAAAACGCGTCCGTTTCGCTTTCTCTCATCTCGTCGCCGGATCGGTCCGGAAACCGGCCGGTCAGCAGAGGCATATCATTCTCCCGGTAGAATTTCAGTGAAAAGCAGCTGTAAAAATTCCTGTGGTTCTGTCGCCACTCAAATTCCACCAGATCTTTTCCTGCTCTGTATGTATCCGGGTTTTCCATCCTACCTTCATCTTGAATCCGGCTATCGACAAAATACCGATACAGTGATACGCCCGCCAGTGCGATAAACACAACCGCCGACACGATGGTCAGAGCGATTATGGATGCTTTTTTCACTTCAAATCCCCGTCGTCAAACGGATCGCCGCATTCCGGGCAGAACTTGGGCGGGTGTGTCGGGTCAGCCGGCTCCCAGCCGCATTTGTCGCATTTGTACTGCGGAACACCGGCCGGTTTTGGTTTGCCGCATTCAGCGCAAAACTTTCCTTTGTTCACCGCACCGCAGCTACACGTCCAGCTGTTTGCCTGCGATTCCGGCTTTTTGGTGCCGCATTCCGGGCAGAATTTTCCGCTTGCCGTCGCGCCGCACTGCGGGCATTTCCAGCTTTCGGCGGCAGGCTTTGGTTCAGGCTTTTTACTGCCACAGTTCGGGCAGAATTTTCCGGTAATACCGCTCTGTCCACACGAACAGTTCCATCCTTCAGCAGCTGCCGGAGCCGGAGCAGGCTGCGCTGCTTGCTGCTGTGCGCCCATCTGATAGAGATTCTGCGCGTTCATGCCGCCCGCCTGACCTGCCATGTTCATGCCCATAAACGCCATTGCAGGGCCTGCACTCTGATTCGACGCCGCAGATTGCATCGCGGAAGCCTGTGCACCGACAAGATAGGCTGCCGCTCTCGTCGGATCCATAAACGCCGCATTACGCTGCAGCTCCTTAATCATCTGCTCATCCTCTTCGCTCGCCTTGACCGACGAAACGCCAAAGGAAACGATCCCAAGTCCACGCAGGTAGCGCCATTTTCCGGATAAAACTTCATTCAATGCCTCGGCCAGTTCCATTGTATGACCGGGTAGCGCAGAATAGCGAATTCCCATGTCGGAAATCTTCGCAAACGCGGGCTGAAGCGCCGTCAAAAGCTCGGTTTTCAGCTGGCCGTCCAGACGGTCGCGGGTATAGTCTTCACTGACGTTGCCGCATACGTTCGTGTAGAACAGAATCGGGTCACTGATTCGGTAACTGTATTCGCCGAAGCAACGAATGGCGATATCAATGTCAATGCCCGCGCGCTGGTCGACAACGCGGAACGGCACCGGAGAGGGCGTGCCGTACTTATTGCCAATGAGCTCTTTCGTGTTAAAATAGTAGACACGCTGATCTTTGGGCGGCTCGCCGCCGAAAGTAAAGCGTTTGCCGATATTCTTGAACGTGTCTAAGATGCTGGTTCCCAACTCACCGGAGAAGATCGTCGGCTCCGTCGAGCTGTCATAGACAAACTCACCCGGCACGGCGCAAAGCTCCGCAACCTTGCCCTGATCAACAATGATCATACACTGTCCGTCCGCCACCGCAACGACGGAACCGTTCGAGATGATGTTTTCGCTTCCCTTTGTGTTGCTGCTGCGTCCGGAAACGCGCCGCTGTCCCTTGACCGCCATAACGTTTTCCGGAATTGATTCACAGTAAAAATACTCTTTCCATTGGTCGGCCATTACGCCGCCGGCCGCACCCAATGCTGCTTTAATGAGTCCCATTTTCTGTACTCCCTTTCTTTACTTACTATGCCCACGGATCTTCCGCCGCGGGAATACGGATGCCGCTGAGAATACTGGAATATTCCCAGAGAAACCACTCGCCGGTCGAAGCCTTCTGCCGCAATTTCATGGGACGCGGTGAATCCGCGCCGGACGTTTTAAGAAACACGCGCATATAGCCCGGCTCTATATCCTGAGGTCTGGGGTCTGCCAGCACGTTCAGCGTGTATGGCACGCACGGCTGATACCCATTTTCCGGCGTTGCACCTTCAAAATATGCAAGCGGCAGATAGACCTTGCCGCGCAGTCGGTCGCGCAGAAACTGACAGTCATACGGTGTCATGGGCTTAGGCCCGCGCAGAAGGTTCATCGCAGCAACGCCTGCATCTTTGCCCCTGTCAAACAGCGCCAATGCACACAGAAACAGTGCGCAGATATGTTCCGGCTGCCGCCCTTTAGCGGCAAGAATTTCAAATTCCTGCAAATTTTCCGGAATTTTCTGAATTACAACCTGCAACATAACCACTCCTTTCTAAATATGTATATCAATCACACCTGTGAAATAGATCTGTGATCCCAGAGTGCAATAGAATTATCAATCTGCCAATCTTTCATGAACGGTCGCTCCTTGGCGGGACGCGCTGTACGCTGAGCTAACCTCTTCACTATCCGGAAAGAATGTCCGTTAAACCTGCCTTTTTTTCTTTCTCCAAACGAGTAGAAAAACGACGGCAGCAACAATCAAAAGTGTTGGCACAAGTGTGAAAACAAGGATTTTTCCCACGGAGAAGCTGCGCTCTGCTGTCTGCGCATTGTTCTTTTCGTACTTTTGAGGAACATCTTTACCGACAGCGTTCTCACCAAATCCGCTCTTTTCTCCCCTATCGCCATTCTTTCCGTCGCTATCCGCTGTCCCCGAAATTGATGCGCCGGGTGAAGCCGTAGGCGAAATACCCGGTGAGGCCGAGGCAGCTGCATTAGGCGACGCCGTGGGCGAGGCCTTCGGCGTGGCTGTGGCGGATGTGCGTGGTGGAGCCGTAGGCGAAACCTTCGGTGTGGCTGTGGCGGAGGTGTGTGGTGGAGCCGTAGGCGCCGGAGTCGGTGTTGTGCTCGGAGCTGCAGTCGTTCCCGGTTTGAGCTTGGGAATTGGATTTGTGCGTATCGTGCCGCACATATTGCATATCCATTGCATAACTCCCTCTTGGCTTGTTGTCGGTTGTGCGACCACTTTCCCGGCGTCCCAATTGTGATCCGTCTTGGCAATCGGTTTTGTCTCCGTTACACTGCATTGCGTACACTCCCGCTTTTGGATGCCGATCTCCATGCAGGTAGGCTGCGTCGTGGTGAACCACGCACCGAATTTGTGGTCCGTCTTGGCAATCGATTTTGTCTCCGTCACACTGCATTGTGTACACTCCCGCTTTTGGATGCCGTTTGCCATCCAGGTGGGCTGCGTTGTAGTAAACCATGCGCCGAATTTGTGATCCGCCTTGGCAATCGATTTTGTCTCCGTCACACTGCATTGTGTACACTCCCGCTTTTGG